>Ga0207433_10013811_pt1 | contig 11806 bp, 10 predicted proteins | sample YelNatPaOPGAMG01_FD_187559 | JGI IMG/M metagenome (GOLD analysis project Ga0207433, IMG submission 187559) | Hot spring thermophilic microbial communities from Obsidian Pool, Yellowstone National Park, USA - OP-RAMG-01 (SPAdes) (version 3) | ecosystem: Environmental > Aquatic > Thermal springs...
TAAGATAGATATCTTTGACCTTGCAACAGTAGGAATAAATTATGGCAAAGAATTGAATACTCTATCTGTTTCACATCCGTGACAATAATTTATTTCTTCCTTGTGATTCTGTATTTAGATATCCATTCAATCACAAATCCAACAATTGTTATTATTATGAAAGTTAACAGATACTGATAACCTCTGGATTCTCCAACAGGGTAAAACATAACTACAAATAATCCTCCAATAAGACCGATGCACAATGCTTTTATCAGACTCATAAATAATACCTCTTTACATTATACAATATTATTGTCAATTCTTATAATTTACTATAACAATCCTCCATACAAAACAGCTCCTATTGCTACAAATAAATTAACAATCATCCAGCAGATGTAAATGAATATTATCGGTTTTTCCTTGTGCATTAATCCATAAATTAACCAAAAGATGTCAATAACAAAATATGTAAACCATGTTATCGGAGAAACACCGGAAGAATTATAAAACCATACCTCAATTAATTGAGGCAATGTCATTATAGGACCGATAATTCCTACTACATAGATTAGTTTATCCATTAATCTTTTCCACTTGTTTGGATGTGGATAAGGCTCATGCCTTTGATAGATTCTTTTTCTTCTGTGAAAATGATGCAATCCAAATGTATCGTGTACCATATGAGAATTTTGATTCATTCATATATATAAATTTTGTGAGCAATACAATTTTTAAATGTAATCCTACAATATTAATTTTTAAGCTGGTGTGACAGAACGGCCATGTGCTCGCCTGCAGACAAATCCCTTCTTTTTAAAAAAGAAGGTCTTTGTAAACCCCAAGAAAATGTTGAATATAATATTAAATTAGAAATGCAGTTAGCGAGTTAACCCGGTTCGACTCCGGGCACCAGCTCTATTCTCCACAACTCTGGAAATCTTTCTTGTTATACATACCTTGTTTATGATTTTTAAGGGTTTCTAAAAAAGTTTATTTATGGTAAAGTGCAAAAAATGTTGGCGTGTTTTCAATAAAAAGAAAGGAAAACACATCAAGCATACAAAAAGACCAGCCTCGATTATCATAATATCAATATTTTTTATTCTGATAGGATTGATTGCATATAGTAAAATAGGAGAACTGAGTCCATTTACTCCAGAACATTTAGCAGAATATCTCTTTGAAGTTTTTGTTTTAACATTCTTGCCAGCTATAGGACTTCTGTTAATGAAGAAATGGGGAGCTATACTGAGCATAATAAGTACTCTTTGGATTTTTGGCATGAATTCATTGATGTTTTTAATATTTCCATCATGCTATTTATTGTTAGGTATGATTTTTCTTGTTTATGTTATTTTAGTAATATACTTCATTTATAGTAATTGGAAACTATTTGGCAATCAAGAAAAACATATGAAAAAGAAGAAGTCATTTTTTAAGAATAATGAAAACTGAATTTCAGAAAAAAACATTGTTCTTGAAAAATTGCGCAAGGAAACCTTTTGCAATAACATAGGGCATTTCATTTTGCTTCATAAATTTTAATTGATGAGTTTAAAAATTCTCTGATTCAAACAGATCTTATGAAGTTGCAATCAGGGTCAACTTCTATGAAGTGCTTTGCGCTCTTGCCGAACTCGCTGCACTGGTTTGCAGGATCGTTGTCAACCGCCTGCCTCGGTGAATGCGCAACATCGCATACCCAATCATCAATAATTTTATTTGATAGACAAGGACCATTGCTTAAGTCATTATTCATTTTTTCCTGATTACAAAGTGAGATGCAGTCTCTTTTTGCAATCTCTGCAGCTGTCATGTATTTGACCTGGCATTGACCGTTAACAAGCTCGCAACCGCTTATATTATATAAGTCCATGCAATTTATACCACATAAAACCCCTTTAACTTCTTCTGGGGTTTGGCCAGCTGGATGACATTTACAATCGCACAAACTCAGCTGGCATTTTTCATCGGTTTGACTGCTCTGATTATTCTGAACACAGCCAGAAACTAAAACAATCAATAAAAATGATATAATAACTAGCAATATACTTTTCATTCTGTCGCCTAATTCTAATTGAATAATTAAACTTTTGTTACTCTTATGCATGACACAGGACAGACATTTTCTGCTTCTTTATTGCAGCCAAGATCTTCAACAATCTTTTTCTTTGCCTTTGCTTTGCCGCCAATAATTTCATAGTTGCTAGGGCAGACGGCTGCACAAGAGCCGCATCCAATGCATCTGTTCTGGTCAATTTCTATCTTGAATTTTGCCATTGTAAGCACCGAGGTTCTTACTATCTCCTATAAACAAATATCTTATAACTGAAGCTTCAATCTCATATAAACGAATAACTTATAACTGTATGCTTCTCTCATAATCGTCTGATAGCTTCAATATCCTATAAATGAATAATAACTGCAGAGTTATTATAAACTTATGATAATTTATATTTTTATGTTTTTATTTCTTTTGAATTATTTTGTTCATGTCTTTCAAAAGTTTTTCAACATCAATTCCATGACTAGTTGCTCCTTGTTCAATTGTTTCAAATGCTGCAACATGGCATCCTATACAATGCAAACCATGTTCAAGCATAATAGGTATTGTTTCAGGATATTTCTGCACAACCTCGCCTAATGTCATATCTTTTGTTATTTTTTCTGTTTTCATAAACTATTTCTTGATCGCAAGGTTTTTATTTCTTAAAATCAATACTCAACCCCTCTTCTTCCTGTTATCTTTCTTTTTTTATTGAAGGGGTGTTTTATTTCTTTCATTTCAGTTACATAATCTGCAGCAGCAATAATCTCTGAAGGGGCATTTCTTCCTGTCAATATTAATTCTGTTCCAGGGTGTTTTGTCATAATCAATTTTAGAACATCATCAACAGGTATATGACCTCTGCTCATCGCCAGATTTATTTCATCAAGAATAACAACATCATATTTGTTAGATTGCAATATTTTCTTTGCGTAATCAAGGGCTTTTTTTGCCTGTTCGATCTCTTCCTCATATGTCATAAAGCATGAGCGACATCGACCACATTTCATTGTACCTTTTTTTATTCTCTCTGCATAAGGGCATGCCTGGCCAAACTGGGCAAATTGAATATTATTTTTCAGAAGATTTTCTGCTGCTGCTAATTCGCCAAAATATCTGCCACCTTTCATAAATTGAACAACACAGACATTGAAACCATGGCCAATTGCGCGCAATGCAAGACCAAGAGAAGCAGTTGTTTTTCCTTTACCGTTGCCTGTATAAACATGAATCATTCCTAACTCGTTTCTTTTCTTTGTTGCCACAGGCATAACATCACTTAACAAAATAATTTAATTGAAAATCTTTTAAAATGTTAGATAAAAAATCATTGTCAAAATTCACTATTAGATTATAAATGATGAGATTGGAAACTTACAACTGGCTTGTATATTCTAATGCAGCTTTTTTCATATCACTTGCTTGATAGATTCCTCTACCAATAATTGCATGCCATCTATCTCCAGCGACTTTTGCTACATCTTCAATTTTTCCACCTTGCGCAATGAATCCAGGCGCGTAGAAAATAGGTTCTACACCTTCATCCTCAATAATTTTTCTTATTGTTTTTATAAAATCTGGTTTGTTTCCAGGCACTACAAAATTGTTTATTCCTGCTCTTGCTGCTATTCTGTATATTTCTATCACTCCCTCATCTGAAATAAAGCCACCTTCACTTTGCGAATAAGCAGGATGCGTCATTTTTCCTCCAACAATTACACCTAAATTATTATCTAAGGCATGATAGATCCAAGCCCTTTCTGTTTCCGGTCCTGCCTGTGGAAAGATAATTATTGCATCAACACCTGCTTTTTTGCATATCATAGCAAAGTTTTTGCCTGTATCAGGAATATCTGTTCCTGCCTTCTGATGGTCGTATATTAATGTTTTGTCCGTATATTTTTTTGCAATCTCAACAACTTTTTTTAATCCATAATCTAAAGCAAGCTCGAATCCTATTTTATAACCACCAATTCCATCTATATTTGCTGTCTGCTTAATCAATTCTTCAAATTCTTCTATTGTTGGAACATCGCAAGCAACAATTATACTCTTTTCTTGTTTGATTATTTTCTGTTCTTTTCTCAAAGATTTTCTTGCTTTTTCAGTACCATAAACCCTTAGATAGGTTTCCATTCTTTTAACATCTTCTTCTTTGATCTCCCCGTTTGGTGTATTTATTGGTATATTTTCTTTTAAGAAATTCAAAATATCAATGGCGTCTACAATAGAAATAACTTTTGTTCCTGTTTTATTTTCATACTCCTCTATTGCATTCTTTCCATCTATACTAACCTCTTGTCTATCAACAGCAATAATAAGAAGTGAAAGATTAAAATTTCCTAAACTTTGTAAAACTTCTCTTGCTTGATATTTTGCATCTCCTGTCGTAAAAACATCATCTACTTGAACTATTGATTCACCATCTTTTGGAATTTTTCCAACGACCAATGATTTAATTCTTTCTTCTTGAGAGATGTTTGTTGCTTCACCATACTCCTTTGGGAATTTTCTTGTGAAAAACCAATGTACCTTTTTTCCCTTTTTACATAAACTTGTTACGGTTGCAACAGCAAGAGCAATACCTTTTTCAGGAATTCCATAAACCAAATCAAAATCAACTCCAGAATCTATAATCGCATCAGCATAACATTCTCCTAATATCTCAAGATGTCTGCCTTCATTCAAATCGCCAACATTTACAAACCATGGAGAAAATCTTTTGCTTTTTAATAAATATTCTCCACCAACTCTTAATGCTCCTGTCTCCAGCAGAAAATTAATAAACTTTGTTTTGTAATCCTGCATGTATATATATTGAAATCCGTATTTATAAATTTTTAATCATCCATTGAAATATTTTTTAAATTTTGTTTGCGAATTTTATTCATGAAAGTACTACTTGTAAATCCTTATTTTTCAAAATATCGTGGAGACGATGCATTTCCATTAGGTATAGGATATATAGCTACATCATTGCTCAGGTCCGGAATTGATGTTTCTGTGCTTGATTGTCATATTTTAAAAATGGAAATGCCACAAATGATTGATTATATATCAAATGAAAAACCAGATGTTGTAGGTTTTACTGTCATGACTCCTACATTTCAACTTTTAAAAAATATTATTTCATCTCTGCGTGAGTATTACAATCCAATAATTATTGGCGGAGGGCCACATGCAACATTTAGACCAGAAGAATTATTATCTGCAGGATTTGACATTGCAATTCGCGGAGAAGGCGAACAGACAACTGTTGAAGTCGTGAAAGCTATAGAAAATGGAGATAGATTAGAAAAAATTTCTGGAATTTCTTTTATTTCAAAAGGTAGAATTATACATACATCTGACAGGGAATTAGAAAGGAATATAGATTTATTTTCATTTCCAGAGCGTAGGCTCTTTCCATACAAAAAATATAAAATCATGTCACTAGTGACTTCGCGTGGTTGTCCATATAAATGTATTTATTGTGCTGCAACACAGTTTTGGGGAGAACATGTTCGTTTTAGATCTATTTCAAATGTTATGGACGAATTGAAAGATATAAAAGAACTTGGATTTAAAAAAATCCGTTTTGAAGATAGTACATTCACAATAAATCATGAACATGTGCGAAGTATTTGCAATGTTATGAAGGAAGAGGGTCTTGATTTTAGATGGTCTTGTGAAACTCGACCGGATACAATAAACAAGAACATATTAGTTGAGATGCAAAAAGCTGGATGCGTACTTCTATGTATCGGTGTTGATTCTGGAAATCAGAAAATTTTAGATAGTGCACAAAGGAAAGTAAAAGTAGAAACAATTGAAAAGGCTTTCCGCACTGCGCATGAGGTAGGAATAAGAACGCGGGCATATGTTGTCTTTGGATTACCAGGAGAAAATGCAGATACTGTCCAGGAAACAATTAAACTATTAGAAAAAATAAAACCTGACCAAATAATGCTTTCACTTGCAACAATTTATCCCGGAACTCCACTTGAACAATATTCAAAATCAAGTTTTCGTCTATCAGAGAGTTGGGTTTCTCAGTTTGGCGGGCATGGTATAGGTGCTAATCTTTTTCTTTCAGAAGAACTAACGATTGATGAATACAAAAATCTTGCAGAACTGCTTTTGAGTCACATCAAAAAATTAAGATAATTATTTTTTAAATAATTCTTTAAGCATGATCAAATTATTGCTGTTGATGTTAATTATAGTGTGCACTTCTCACATCCTCCTGCAAATTCAGAAGAATATACTTTTTCAGTTTTATTTTGTTTTTGTTTATCTTTTTGTTGTGGCTTTTTGACATATTCAATATTTAGAACTTGTTCTTCCCTGCTTCTATCACGATAGACTGTGATTCCTTTACACCCTAATTTATATGCAAGTAAGAATGCCTCCTCTACATCATCTGTTGTTGCACTATTAGGGAAGTTTATTGTTTTTGAAACAGCATTATTTGTATACTTCTGGAATGCTGCCTGCATTTTAACATGATAGAGAGGAGAGATATCATGCGCAGTAACAAAAACTCTTCTAATATCTTCTGGAATTTCTTCTATATCCTGAATCGAACCTTTTTTTGCAATGAGTCTCATAAGCTCATCTGTATAGAATCCTCTTTCTCGCGCTATTCTTTCAAAAACAGGATTAACTTCTATGAGTTGAGTATTATCCATGATATTTCTAATATAAGATATTGCAAATAATGGCTCTATTCCAGATGAACAACCTGCAATTATTGAAATTGAACCGGTAGGAGCAATAGTTGTTCTTGTTGCATTCCTTACCCTATCTTCAGGTTTTCCAGTATCATAAATACTGCCAGAGAAATTTTCAAAAACTCCTCGCTCTTTTGCCAGTTCGCATGATGCTTTTTTTGCCTCTTCATCTATGAATTTCATAATTTTTTCTCCAAGCTCTACAGCCTTATCAGTATTATAAGGAATTCCTAGTTCACAAAGCATATCAGCAAATCCCATTACACCTAAACCAATCTTTCTATTTGCCTTTGTCATTCTTTCTATTTCAGGAAGAGGAAACTTATTCATATCAATGACATTATCAAGAAAATGAACTGCACTATGAACTGTTTTTCTCAATTTATCCCAATCAATTTCATATTTCTTGCCTTTGTATTTTAACATTTTTGAAAGATTTATTGAACCAAGATTACAGGATTCATATGGCAACAGCGGCTGTTCGCCACATGGATTGGTGGATTCTATTTCACCTAATTTAGGCGTAGGATTATCTCTGTTTATTCTATCAATAAAAATAACACCGGGCTCACCATTTTTCCATGCCAATGTTACAATCAAATCAAATACCCTTCTTGCATCAAGCTTGTTAACAACCTCTCCATTTCTAGGATTAATTAATTCATACTCTTCATCTTTTTCAACAGCTTCCATAAATTTGTCAGTTATTGCAACTGAGATATTGAAATTATTTAATACACCTTCCTTTTCTTTTGCAGTAATGAATTCAAGAATATCAGGGTGATCAACTCTTAATATTCCCATGTTCGCTCCTCTGCGCGTGTTGTGACTTATAAAACCATTGGCTATATATGTATTGTTCGCAGGAACAGAGAGGTCTACGGTCCAGGCTTCTCCAAATTCCAAGCTTTTTACTTGATCATAAAATTGATCATTTTTCAAGAACCATGATAGTTCGCTGTTTCTAATTTCTTCATATTTTTCCATTAATTTTTTCAATGCAGTTCTTGTTAGGTTTCTTTTTCCACTTGCTTTTGATATATAATGCATAATATCTCTATAGAGTTTTCTGTTAGCACCACGCTTTGTCCTTCCTTTGGCAGAGCCTCTGCCTACATAATTGTATAAAGAAGCAAGTCTTGCTTCCTGATTTGGGATTATATCATTATATTCAAAAGATTTTGGCATAGCTTTTAATCTGGAATTCTTTTTTTCGCTCAAAAACCTTATTCTATTTGCAAATATCATCTCTCCTTCTGCTGTGATTATGTTAAGTCTATATAATTTGTTAGAACCAAACGCCATTTTTCTATTATTAACAACACTTATTCTTGATGGAATTCCCAATGATAGCAGTAATAATTGCACGTCTTTTATTAGTTTTTCAGAAACGCTTGATAATGAAATTACTCCATCTTTACTTATGCTTCCATCTGTAGTAAACAATCCACGTAAAAATGCTTCTGCAAACTCTCTTCCAGCTCTAAATACTATTTCAGGAACCTTTGCACTTTTTGCAGATTTTTTATCAACACCTATATGTTTTAGCCAGTGACAAAGTATTGTGTTTGCATAATATGCATTGATACTATTATCATCTTCTTTTTTCTGTATTGTAGGAATTATTCCAAAAATTTTGTATATATTTTTAGTCATGTATTCTATGAAGTCTTTTTGTTCCAGATCATAAGATATAATCACTCGTCCTGTCCCTCTTTTATTAAATGATAGTGCTCCATCTCCTACAAAACATCCTATGAATTCTCCTAGTTCTTTTGATGGTTTTGTGGGCAAGAATATAGGCTTTGCATTGAAGTGTGGCTTGTAGTCAAAATAAGGAATTTCATATTTTGTTTTTTCTGGATAGGTGTTTTTTTTCAAGCATACCCAATCTCCTTTCCTTATATCTTTCAAATGTTTCCAAACATAATTTCCATTTTCATCTATTACTCTAAATCTATGTTCAGGAGTTGCTGTAACAGAATAACCTGCTTTTGTTTTCAAAGTAATAACTTCTGATTTTCCATTATTATAACACTCATCAGAGATTTGATCTCCTATATCAGTCATAACTGTTAGCATTCCATTTTTATGTTTTGACCATCCATTTACCGGAATTGATAATGAAACTATATTTCCTATTTCAATCAAACCATTTTCTGTAGACACTCTTGTATCTAATGAGACACAACCGCCTTGTTTTATTGCCTCTGTTGCCGCGTTATAAACATTCATAAATGAAATAGGACCGGAAGCAACTCCACCTGTTGATTTTACTATATCTCCTTTCGGTCTTAATTTTGAAAAAGAAAATCCTGTACCACCACCACTGTTATGAGTTATGAATCCATTAGCTATATATGCGTGTTTTTCAGGTATTGTTAAGTCGAAAACAGTCTTTTTTCCAATGAATTTTATTTTTTTAATTTTTGTAAAGAACCAATTTTTATTGATTAAATATTCGAAAAAATCTGGATAAAAATCTTCTCCTAAATCTATCATGGATTGGACTTTTTGTAAACTAATTTGTCTTGGTTCATTTCTGTTTACATATGAATCATAGAATTTTTGTACTCTTCCTTTGCTTCCATACGGTATTGAATCATACCATTTCTTTAATTTTATTATTTGATTTGGTATAACTTCTCCTCTTTTAAAAATATCATAAGTTTTAATATTTTCTAATCTTTTCATCTTAAATTTGGAAGAAAACCCAATTTTTTTTCTGAAATTAATAAAGCCATCCTTTGAGCAAATAGAAAGCTGTAAAACATTGGTTGATTTTATCAAATTTTGTCTGGTTGGTATACCAAGATACAACATCAATATTTGTAATTTTTCTATAAGTTTTTTAGATGCCGATGAAAGTATTATATGACCGTTTTTTCTAATGCAACCATCTGTTGTAAACAATCCTCTTATAAAGGCTGATACACATTCTTCATTACTTCTTATTATAATTTCAGGTATTTCTGCACTTCTGGCTGATATTTTCTTTATACCCAAAAATTCAAACCATTCTTTTATCTGCTTGCTTAAAATTGAAACTTCATATGCCGAACTTTTTGTTTTGCAAACTGTTATATGTCTATTGAAAAGCTTTTTACAAAGATATCTTATTCTTTCTACAATATCTTTTTCAGAAATAGTAAATCTTATGCCATCTCTATGATTGCTGCCATCTCCAATATACATACCTATTAATTCTGCCAATTCAGGGGTAAGTTTTTCTGGCAACTTAAAAATTTCAGCTTTGAAACTTGTTTTATTCTTACCTTTTTTTGGAATATATTTGAATTTAGGTAGGTCTGTTTTTCCTCCAATCCAATTTCCTGGGCTAAGGATGACCCAATCATCATTGTTTAAATCTTTTATCATTTTCCATTCTGGTTCTCCGTTTTTATTCATAACAAGAAGCCTATGTTCAGCTGTACCTTGTATTTTATAGCCATGAGTTGTTGTCACCTCAAAAACAGGTCTTATACCATTATTATATACTTCCTCTACAATGTATGGACCTTCATCTGTTGCGATCTTTGAATATTTTCTGACAGAACCAAGTTTTGTAATTCCATCTTCTGTCATTACAAGCGTTTCTGGTACAAGGCATTGATGTATTAAAGCCGTATTTTTAAGTGTTTCAAAGATACTTACCATAGAATCTTCTATAGGTAGAACAAAACAAGCAGATAATTGTTGAAGTTCACGTCCTGCATTCATTAAAGTAGGAGAGTTCGGTAAAAATTCAAGAGATGCCATCATCTGATAAAATTCTTCTTCAACATCAGAAACATCATTTTTTCCATATAGCTTATCTGCCTGCGCGATATTGTGTGCTACACGTCTAAACAGCTGTCCAGGAGTTTCTATAACTTTTCCATTCAAATCTTTTTTCAGGTATCTTCTTTCAAGAACCTTTATTGCATTGACACTCAACTTAATATCATCTTTAACACCAAGAAGTTCCTTTGCCTCACGAATTTCCTTTCTCTTTTGGCGATAAAGAATATATGCCTTTGCAGTTTTTGCATGACCATTTTCTATTAATACCTTTTCAACAATATCCTGTATCTCTTCAACAGAAGGTATCTTCTTTCCATTTTTGTTCAGAATTTCAACAACCTTGTCAGAAAGAGATTCTGCAATTTTTCTATCCTTTCCTCCAACAGATTGCGCTGCCTTCCATATCGCTTCTGTTATTTTGTTTTGGTCAAAGGCAACTATCCTCCCATCACGCTTTCTGATCTGAGTAATTTTATTTTTCTTATACACAATCCACACCCACTAAGTAAAATTCAAGTAAAATTTTATTGTTGATATAGTATTTAATTCTTTTGGTTAACAAAAAATATATTTTACAAATGAATTATGACTATGAAGTAAAATCACTTTTTATTAAATTATGCTTAATCTATCTTTGCAATCCGCTTCTTTTTGCTGCATCTGCAACAGCCTTTGCAACATTAGGAACAACGCTTTTATCTAATGCACTTGGGATTATGTTTTCTTCTGTTGGTTCAACCATAGCTGCAAGTGCCTTTGCTGCTGCGATTTTCATCTCTTCATTTATATCTCTTGCTCTTACATCCAATGCTCCACGAAAAATTCCAGGAAAGCCCAACAAATTGTTTACTTGATTTGGAAAATCACTTCTGCCTGTTGCAACAATTTTTGCACCAGCTTCCTTTGCAAGGTCTGGCATAATTTCAGGAATAGGATTTGCCATTGCAAAAACTATAGCATTATTGTTCATTGATCTTATCATTTCTTTCGTTACAATATTTGGAGCTGAAACTCCTATGAAAACATCTGCACCATTTATTGCATCCTTTAAAGAACCTTCTTCATCACAATTTGTTAATTCTGCTAATTCTTCCTTGAATTCATCATTTCTGCTGCCTTTTGATATTATTCCTTTGCTATCGCAAACAATGATATGTTTGGCGCCGTTGTTAATCAAGAATTTTGTAATAGCATTTCCTGCTGCTCCTGCACCACTTATTGTAATTTTTACTTCATTTAATTTTTTGCCAACAACATTCAATGCATTTGTTAGGGCAGC
>Ga0207433_10013813_pt1 | contig 11803 bp, 12 predicted proteins | sample YelNatPaOPGAMG01_FD_187559 | JGI IMG/M metagenome (GOLD analysis project Ga0207433, IMG submission 187559) | Hot spring thermophilic microbial communities from Obsidian Pool, Yellowstone National Park, USA - OP-RAMG-01 (SPAdes) (version 3) | ecosystem: Environmental > Aquatic > Thermal springs...
TTCCCGGACAGATGCTGGTAAAACAATAGGGCGAACAGGGGATGAAGGAATTGATGGGATAATAAAGGAGGATAAACTTGGATTGGATATTATTTATATACAAGCAAAGAAATGGGAGAATCAAGTCAGCAGAACCGAAATACAAAAATTCGCAGGTGCTTTACAAGGCCAGAGAGCAAGGAAAGGCATTTTTATAACAACTTCTACTTTTTCAGACAGCGCAATCGACTATGTATCTAAAATTGATAATAAAATTATCCTCATAGATGGAGAACACTTAGCTCAATTAATGATTGAAAACGATATTGGGGTATCAAAAATTGCCGAATATAAGATTAAAAAGATAGACACAGACTATTTTTCGGAGGAATAATTTTGCCACTTCATATAACACAGCATAAAAGGTTCGTGCTTTATGGCACTCACCCAAATTTTTGCTTCGCAAAAACTTCTTTTATGCTGAAAACGTTAGTTGAAATGGCGATAAAGGCGGTATATAATCATGAAAAGACGAAATACTGCATTCTTTAGAAGAAAAAATATTAAAGAAATGGAATCAATTCGTAATATAATCAGGCTCTTAATACTTGAGGCAGTAATACCACTATATATCCTATTTATATCGTTTATATACGGCGAAGGTACAAAGGTCTGGATATTAATTGGCCTACTAAGTATTGCTATCATTAGTATTTTTATTGCCATTGGACTATGGAAATTTAGAAATAAGCATCGGGTCCGTTTGGTTGCTAAAGTATTATCTATGCTTATTCTTCTGCCAGAGGCAATATTAGTTAAAGTGACACTTCCATTGATAACACTTGCAGTTTACTATTTGGGTGTAGCTTTCGTAATTATTTGCATAATTATCGGTTTAACCATTTGGACAATTAATTGCATAAAAGAACTGAGAGAAAAAAGGACTAACGGGTGACTAAATAATGTGTAAAATATCCTTGCCACTTTAGATAACAGCGGATAAAAGGGGAATCGAAGATTTCCCCAAATTGCCTTCGGCAACCCCTTTTATCCGCATCTCGTTAGCCGCAATTTTAACTGAATCCAGTGGGCAGAATAGATATTCATCAAAGAGCAGAGAAAATATTTGAGGCGTTTAAGCAAAAATTTTTATAAAAGCCGGCCCCCGAGCCTGCCTCCCAGGTAGCCTACGGGGCAACCCCCGAGGCAGTCCCCGAGGCTGCTTCCCAGGTCGCCTCCCAGGTCGCTTCCGAAGTCGCCTCCGAGGTCGCTCCCCAACCAGCCTCCGAAGCAGTTCCCCAGGCAACCCCTGAAGCAGTCTACGAGGCAACTCCCGAAGCTGCTCCCCAGGTCGCCTACGGGGTCACCCCCTAAGCGGTACCCCCTCCCAAGGCAAAATTAAATATAAAAAATAAAATATCAAATACTTAGAAGAAATTTTCGGCTAATTTTAACATTAGTTATAACTAATGTTTTGAAGAGGTTTCGGCTTGATTTTTATGTGCCTATTAGGCACAATAAATTATTAGTGTAAGACTTATTTCCTTTGGATTTTTCTGGGTTTGTTTAACTTTAAACTAATGGTGTTCTCAAATCCAAATCAGGGAATGGTCAATTTGACAAATACTCTTCTTGCCAAATCTTGTTAATAGTTTTTTGTAACTTTTGGCTATAATCTGCCATTTGATTGTAATAGTTCCAATCTGTTAAGGCACCTTGTGGTGAAGAATCGGTCGTCTTTGGATTGCATTGTTTGATAATTCGGTATGCCGCTTCATAATGGTCACGGATTGGGCAAGGTCGTAGCCAGTCGGTTTCATCGGTCAGCACCCTTTTTTGGTAGCCGTAATCTTCTTGCCATTGTCTAATTGAGCGAAAGAGTGGTGTTGCCAGGACATCGTTGAGATTGCCGCCATTCTGATAAATTTCGTTAATATTGGCACTGGCATAAGGGAAAAAGACGCACGGGGTGATATCACCATTCCAGTCAATATGAAAATAACCCCCAGACCGGCCAGCCGAAAGACAACCCTGGGAAACGGTGCCGTGATTCCAGAAATCAGCAATCATAATCTTTTTCTCTTTGATAATCTGCCAAGTTCTCTGCCACAACCAAATTCTTTGCTCAGGGGTTGGCATTGCATCCGGGTTAGGATTTCTGCCCATCGGCATATAGTGAAAGAGCCAGGCATAGGCCGCATCCTGCTGGTTAAAGAAGAAATCAAGGAAATGGTCAGAGAGGATTTCCGGAATGTTATAACGGGTCGCAGTTAGCGAAAGACCAAATGGAACTTGTGCCGCCCGGAGATTTGCCATTGCTTGCAGAATTTTCTCAAAAGTTCCGTTACCCCTTCGGGCATCAGTATTCTTTTGCATCCCTTCAACTGAAATTGCTGGGGTGATATTGGCAAGCGCAGCCAATTCTTTTGCCACTGCCTCAGTAATCAATGTCCCATTAGTATAGACCAAAAATAACGAGTCCGGGTGCGCCTTGGCTAAATCTAAGATTCCTTTCCCTTGACTGCGATAGATAAACGGTTCGCCACCCGAAATTACAAAAAACCTAACCCCCCAGAATTCTTTTGCCTCGGTGACAATACGGTTTAATACCGCAAAGTCTAAAATGTTATTTTCGCTTGCCGAATTAGCATAACAGTCCGGACAGCGCAGATTACATCTTTTCCCAGGGCTTAAGACTAAAAAACCCGGCGCACCGGAACTTATTTTATTAGTGCCGGACATAATATTTTGGGCAAGACATTGGAGGGTCTTTTCGGAGATTCTAACCCGTAATGATGAAAACAATAAGGCACGCAACATAAAATAACCGTCTTGGCGAAGTCTTGGGTAAGGACCGCGCCGCCAAAAACGGAGTAATTGTTGACAAATTGCGTCAATCACCGAAAAGAGCATAAAACTTTTCTGTCGGTGGCGGACAAGCCAAAGGGTAATCTTAATTAATAAACGAGAGGTAATTGGCTTTTTTGCCATAATTCCTCCCTATTGTAACAAGGCAGTGATTAGATAATAGGGACGAGGGAAAAGCAAAAAATATTCGCGACTTATCTCTATCACCTTCATCCCTGCCGCTTACCGATTTTTTGAAGGTGGGCTTTTAAATTCTCCACCGTTGCCTTTAATTCGCTAATTTCCCTGACCTTTGCCGCATCAAGCTTTCGGAATACCGATTCCACAATTGACTTTACTAATCGGAAGAGGTTAGTGCGGTTACCAAGCCCCCTTGCCTTGAGTTGTTCGTTTACCTCTCTTTTAATCATTTTATCAAGCGCTTGCCACTGGTTTCGGGTTATCCCAGTCCATAACTTCTTTAAATCATAGTCCATCTTGGACGGACTGGTCATTTTTAGTTGCCTGGTAGTAAGAAACATCGGAATCTTGGCAAGCAGTGGTGATTTGGTATTTAAAAAAACTGGTTTTTTAATAAGGTCAGCCACAACATCTTGCCCAGCCTTAATCAATTGCTGGAGCAAGGTCGGAAGCACCTTGAGCCCTTTCTTTTTCTTCACTTCATCCAAAAGGATTGAAACCAAAATCGACTCGGTAATATCTTCACTTGTCGCATTGTCAATCACCGTAATTTCTTTGCCTTCTTTAATCATTTGGGCAATAGCGGCTAAATTGATAAATCTACTGGTTGTGACATCATAAAGTTTGCGGTTGCGATACTTTTTTATAATTCTGCTCATAAATGCCTTCGGTTATTTTTACGCATTGCGTAATTATAGTGATAAATGGTAAAAAGTCAAGGGTGAATTTAAACGGGCTATTGACATTTTTTTGACCTTGAGTAGTATTGCCTAATGAAGAATCAAGTGATTATCTATTTTAAAAAAGCCGGTGCAAAGAATACCCAGAAGACATTACGGCTTGCCTTACAACGGGCAAAAGAGTTAAAGATTAAGGATATTGTAGTTGCATCAACCTATGGTAGTACCGCAAGAATCCTTGCCCAAATGGCGATTAAGGGATTGAATGTCGTTTGTGTTACCCATCATGCTGGCTTTGAAAAGCCAGGCAAATTGGAACTGACCGCGAAGACAAAGGAATTCTTAGAATCAAAAGGGATTAAGGTCTACCGGGCAACCCACTATTTTTCGGGTGTCGGTAGAGCAATCCGATTGCAATTTGGCGGACTCTATCCGGGCGAGATTGTGGCTAATACCTATCGCACCTTGGGCGAGGGGATGAAAGTTGCCGTTGAGATTTCAATAATGGCATTGGATGCTGGACTAATCCCTTATGGCAAAGAGATAATCGCAATTGGTGGCACGAGCCGTGGGGCAGATACCGCGATTGTGCTTAAACCAGCCCACGGCCGAAATTTCTTTGCCACCGAAATATTAGAAATAATCTGCAAACCGAGAAGACCAAAATAAAGGGAGGGAATGTGGGTAAGAACTGTATCTTGTGCCAGGTGATTAGAGGCGAATTGCCATCGTATAAAGTTTATGAGGATGAAAAGATAGTTGGCATCTTGGATATCAATCCAATCACCAAGGGGCATTGTCTGATTATTCCCAAGCAACATCGGGTTTGGTTTACTGATTTAGTTTCGGGCGAAGCCGGTCCATTCTTCAAGGCGGTATGGACGGTATCAAAGCAACTTAAAAAAGCGTTTAATGCGCAATATGTCACCTTACTCATTCGGGGCACCAGAATCCCTCATCTCCATGCCCATCTTGTGCCAAGTATCAAAGGTGAATTGAGTGCAACGGATAGAATTTTGGATTTATTGCAATATGTTCAGGAGAATCAAAAATCGGTGGTTAAACCGTCGGAATTTAAAAGAATTGCCAAATTGATTAGAGCCACTAATCCGTAATTTTTTGCAAGAAAGGATTATGATCCAAACGGGCAAAGGGTTTTAAAACCTAATTTTTAACCACGAACTTTGCCTCATCAATAACGCAGATTTGCACCGATTTTATACTCTTAATATTTTTGCTGCCGGGAGAAGCAAATCAACTCAGATTTGAGTCGGCGTCTTTTTGGTATTATATTTAATTAAAACACCCTTTTCCCAAATTATCCGTTGCGTTTTGTCTTGAGTCGTTACCGATTTAATCTCATTCTTAATAATACCGATCTCTTTTGCCAGCCAGAAAAATCTCTGAAAATCCGCATTTTTTGCTTTAATCTCAATCTTATAACAACTATCAAATTCACCGACCGGGACGGTTACTCTTTCTATACCGATAACTTTACCAATTAATGTGTCGGTCGGTGAAACCCCCACTATCCAACTATTGCCAATCTTTAAAGGAAGGACTAATTGCTTCATTTCACCCGCAGTATCGGTTAGATTCGGACAGAGTCTGATTTCGGATTTTGTTTTTCTAATATATGCAGCAGCGGGTGGTGAACCCACTTCTTGCGAAACTACTTGCCAGACCTCATCCCAATAATCGTGCATCGCCTTACCCGTGACTTTAGTCACCTGTTTTAATATTCGGTGGCTGGTGTCTTTTTCACTGATAATCGTTCGGTCAACTTGATATACTCGGATTGACCCGGTAAATAATGGATAGTAATCAACTCTTTCTTTACTACAGAATAATAAAAGGGCGACCAGACCAACAGGCAAAATCCCGATGCTACCAAGCCAGTGCAATGCAAACCGCACACCTTGGATTTGCTTTACCGACTTAATAGATAAGCGAATTTTTCTCATTGGACCTCCGTCCCTAATTTTAGCCCAATTAATTTCTTTGCACCAATAGCGCCACAGGGATTTGAACCCTGGTCTTCTGGCTGAGAACCAGATGTCCTGGGCCAGACTAGACGATGGCGCCATCTTTAAATATTAAAAATAAAAAAGTAAAAATCAATAGTCAGAATCACAAAGGGGTTTTGCCCCTTTGATTGCTTCAATCCGCTTATCGGCGGACTCAGGCAGCGGGGCGATGAGGGTTCCCTTCATCCCAAACCCTTGGGTTTAAGGATACCGACCGGCAGAATCATCTCCTCTAAGGAGACTCCGCCGTGCTGGTAGGTGTATTTGTAGGTTTTTTCGTATTCTCTTGGTTTAGTGGGATAGATGAAGTAATAATCGGATTTGGCGATTGCGAATTTGGTGCCCAGGTGTTCGCGCGGGAGCATAAATTCTTCCGGGTCGGATAAAAGAATTGCATTCCGTTCGTCGGTGCGTAGGGCACCACCGTATTTGTAACGGAGATTGGTAGAAATTTCTCTACCGCCGTAGATGACTAAGGGACGGCCAACTTTGATAAAACCGTGGTCAGAAGTGATAGTGATTTCGCAATCCCGCTTACGCAACTCCATAAGAATCCGATAGATTTCTGAACCAGTGAACCATAATCGGGTCAAGCCCAACAGGCTATATTCACTCGTAACAATCTCTTCCAGTAATTGATTGGTTTTTATGGAATGGATGAGTAAATCCAAAAAATTGACCACCAAGATTGCAAATTGATTTTCGCGGGCTAAAAAAGCCGGCCGATTGACCGCAATATCTTCGTTATGGGCAACTTTGAGAAAGACAGTTTTTCCTTGATAGCGGTGCCGGGCTAATTGGTGTTGTAAGAGTTCGGGCTCAAAACGATTTTGACCGGTCTCATCAAAGACCCAGAGTGATGGGTAATTCCTTAAAATCGTTAGGGGTAATAATCCAGCAAACATCGCATTACGGGCATAAGGTGTGGCGGTGGGTAATATTGAATAAAAATATTTGGTCTCAACTTCAAAGAATTCTCTTAAGATTGGCACTAAAATAAACCACTGGTCTAACCGCATTGAATCAAAGATAAAAAGATAGTGCGGTTTCTTGCCCAAGCGGGGTAAAATGAAAATTTCCAAAAACTGATGGGAGAGGATGGGTGAATTTTTGCCCTTTAACCAGTCACGATATACCTCAGTAATATACCGACTGAAGACCGAATTATTTTCCCGCCGAATCTGCTCAAAACTTTCTTTTAGCGCCTCGTCACCAAATCGCTGTAAGAGATTAGCCCAGCGAATTGAACTGATATAATAATTTAACCAATCCTGGTGATTGAAGTCGTAAGTCTGGATTTGGGCAATCGTCGTCGCATAATCTTGGGCAATTCGTTCCGAAATCAGTTTTTTCTTTTCCAAGAGGCGTTTAAGCACTGCGGTGATTTGAATTGGGGTGAAAGGCTTTACAACAAAATCATCAACTAATTTCGCATACGCCTCATTCATTAGGGCTTCCTCCTCGGACTTGGTGACCATTGCGACCAAGATGTGGGGGTCAATCTCTTTCAATCGCTTCAAAACCGCCAAGCCATCCATTCCGCTCATAATCTCATCTAAAAGCACTAAGTCAAAATCTTTGGTCTTGACCAATTCCAGTCCATCCGGACCATTGGTTGCGGTCTCTACCTCGTAGCCTTTCTGCCTTAAACTGTAGATATAAGGTCTTAAGAGGTCAATCTCATCATCAATCCAAAGTATCCGCATCGTCATTGCCTATCCTTTTCGCTAATCGGTAAGAGGATGGAAAATACCGTTCGTCCTGGTTGGGTCTCTTTTAAGATGAGTTTTCCGTTGTGATATTCTTCAATAATTCGCCGGGCTAAGGTTAAGCCAACACCCCAGCCGTATTTTTTTGTGGTGACACCGGCCGCAAAGATTTCTTTAAGGTGGTCTTTGGCAATACCCCCACCAGTATCGCTAACCTCAATCTCTAAGGATTTACTATCCGGCGCTAATTGAGTTTTGATCACAATCTTACCTTCGCCATCACCAATCGCATCAATGCTGTTCTTAATCAAATTTTCTAAGGTCCAGGAGATAAGCACATCATCCACCTTCACTAAAGGATTGGCTTTTTCAACCAGTTCAAAAAGGATTCGTTTGGTAGCACGGTGCTGGATAAACGAGACCGTTTTAGCAATTGTCGCACCAATCGTTTGGACCTTTAGGTCGGGTGGTAATCCAATTCGGCTGAATCGTTCCGAGACCTCCCGAATTCTAATCAAGTCCTCCTCCATTGGCGTGAAATCCTTATCTTTTTGTTCCTGTTTTAATACCTCTAACCAACCCCAAAGCGAAGAAATCGGAGTGGCTAATTGATGCGCGGTTTCTTTGGCTAAGGCGGTCCAGATTTGTTCGGATTCCCGCCGCTTGTAAACTAAGATTCCCCATACCCCAAGGCCAAGGAAGGCAAAAAGAAATACCAATTGAAAAAATGGATAGATGCGTAACATCTTCTCGGCTTTGGAAAAGCCATAATGGATAATATTTAAGGTATCACCGGTCGCAACCGTTAAATAGATTGGTTTGTGTTCTTCATCCAGTCGCTTCATTAATATTTTCAAGCGCTCGGGCGAAGGGTTTTTTTCGGTAAGATTACGATAATTGGTAGTCGGTTCATTATTGGCATCGGCAATGATTACCGGAAAATCAATCTTCCGTATCACCTCTTCAAAGATGATGTCCAATTCGGCAGAACCCGACTCGGAAGGCTCAGCAATCCGACTTAGATACTGAGCATAAATCCTTGACCGCACCTGGGTCTCTTTTTCTAAGCGGACAAGCAAAATTCGGGAGTAAAAATACCATAGCCCGGCTAAAAGGATTGCGCCCAAGACAAAATAGATTTGAAGGACTTTGGCGCTAATCCGCCCGAAGTGAAGAAAACGACTTTTCATTAACTTATGATATTACTTTTCTTAGTTATAGTCAAGTCAGAACTGTAAGATGCGACTTTTCGGTAACCCATTGACCGCTCACAGATACCTACTTGACACTTGGTCTTGGCTAAACTACTATTTCTTAACCGTGCAACGAATTTTGGCTTTACCTCGTTTCATTCGACCACCTTGGTGGATGCTTCTTACGCATTGTGCGCTGATTTTATTACTCTTAATCAGTTGTGCCAAGCAGGAAAGATTTTATGGATTCTCGGGTTTTCTTTTCGGTAGTTATGTAAACATAAAAGTTCTTGAACCCGACCCAGTGAAGGCAAGCCGAGCCGTGCAAAAGGCGTTTTGCGCGATGACCCGCCTGGATTCGGTATTTTCGCTTTATCTACCAAACAGTGAAATCAATCAGATTAACCAAAAGGGGAAAGGAAAGTTATCCACTGATTTGAAAAATTTACTCTTGAAGGCATTGGCGGTCTCGGAAAAGTCCAACGGCGCTTTTGATATTACAGTTTTGCCTTTGATTCAATTCTGGCGGAAATACTTTAACACCAAAGAATTACCGGATAGTTGGGAATTAAAACAGACCTTGCAATTTGTTGACTATCGGAAGATAAAGATACAAAACGACTCTGTCTATTTACCCGATGGCTTTAAATTAGACTTGGGTGGGATTGCGGTTGGTTATTGTGTTGACCGAGCGGTTTCGGTCTTAAAACAAGAGGGAATTAAAACCGGCTTAATTGATGCGGGCGGTGACATCTTTGGTTTTGGAAACCGGCGTTGGCGGGTGGGGGTTAAAAATCCAAGGGGCGAAGGATTGATTCGACAATTTGTGATAACCAATCAGGCGATTGCAACTTCGGGCGATTATGAAAAATTTTTCCTTTTTGGCGGCAAACGCTATCACCACATCTTGAATCCCAAGACTGGTTATCCAGCCTGGGGTTGTGCCAGCGTCACCGTAATTGCACCGGATTGTGTAACCGCTGATGCTTATTCAACCGCGATATTCGTCTTGGGTGTGAAAGATGGTTTAGCCTTAGCCGAAAAAGAAGCTGGGATAGAGACATTCATCATCACGGATGAAAATTCTCCTTTCGGCGGATTAAAACAATACCAATCTTTTAACCACAGATGAACACAGATTTTCTCGGTGTATTTTCTATCTGTGCCTATCTGCGCATAATGAGGGAATGAAAAATAATTTTATTGAAGCCAAATATTACACTAAAGAAAAAGATAAGATTAAATGTCTAATCTGTCCAAATTATTGTATTATTGCTGAAGGTAAGGTTGGGCGGTGTTTGGGCAGAAAAAATATGGCGGGCAAACTTTATGCGATAAATTATGGCGAGGTGGTCTCAATCGCCCTTGACCCAATTGAGAAGAAACCGCTCTACCATTTTTATCCTGGTTCCAAGATTCTTTCGGTGGCGACTTTTGGCTGTAACCTGTTATGTCCATTCTGCCAGAATTGGGAGATTTCCCACGAGGTTGCACCCAGTCGTTATATTGAACCTGCCGGATTATTAAAAATCGCAAAGCGCCCTGATTCAATTGGCATCTCTTATACCTATACCGAGCCTTTAATCTGGTTTGAATATCTCTTAGATGTTTGCCCATTAGTAAAAAAGGCCGGGTTATTGAATGTCTTGGTGACCAATGGAATGATTAATGAAGAGCCATTGCGGGAATTACTACCTTATATTGATGCAATGAATATTGATTTGAAATCAATCAAACCCGATTTTTATACCGACTTCATCAAAGGCGACCTACCAACAGTGCTTAATACCATAAAGATTGCCAAGACCGCTTGCCATATTGAATTGACTAACTTGGTCATCCCAACGAAAAATGATAGTCTTGAAGAGATAACCGAATTAGTTGACTTTGTTGCCTCATTGGGTCGTGATACAGTCCTCCATTTTTCCCGCTATTTTCCCAATTATAAATTAGAGATTCCACCGACCCCGACTGAGACTTTAACCCGTGCCTATGAAATTGCGAAAAAGAAGTTAGACTATGTCTATATTGGCAATGTGCATAATCTTGTTGATGGCAATAACACCTATTGTCCAAAATGCAATAATCTTCTTATTGCCCGGGGTTATTTTAGTGCTAAAATATTGGGGATTAAAAATGGTGTTTGCAATCGTTGCGGTAGAAAAGTTGATATTGTGCTGGGATAGGATTGGATAACCACAGATGCAACGCGAAGCGTCCACCGAGCGAAGAAGAAAGAAAATAAATCACAGATGAACACAGAAAGAAGGAAAGGATGAAAAAGAAAGAGCCTCACTTCGTGAGGTGAACACAGATTTTCTCGGTGTATTTTCTATCTGTGCTTATCTGCGTATAATGAGGAAAGGAGTAAATTATGGCAACCAGAAGAAATATTGGAATAATTATTCTATCAATTGTGATTGGGGCGATAATTGGCTCGGTCTTATCCCATTTTTTAAGCGGATTATTTCCAGCCGGCCCGGTCAAAGACTTCTTTTTTAAACCATTAAAGATTGGTATTCCCCAATTAACGCTAAACTTACAGTTTCTCGTTTTATCTTTTGGGTTTACTTTGGGTATTTCAATTTTTACCGTTATCGTTGTAATTTTAGCCCTATACCTTTTACACCGACTTTAAATTTCGCAATACAAAAGGGCTTTGAGACTGTGCAAAAATACTTAAACCACGAAAACACGAAAGTCGCGAAAAAGAATAGGAAAATATTTATTCTTAACCAACTTATAAGTCTTTGTTCTATCAGAGCTTTGATTCATCTAATCCTTTCTCGTTTTTACTTCTTTATCGTGTTTTATTAATTTCGCGCTTTCGTGGTATTTCTGCACATTAACCTTTGTCCCTTTAAATTCTTAAAAAGGAGTGCGAGGCTTTAGCCAGTATCCCTTCCAAAACCTCCCAATAAGACTGGATACCATGTCTGTTGACGCTTGCAAAAAAGCCTTGGTAATAAATGTAACCAACCTCGGATAGAAATAGAAATTCGGTCAATCATTACAAAATTAATAAAAGAAGGTATGGATAAGAGACCAAAGAGAGGGTACTACAGAGCATGTTAAACGAAATATTATTTAGGTAAACACGAATGTAAAACTCAAAAGTTTTTACCGATTTAATTTTCCATACTTTATCAAAGTACCTTATCGAAGTT
>Ga0207433_10013816_pt1 | contig 11802 bp, 7 predicted proteins | sample YelNatPaOPGAMG01_FD_187559 | JGI IMG/M metagenome (GOLD analysis project Ga0207433, IMG submission 187559) | Hot spring thermophilic microbial communities from Obsidian Pool, Yellowstone National Park, USA - OP-RAMG-01 (SPAdes) (version 3) | ecosystem: Environmental > Aquatic > Thermal springs >...
GGCTTGTCCCTGCGCAACCGTGTCCGGGATGTCCTTTGGTCCCTGGCATGCGCCTGCAATGAACACGCCGTCTGACGCGGTTGCAACTGGAGCCAGCTTTGGATGCTTTTCCAGGAAGAAGCCTCCACCAGCACAAGACATCTTAAATTTACGCGCAACCTCCTGAGCGTCCTTCTGAGGCTCAATTGCATTGGTCAGGATTACCATATCAACCGGCACCCGGAGCAACTTCTGGGAAAGTGTGTCTTCTGCAATAACTATGAGCTTGCCCTTCTCCGCATCGCTCTCAGCCTTGTCAGTCACAGTCGCGGCTTTGCCCCGAATAAAGGTTACGCCCTCTTCTAAAAGCCGATGATAAAACTCCTCATAGCCTTTTCCAAAACATCTCATATCAATATAGAAATTGTACACATGCGCTTTGGTTTTCTCCTTGATCAGATGCGCAAACTTGAGCGCATACATACAGCACACCCGACTGCAATACTCATGATAATTCACATCACGCGAGCCTATACAATGAAGTATCGCCACGCTCTCAGGCTCCTTACCATCCTTGCAAACTATCTTACCAAGCGTGGGCCCGCTGGAATTGGACATCCGCTCAAATTGCAAACTGGTGTACACATTATCGTATTTACCAAAACCAAGCTGTGGCATTGCCTCCGCTTCCCATAAATGAAACCCGGTCGCAACAATAATTGACCCAACATCTATCTCCTCAACCCTGTCCTTCATCTCAAAATCAATGGCTTTTGGCTCGCAGAATTTCTCGCATACTCGGCATTTGCCCTTGATGAAATAAGTGCAATGCTCACGGTCAATCACTGGCTTGTTCGGAACCGCTTGCGCAAACATCGTGTAAATGGCTTTTCTTTTCCCAAGCCCCTCCTCAAATTCGCTCGGAACCTTTACAGGGCATTTCTCCTGGCAGATGCCGCAACCAGTGCATTTATCATAGTTCACACTGGTTGCCTTATGTCTGACCTTTACCTTAAAATTCCCGACAAACCCGTTAACCTCCTCAACCTCGCTATAAGTCCAGAGCGTAATATTGGGATGCTGACCAACCGCTACCATCTTGGGAGTCAATATGCACGCAGAGCAGTCCAGAGTCGGAAAGGTCTTGTCAAACTTCGCCATCTTGCCCCCAATGCTCTGCTCTCGCTCAACAAGATATACCTTCCTGCCTGACTCCGCCAAATCCAGCGCCGCCTGAATCCCTGCAATGCCTCCGCCAACTATCAAAACATTCTTATTGACATCAACCTCCTTAACCTCCAGAGGCTCCAGCCAGAACGCCCTTGCAACCGCTCCCCGGATCAAATCCTTTGCCTTTTGTAACGCTAAAGCCTTATCCTCAGTGACCCACGAATTGTGCTCCCGATTGTTAACCATAATAAAACAATACCGATTCAATCCAGCTTCCTCACAAGCTTTTCTGAAAGTGTTCTCGTGCATCAGCGGAGAGCAAGCCGCTACTATAACCTTAGTCAGCTTATTCTTTTTAATCTGCTCCTTGATCAAATCCTGACCAGGCTGAGAGCACATAAATTTGTATTCCTCAACCACACTAACCCCTGGCAAGCTCCGCACATACTGCGCAAGCGCCGGAATATCAACCACGCCCGCAATATTTGTCCCACAATGACAGAGAAATACCCCGATTCTTTCGTCTGATCTCTTTTTTGCTTTTGCCATTTTTCTCTCTCCTTAAATTACGGTTTTCGGCACGCAGACACTCTTGCCCGCGCACATCTCAAAATTCAAATAACCATCCTCACCAACTCCACTAAATCCATCACCTGAATTTTATCCTCCGCATTTAACACCTTCCTGCTATCCTCAAAATTCGTCAGGCAGTACGGACAGGCAACAACTAAAATATCCGCGCCAGTCTCAATCGCCTCTTGAACCCGCAGATCAGAAAGCCGTTCCCCTGCCTTAACCTCCATCCAGATCTTTCCTCCGCCACCTCCACAACAAAAGCTGTTCTCACGATTCCTCGGCATCTCCACAAACTCCGCATTCGGGATCGCCTTGAGAACCGCCCTCGGCTCATCATAAATTCCATTATGCCTGCCCAGATAGCAGGGGTCATGATAGGTAATTTTCTTGAGCAAAGACTTGCTCAGCTTGAGCCTTCCGGATTCAATCGCATCCGCAAGAACCTGCGAGATGTGTTTAACCTGATAATAACTCGGATATTCCTTGCTAAAGGTATGATAGCAATGCGGAGAACCTGCAATAACACTCTTTACATTATGATCCTCAAACAGCGTTTGATTCGCTCCCTTCAGTCCTTCAAATAGCTCTGTGTCTCCCATTTTATTTAACGCTTCCCCGCAACAAACCTCATCAGCTTTAAGCGTTCCCCAGGAAATACCCGCCTTATTAAGAACATCCACAGTAGCCTCTGCCACCTTGCGATTCCTGGGGTCATACGCAGAGGTGCAACAGGTGAAATACAAATGCTCTTTTCCCGGACCATAATCAGGAACCTCTTTGCCTTTCATCCAGTCATATCTTGCTTCCCGCTCCCCGCCCCAGGGATTACCCTTGCTCGTGAGCGAACCCACCACATTGCGCAAAGACCCTGGCAAAAGACCTCCCTGGCTGAAAACCGACCGAGCCGCCTTCACAACATTGATGATCTCAACACCATTGGGACAACGAACCTCGCACTGCTTGCAGGTGGAGCATTCCCACATCAGATTCTCTATACCTTCCAAGCCAAACTGGCTAAGCCGGATTAGCGCCCGAACGCTAAACCCATTAACAGGCGCCCAGGGACAACTACCTGTGCAGGTCGCACATTGAAAACAAGTCTTTAACTTCTCTCCCCCAGCTTGCATAATAGCATCCGTGACCTCAAGATAAGGACTGGCTGTTTGCATACTAATCTCCTTTCTCCAATTTCTCCAGGATTGAATTGAATTCGGACAGATAAAACAGAAAAGCCGGAGGCTTCAGGCTCCGGCTATTTAACAGGCTAGTCTTCCAATCAATCGCACGCAGAAACGCGCAATAACATTTAAATAAATCTGCTATGACTTTAGCTGACATTGCTAACTACTCTAATTAAAATTTGCTAATTTTTTCAAGATGCCTGAATACTTCTTTTGCAGGTTGCAACACTATTTTAATTAAATGCTTTGTGCTTTGTCAAGAAAAAAATGAATTCTAATCAACATTTAATTTTCATTTAATCGCTTTTTAATTCAAAAAAGGGTTTTATTAAGAAAAATTAATCAATTTTAGAATTTATATGTTATTTGTTCTATGAATGCAATGGCAAAACAAAAATAATACATCCAGAACAAAATTTATAATTTTTCATTAACCGATAAAAAGATTAAAAATTTTAATAATTCCAGAGTAATCTCATTCTAATATATCGTTTATTTTCTTATTTTATCTTCAAAGCATTTGAAAATATAAACCTGATAGTCTGGATCCCCTGCGCTAGGGAAGACCTTTTCTATAACGCATAAAGCATCTAGCAATGCCCTGCTTTGGCTGGACCAAGCCCAGGGATGACTTGCCACAACCAGCTTTGTGCGTAAATTTGCATCCCTCAGGCATTGGTAGTCCTCACAAGGCTCTGCATATTTATCATAATAGCGGTATTCATACGCGGACAAGCCAAAGGAAATCACATCTTTAGTCGGATAATTTTTATAGATATATCTTGCCGCGTCCTTGAATCCTTGCTTTCCAAGAACATAATATCTCGCCAGGCTTAAGCAGAGAAATAAGCTGAAAATAGCTGTCAGAATGATTCGGATATGGCTTTTTTTAATTGTAGAAAACCTGCTTGGCATAGTATCTGCGCCCAAATCTATTGCACACGCTATTCCCAGATAGAAAAACGGAATCAGGAATGCAAGGAATCTGGCATATATAAAAATTCGTAAAAACAATGTTGCGCCGAGCAAAAGAATTGTTGCAAAAACATAGAGCCATACTAATCCAGAATAGCTTTTATGAACCTTAAATAAACCGATCAAAAACAACGCAAAAGCGCAAGCGCTGAAATAAAGCAAGTGACTGCCAGCTAATAATTTAAGCGTATCCTTAAACAGAACAATGTCCAGCCATCTCCCAGCAATATCCTTCCCCCGTGTCTGCGAATAATAATACAATGACTCCAGACCCGCTGAATATAATCCAAGCGCAATTCCTAATGGAATCATTGGCAAAAGAAAAGCGTAAAAATTTTGGCTTTTCCTGTTTTTAACCCAGTAAATAAATCCATACGCCAACTGAGACGCGACAATAAAGCCTGTGTAAAAAAAGAAATAAAAACAAATAACAGAGCTTACCACATAAAAAATCCCGCTCTTCTGAGCTCTGTCCTTGAGCCAATCAAGATAAAATATATTACTTAATGCCGAAAACAAAATAAATCCTGAATAACCCCGTGCATCCTGGCTGAACCAGACCATCCAGAAACTCAAACACATAAATAGACAAGCAATGAACGCAATAAATTCTCCGAGCCGTTTGCGGAAAAAAACATAAAGAAGAGCAGGAGTGACGCCTCCAATAATAACGCTGGGAAGACGAACAGACCATTCCGACAAACCAAAAAGACTTATGGAAACCTTTGCGAGCAATGTATATAAAATATGATTGTTCGGAACCGGGAGCGAGACCAATATATACTTCCAGGGAGCATACACAAACCGAAGCAAAGTATAAATCTCGTCATACCATAAACCCTGATTTATCCGGATGAGACGAAGCATAAACGAAAGTCCGAGAAGGCTCAAAAAATAAGCCAGAGCTTGCTTTTTATTTTGCTCCAAAATCTACCCCTGATTTCAGACAGTTATAAAGATAAACCACATTCTCATCATACCCCGCGCTCTCCCAGACCATCTCTTTCTTACAAAACCGCTCCAGCATACCCTGATTCCAAGGCGCCCAGCTCCAGGGATGAGATGCCACCACCAATTTCCCGCTAATATCCGATGGATCAAGCTGAACCTGGCCATAAACCGGCTGAGCACGCGGATAGTAATGCAGAAACTCATTTCTTGCCAATCCCAAAGAAATGACCCGCGCAAGAGGATAATTTGCTTGTATATACATTGCCGCATCCTTTAAGCCCTGTTTGCCAAGACGGTAATATCTATTTAAGCTGATAAGCAAGGAGAGGCTGACCGTTATTAACAAAAAACCAATTGCTAACCTTTTCAAGCGTATATTTGCGGAAAAAAGCGCGTGAGAAAATCCTTCTATTCCGAGCGCAAGCGCAAGCGCGAATACCGGAATCAGGAACGCCAGAAACCGCGCATAAATAAAAACCCGCAGAGTCGCTGTGAAAACAATCAACAAAACCACAGAGAGCAAATAAATCCAGAAAATTTCCGAGGCGTCCTTATAAATCCGGGAAAAACCCAAAACCGCCAGAGAAAAACAAACCAGAGCTGTCCATAGCAAATGCGAGCCTGCGCACAGCTTAAAAACCTCCTGTAAAAAATTTAAGTCAAGCCATCTGCCTCCAAGGTCTCTGCCCTCCTTGCCAATATAACTGAATAAATCCAGTGCGCCCGGAACATAAAGCAGGCTGGCAAAAAATAAAGAAAGCATTGGCAAGAGAAAAATCAGCGCACTTTGAGCTCGCCTCCTCCATAGCCATTTGAAAAACCCAAAAGCGGCTTGCGCCAAAATAACAAAAACCGAATACAAATGAAACCAGCAAGCAAAAACCGAGCACACGAGATAATACATTGCAGTCCGAGCCTTTCTTTGCTCCATCCATTTCAGAAAAAAAATCTGACTCAAAAGCGTGAACAAGACCATTCCAGAATAACCACGAGCGTCCTGACTGAACCACACCATCCAGAAATTTAACGCAAGAAACAATCCGCTAAAAAATGCGCTAAACTCGCTGAATCTCTTGCGCAAAACCAGATAGGCTATTGCTGGAGTAAAGCCGCCAATCATAAAACTCGGAAGCCGAACGCTCCACTCCTTTTCTCCGAAAACAACGATGCAGAGCCTAGCAAGGAGAGAGTAAAGAATATGATTATTCGGAAGTGGAAGCGAGATAATGATCTCATTCCAGGGCAGGCGCAAAAATTTTTCCAGAGTCAAAATCTCATCATACCATAGTCCCTGATTGAGCCGATAAATTCGGAGCGCGAAAGAAACCAGAACTAAAAAGCTGAATAAAATCCGGCTATGTATTTTTTGCTTGTTCATTTGCTAAGTACCTTTAGCGCAAGCGAGCCAGCTTTGATGAAATTCAAAAGCATTGTCGGAGACTTGAAGCCTGAAACCCACCTGTCTCCGAATAACTCGTCTGAAATAATCACCATTCCTAAAATCTCAACTCCGCGAAACTTCCCAATCGCATAAAGCGCGCTCATCTCCATCTCAACCGCTAAAGCGCCCATAGAGCGAAACCTCTCCAGCTTCTCGCGCGTCTCCCGGAAAAAAGCATCAGTGGAAACAACTTTTCCGGCTTGAATTTTCTCACCCTGCGAGCTTAATTCCGAGATAATGGCAGAAACCAGCGACTCGCTTGCGGATACGCTCTTCAGACCCGGGATATAACTTGGACCTGTGCCCTCATCAGAGATAGCCTCTTTGACTAAAAGCAGGTCTCCGATTTTGAGAGATGGGTCTAAGGAGCCAGCAAAACCAAGCGCAATAATTTTTTTAGCCCCTCCTGCGATCAGCATCTCAATCACCATTCCTGCTACAGGCGCGCCCATTGCAGGACCAACCAGGTCAATCTCAAAGCCCTTCTGTTTTAGCCGATACATCCTGGCAGGATAAGGACGAGCGCGAATTTTTTTTGCGAAAAATCTTGCTGAGAGAATCCGCGCAAAGGGACCCGCAGGCAGAAACAGCACTCGCTCGCTCGCCTTGACTTTGAAAAATCCTGTTCCCGGCTCAACTAATGCCTGTTCTTCAAAATTACTCATTATTCACTTGGGACGCAGGCGCTCTTGCCCGCGACTGCTTAGCCATTGGTCTCATTTAACTGATTCGCAAACAAAAGCGCGTCCTTTTCCGAGCCTTTGAAGATAAAAATCCTGAAGAAAATCTCTCTACCTTTCGCGCCTTTGACCCGAAAATGGATTTCTTTGTTGTCAGGATCAATCCCGCACGCAACCGTGCCAGCTTTATTATCACGGATCAGCCAGACACTATCATCCAGCGCAATTAATCCATTGGGAAGTCCAACATAATGAAGATTATGCTTGATCTCGTTGAGCGGAATCCGAACCAGCTCATTCTCCAGCATTGCTGGCGAATAAACTATTGCTGAGCCTGTGAATGGAAACGCCAATTTGCTATCAGAGCCAGCAATAAATCTCGCCTCCAGAGCAAACAAGCCCTGATGGTCCTTTACCTGGAAAAATTTTGCCTCTGCCTTTTTTGCCCCGATTATTTTTGCTGAAACCGGAAAATCCTTTTCAGCAATCTGCTCAAGCGCAAGCTTCATTTCCTCAGGCTGGCAATTCGGACAAAGCCTCTTTACCTCATCTATTACAGCCTGACTTTTAGACCTGCTATAATTGAGCTCAACCTTGAATGGAAACCAGCCAGTAGAATCGCTAACCTCAGCATCCAGTTGATTTTTCCAGGCGCTTCGCAAGTCTTCCCAGCTTACGCCAGCTTTCTCTGCAGATAAAAGCCACGAGCGCGTCTGCCAGTTCTGAGTCCGGATACCATAATCATCCTCCCAGGGCAGAACATAATGCCCCATCCATGTGAAAACCCCTTTATCATCCTCAGGCCTCCAGGGCGCATCAAGAATGGGCTTCAATGCTCTTGGCTTAACCTTGTTCCTCTCCAGAGCCTCTACATACTCGCTCACAGTTGCAATTTTATATCCCTGCTCCTGAAGTTTCCTGAAATCATCCTCCATTTTCTTCACACGCGCTTTATTGACCTGGAACAAACCGCTGAAATACGGAGAAATGCCTCCGGTGACCACAAGCTCCCCGTCTCCTAGAAAATACCATTTCACTTTAACCCCTGCCCATTCCTCGGATTGGATTTTCTCTGGAGGAACATCTGGATTTTCTGCTTTAAGCACATAGATTCCCCTGCAGGAGAAAAATGGAATGCCAGGGTCATCCTGAAAATGGTTATAAGGTCCCGGAGTCATCACTCCGATTTTATATCCCCATTTTTTTCCGAGCGCGCACATTCCTTCCCCGAATTGAGCCTCCTGAGCGAAAATCACCGGGGAAAGCGGAATGTCATATTGCTTGAAAATCTCCCGAGTCAGCTTCAAAGAGCGTTCCTGGTCCAATGCTGGAAAAGCAAGAAGGATCTGGTCAGAATAATGAAAGCTAACAACCTCTGCCTGACCGTTTTTAGCGAGCTTCCTTAACTTCTCCAGAGCAATGGGGTCCTTCTCAGCCATATAAGTGATAAACTCAGCCTGTATCTCAAAATCAGCCTTCCAGTCCGGATGCGCCAGGTAAATATCCAAAAGAGGCTCTAAGCCCTTTTGTAACCCCTCCCACATTGCCTTTTCATCCCCTGCTACATACTGCAAATTGAAATGATACATATTCAGAACATAGCCCTCTGCCCCAAACGACCTGAAGCCAATTAGCGTCAAAACCAGACCAGCCAGTAAAACCATTCGCCTTTTCATTTTTGCCTCCTTTTGTATAAATTCGCTCAGCCTATTATATAACAAAATAATTTCCTGCTGAAAAAATTTTTCCCTGACGCCCTTTGAGCTTTGGCGAAAAGGCTCAATACGCTCCTGTCAACCCGCCCTTTTTTCCGATCGCGGCTAAAGCAATGCTTCCCGGGCTGATTATGTCTCGTTCTGTAAGCACATTGATCAATGCTGGCTTTTTTGCTCCAAACGCTCTTTCCAGAGCAGGTCTGATCCGGTCAGGTTCTCTCACCTCCTCGCCATAACCACCAAGCGCCTCCACTAATTTATGATAAGGCACATAGCCAAGATCAACCCCGATTGTCCGCTCTTTTCCATACCTCAGCATCTGGCTATGCCTGACCATTCCCCAGGCTTGGTCATTATTCACCACCACAACAACAGGCAAGCCCAGCCTGAGCATCGTATGAAATTCCAGAAAATTGAACCCAAGCGCTCCGTCTCCTATAATCACCGCAACCCGGCTATTCGGATGCGCAATCTGCGCCGAAACCCCATACGGCAAACCAACGCCCAGGCATCCAAACAAACCGCTCTCCAAGGTATGACCAGCCTTGCGATAACTCCGCACCATATTCATCCAGACCGAAGTGTCGCCGCCATCAACCGCTAGAAAATCATCCTCAGTCAAAAATCTATCCAGCTCCACGCAAAGCCTGACTGGATGAATCGGAACCTGATTGGATTCCATCTGCTCCTTAAATTTCTCCCGCGCATCCTTTTCAGCCTTTCTCAATGTTAAAACCCAGTCCTGATAACTATCTGGCTTAAGTTTGCCCCTGCCTGCTGAAAGCATCTGCTCCAAAATTTTATCCACATCTCCAACTAAACTCACCTCTGGCTTTCGGTTCCTGCCAATCTCTGCAGGCTCTATGCACGCGTGAATCAGCTTTGCGTTCTGGTTAAAAATTTTCCCGAATACAAAAAACAAGCTGAGCCTGGTTCCAAGAAGCAATACCACATCCGCCTGAGTCAATCCTGTCATTCCAGCCCCTGGACGCACCGCAAATCCTGGTCCAAAACAAAGCGGATGCGCGTCAGAAATCACACCCTTGCCCATCGCAGTTGTAAAGCAGGGAATGCCTGTCTGTTCAATAAACCGTTGCAGATTATCTCCAGCCCCGCTGAAATACGCGCCACTACCTGCAACAACAACAGGTCTTTTGGCTTCTCCCAGCAAATTTATGCTGGCTTTGATCCTCTCCGGGTCCGCACCGGTTTTGATTATTGCCCTGGGCTCATTGGTCTTAACATTGCTATCCTCGGTCTCCGCGCCTAAAACATCCGCTGGAATTTCCAGATAAACAGGTCCTGGAGCTCCAGAGCGCGCTTGATAAAACGCTTCCTCTATCGCAACCGGAATCCGGCAACAATCAACAACCCTTTCCGACCATTTCACAAGCGGTGCAATAGCCTCTATCTGCGGAAGGTCTTGAAGGTCAAGTTTGCCCTTCATATCTGTCGCAACCGCTCCGCTGATAACAACAAGAGGAATCCCAGCCATTAAGGCATTGGCAATACCAGTGATGCCATTGGTGAATCCAGGTCCTGCTGTTAAAAGCGCTACCCCTGGCTCTTTAGTGAGCCTTGCCCAGGCATCTGCCATCATCACTGCTGATTGCTCGTGCCGGGTATGAACCAGGTTAATATCCGAGTCTATTAACGCATCATAAATCGGAGCAAGATGACCACCACTGATACTGAAAATATGACTCACGCGCTCCTTTTGCAACGCCCGAACAACCATCTGTCCGCCTGTTATCTTCGCCATCTTTTAGCTTCTTCCTTCCTTATTCTACTTATATGCCATACTCATCAATCATATCTAAAACCAGCGCAGGCCAGGTAAAGTTGTTTGCGCCAATGCCCTTCCCGGTTTCAGGATTGTAGTATTCGCGAAACCCGTTTTGATAAACCATCAGCGCAGTATTTTGCGTGATCCTTTTCGCCAAATCCTTTCTCCCGTATCTTGCCGCAACCCGTGCGCTCATCCAGTTCATATTTATCCAGATGCACGGACCACGCCAGAGCATATTGCGCACCCACAAGGTGTTTTCCTGCTTCATCTCCGTAATAGAATTGAATGGCACAAGCCATTTGCCCCAGAAATGCGCAGGAGAAACCAGATAGCTTTCAATCACCCTCTGCGCCTTGTCCTCGCTAACCAGCCCGGTTAAAAGAGGTAACATCCCCGGAACGCTTGTGCGATAAACTCTCTTAGGAGCTTTCAAGTCCCAGCGTGGAAAGAAAAATCCTCGCTCATTGTCCCAGAAAATCTTCTCCATAGCCTCAATCATCGCTTTTGCTTTTCCCATCCAGAAGTTTGCCTTCTTCTCATCTCCTTTTGCCTTAATCAATTCCGCAACTGAAACCGCTCCTGCACAAGTAATCGCATTGATACATAAATCCTCAAAAATAAACTTATTGGCTTCCGCAATTTTTTTAAGCTCCCAATTCTGCGAATCGCACTCTGAAATAAGCTGGCTAAGACGCGCCCCAACCTTCAAAATCGTTAGAGGATTGTTAACATTTATTCCAAGACAAGCGTCAAAATACGGAGCCTCGTCCGTGCCAGCTTCCCACGGATGAATGATGCTGACCAGTCCGTCTCCGAATAAATCTCTCTGCTCCAGAAGATACTCCAGACATTTTTCCATCTGCGGAATCAGCGCCAGAACTCTCTGGCTTTTGGTCTTGCGATAAAGCGCCTCAGCCGCAATAAGATACGAAGGCGGGTCAACTATCCTGCATCTGCCTTTATCATCAAAGTATTTGTCTCCAAGCCATAAATAGGTTGGGTCTTTTGATTTATCAAATTCCGGGATCAACGCCTCGTGAGCAACATAGCCAGAATCATCTTGAAAATTGAAAACAGCCTCTAATTCAAGAAGAGCAGACTCAGGGTCAAACGCAGATTGTGAAATGACATTCCAGCCAGAGTCCCACCCGAAAAAGCGCGGATAGGATGCCTTGGAAGGAAGATGAAAAACCCCAAGTTTTGAATCCACACGATTAAGAGTAAAAATCCGTTTCGCTTCCTCTAAAAGAGCTTGCCTCAATACCAACGGCTCTGATAGCAAAGCCTCAGCATTTGCTATGAGATTCTCTGAATTGAGCGCCCTGCAAAACGCGCCTGCGCCAAC
>Ga0207433_10013831_pt1 | contig 11792 bp, 10 predicted proteins | sample YelNatPaOPGAMG01_FD_187559 | JGI IMG/M metagenome (GOLD analysis project Ga0207433, IMG submission 187559) | Hot spring thermophilic microbial communities from Obsidian Pool, Yellowstone National Park, USA - OP-RAMG-01 (SPAdes) (version 3) | ecosystem: Environmental > Aquatic > Thermal springs...
TTTGTTTTAATCGGCGGTGGCTCCAACATCCTTTTTGATAGCAGAGGGTTTGATGGTCTTGTGATAAGGAATAAATGTGAAGGAATAAGAATCAGGAAAGGAGGATTTGTTGAGGCTCTTTCAGGGACATCCCTCAAAAAATTGATTAAGAAATGTTCTGCCCATTCCCTTGAGGGCTTAGAAAATCTCTATGGAATTCCTGGAACAGTTGGGGGAGCAATATATGGAAATGCAGGAGCCTATGGAAGTTCTATATCAGACTTTTTGGAAGAGGTTGAAATTTTAGATTTGAATGGGGAGAGAAAAGTTCTGAAGAAAGAGGAAATTCAATTTGGTTACAGGGATTCCCAGTTCAAAAGAAATGGAAGTATTATTTTAAAGGCAAGATTCAGATTAAGGAAGGGGAAAAGAAAGGAAATTATTGAAAAAATCCAAGAAGTATGGAGGAAAAGGAGGGAAAAGATTCCTCCATTTCCTTGTGCTGGAAGTTTCTTCAAAAACATCTTAAAGGAAGATGGGAAAAAGATTCCTGCTGGAGAGCTTATTGAAAAGGCTGGTCTTAAAGGATTTAGAATTGGAGATGCATGTGTATGGAGGGAGCACGCAAACTTTATAATAAATCTCGGAAGAGCAGATTCCTCCCAGATCCTTTCCCTTGCGGAAAAAATCAAATCAGAAGTGAAAGAAAAATTTGGCTTTGAGCTTGAGGAGGAGGTTATTTTTATACCTGAAAAGGGAATTTAAATGCCATCACCTGTTGGACACACCCTCTTTACTCTTTCAGTCATGAGACTCTCAGGGAAAGAAACTTTTAAGAGCAAGTTCTTTCTCCTCCTTGGTTTATTTTTAGGGCTCTCCCCGGATATAGACCTTGCTCTAATAATATTCTTTGGATTCAAAGAGGGAGGGAAATACCATCAACTCTACACCCATTCAATCTTTTTTGTAATAATTATTTTTCTCTTTTTATTTTTCTTCTCAAGAAATTTAAAATTAAGTCTTACTCTTTCCTCCCTTGTTCTTTTCCATATAATCCTCGATATTTTCTCAGTAGATTTAAAACCTCCAATTGGAGTTCCTATCCTCTCCCCCCTTTCCTCTCTAAGTTTTAACATTGGAATTCTTCCAAAAATTGAAAAATCTTCCTTTTCTTCCCTTTTCTCAAAAAACAATATTCATGCAATGCTTGTTGAAATTGCAATTTTCCTTCCCATTCTTTTAACCGTCTATTTTTTAACAGCCAAAAGGAATGATTGATTTTTTATTGGGAAAATATTTTATTAAAGGAGGAAAAATCAAGGGAGAGAGATTTTAAGAACTCCTTCATTCTGAAATAGTGGTTGAGGATTCTTCTGTGATCAAAAGCGAGTTCCTGAGGAAGGTTCTTCTCTTTGAAAATTCCTATCTCCTTTGCATCATCCATAGCAATTGCCTTCCCTTTCCCCTTTGCAACAAAAACTATTGATATTGTATGCCCCCTCGGATCCCTCCAGCTTTCGGAGTATACATGTAATTGCCCCATCAATTCAATATCAAGGTTGGTTTCTTCCTTTGCTTCCCTTACCGCAGTCTCCTCTGCAGACTCTCCATACTCAATAAAGCCTCCAGGAATTGCCCAGCCAAAAGGAGGGTTTTTCCTTTTGATCAGAACGATGGATTCGGAGTCCGGAAATTCAATGATTATATCAACTGCAACTGAAGGCTTCTTTTCCATAGATTTAATTTAATCTTTTTTTTGGATCATTTCAATATCTTTTGAAAGGATTAATGGTTTTGGGAACTTAATTGCTAATTTTTCTTGACAGGAAAAGGGAACTATTCTAAATTAAAATTGATGAATGGAAAGGTTGTGATTGTAAAGTCAACTTCCCTTTTTGATGGAGAAGATGTTAATCCTACTGTATGGAAGAGGGCTATTGAAAGAGGTTTGCAACTACTTACCGATGAGAAAAATGTAAATTTAGCAGTTAAAAGAATCTTCAAAGTTTCTGACAGTGTTGGAATAAAGATAAACACAATTTCAGGAAAGATGCTCACAACACCCCCTTCTTGCGGTCTTTCCTTTGCCTCAATTCTAATTTCAGGAGGGTTAAATCCCGATAGTATATTTATTTGGGATAGAACAAATTCTGAGCTCAGAAAGGCTGGATATACTCTTAATTATTCTGGAAAGGGAGTAAAAATTCTTGGAACAGATACTTATGGAGTAAGTTATGATGATGAGCTTGTTGAGTATAAAAGTATAGGAAGTTTGTTTTCTAAGATACAGAAGAATTTTGTGAATGCTTCAGTGAGTCTTGCTGTTCTTAAAGATCATGGAACAACTGGAATAACTGGAGTTATGAAGAATTTCTACGGAGCAATCCACAATCCAAACAAATACCATGATGGAAGAGGTGATCCCTACATCCCTGACCTTTTCTCATGCCCAATAATCAGGAGTAAACACAGGCTTGCCATACTTGATGCAGGAAAAGTTCAGTATCATAGGGGACCAGGATATAATCCAAGATATTGCGAAAAATATAATTCAATTCTTCTAAGTTTTGATCCAGTTGCCATTGATTATGTTGGTTGGAAAATAATTGAGGAGATAAGAAAGAAAAAGGGCTTGAAGAGTCTTTCAGAGGAAGGAAGGGAACCTAAATGGATTTACACTGCCTTCAAATCAAATTTAGGAGTCTCTGATCCTTCTCAGATCAAAATAATTGAGGAGGAGATTTAAAATGAAAAGAAGGGAATTTTTTAAAAATATAGGAGTTTTATCCCTTTCCCCCTACATGCCTTCTTTATTCTCAGGAGTAGCTGATGCCTTTGTTTTTTCAGAAGGAGCTTCCCTTTCATCGGTGGAGGCAAGATATTATAAGAAACTTCCTGATATGGAGGTGGAATGTGAACTCTGTCCAAGAAAATGCGTTGTTGGTGATACTGAAAGGGGGTACTGTGGGGTAAGGGAGAACAGAAAGGGTAAATATATTACCCTGATTTATGGGAAGCCATGTTCAGTTGCTGTTGATCCCATTGAGAAAAAGCCCTTCTTCCATTTTCTTCCAGGGACATCAGCCTTCTCCCTTGCAACAGCTGGATGCAATGTAAATTGCAAATTCTGCCAGAACTGGGAGATTTCCCAGGTAAGACCAGAGCAGGTTAGAAACATTGACCTTCCACCTTCAAGGGTTGCATCCCTCGCAAGACAGTATGGATGCTCCTCCATCTCCTATACATACTCAGAACCCGTTATATTTTTCGAATACATGTTCGATTGTTCCGTTGAGGCAAGAAAGATTGGAGTTAAAAACACTGTTGTAACTAATGCTTACATTCAGTTGAAACCCCTTGAAGACCTTTGCAAAGTTGTTGATGCCATAAAGGTTGACCTTAAAGCATTCAGGGAGAGTTTTTATAAGGAAATTGTCAAAGGAGAGCTTAAACCTGTTCTTGATTCAATTAAAAAGATATATGAGATGGGAGTATGGCTTGAGATTGTATATCTTGTGATTCCTGGATTTAACGATTTTCAAGAAGATATAAGGAAAATGGCAAAATGGTTCAGAACAGAGGTTTCTGAATTTGTTCCAATTCATTTTACAAGATTCCATCCCATGTATTTAATGAGAAACATTCCTCCAACACCTGTAAAAACCCTTGAAGATTTAAGAAAAATTGCAATGGATGAAGGGTTAAAATATGTTTATGTGGGGAATGTTCCAGGGCATGAAGGAGAGAGCACATACTGCCACTCTTGCAAAAAGGTTTTAATAGGAAGAAAGGGTTATTCCATCCTTGAATACAATCTTAAAGGGGACAAATGCAAATTCTGCGGAACAAAGATACCAGGGGTTTTTGGATAGATTCTCTCTTTTAGAAAAGAGAGTCTTTAAATTGTTCTTTATCTTGTGTTGATGCTGAAGATCCCTGCAATTACTCCGCAAACCTCTTTTACATTTTTTGCTTCAAAAATAATTGTATGCCCATCAATCCTTTTAAATCCGGGAAGAAATGAGATGGATTCCGCATCGTAGGTATTTTTGAATACAATTTCCATTTTTATGGGAGTGCTAATCCTGTAAGGTTTGAAGCTACCAATTCTTGAAACAGCAATTTTACACTTCTCTTTTATTTCCTCGCAAACCTTCTTTGGATGTCTCGTTTTTGCAGATAGCCATCCTATTGATTCCTTTGTTACAACTACTTCTACATTCCCAAGGGTCTTTTTTGCTTCCTCTGTTATGAATTGATCTCCCGCAACAAAAATGACAGGAACATTGTATTCTCCTGCAATAATTGCATTTAGAAGGGTCTCAGAAACAGATATTCCATTGAGTTTTATGTCGAAGAATTTTGTCCCCCAGACTGTGTGGGAAATAACTGCCCCTGCTGTTCCTTCCTTTGCATGGGCACCAATAATCATCACTCCATCAAAGGAGGTATCTATTCCCTCCATAAGCATCATGGGTCTCGGGAAACCCCTTATAAGATAAACTGATTCATTTAAATCGTCAGGTATTATGTTCTGTGCATTCCAGTGGGAGTCTGCAACAACTATCTCACCTGCTCCAGCCTCAAAACATCCTTCAATACATGCATTAACCTCAGAAGTGAGCCATTTTCTTGCCTTCTCATACTCTGAATCCCCAGGCCTTGTTTGGGTCTGACTTACAGCAGATCCAATTCCTTCCATGTCAACGGTTATGTATATCTTGGGTTTTTTGGATGTTTGGGAAAGAAGAATTCCCAATGATAAGATGGTTAAAATTAAAGTTAAAATGAATCTTTTAAGCATCTTTTTTACCTCCAGAATCTTTATTCAATTTCTTCTTTAATTCCATCATCCTCGACAAGGGCTTCTTCGTCAGCATAAATTCTTCCACCCTCTTCTTCAAAGCTAAGACAGCACATAAGTCTTCCACATAGACCTGATATTTTCAAAGGATTTACATTCAGATTTTGATTTCTTGCTTTCTGTAGAGTTATTGGTTCGAAAAGTCTCATAAAGGAACAGCAACAGAGATGCCTTCCACAAACTCCTATTCCTCCCACCATTTTTGCTTCATCCCTCACTCCAATCTGTCTCATCTCAATTCTCATTTTAAACTCCTTGGCAAGGTCTTTCACAAGTTCGCGAAAATCTATTCTTCCATCTGCTGTGAAATAGAACATTCCTTTTCTTTCGTTCAAAAAGAATTTTACCTTGACAAGTTTCATTGGGAGTTCCCTTGCTTTTATCCTTTCAAGGCAGAAATTGAAGGCATACTTTTCCCTTTTCCTCTTTCTTTCTATTTTTTCAATTTCTCCCTCTGTAGCTTTCCTTATTTTTAAAAGATTTTTGTCTTTCTCCTCTATTTGGGGACATATAGCAATAACCCTTCCTATCTCACCCCCCATATCATTGGGCACAAATACTCTATCCCCTATATTAAGATCTTCTTCACTCAATGCCCACATAGTTCTTCCTGATTCCTCAAGTTCAATTGCTACCTTTAACATTTAAACCTTCCTTTAGTTCAATGAAGAGAATATATGGGAAAAGGGATTGATTGACATTCCTTTCAAGAGATGCCCTTAAAAATTCAATTCTTTCTATAATTCTTATCAAAGCTTCCAGTTCTAATCTTTCTTTCAATTCCTCCATTTTCTCAAGGAATTCTGAATTTGCTATGGCATTTTTATCGCCAACTTTCAATTTTATAAAATCTTGCATGAATGTTAGAATTATTTTGAGAAAAATGTCTATGTCCTCGTTCCATTCAGCCCTTGTAACATTTTTCCCGATTTTGATTTCTGATAGTAAAGAATCCATGGCATTTAAATACTCTCTATCCATAATGTTTTTTATAATTTTAAATACAATCTCTCTTCTTTGCAAGATTCTTTCCATATCATATGATAATGCCATTTCAAAATCATTTTCAAATAAAGTGGAGAAAAAATAAGCATTTCTTTCTGGGAATCCTTTTTTTACAAATTTTTCGATGAAAGAATCTTTTTCGGAGAAAATCTCTATCTGAAGGCATCTTGATCTTATTGTGGGAAGAATTTTTTCAGGATTTTTTGTTAAAAGCAGAAAGTGAGAATAGGAAGATGGTTCCTCAAGGGTTTTGAGAAAAGAATTTGCTGCTTCCTCATTCATTGAATCTGCCTCCTTGATTATAAAAACCCTTTTTTTACCAATCATTGGTCTTAATGGAGCTATTTCTATCAGCCTCCTTATCTGGGAAATTTTTATAAATGAGCCTTCGGGTTCCTCGACAATTACATCTGGATGAACATTCCTTTCAATTTTTATGCAAGAGTCGCACATGTCGCAGGAATCAAGCTCGGGACTATTGCAATTTAAAGCTTTTGCTATCTGGATAGCCATAAAATAAGTATCCGATATCGTTCCCTTGAGGATTATGGAATAGGAGAGTTTCTCCTTTTCTAAGGCTCCAAGAATTATCCTTTTTGCAACTGTGTTATTCTCTATTGACCTTATCCCCATCTTCTTCCATCCATAACCTTTCTAAGAGCAATCCCTGTAAAAGATTTGTCCATTCTTGATATTTCTTCTGGAGTTCCCTCTGCAACTAAGTATCCTCCATCATCTCCTCCCTCAGGACCAAGATCAATGATCCAGTCAGCGGATTTTATAACCTCAAGGTTGTGCTCAATAACTATTACTGTATTTCCCCTTTCAACAAGCTCTGTAAGAACATTTATAAGTTTTTTAATATCATCAAGATGAAGGCCAGTTGTTGGTTCATCAAGAATATAAAGAGTTTTTCCCGTGGACTTTCTTCCAAGTTCTTTGCATAGCTTTACCCTCTGAGCTTCCCCTCCTGAAAGGGTAGGGGCTGGCTGACCGAGTTTTATATATCCAAGTCCTACACCCCTCATAACATCAAGTCTTCTTTTAAGGAAAGGTATATTTTTAAAGTATTCGTAAGCTTCATCAACCGTCATTTCAAGGTATTCGTAAATATTTTTTCCTTTATATCTTATTTCAAGGGTTTCTTTATTGTATCTCTTACCTCCACATCTATCACACTTTACATAGACATCAGGGAGAAAGTTCATTTCTATTTTTCTAACTCCAGCTCCAAGACAGGCTTCGCATCTTCCTCCTTTAACATTGAAACTGAATCTTCCTTCTCTATAGCCTCTTGCCCTTGCTTCCTGGGTCATTGCAAAAAGCTTTCTTATTGTTCCAAAGATTTCTGTGTAGGTTGCGGGGTTTGAACGGGGTGTTCTTCCAATAGGTGATTGGTCTACATTTATGACTTTATCTATATTTTCAAGACCTCTAATTTCTTTGAATTTACCAGGTTTTTCCTTGGATTTATAAAGAAAATTTGATGCTGCCTTGTATAAGATGTCAAAGACAAGGGTGCTCTTTCCAGAGCCTGAAACTCCTGTAACACATACAAAAACACCAAGGGGTATCTTCACATTTATATTTTTAAGATTATGCTCTTGAGCTCCTATAATCTCTATAAATCCCTTTGGTTTTCTTCTTTTTGTAGGAATAGGGATAATTTTATCCTTTCTCAGATAAGAAGCAGTAATGGAATCTGATTTCAAAATTGTTGAGAGATCGCCCTGGGCAACGAGATAACCTCCCTTTTCACCTCCTTCAGGTCCCAGGTCTATAATCCAGTCCGCTGATCTTATTGTATCCTCGTCATGCTCCACAACTATTACAGTGTTTCCAAGATCTCTTATTTCCTGTAAAATCCTGATTAACTTTGTGTTATCTCTATTGTGGAGCCCTATACTTGGCTCATCCAGAACATATAGCACTCCTCTCAATCTTGACCCAATAGTTGAGGCAAGTCTTACCCTCTGAGCTTCACCTCCTGAAAGAGTTGAAGTTGGGCGGTTCAGATCAAGATAACCAAGTCCAAGCCTCAACATAACATCAAGGCGAGAATTTATTTCCTTTATTATCCTTTCTGCAATTAACCTTTCCTTTTTCTCAAGGGAATTTAAATCAAGGGATCTTCTCAGCTCTGAAACAGGAATTGTGGAGTAGTGATGGATATTCTTTCCAAGGAAAAGAACAGAGAGGGATTCTTCCTTCAACCTTCTTCCATTACAAACAGGGCAAATTTCATCGGTTAGAACAAGCTCCCCCCATTCATCATAGGTTGAGAGCCATCCAAGACCCTCACATCTTTTGCAAGCACCGTAGGGACTATTGAAGGAAAAGGATCTTGGCTCAAATTCTGGAAGATCAATGTCGCAATTGGGACAGTAGAGTTTGGTTGAGAAAAGGTGTTCCCTTCCATCCTTCTCTATTATAGTTACAGTTCCATTCCCTATTTTTAAGGCAAGATTCAGAGCTTCCTGAGCCCTCCCTTCTCTGACAGGATTTATGGTTAACTGGTCAATGAAGATTTCTATTGTGTGTTTTTTGTTTTTATCGAGATATATAGAATCTGTCAATTCAAGAATATTTCCGTCAATTCGAGCTTTAATAAAACCCTTTCTGGAAAATTTTTCAAGAAGTTCTCTGTGATCACCCTTTTTCCCTCTTACAATAGTTGCGAGGATGGATATTGTTCTCCCTTGAAAATTTTCCCTGATTCTTTCCCAAATCATTACAGGGCTTTGTTTCGAAACCTCTCTTTTGCAAACAGGACAATGGGGGATTCCAACTTTAGCAAAGAGGAGTCGCAGGTAATCATGAATTTCAGTTACTGTCCCTACTGTTGATCTCGGGTTAGTTGAAATTGTCTTCTGATTAATTGCAATTGCTGGTGAAATTCCCTCTATTAACTCAACATTAGGTTTTTCAAGATTTTCAACAAACTGCCTTGCATATGTTGAGAGACACTCTATGTATCTCCTTTGTCCTTCTGTCCATAATGTATTAAAGGCAAGGGATGATTTCCCAGAGCCACTTGGTCCAGTAATTACAATGAATTTATTTCTCGGTAGGTCGAGGTTAAGATTTTTCAGATTATGCTGTGATGCTCCTTTTATCCTTATGTAATCCATAAAATTATATTTTAACCTCTCCCAATAAATAGAGCAATGAGGGAATTATGGCAATGGGAAAAATTTTCAGATTTCTCTACTCCGGTATCGACTCAAGACCAAATTTTTTGCCATAGGAAAGGACAATTTTTTCAAGTTCTTTCTTTATCTCTTGGGGAAGAGGCTCTTCGTCTTCAAGGGAAAGGAGTTTCTCTTTTCTCTCTTTTGCTCGCCTCCAGATCTCCTTTTTATCAGACAACTTCCATTGTTCATAGGAATTTCTTTCAATTAAAGCAGGGAATGTATGCTCAAGCCGATACCATTTTTTTGTATGGGAAATTTTGAGAAAATTCCCTCCATCTCCTAATTCATAAAAAAGGGAAATTGCAATAGGATCCTCCCTTTCAACTATACCAGAAATAAGTCTGTAAGCCATACCACAAATATCGTTATCAACAACAAGTTTTTCAAGACTCTGGCAATTTTCGAAATCAAGCATACCTGCTCCAGAAACAACATTTATTCCTGCAAGAGCAGAAAGAATAATTCCAATCCCAGATTCAAGCCCTGCCTGAGCATCAACACATTTTGAATCACTCAATCCCATATAGGCATGAGTTGGAAGTCCGAGCTTTTTCCCGATCTGGCTATAGGCACAGTTAATCATCATAGTCTCTATAGCTCCCATTGGGGTTGTGCCATATCTCATATCAAATATGGCGGGTGAACCTCCATATATAACCGGAGCACCTGGTTTTGCAAGCTGAGATATAACAAGCCCTGCAAGATTTTCAGCAGTATGCTGAACAAGGGTACCAGCAAGGGTAACAGGAGCAGTTGCTCCAGAAAGGGGCATTGATACAAATTCCGATGGGATCCCTTCTCTGGCACACTCTATGACCGATTGGGTTGTGAGATTACTCCATTTCAAAGGAGGGGATGGGCAGGCATCGAAAATTGCAAGGGGTTTTTGCCTCAGGGCATCCCTTCCACCCCTTATCACCTTTAGCATTTCAATCATTGGTTCTAAGCTTTCTACCTTGAAAATTCCAGTCACAATTGGTTTTCTACAGTACTGAAGGGAAATAAAAAGTCTATAAAAATCAGCCACCTCCTCTGGAACATCACTACTTACAAGGCCGGTGCTCTGGAAGTGGATGTTTTCGAGTTTGTCCGTGAGTCTTGAAAAAGAGAGTAAATCTGATGTGACAGGTTTTCTCTGTTCGTTCCTTTCAATATCAAGAATGTAAAGGGCTGCAGAACCAGGGTCAAAATGGACATTGTCCTCTCCAACTAAAAAAGATTTCTCACCTTTCCTGTCGAAAACTTTTATCTCTGATGGCGCAAGTTTTAAAGATTCTTCAACTAAATTTCTTGGTATGAACGCTCTCTGGGAAGCTTTGTCAATCCTTGCTCCTGAATCTTCCAGAAGTTTGATGCCCTCCCTGTTTTCAACCATGACCCCTATTTCTTCAAGGATTGTAAGAGCTTCATCCAAAATTTTTTCGACGAGATTGTCAGATAGTAATTTAATTTTAGGCCTCATCTTCGACTCCTAAAGTTTTTTCATTTATTCCCTATACATCAAAAGAGTTTTACAGTCAAACTTTTTAAAATTTAGAATTGGAATCAAGAAAAAAATCTTTGATTTATTTATCTTTGCTCCTTTAAGAATTCTTCTAATTTTTCTTTATATGAGAAGAGAGCAGGAAGCCCCCCAGTATGCATGAAAATTATCTTTTCATTTTTTTTGAAAAAGCCTTTATTTATAAGATCCAACAATCCTACCATAGCCTTTCCTGTGTATACAGGATCAAGGAATATTCCTTCCTTTTCAGCAACGATTTTGATGGAGTTGACAAGCTCCCTGCTCACAATTCCGTACCCATCTCCTATGTAATCATCAACTATCTTTATTTCTTCATCCTTTATTTCAAGATTTACCTGTATATAGTTCTGTATGTTTTCAAGGATAAATCTCACTATTTCTTCAAATTTCACTTTTGTTTCTGAAACACTTATTCCAAGGATCTTTGTCTTCACTCCCATTAATTTGGAACCAGCAATTAAACCTGCCTGGGTGCTACCTGAGCCTGTCGCATGGACAATCCAGTCAGGCTCAATTCCCAAAGTATCACATTGCTCCATTAATTCATAGAAACAATCAAGGTAGGCAATCCCTCCCCAGGAAACTTCCATGGAACCTTCAGGGATTGAGGCACCAATTGGAGCGAGGTAGGTTTTTCTACCCATTTTTTCAAGATTTTGAAGATTCTCAGAAACTATTTCCCAGATATCATCCAATTTTATAAGTTTCTTACCTTCTCCCTCCACAATACTGATTTTTGCTCCTGAGAAATTTTCAAGTAGGACATTTCCACCAAGATCATCAGGTAGATTTTTCCTCTTAAAGAGGATTAAATAAGGTTCTATTCCAAAAATCCTACAGATAGAGCTCATCGCTCTACACCAGTTGGATTGAATCCCTCCCCATGTCAAGACTGTATCAGCCCCTTTATTCTTGATATCCTCAATCAAATACTCCATCTTCCTAATTTTATTTCCACCGAATCCACACCCTATAAGATCCTCCCTTTTGATAAAGATTTCGACTCCAGTAAGGGATGATATATTTTTCATCCTTTCAAGGGGGGTAGGGTGGGTAAAAAGAGTCTCCTTTCTTTTCCTCAAATCTTCTACTAAGTCCAAACCTTTCATTTTATTCTCCAATAATTTTTAATATGATTTCCCTTCTTCTTGGCTGGGTATCAAAGTCTATGAAGACAATTTGTTGCCATGTTCCAAGAGTTAAATTCCCATTGGATATTGGAACT
>Ga0207433_10013835_pt1 | contig 11789 bp, 10 predicted proteins | sample YelNatPaOPGAMG01_FD_187559 | JGI IMG/M metagenome (GOLD analysis project Ga0207433, IMG submission 187559) | Hot spring thermophilic microbial communities from Obsidian Pool, Yellowstone National Park, USA - OP-RAMG-01 (SPAdes) (version 3) | ecosystem: Environmental > Aquatic > Thermal springs...
AATGTCTTTTCCGGTGAGGTGATAAGAACCAATGTGGCAATTGACAGCGATACAATTGTTGGCGTTGGTGATGATTATAATAAAGCCAAGATTGTTTATGATTTAACCAATAAGTTTCTTTTACCTGGGTTCATTGACGGACACATCCATATTGAAAGTTCGCTCTTGGCGCCTACGGAATTTATTCGCTTGGTAGTGCGTCACGGAACGACTACTGTTGTTGCTGACCCGCATGAGATTGCTAATGTCTTGGGGATGAAGGGGATTGAGTATATCCTAAATTGTAGCACTTCTTTACCGTTTAACCTTTTTGTGATGATACCTTCCTGCGTGCCAGCAACCGAACTGGAGACCGCAGGCGCAAAGATTGATTATCGAGTAATTAAAAAACTTCTCACTAACCCAAGGGTTTTGGGTTTAGCCGAGATGATGAATTTTCCTGGGGTGATACAGGGTGATGGCACAATACTAAAAAATATCATTTTAACTAAAAAAGCCAATAAAATAATTGATGGTCATGCCCCAGGTCTTTTTGGTCGGGCACTTCAGGCTTATATTATGGCAGGAATTGGTTCGGAACACGAAGCGGTCTTCCGTCAAGAAGCAAAAGAAAAATTACGGGCTGGGCTACGGATTATGATTCGGGAAGGCTCGGCTGCCCATAACCTTGCCGACCTTCTGCCCATAGTTAACCCAGTCAATTCCCGAAGGTGTTTTTTCGTTACCGATGATAAACATCCTTTTGACCTAATAAAAGAAGGGCACCTTGACCATATTTTAAGAAAGGCAGTGGGTTTGGGGCTTGACCCGATTACTGCAATTCAGATGGTAACCCTAAACCCAGCCGAATACTTTGGACTTAAAAATTTAGGCGCAATTGCCCCTGGTTACAAAGCGGATTTGGTTGTGATTTCTGACTTAAATAATTTTACTGTGGAGATGGTATTTAAAGATGGCAAATGTATTGTGGAAAAAGGAAATTTGGTTGCTTTAAGTAGTCGACGATTTGCCTCAAGTAGTCAAGCGGTTACTAAAACAATGAAGGTCAAACCTTTTACAATAAAAGATTTGCAAATTCCCTTTGCCAAAAATAAAAGGATTCGAGTGATTAGAACATTGCCCAATCAAATTGTCACAGAAGCCTGGATAACTTTGCCCAAAGTGGAAAATGATATTGTTGTTCCTGACATAGAACGGGATATTTTGAAAATTGTTGTTATTGAACGACACCGAAGAACCGGCAATATTGGTGTCGGATTGGTGCAGGGTTTTGGCTTAAAAAAGGGTGCAATCGCTTCTTCGGTTGCTCACGACTCCCACAATATCATTGGCGTCGGCACTAATGATACTGACCTTTTAGCGGCGGTCAAAGAAGTGATTCGCTTGCAAGGCGGATTAGTAATCGCCGCGGACAATAAAATTCAAGGGTCTTTGCCCTTACCAATTGCTGGATTAATGTCAAAAGAAAAGGCGGAAACCGTCATTGAAAAACTGAATAAAATGTTAGCAAAGTTGAAAGTATGGGGTGCTAAGATGGAAAATCCATTCATTACCCTTTCTTTCTTGGCTTTACCGGTAATCCCGCAGTTAAAGATAACCGACCGAGGTTTGGTTGATGTGACAAGATTTAAATTTGTCTCACTCTGGGATGAATCTGGTTAGAGAAATGAGATGAGACTAGTGAAAAAATTGCCGACTTGGGAGGAAGTCTACAGGAATGTTGAATCACTATGGGGAGCAAAACCAGACCGTATACTTGTAGACTATGCCACCCTTATACCCAAGGGTAAAGTGTTGGATTTGGGTATCGGCGAGGGGAGAAATGGACTCTTCTTTGCTAAGTTAGGTTATGAAGTTGAAGGGTTTGATATTTCACCGACCGCAATTAAAAGATGTATTGAACGAGCTAAAGACTTAAACCTTGAAATTAAAGCCAAAGTGCAAGATTTGAAAAAAATAAAAATTCCTAAGGGGAAATATTCTCTAATCATTTCGGCTTGGGTTTTGAACTTTTTTACGAAAAGCGATGCGGTAGAAATTGTCAAAAAAATAAAAGCCGGTTTAACAAAAGATGGCTTCGTCTACATCGGAGTATTCTCGATTGCTGACCCTGGCTATGAGAAAAGCAAAAAAAATTTAGAACCGGTAGATGAAAATACTTTCTATTCTCCAGCAAGAAATTATTTCATTCATTATTTTACGAAAGAAGAATTTCTCTCTTTTTTCTCTGAGTTTAAGATTATTTACTTCGCGGATGGTACCGAATTAGACCTTGGTCACGGCGAACCACATTATCACGGTTTCATCGAATATCTTGGCCAGAAATGTTAGGAAAGATTTTACCAATGACAACACCGTGTTGTCTCGGCATTATGATAATTTTTAGATACTATAAAAAACTTATAATGAACAATGACAATTAGACCTTATATTGGAATTATTGGTGCTTCAACGATTTCCGAAGATATTGAACAACTCGCCTTTGCGGTTGGTGAGGAGATTGGTATGCGTAACGGCATTCTAATCTGTGGGGGATTAGGTGGAGTAATGGAGGCAGCTTGTCGTGGGGCAAAAAGTGTTGGTGGGACGACCGTGGGTATTCTGCCCGGCTTCCGTCGCGAAGAAGCCAACCCCTATGTTGATATTGCTATTACCACGGGTTTACTTGAGATGAGAAATCTAATTATTGTCCGCACCTCGGATGTCCTGATTGCCATTGCCAAAGGCTATGGTACCCTATCGGAAATTGGCTTTGCTTTAAAATTAGAAAAACCGGTTGTTGGTCTTAAATCCTTTGATGATGAACTACCATTGATTAAAGCCAAAAGTCCAAAAGAAGCAGTAATAAAAGCCTGGGAATTAATTGAAAATAAAGATACTTAATGACTCATTTGGTTTTGAGTAATTGTCATAGCGAAAATATCAACCTTCCGATTTATCCGACGAACGGCTTGGTTTTAGGGCATAATAATCAATTAGCATATCAATATCTTTTGGTAAAATTCCGACAATATCCCAGATTTTTTTACCCGATGAATCATAATAAGAGACAGTATAAAACCCGTGAATTTTTATTGGTGACCACTCAAAAATACCTTCCCGCACTAAAAAACTGCCATTCCAAGGTAAACCGGAAATATAAGAGATTAATGTCTCTCTCATCACAAGCCTCCTCCTTTATTATTATAACATATTTTCCCGCAAAGTCAAGAAATTTAATCGCTCGTGCCTAAAATAAGTTACCGTCTTGAAAATTTCAACCCAAGATTTTGAATTGACTAATTGGTCTAAATTTGGTAAAATATAAATATCTAATTGGCTGAATGTCATTTTATTTTGCCACTGCGCCTTATCCGAAGGCGGATATTATAATCGTCGGTGTGCCGTTCGACCGAACCAGTTCATTCATTCCAGGCACCCGTTTTGCTCCTTCAGCAATTCGTAACGCCTTTGAAAATGTTGAATCCTATAGCCCCTATCGGAACAAAGATTTAACTTCGTTTAGGATTTATGATGCTAATGATATTGTATTCTCTTCCTTAATAATGAAAAAAGCCCTTAGCCAAATAGAAAAAACAGTGGAAAAACACTTAAGAAAAAAGAAAAGAGTTTTTGCGTTGGGTGGTGAACATACGATAACAATTCCGATTGTCCAAGCGTATAAAAAATTTTTTCCCCAACTCAAGGTCATTCAATTTGATGCCCATGCGGATTGGCGTGACGAATATTTCGGGGAAAAATTTTGCCACGCCACCGCCATTCGTCGGGTTGCCGAAGTTGTTGGCAAGCAAAATGTTATTCCCATTGGTATCCGCTCTTTTGCCCAAGAAGAAACAAAAGAAAGGCCCAAACCTTTTAAAATTGGTCAACCGATAGATAAAGTAGTGCAAAAGTTAGGCAATACCCCGGTCTATATTACCTTAGACATCGATGTCTTGGATACCAGCACTATGCCAGCAGTTGCCACACCAGAGCCGGGTGGGATTTCTTTTCTTGAACTAATTTCGGCACTTACCAGACTTGGTAAATGTAAGATAGTTGGTGCTGATTTAGTTGAATACAATCCCCTTGCTGCACCATCTTTAGCATATGCCTCAACCGCCGCAGTCTTAATGCGTGAATTAATAATCTTATTAGCCAATAACATTTAGATAATCACTTGAAACACAGCGAAAAAAAAGACAATATCACGAACTCGATTTGGGTCATCACAAAAGGGCTTTGCCCTGTTGAATTAGCAAACAAGGCAGAGATTAGATGATAGGGACAAGGGAAAAGTTAAAAATACTCGCTACTCGCGACTATCATCTCGCGACTGCCTTGTAGTTCTCGTAGCGATGCAGGATTCATCATCAATAAATTTATTTTTAACCATAAAGAAAGGAGGAACCGTAACAATGTGTTGTCGTGCCTGTTCCGGCTATGAAAACTGCCAAGCAAAAATCAAACTACGCGATGACTGCTGTCCCCAATGCCGTTATTTTGACTCTTGTATGGAGATGGCACCAGAAGTAAATGAACGCCCCAAAACTAATCCGCCCAAAAAGAAATACATCAAAATGAAAAAGGGATAAAAATTAATTAATAGTTAGAAGGAGTCAACAACCGACTGGGGCGGACTAACCTATTGACACATAACTTTTAATCAGTTACTATGACTTGATGTCGTATACGATTAAAATTCGTCAGCGTTTTAGTGCGGCACACTTTTTGCGTAGCTATAAAGGAAAATGTGAATCAATTCATGGCCATAATTATATTGTGGAGGTTTGTCTACGCGGTGATAAGTTGAAAAAGATTGGATTGCTTTATGATTTCAATGAAGTAAAAGAAGCAATCAAAAAGATTTTACCTGACCACCAATTACTCAATAAGACATTGAGTTTTAATCCAACTTGTGAAAATTTAGCCAGATATTTTTATGATAAATTGAAAAAAAACTATCCAGTAACCAAAGTCACGGTTTGGGAGACTCTGGACACGGGTGCTGAATACGAAGAGTAAATTTTTTTAAACTCTTCATTAAATCTTGACAATTAACTGATATTTGGTATAATATACTTAAAGAGGGGTAGTAGGATGAGAAGACAGATAGATATTTTTTTGTCACCTTTGGACAAGTCGCAAAAGAATGTCTGGGTGGCGTTTTTAAATTTTCCTGCTGCCATCGTCAAATCTTTTTTGACAAAAGGTCAATTCGGCGATGGTAGTTTTTTATTTGGACGAACATTTAGCTGAATAAAGCAATCAACGGTGCTTCAATTAACTTGGAGCACCAACCCCGTTTAGCCTGTCCGTAGTTTAGTCTATACTATGGACTTGCAGAGAAGGGAAGGCTTTGCGTAGGGCTAACGGGGTTTATTTTTATTTACCTAAAGAACGGCAATAAACAAGAGCCTTGGCGATGTGGTTTCTCTTTGACGGGCAAATCAGGGGCTGTTTTTACTAAAAAAATATCTTGATTTGGGTGGGTCCGACCAGTCAGAATATAACCATAATCTAAAGTTTGTTTTACTGAAAAACTCCAGGATTGACCGTTGCCAGGAAATGTCATTCTCCAAATGCTGTCGCCTTTACTATTCGTTTTTAAAAGCCAGGCGATACCCCCAAACATTACATAAGGTGTAGTATAGCCAGTAATAATGTATCCACCATCAGCGGTTAGTTCAATTCCTTTTGCTACCTCGTTGCTCGTATCCCCAAAGGTCTTTCGCCAGAGTAATCCACCTTTTTCATCAGTTTTAATTAATAAAATGTCGTGCCGCTTTTCATCACCATACCACTCACTACCAACAATAATGTAACCACGGTCAGGAGTTTGTTGAATTCTAATACCATGATACCAGCGCGATTCGTTATAAGGATAAGTTCTGGTCCAAAGGGTTTCACCGTCGGCATTGGTTTTAACTAAATAAATGACAAAACTATCAGGGCTGGTATTAAAAGAATTACTGGAACCGACTATAATATATCCGTTATCGTAGGTTCGTTTAATCACATTGCCGATGTCGTCCCGCTCGCCGCCGTAGTGTTTGGTCCAAAGTGTCTCACCAAAAGAATCAGTTTTGATTAAATAATAATCGGCTCCGGCACCAAATGAGTAAGTATGTCCACCAATTATATACCCATTATCCGAAGTCAAATCAATTGAAGTCCCAGCATCGTCTTTTGGTCCCCCATAAGTTTTTGACCAAAGCAAGTTACCATTAGTATCGGCTTTAAACAGGTAAACATCTGAACCACCAGTATGAGCAGAACGGATTGCACCGACAACGATGTAATTATGGTCAGGAGTTTCTTTGACCTGATAACCACATTCCCAGCCCGGCAGATTATAAGTTTTCAACCATTTTTGCGCACCAGTTGAATCCACTTTGAGCAAAAAGATATCTAACGAATCAGCGTGATATTTTGGGTCGGAATAACCAGTTACGATATAGCCGCCATCGGTAGTTTGTTCAACCGCAAGACCGAAATCATTATAGTAGCCATAGGTTTTAGTCCAAAGTGTATCAGGCGGTGCGGTATAAACGATTAAGTTTGTAACCAGGATTAAAAAGCAGTACTTCATATTACTCCTTCCTTTTATTCTTTCTCATCTTATCTTAATCCCAAATCGGTAAGACGGTTGCTAATCCAAGAATTTGCCAAGCGAAACCCAAGATTTGTGTCACCAAGAAAAATCTTGGAGAATTATACAATTTCACTCTACTTGTTTAGGAATAATGTTATCCTCAAATTTCTTAAAGTCAAGGATAAAATTAAAATAGAAATATATTTTGGTGAAATCTTTGGAAAAAAGAGGAATAATATAAATGTTCAGAATTCCTAACAACCCTGAGTCAAACTATCAAATTGTTCGAATTAGCATCCGCCTGGAGCGATTACCTTTTTGGAAAAACTAAACCGTTACCGTCTCTTTAGTAAAAATAATTCGATTCAAGCGGATAAAAAGTTACTTTTAAGTTTTTTATTTTTGATATCTTATATTTAATTTTGCTGTGGTAGGAGTTACCGCTAAGGGCGATCTTGGGAGTGGCTTAGCGGGCTACTTAGGGGAGCAGGTTCGGGGGCAGGGGTTTTTTGAAATGCGGAAGGATGAATGCGGAATGCGAAAATTAGTTAGGTCTAGCGCCGAGGTAATCCGCCAGCGGCAGATACGCTTTCGCGTAGTGTCCTCGGCTATTGAAGTTAAACTTCAATAAATAAGGATTACCCGATTTTATAATTGGATCTTCATAATGAGTTGTTAATAGTCCATTGTTTGAAAAAATTGTTGACTTTGGTAAAATTCATCCGAATATATCGAATGATAGCGAATGTCCATGAATAGAAGATTCGCAAAATTCGTCGTCATTCGTTTAATTCGGCTAACCCAACTTGCTTGCACGAAGCCACCTACGCATTAATCGGATAAACCAAATTTATAATTTTTAAAATTTTTCATCTAAAGGCTTTAGAATTTCTAAAATGACTTTAATTTTTCTAATCCGCCTGAGGCGAATCGTCTAAGTCCTTTAATTTTCAATCTGAAATGCATCTTGACCAATCATTGGGGTTAGGGTGGGGCTAGCCCCTATACCGAGCCGAAAGCGGTGTAGGGGGTTGGCATTGGGTAAGCCAAGCAGGTAGGGTACAAGATAGGCAAGATGTTTGGCTAAAGGCAAGACCAAAGCGTAGGTCAATGGCAGGGCTTGGGGTTAAGCAGATGGTTAGTCTTGAGATTAGCCCATTCCTTAGGCTTCTGAGTAGGCTCCTTATTTCACAACCAGGAACCTTTTGGTCTCTTTTCCCAGCAAATGTGTAGGGCAAGTCAGCCTGAGGCGGATTAGGTTTGCAAATAAATCAAAAATAAAGTTATTTTATGTGGTTTACCAGTAAGTAGCGCCGAGTCCGCCTCAGGCGGATGTCCTCGGCAAAATAAACGCTTAATTTCGTGTCCGCCTAAGGCGGATTAGCGTTGTGTGGTGCGTGTTTTTGTGGTTTAAGGAGTTTTGCATAGTCACAAAGTCCCTTTTTTGATTGACATTTGGTTTCTTAATCGTAAAATTTGTGTTAACCGATTTAAATAATGAAAGGAGGATTGATGAAAAAATTTGTCGTGGTTTTTGGTGCTCTTTTATTAATCAATACCGTTATCTTTTCACTTAACTACATTGAATCTTCGGCCGGATTACAGACCCCACAACTGGAGAGTGGCCGCACCGAATTGGAAATGGCGGATATCAATCAAGATGGTCATATTGATATTCTTTCCATCGGCGACCATGGTTCACCTTATATAAATACCCAAGAACATGGGATAATGGTCTGGTTTGGTGATGGGCAAGGTAACTGGAATGTCTTTCAGAATGGGAATTTTGGCTATGGCGGGATTGCGGTTGGTGATATTAATAATGATGGCCATCTGGATGTTGGTTATGGAATGCACCATAATTATTCCAGTGACGACTTTGGTGATTCAATCCTGGAGGCTGCATTGGGCGATGGCACAGGCCAAAACTGGACACCCTGGGATGATGGAATTTCCACTGGTGGTGATTGGGGAATGTTTAGCACCGATTTCGCTGATGTGAATAATGACGGTTATTTAGACATTGGTAGTGTCTCATTTGGGGCTGATGACGGAATTCATATCTTTTTAAATAACGGTGATGGCACCTGGCGCCAATGTTTTGGTTTCTTGGGCGGAAATTCAACGATGCATTTTAACTTTGGTGATGTGAACAGCGATGGCAATGCTGATTTCTGTGTGGCCCATCAATATGGAAGTATCTATCTTGGTGATGGAGAAGGTAATTTTGTTTTAGCCGATGGCAATCTACCACCAGCAGGAAATTTGGGCAGGTTAGGAACTTCTTTGGGTGATGTGGATAATGATGGTGATATGGATTTCGCCTTTACTAATACTAATGGTGGTATTGAAGTCTGGACTTGGCAGGGCAATAATACTTGGGCTAATTTCTCGGGTAATCTGCCAACTGCCGGTCCTTATTATTTAACTCAACTCTATGATATGAACATTGACGGCTACATTGATGTGATTGCGTTTGGTGATAGCACAATTACCCTTTGGCTTGGTAATGGAGCGGGTAGTTGGACTCAAGATGTGACTTTCTATACGCCGGGTCCGGGTAGTGCCGAGGCATTTCGGGTTGGTGGTGATGCCGACCATAATGGTTATCCGGATATCGCTTTGGTGAGTGAAGAAGGGAGTGGTTGGAATCCGATTAACCATTTAAGATTTTATAAAGAGACTTCGGTTCCCGAGAGTTTATTTGTCTTTCCGGTCTTTCCGCGGGGGAGAGAGCGATTTGAGGCTGGTTCAGTCCTTTTTATTGACTGGACCTGCGGTGTGCCACCGGGACGAATTGCGAATATGCGACTGGAATATTCAACCACCGGTTTAAATGGTCCTTGGTTAATGATTACTCCCAACACTCCTAACAACGGTCGCTACCAGTGGCGAATTCCAGAGGGTATCGCATCGGAAAGTTGCTATATCCGATATACTGCAATGAGTAGTTACAATCGCGATACGGCAGTAAGCATTGCGGTTACGCGGGCACCGTTTAAGATTTCACCAATTACATCAATAAAAGAGGCAAGAGTTGTCCAGCCCGTAAAACCTAATCTGAGCATTACCCCTACAATCTCTCCGAGAAATATTGAAATTAAAATATCAACCTTTGGCCTAAAGAAAACCGAATTAAAGGTCTATGATAATCAAGGGAAGTTGATTAAAAACCTATTTAAAACCTGGGGCAATGGTGAATTTTGTATCAATTGGGACAAGACCGACCAAAACCGCAGAAGCGTTCCAGCCGGCAATTACTTTATTGTCTTGGAAGGAGGCGATAAAAGATTAGTCGGTAAGGTTGTAATAGTTAATTAATCCGCACCGGCGACCAAACACAAAAAGACTGGGTGAATAAATTAATTACTCATTTAGAAGCTACGCCGCTCCATCTTTCTTTTCTCACTGTTTTTAGTTTCATTTTTTTAAGAATCTTTTTTGAACCGCTGGAAGCAGTCCGTAGGTCGGGCTTCAGACTTGGTTACGGAGAATTCAATTATCCGGCAGTCATCCAGTATTTTATTCATTTCCCCTTTTTCTACTTGAGTCTATTTTTGCTATTAGTAATGGTTATTGCCATCACAATAAAAGAAGAAATCAAGAAGGTGACCGGGGTCGGTAGTGTTGGTTTAGGTCTAATTTTGTTTGTACCAATTATTGATTGGATTGTCGGCGGTGGCTATTTACTAACCTATCCCTTACGGCTAAAAACATTTTTCATTCATTTCCTAAATCCTTGGCAATCACTTGTGCCAATTGGTGTGTCACCAGGTCAAAGAGTCATTATTATCCTGATTGCGTTCTTGATTGCTTTTTATGCTTACTTAAAACGAAAGCGGTTGGCACTTGCTCTTTCGTTATTTGTAATTCCCTTAGGGATAATTATCTTCTGGGGAGCATTGCCAACGATTATTGCACTGGACAAACCAGAGGATGTTTACCTAACTGGTGGCGTTCTTAACTCTGACCAACAGAAATTTGCTATAATATTTGCCTTGTTGTTATTCTGCTTGTTCTTTATCTATTATCGCCTCTTAAACCAGGCTTCTTTCAAAATCTTGATTAATTCCCTGCGTTGGGAGCGAATGTTATTCTATAGCGGGATTGGAATTTTTGGTTTTATCTTAGCGAAGCGAGGTCAACTCGCCATAAGTGGACTTTTTGATCTATTAGGGCTTGTTCTTTTAGTTTTAAGTTTAGCCTTAGGGTTTCAATCAGCCCAGGTGATTAATGATTTTTTTGATATTGAATCCGACCGCTTAAGCCGGAAGCGAAACCCTTTGGGGCAAGGAATAGAGAAAAATTATTATTTAATTTGGGGGTTTTGTTTGATTACCCTGTCCCTGACCTTTGCCCTAATAATCAATTATTTCTGCTTTTTGCTAATGTTCAGTTTTCTACTTTTAAGTATCATCTATTCAGTACCGCCAATCCGGCTAAAACGGGTTCCCCTGCTTTCAACCTTTATTTTAGCGGTAGCGGCAATCTTGGGCATTGCGATGGGTTGTTCGCTTTTTTGGGGTAATTATGCACTAAGTGTAATCCCGAAAAGAATCTTAATTCCAACACTTTTGGGTATTACCCTCGGTTTTATTGCCAAGGATATTCAAGATGTTAACGGTGACCGTATTACCCGAGTCATTACTTTGCCGAGTTTATTCTATAAAGATTCTATTGTCGGGAGATTACCAATAGCAATCATTATTGGGATTTCTTATTCGTGTTATATAATCTTTATCCCGAAGGTGTGGATTGGTGCGGTTATTTTTTCGCTTTTGACCATAAGTTATACTATTTTTATTAAAAAACCTAAAGAATGGTTCTATTTTGTTATGCTTTATAGTTTCGGGGTTTATCTTTTGATTCTTTTAAAATCCGTCTAAGACCAAGTGAATGTTCAGATTGACTTGGAATGAATTTTTGGATAAAATTATATATGGATAAAATGAGGATTTTCAAATTCTTTATTATTCTTTTAGTCCTGTTTCCCTTTGCGATTTTTGGTTCGGCTGACTTAACCTGGCATTCAATTGGTCCGGGTGGTTGTGGTTGGCTTACTACCGTGGCGGTTGATACACTGAATCCCGGCACTGTTTTCGTTGGCTCAGATGTTGGAGGAATTTATAAGTCAACTGATTTTGGCGAATCCTGGCGAATTGTTAATAATGGACTTACCGATTATTATGTGGAAAAAATTGCAATTGACCCACAA
>Ga0207433_10013836_pt1 | contig 11789 bp, 10 predicted proteins | sample YelNatPaOPGAMG01_FD_187559 | JGI IMG/M metagenome (GOLD analysis project Ga0207433, IMG submission 187559) | Hot spring thermophilic microbial communities from Obsidian Pool, Yellowstone National Park, USA - OP-RAMG-01 (SPAdes) (version 3) | ecosystem: Environmental > Aquatic > Thermal springs...
GCTGAAGTGGCTGTAAGCAGAAAATTTGAACAGCTAAGTGTGGAGGCACACACTAAAAGTTATGCGCATGCCGTGGATTTTGCAAAGCTTTTGAAGTTACCCTTTATGAATGTACACATGCCGCTGGATGAAATTGGAAGAAAAAGGATGATTGAGCAAATCAACAAAAGAGTTGGAAAAGAATCTACTGTTGGGGATGTAGTTTCCGCCTTAATGGAGCTTCCTGAATTCAGAAACGCTCTTACAAAGATTAATGTCTGCCTTGGAAAAAAGGAGAATAAGGCTGGAAAAGTTGTTGTTTCCCATGCAGCAGCCACTAATGGAGGTTATGAAATTGCAAAAACATATTTTGAACATGGCGTAGGCACGCTAATATATATTCACATAAGCCCCATAGACCTAGAAAAACTGAGGGCTGAAGGTAAAGGCAACATGATAGTGACCGGGCATATTGCCAGCGATTCGCTTGGTATAAATCCCTTCATCCACGAGTTGGAAAGAAGAGGATTATTGGTAACGAAAAATGGAGTTGTGGAAGGCTAGCGGACAACGGGTTAGCCAGCTCAAAGCTTAAGTTTTACAAAATCGTTAAGCTACGTGGTTCTCATGGAAGAAAAAGAGAACACATTACGACGGATAGAAGCGAAAAATCTGCCATGGTTTTATAGGTTAATTTTGAAGGTCCCAGGAACAGACTTCTTGGAAGGCGCTGGTGGAATCTTCTGGGGAATCTTAATACCAATATTTTTGATGGGGGAATTTTTCTTAAGCCTATATCTTATTCTCGCCTTTTCTTTCCCAGTAAATGTCATTTTAACTTCCATTATTCCAGCCGTCAGTTTCGCGTTGTTTGTGAAGATATCCCTTAAAAGATTCATTAACTGGTGGAATGCAACTTTGGGAAGCCAGGCTTCAAATGGGAAGTTGAAAAGGCTGTAGAAGAATACGTTAACTTGCTAAAAAGAAGAGGCAAACATAACTAGTTTTAAAGCCTATCTTTGCCCTTTTGGACGGTAAGAAACTTTAAATTTGATGGATTGCATCCTATTTTTGGATGATGAATTAGAGAGTCAATAGAGCTTAATAGAATAGAATCATTGTTATTATTGCTTTTTTCCATTTTCCTCCCTTCTTTTGCAAATGCTACTAATATACAGTTTAGTATTTAAAACTTAACACTATGTGATTCGATTCCCTTCTTTTATGAAGTTTCTAGAAAGACTGTTTCACGTAAGAACTGATATACAAAAAGATTATCTTGTTTAAGTCATGATGTGACAATTGAAATCTTTTGATGAAGAGGCATTTCAGCTAAACATTCAAACCTTAATGTCAAAGATTGCTAGCATCAAATTTGAGAAAGAAGATATAGAACTTCTTAAACGAAAGTGGAATTGGAAGGTGTTCATCTATTAATGGTATCATTGTGAATATTCATATTCGATTTGGATTCCATATAACCGTAGATTTATGTCTCCAGGAAAGCTTGTATCTCCTTGGAATCTTACTGTTAAACCGTACATGAATTTTGTGTTGTCGACTGTTGGAAAAGTTATTGTATCATCGTAAAGGGCGACTTTGCCAGGCTTAGCAGAAGGGGGATAAGTGCTCACCGAAGCTATAGTATCAGAAGTATCGGTTTGAAGGTTATATCTCCATAACCAGACATCAATTTGATAATTCGAGTTGTCGTATATCCAGACGGTCATATTTGTTATTATCGACTGTTGAGGCAAGTTGACAAACGCTGAAAAATCAATCCATGTCTTTGAGCTTTTAATAACGATTAAAGCTGAGCTTCTTATAAAGTCGTACGTATCAACACCTGCATTTATTTCATCGTTAGTAGGGTTGAATGCTGCCGGAGAAATGGAAATATAGCCTTTTTTCGGTATTCTTGCTTCCATGGTTGATTCTAATTCTGTTAGATACGCCCTCAACTCATCTATTTCTAAATTTAGCGTTGCTACAGATGCACTTAATTGAAGTACTCTTGACTGTAGTTCTGTTACCAATATGTTTAATTGATCTACTTTTGACTGTATCCATGTTACCGACGCATTTAACCGGTCTATTCTTGACAACAGTTCCGTTAGTGTTGCATTTACATTGTATAGTAATGCTGTCTTGTTAACTGGGTCTCCTAATGTTCCAAATAGTCTAGAACTGTAGGCTATGTCCTTAATGTCAATTTTTCCGTCATCGTTCATGTCTGCCCATGGATCATACTGGACTGCTGTCTGGCTTCCACTCATTGGAATAAACACCAAAACAAGCATTAGAGCAGTTAACATTATAGCCACTAAGTAGTTTTTCCCATTCAAATTATACACCTCCTTCTCCTATTTACAATAGAAATTTAAACAATGGTTGAATTAAGGTTTATGATGAAAACTTATAGAAGACTGTTTCACGTGAAACATCAGATAGTTTGAACTGCATTTTAGGTTGTGGGTATAGCTCCAGAACCTTCTTTGCTTTTCAGCCTAATCTTTCCACTAGAAATTTCAATCAAGCCATAGTCCTCAAACTCTGCAAGATACTTCCTCTGAGTTTCATAGGAAATTCCATATTCAGTGGCAATTGAACCCATAAACTCTTTAAGTGGAGCTTCCCCACCTCTCTTCTCCAATTCTTGGATGATAAACCTCATCCTACGCCTCTTCATCTGCTGGAACTTGTCCAGATAAGGCTCAATAGAAACTCTTTCTTCACTCTCACCCTTACTCTCACCACACCCAACCATATCAAACCCACACCATACAAAAGCTAAAATTCGGAATAAATAACTATCTGGTCGAACACACACCCACACACATGCTAACATCCAATCATACACACCAACATGATGAGTTAAGATGATTTTTATTTACTAGATTCATTATCCTCATGTTCGCTGTTTAATGGACAACCACAGAAAGGACAGTAAGTGCATGAACTGTCAATGCAAAGCCTACCACAACGTGGGCATCTCCTCTTAGTTCCCGTATATAAGGCTACGGACCAGAGAATAACCAAAACAATTAATAGAGATATGCTTTCCCAAATTCGCCCCAACACAAAAAGTACAAGGTCGACGAGCAAAAGGATAAATGATGCAACTATGCCTAAGTAAAACCTAGTTTCGAGAATACCCATACTACTCACCTAAAACTTATAAAATAAATAGTTATAAACATTTTTTATATACCTTGAAATCCATTTTAACCATGTACAATATTTCTTCTATAAGCGTTGCATGGAAAATTTTAAGTCTAATTCAATGAACATGATACATAAAGGAAGGAGAAGTATGAGGAAGATTGTTTTTGGAATAATGTTGATATTGCTCGTTGTTAGTACGTCACCATTGATAATTGATGTCAAGTCGGTTAATGCTGAGGAAAACTGGTGGAATTCAAATTGGACGTATAGAAAAAGGATTACCATTATTGAAAGGAGTAATCATTCACTTGTCGATTTTCCGATAGAGATAACTTTTAGGCATGATGGACACGTACAAGGTGATGGTAGAGATATTCGAGTTATAGACAACAATGTTGAAGTTCCGTATGCTTTGACGATGTTAAATTCAACCCATGCAACAATAACTTTAGAGATAAACTTGACAGCTTCAACCTCTAAAGACTTATTCATTTACTATGGGAATCCTAATGCTTTGAAACCGAACTATCCTCTGGTCCCACTAGTAATATTTGGAGGCCAGAAGACTGGAAATGCAACTATTGACAATAGAATTTTCATTGGATGGGAGTATGTGGCTTGGGGTGTTCAACCTGGATGGTACATTGTGGGTGGACAGTTAGTCTATATTGATAACAATCCAGTAGTCCTTTGGACTGATTTCCGAATGGATTTTGACCATGATGGAGTGTTTGAAGTCGATGAAGACTTGATTACGGACATACCTTCATGGAAAGGTGGAATTGGCAGATATCACTACGAACAGGAAAAGTTTGTTGGACGTTCATATGGATTAGGTGACTTTTTAGGGTATAAGCAGACACCTGTCTATGTTCAGTTAAACTTTGCAGATGCCTATCTAAGGATCTACAGAAAACAGAATTTCGTAGAAACAATCCAAGCAGACCGATTAGGTATGGAAGGAACCTTGTGGGATTATGCCAGATTTAAGGATGGAGTTGAACAAAACATTGTGGATGGATTAAACACAAACGGTCCACCAGAAGATCCAATGCATAACACAATTTACAAATCAAAGGATAATCCAGGATGGATGGCATTCAGAGATTCATACAACGGTCGTATCTTTGGAGCAATAGGACTAAACATCAACTCAACCTATTCATACCTTTTACATGCTAAAGAAGCCCATGCATGGGACAGAGTTATCCAATTTGACTGTACAGATGAACAAAGTGCAGACCCACATGACCAACCTCCAAATTGTAGAATTTACTGGTATGCAGATGGAACAAACAATTACTTAGAAATCGATAGGATTGCAAGCATATTAACCAATTCTCCAACCATATTAGTACAATCTGAGGAAGTCGTGCCAGAGTTTCCATCAACCACAATCCTGACAATCTTCATGCTTATGACAACAACTCTAGCAGCCTTGACAAGACTCAGAATGCTAAAACATCGAAGATAATCTTCAAGAGAGAATGATGCAAACAAGCAGAATGTCCTTTAAAGGAAACCATTCATGAACCTATCTCTATGCAAAAGTGCAAATAGTATAGAAGCTTTCTCCATAAATTTTAAGCCAAACTTCCAATTACAAATTTATTAAGAAGGAGAAGGGATAATATTGTTAAGGAAAACGGTTTCTGGATTAATGTTGGCACTGCTATTTATAGGCATGTTAACGTCAGCCTTTACTGTTCAACCAGTTAAAGCTGTGTTTGTGGAGAGAAAAGTCGGAGTTAACGTTGGTGATTGGGTTGAGTATAAAAATTATACTTTTTCATGGAAGTCTAATGTTCCATTCGATGAACTTGGAAATGAAACTAAATCATTCATTAAAAACCATGAGAATTTATACTCTTTAAAGGTGACAGTATTAGATGTTTCAGGTACCATAGTGAATTATGAGTCACTTTTGCGTTTTAAAAATGGTACAGAATGGGCTACCCAAACCCTTGTTGACGTTGAAACAGGATCTTACTCAAATATGTGGTTTATAGCTGCCAACTTATCTGCTGGAGACAGCATTTACGTAAATTATCCAGACTGGATAATCTCGGAAACATTTCAAAGTGTATACTTGGGGGAAAGCAGGGAAGTTAACCTTCTATCTGGCAAAACTACAAGCTACACATCAGGACCATACATGGTTAGTTTAAACTTCACCATCATTTGGGACAGGCTTACTGGCATACTATTGGAATGGTATGGGTCGGTAGATACTACAGAAAACATTAACAAAACAGTGACCTACCACTTTCACTTAACGATAACAGGAACCAGCAGATGGGGATATAGAATCTGGATTGTGGATGACGATGGACCAGCAGATTTCCAAACTATACAAGAAGCCATAAATGCAGCAAATCAAGGAGATACCATTTTTGTTAGAGCAGGAACATATCATGAAAATCTAGTTGTAAACAAAAGTAATTTAACTCTAATCGGAGAAAACAAGGACACGGTAATTATCGATGGTGGTGCTAAAGGCACGGTCATTCACATCATTAGTGATTTTGTTATTGTGTCTGGATTCACCATACGGAACTCAAAATATGAATATTGGTATGCTGGCGTAACCGTTGAGCAGAGCGTCTCCACTAAAATAATTAACAACATAATTACAAACTGTTTTGATGGTGTTTTAATAAGCAAATCTTTAGACATCATGGTCGTTAATAACACTTTACTTAGCAATAAATGGAATGGAGTTCACCTGAAGTATTATTGCCACTTCAATCAAATCGTTAATAATGCAGTCTTAAACAATCGTAATGGGATAAGCATAGAAGTTGAATCAAACAATAACTATATTTTCAACAACTACATAGAAGGCAACGAGTTAGATGGTTTAGATCTGATGGGTTCTTCTCAAAACACCATCGTAGGCAACACTATAGCAAACTGTTTCACAGGCATATATTTTGGCTCAAAAGCTGATAATCTAAATATCGTTTATCACAATAACTTTATCAACAATTATTACCAAGTCACTTGTTATTCTGCACCAAACACCTGGGACGATGGCTATCCTTCTGGGGGGAACTATTGGAGTGATTATATTGGTGTTGACTTGTATAAAGGACCTTATCAAAATGAGACTGGTAGTGATGGTATAGGCGATACACCATATGTTATTGATGAGAATAATGTTGACCACTATCCACTTATGAAACCCTGGACTCCCAAGCCTTCAATTATTAATGCTATAGTTGATATTCAACCTCAAGTGTTAAACCTAAGAAGTAGAGGCAAATGGATTACGGCTTACATTGAGCTTTCTGAAGGCTATGATGTTTCTAACATTAATGTTTCAACCATAATGCTTAATGACACTATTCCAGTAGAACCTAAACCCATAGCTATTGGAGACTATGACAATGATACTATTCCAGACCTGATGGTTAAATTTGATAGACAGCAAGTAATCAACTACATAATGGCTAATGTTGACATGTCTAGGCTATATGAAGAGAGATTCATGACAATAACACTAACTATAACTGGTAAGCTCAATGATGGTACACAATTCCAAGGCTCAGGCACCATAAAGATAATCTTACCCATACCAAGATGTTGGAGACTACTAGCAAAGCTGGGAATATACCTACTCTAATTCCTTTTTTATAATTTGTTTATGTTGCCATATGCATCATATGTTTTCAAAATCGAAGTTTATCCGAAGATTAAAAAGACATTGTTTTTCCATACTGTTACGTTAATAATTCGAAAGCTTTATTTTAATGTAACAAGCATAATTAGATGAGGGACAGATTATGACATTGGCTGAGACCAGAGAGAGAATTTGGGAAGAAATTCAGAAGATTAGACCGCTTACTTTGAAGAAGCTTCTAATTCTCTACATGTATGCTGTTGAAACTGGAAGGCCATTTGTAAGGGATGAGAAAAGAAATAGAATCATAGTTGACTGTGAAAGGGTTAGGGATGCCATTGGAATGATGTATGCTGATGGGGATGAAAAGCTTGCAGAGGAATTGAAACCATCAGTAAGGTCAGCCAGAGACTATGCCAAAGCCATCGAAATCATCAACATGATAAATTCCTATCAAGATGAGTTATTTCGAGGACTTTTCCAACCTATTATGAGCAAACTTCAAACTCAGTTAAGCGAGCAAACATAAAAGCATGGGTCACATTCTGACATTTAGGGTATCAGATGATACCGTAATTTTTTAGAATGCTTTCTATTCTGATGTTTCTCCCTAAGCTATTTAACTGTTAAGTTTCGTTAAGATTTTATCTGTTATTTACGTGAACACTTATTGTTGTGGAGAGAATTGAAGAGAGCTAAGTATCTTAGTATGCTGCAGCGTATTATTCTCAAGGAGTTGTATAGAAGTTCACCTATACGTAAAATTGACCTAGTTTGGATTGTAGCAAGTAAATATCCAGTTAAGATGCCCTATTTGAAACTTGAAAGAGTCGTTAAAGTCTATACACCCGAGCACATAGATTTGACGCCTGAAAATCTTGTCGAATGGATAAAGAATATTAGAGTACAATATCCAAAGTTGCCGAACAGTTTCTCTGCATCTTTTTCTCGCTCATTAAAATCTCTTAGAAGGAGAAGACCAATTAGAATTTTAAAGGACACTCAATACATGATAAGTATAACTAAGTATGGTAGAAAAGTCGTAGAACAATACTTGTTATGACAGTATGACGTGAAATTTTACTCTTTTACTAAAAATAGAATATTTTATTCTTATCTAGAGAAAATAAGGAAAATCTTAACATTAAAGAGGTTTATACCGATTTTTAGCCTTTTTTACTTGAATAAAATAGAGGAGGAGGTGAAAATTTGGAAAGAAAAAGACGTGGAAAAGCTCGCACAATCTACATATCCGATGAGCTTTGGGAAAAGCTTGAATCTCTTTCCAGTGAGCTTGGAGTGTCTGTTAGCAGTCTAATTGGACGTTTCTGCCTTGAAGGACTTGAAAAGGGAATTCCTAGAGAGGAGTTTGAAAGGCTTCAAAAAATACGTAGGATTGAGGAGAATTTTCAGGAAATAGCTAGGTTGACAAGGTGGGGTAATGAGCTACGGAAGTCTGGAGCCTATGGTCCAAAGACTTTCGATGAGCTATTGAAGGGAAAATCTGAGAAAAAGAGAGTCCCATTGTCTGCCGTATGCTCCAAGAATGTACTTGAAGCCACAAAGAGAGCTTTCCAACACCGAAAGAAGCTCGCTGAGGAGAATGCTGAACTGATGCTTGAAGTGTACCCTGACCTTGGTACGTTCCATATTGGGGTTGATGACAAGGGAATGTGGAAGGTGTTTTCTGGAAAAGAAGTTACACCAAACACTATTGCCACAAGCATTACTAGCACTATAGACGTGTGTTCTCAGACTCCATTTGAAGACTGGATAAAGAAGCAAAAAGAAATGCTATACGACTTTAGCATGTTCGATAAGGTAGTAGACTTCTACAACCAAATAGAAAATGAGGCAAAGAGTAAGTCCTACTGGAACAGATAATATATCACATACATCGGAAGCATAAATCAAATTAAAAACAAAAACCAAATTTTTCACTTTCCCTTTTTGTTCTTGAAGAAAGGTTTTTAGCATGTGTGATATGTGACGATTTTAAGTAGCAGAAGTAGAAGATTACCAAGAGTTAATTTATGTGAAATGAACAGTTCGCCTTTATTTTTCCCTTTTATTATAAAGACATTTTTGAACATAGTATCTATGAACTTTTCGATAAGTCTCATAATTTTTCATTCAAGTCTTAGAGAAACTTAGAAATAAGAACTGACAGATTTGTCCTTCCAAGTGGTTTTAGCGAATAAGACGTCATAGCTTGACATGTCTTGATCTAAGTGGAAATGAACATTTCAGAATAGAAGCGTGTAGACCAAATCCTGAACATTGTCTTTATTCACATGGCTTACAACTTTGATCTCTAAAGAAAATATTCAGTTCAACTTAAAGTCAACTTTAATCTTAAGAGGTCTCAGTTCAAACATTAAACATAAGCATAAAAAAGGAATGGGTGATGGAAGATTTACTTACGCTTACGGAAAAGCATTATGTCGTTAAAAGTAGTGACATACTCAAAGCCAGATTCTATCAACTTTCTGGCTTCTTCAACAGTTTTGGCTATTGCACTGTGATACTCATCCTCTTTGAAGTTCACCAATTGTGTGTAAATTAACGTTGTTTCAATTTTTGAATGTCCCATTTGTTGTTTAACATAAAGTATATCCTTTGTTTTATAATAGAGCATGGTTGCATAATAATGCCTAAGATCGTAAAGACGTATTGTTTTGAGGCTAATATCTTGAAGCTTCTCATAAGCTTTAGTTCTGTAGTACTGCCATGCCTTGTTGATAGTTCTAGATTTTGGAAATTTGTCATAGTTGTTGAAATACCATTTCAGCATAGCTATTAATTCTGAACTTACTTTGAAACATCTTGATCTATGCTTTTTGAATCCTTTGACATAAATTATGTTGTTTTCAAAATCTACATCTCTAATAGTCACATTTTCTAATTCATATGGCATTACTCCAGTCTCCATGATTGTTCTAAATATGGTAGCGTATTTCTTTGAAGAGATAGCAATTATTGACATCAAAGCATCTTTGGTTGGTATTTTTGGTAGTTTCATGTCTTTATCGTATTTTGGTCTATTCCATTTCAAGCCATAGTGCTTAACATAGTAGGCATAGCTTTTGACGAATGTGCCTTTGTAATTGTTTGAACCTCTTAGGTTAGCTATGAATGCATTTACCTGTTCTGGATCATCCAGATCACAATGCTTTGAAAGAACCTTCAACCTATAGCTAACTATCTTTAGAGTGTTTTCTGACAGTCCTTGAGCTTTCATTTTCAAAAGTACTGGTATGACTTTTATATTTGTGTGATGACTTGTTATTTTTGGATGATGAATTAGAGAGTCAATAGAGCTGGTTAGGCTGTGATATGACTCGACGGGCGAACTGACACGGCTAACCCATGGCTTACAACAGAGAGACTTAGAGATGAAAGGGAACCCCATGAAACTTCTTGACTCTTTCGCCTGGATTGAGTATTTTATGCGCGCGCATTTAATTGAAATAGGATACTTTGTCGGTTATTGTGTTGGCGGAGAAATCCTTAGGAGATTTTCTCAGCAAAGAACCTGATGTTTATTCGATAAAGGATGTTAAGGTTAGGTATTCTTAAAAAGGTAAAATTTCCAGCCGCTATAAAAGCTTAGGATGGTTAAATCATGTAGTAAGGGTGTGGATACGTTAGACCGGTTTTGTGCTTTTGTGTCGTTTTGGCTCTTTCCCGCCATAAGAAGTGCTTAAAAATGAATGTTTTAAATTTTCTCTATAATTGAGATAATATTTAAATAAATTGTCTTCGTAAATATGCTTATGCAACATGCATTGGTTAGAGATTATATCGTAGAGTGGATGAAGAGGGAAATTGTTAAAGGTGTTAGTAGAGAACTGGAGGTTTCTAGAAGGAAGGATAGGGTTATCTCAGTTATTGGTCCTAGAAGGGCTGGGAAAACGTATTATTTTTATCAGTTGATGAGTGAGGATAGGGCGAACTCCTTATACCTTAACTTTGAAGATACAAGGTTAATGGATGTAACTTTTAAAGATATAAGGGATTTGATAAGGATTTACATAGAGATTGTGGGTAAACCGCCCAATAACATTTTTTTCGACGAGGTTCAGAACGTTAAAAACTGGGAGTTAGCCATAAGGGAACTTTTGGATCTTCAACATTACAACATGTTTGTAACGGGTTCTTCTTCCAAGCTTTTAAGTAGGGAAATAGCTACTCAGTTGAGGGGAAGAACATTTTCTTACTTGTTGTTGCCATTCAGCTTTAGGGAATTTTTAAGGACCAAAAATGTGTTTACAGAGAAAATGACAATGGATGAAGCTGCCAAAATTAGGGGTTATCTGAAAGAATACCTTGAGTTCGGCGGTTTTCCAGAGGTTGTGTTTGAAGAAGCTGAAAAAGAGCGGATATTAAAAGAGTATTTTGAAATGATACTTTTTAGAGATATTATTGAGAGACATAAACTTAAAAACATAAGCCTTGCAAGGTTTCTACTCTCTTTTCTGCTGCAAAACTTCTCTAAGGAAATAAGCGTAAATAAGGTTTTGAAATCCCTGAGTTCCCAGAGGTTTGGTAAAAACACGCTTTACAGTTACATTGACAAGATACAAGATTCGGTAGCGTTATTCGTTTTGAACAGGTTTTCACTTAGGGTTTATCAGAGGGAGAGTTGGCCTAAGAAGATATACATTTGCGATACGGGTCTAACAAAAGTTGTGAAGTTTTCAGAAGACATAGGGAAACTTATGGAAAACTGCGTCTTCCTAGAACTTTTAAGGCTAGCTAACAAGAAGCCTATGCTGGAGATTTACTATTGGAAGAACCATGAAGGAGCGGAGGTAGATTTCCTTTTAAAAGAGGGAGTAGAAATTAGAGAGCTAATACAGGTGACTTATGCTTCTGGAAGGGATGAAATAGAAAAAAGAGAAGTTAAATCCCTATTGAAAGCTTCTAAGGAAACGGAATGCAAAAATTTGAGGATAATCACATGGAACTATGAAGGCATAGATAAAATAGACAATAGAACCATAAAATTTACCCCGTTATG
>Ga0207433_10013837_pt1 | contig 11789 bp, 7 predicted proteins | sample YelNatPaOPGAMG01_FD_187559 | JGI IMG/M metagenome (GOLD analysis project Ga0207433, IMG submission 187559) | Hot spring thermophilic microbial communities from Obsidian Pool, Yellowstone National Park, USA - OP-RAMG-01 (SPAdes) (version 3) | ecosystem: Environmental > Aquatic > Thermal springs >...
CTAAACTTAGATGAAGGGCGTCTCAGGTGAAAAACAAGGGTGATTTTTTTGCGCCAGGTCCTGCGAGAGGCTTTCTGCCCCCCCGAGGGAAAAAAAGGAAAAAATTTCTTTTGTTGGCAAGGCCGCTAAAAACCGCTTTTATCTTTTTTTAGGGGGTGGTGAGTTGGCCTCTTTTTCCTGGACAAAAATCCTGACCCTGACTTTGCTCAGAGAAGAGGCGAGGCGAAGTTCAGGTCGGGGTAGAATTAGGTCGGCCTCAAACTCCGTGGGCTGGGTGAGAGAGGAGATGTCGATAGGTGACGTCCTCACTTTATCCTTAGTCCTAATCCGGCTCTCTGGCCCCCGGACCAAGACCTGAGTCGGTGAAACTTCAATCTTCGTGAGCTGATATTTGGCTCCCAGGACGCCCACCAACGTGGGGGCGATTTCCATGGTAACTTCTTCTGACCTTTCCAGCTTTAGGTTAACTTTATTCGGAGAAATACGGATAACCTCAGCTCCCGACGGCAGGCTAACCATCGAAGGGTTAATCGGGTATTCTTCTTGCAACAAGCTGGCCTTCTCTAAGTTCAGCTTAACAAAAACATTATTAGGAGTAATTTGAGCGATCAACCGATTAGGAGCTCTGATGGTGACATCAATCGAGGCGGGTGGTTTTTGGACTAACTCCAGGTCTGAGGGGATATTATAAGTTTCGAGCGAAACTGGGATAGTCTTAACTGAAAAGGTCTTCTCTTCAGGGACTAAGGTTAGCCAAAGGACAAAAGCCAGGAGCAAAGAGAATATTTTCAGTTCCCAGTTGCGAAGAAAAAGATTTCTTAACCAGCGCATCATAAGTTCTTTAAATAACTCAAAAGTTTAGTTTCCCATTTTTCCCGACTTTCCATTTTTTCCAGCCGTCCTCGGATGGCCAGGGAAACAGTTCCTGTTTCTTCCGAAACAACCACCACGGCGGCGTCGGTTTCCAGGGAGAGCCCTAAGGCAGCCAGATGCCTGGTCCGCGTAATTAATTCCGCGGGCGGGCTCGAAGCCGGAAGAGGTAAAAGGCACCCCGCCGCCACAACCTTATCTCCTTTGATAATGACAGCTCCGTCATGGAGCGGTGAGTGAGGGTAAAAAAGATTAACCAGAAGGTCCCGGGAAAGGATGGCGTCGAGCTTGGTGCCTCGTTCAGCATAGCTGCTGAGGGAAATATCTTTTTCGATGGCTATTAGCGCGCCGATTTTGCGGTGCGATAAAAAGTCCACGGCCATCCAGAGCTCTTCCAATCTTTCTTCCAAGGAGCGCATGACCAGCGGCCGGCGAAAGGGATGGGAGCCGATGCCAGTTAAGAAGCGGCGGATTTCTCCTTGGAAGAGAACGATTACCGCGATAATAAAATAATTAAGAAAATTTTTAACTAACCATTGCGAAACCACTAATCGGCCCCATTGGGAAGCAAGATAAAATAAGCCAACGATGGCAATGCCAACTGCCATCTGATAGGCTTTGGTATCCCTGATTAATAAAAGTAAGGAATAGATAATGAGGGCGACAAAAAGAATATCCAGGCCATCGCCTAAGGTAATGTGCCTAATAGCCCCAATGATATTAGTGAACATGGTCCATAGATTTGGTCGGGGGAGATGAAGTTTTTTGGGTGGAGATAATAGCTTCAGCCACCCGGATCGCTCGGCTCACCGCCTGCGGGTCGTGAACTCTGAGGATAGCTGCCCCTCGCATCAGGCTAATCACGGCTGAAGCAATAGTGCCTTCCAGTCTTTCCTCGGCCGGCAGGTTTAAAATTTGGCCGATGAAGGATTTGCGGGAAACACCGATAAGCAGCGGTCGCTGCAAAGAGAGGAAAGAGTCCAGCTCGTTTATCAGCCGGAGGTTATCTTCGAGCCGCTTACCGAACCCAATTCCTGGGTCAAGAATGATTCTTTCTGCGGGTATCCCCTTTTCTCTGACAAAATTCATTCGCTCGCCAAAAAAACCGGAAATTTCAGCGATTACGTCCTCGTAGAAAGGGTTGACCTGCATTGTTTGCGGGGTTCCCTTCATATGCATCAGGACCACACCTGCCTGGCTTTGAGCGGCCACGTAGACCATTTCCGGGTCAGACCGGAGGGCGCTAATATCGTTGATAATTTCCACCCCTTCGGCGAGGGCAGCGCGGGCCACTGAGGCTTTGGTCGTGTCAATCGAAAGAAGACAGGAAACCCGACTCCGCAGGCCGCGAATCACGGGGAGCACGCGCTCCATTTCTTCTTGGGCGCTGATGGGCTTGGAACCGGGGCGGCTGCTTTCGCCCCCGATATCCAGGATATCGATTCCCTGACTGACCAATTCCAGACCCCGGGCTACCGCTTTTTCTACCGAGAAATATCTCCCCCCATCATAAAAAGAATCGGGTGTCACGTTCAGGACGCCCATGAGCCAAGGCCGACCGCCGATAACAAAACTCTTTCCCTTAACCTCGAACTTATAGGTCATTCCCTTCTCTTTAAGGTTGGTCAGGGGAATCTTTTTCAGCCGCTCGCTCCGTCTTTTTTTCCTCGGATGACGATGTGGCCATTCCGGGCAAAGGCGATTGTTTCTTGTCTGTCGTCAGGCTGAGGATGGCTTTTACTTTTTTGCTTCGGCCGACAATCCGGGCAATTTCTTCGCTATCTAAGACTTCTTTTTCCAGCAGGGCCCGAGCCAGACGGATTAACTTGCGCCGATTCTTGTTTAAAATCTCTTCTGAACGGCCGTAATTGCGATTGATGATCTTTTTTACTTCTTCATCAATCAGCTCGGCCGTGCGTTCACTAAAGTTCTTGTGGGCGGCTAACTCCCGACCTAAGAAGATTAGGTCGTCGCGCTCGCCAAAGGTTAAAGGACCCAAATCAGACATCCCCCATTGGCAAACCATCTTCCGGGCGATTTCAGTGGCCTTTTCGAAGTCAGAAGCGGCGCCCGTGGTCACCTTATTAAGAAACATTTTTTCTGCCACCCGGCCGGCCAAAAGCACCGAAAGCTGGGCTTCGAGATAATCCTTGCTATAGGTATAACGGTCATCAAGAGGGAGCTGCTGGGTAACGCCCAAGGCTAAACCACGCGGGATAATGGTAACCTTATGGATGGGGTCAGCTTCGGGAATTATTGCCGCCACTAAAGCATGTCCCGCTTCATGGATGGCGGTGCACTTTTTCTCTTCGTCGCTGATGATCATGCTCTTTCTTTCCACGCCCATCAGCACCTTGTCCTTGGCGTATTCCATGTCAGCCATGGTGACATTGGTCTGACCCTTACGGGCGGCTATCAGGGCAGCTTCATTGACTAAATTAGCCAGGTCGGCACCCGAAAAACCGGGGGTAGAGCGGGCGATTACGTTCAGGTCGACATCTTCATTAAGCGGGATTTTCTGGGTATGAACCTTGAGGATTTCTTCTCGGCCCTTAACATCGGGCATGTTCACCACGATGCGGCGGTCAAACCGGCCCGGACGAAGCAGAGCACTATCGAGGATGTCGGGCCGGTTAGTGGCGGCGATAAGAATTATGCCTTCGTTAGAATCAAACCCGTCCATCTCGACCAGCAGCTGGTTGAGAGTCTGTTCTCTTTCATCGTGGCCGCCCCCGAGGCCTGCACCCCGCTGGCGACCTACCGCGTCAATCTCGTCGATAAAAATGAGGCAGGGAGCATGCTTTTTCCCCTGGTCAAAAAGGTCGCGCACCCGCGAGGCCCCAACGCCCACGAACATCTCCACAAAATCAGACCCGCTGATGGAAAAAAAGGGCACTCCGGCTTCCCCGGCCACAGCTCGGGCCAAGAGGGTTTTTCCCGTCCCGGGAGGGCCGACGAGTAGGACTCCCTTAGGAATGCGGCCACCCAGCTTGGAGAATTTGTGCGGGTCTTTCAGGAATTGGATTATTTCCTGAAGTTCTTCTTTGGCTTCATCAACGCCAGCGACATCCTTAAAGGTTATCCTTTTCTGTGTGCCCTGGAAAAGCTTGGCCCGACTTTTGCCGAAGGAAAGAGCTTTATTTCCTCCAGCTTGCATCTGCCGCATGAACATCACCCAGAAAAGGATAAAGAGCAGCAAGGGGAACCAGCTCAGAAGATAGGAAAACCAAGGAGCCCGGGAGGTATCCTTTACGTTGATGTCGACTCCATGGTCGCGAAGAGTTTTGACCAAGTCATTATAGGAGGAAGGAGCAGTGGTTTTAAACTCATCGCCACCTTTCATCACCCCACGAATCAGGTTTCCCGAGATAGTGACACTCTGGACGCGGCGAGCCTCGACACTGTCCAGGAATTCGCTGAAGGTCATCTCTTTTCTGGTCATCTGAGAGGTTTGGAGCAAGCTCCAGAGGATAATGATGACCACGCCGGCAGCTAACCAGAAGAGAGCACTCCTCCAGCCGCTACTTTTTCTTTTTGGTATCATTAGCTTAATCTTATCCTATTTTATCATTTTTTTTCCAGAATGTTAACCCCACGGATGGGGTCCACATATCAGTGACACTTTTAGCCGGGACTTTTTCTGGCCCAAGGCTCTTTTCGTCGAGGTCTGAAGCTCACGGCGCAAGTCTTTCATAGGGCTAAAAACTTAAAATTATCTTAGGCCAAAAGAGATTGACGTTCGGCACTACTGGACGCATTATAATGTGATTGCAGGCCATTGCCTCGAATCTATGCCTTGCCCCCAATAAGGGCGAAGAGTTGTTTGACTCTGTTCTTTGATAATTTATTTTAAACACTTAACATGGAGCGCACATAGTTGTCACTGCCGCCTCTAACCAAGCCCTCCCCTACATTTGGCTTTAGGATATCAGCGGCCCTTTTGCTTAGGATTCCTTAGCAATCAATTGCCCTCTTGGTTGATGTGGGTGGCCTGGGGCCTAACTTGGCCCTAAGACGAAATTGATGATTCTTTCAGCCGGAAGAAGATTAATGTTCAGTACCGCTTCAAGGATTCTAAGGCGTCCCTAATGTCTATGCCCTAGCTTACCAGGCAAGAGTTGGAGGTGCGGAAGATTATACCCGGCTCTTCGCTGTCATAAGCGCGGCGTCATTTTTTTCTTTTAGCTAACCGCCAGCAGCTCTTTTTGTTATATGGTGGGACTTAATTTATCAGCTTTGATATCGACATAATTTTTGGCTCAGTCATCCGGATATTAGGTGGAGTTGGAAGCAGCCAGGCGAGGATAAGATTCAACCACCGTCGGTCAAAAATGGCTGGCCTTTGGTTGGTCTAAAAATAAAAGCGTTGATTTTAAAAAAAAGGATGATTTTTGTTAGTATCAGGGTAGCATTAATAATATGAGTTAGGGTAATTTGAGTTACTTTCAAGCGAGAGGTCTTATTTTTTGGAGGGTTAAATGAAAAAGGTCAGAAGGAGGTTGGTCCTATTTATAGCTGGGGTAAGCTCGATTTTATTGCTTGGTCTTGGGTTTTGCCTCGAGACAAAAGCAGCGGTCACTGTTCGCCGCGAAAAAATGGCCTTAAGAACTTATCCCTTCTTTGACCCTGACCCCGTAGCTCGACCCGGACCGATTTATCCCTATTTTCGGTTTCAGGGTTATAGCCTTCAGCCGGAGGAGAAGGTCTGGGATATGGTCAAACTGGAGAATAATTATCTTGAAGTGGTCGTCGCTCCTGAGGTCGGCGGCAAGGTTTGGGGGGCGAAGGACAAAGCTTCAGACCGCGATTTTATTTACTGGAATCCAGTGGTTAAATTCCGCGAGATTGCTTTGCGTGGCCCCTGGACTTCGGGCGGAATTGAGTTCAATTTTGGCATAATTGGTCATGCGCCCACCACCGCGACACCTGTAGATTTGGTCATTGAGGAAAAAGAAGACGGCCGCGCCGCCTGCGTGGTTGGTGCTCTGGACCTACCTTCGCGGACTCGCTGGCAGGTAAGAGTATCTCTGCCTCCAGATGCGGCTATTATTGAAACCGAAGGTTTCTGGTTTAATCCCACGCCTTTTCATGACTCTCTTTATCACTGGATGACTGCAGCTGCTCCTGTTGGCCCTGACCTGCACTTTTTCCATCCCGGGACCAATTTTATCGGCCATGGTGGCGAGCCCGGCGACTGGCCCCAAGCGCCTGACGGCCGAGACCTTTCTTACTACGCCCAAAATAACTTTGGCGGCAGTAAGTCCTACCATATTCTCGGTGAATACGGCGAGTTTTTTGCTGGCATCTGGGAAAAGGATGCTTTTGGCTATGGCCACTTTTCTTTTTATCCTGATAAGCCCGGGATGAAGCTCTGGATTTGGTCCTTGGCCCGGGACGGAGAAATCTGGCGTGACCTTTTAACTGACCCGCCCAAACCTCAATATATCGAGATGCAAACAGGCTTTTTATATAACCAAGCCGCTGCTTCCAGTTCCTTAACTCCCTTTAAGCACGCCTATTTTCTTCCTTACCACGCCATTCACTGGAAGGAATATTGGTTTCCGATTAAAGGCTTAAAAAGAGTTGTGGCCGCTTCCCCTTCGGGCGCCCTAAATGTGGAAGAGAGGCAATCGATTGACCGGGAAAAAAGAGGACCAGGACTAAAGATTGAATTCTGTCCGGTAATTAAAGCCGAAAAAGAGCTCAGAGTGGAGGCGGATGAAAAATTAATCCTTAAAGAGAGCCTGAAATTGGAGCCCCTTCGTCTCTGGAGTCAAGAAATTGCTCTTCCTGAAAACTGGGAGCGGTTAAAGGTGGTTATAGGCGAGGGCGAGATAATCTGGACCAACGAACCCAAAGAAATAAAAAAATTAAAACGGCCGGTCGAGCCCTTGCCTGGTTTTAACTGGGAATCGGCCGAAGGGCTTTATATAAGCGGCGAAGAATTTTCTCGGCAGCGTCGCTGGGAGGAGGCCCGTGAAGCCTTTATCCGTTGCTTAAAAAAAGAGCCGGGCCATCTGCGGGCTCTGACGAGACTGGCCGAGCTCGAGCTGAGAGCCGCCAGGCCTGAAATCGCTTTGAATTATGCTCGCCAGGCTTTAATGATTGACACCTATGACCCGGCAGCCAATTTTGTCTACGGAGCCATTAATCGAAGGCTGGGCCTTTTCGCTGATGCCTTAGATGGTTTCAGTTGGGCCAGTCGCTCCTTAGATTATCGTTCCGCTGCTTATACCGAAATGGCGGAAATCTTTTTTCTCAAGAAAGATTTCTGGCGGGCCAAAGAATATCTAAATAGAGCTCTGGCAGCTGAGTCATATAACCTGGCAGCTCGAGAGATAGGGTTAATTATGCGGCGGCAGGAAGGCCAGAAAGAAGCCGCGGCCAAGGAGATAAGCGATATTTTATCCCTTGAGCCGCTTAACCATTTAGCTCGTTTTGAGGCTTATAAATTAAACCCGAGCGAGGCGACAAAACAGGCTTTTATCAGCGCTATCACCAACGAGCTTCCCCATGAAACTTATCTGGAGCTGGCTTTTCGGTACAAGCAGCTGGGATTGGACGACGAAGCCGTTACTCTCCTTGAACTTGCACCACCCCATCCGCTCGTGGACTTAACTATGGCCTATTGGCTTCAGGGAAAGGATGAGAAAAAAAGCCTTTTCTTCCTTCAAAGAGCCTTGGAAGATAAAACTCTTCAGCCGTCAGCCGCCGCTGATAAAGAGGCCCAGAGATTTACTCCTGCCCTGCGCGCGGCTGATGGCCGGGCTAACTCGACGCGTTCTTCTTTTTATCTTGTTTTCCCTTATCGCCAGGAAATGATCCCTCTTTTGGAATGGGCTTTAAAGGAAAGACCCCATTGGAAACTCAACTATGGCTTAGCCTTGATTTTCTGGAATCTGGGAAGGGAAGACGAAGCCGAAAGATTCTTTTTAGCTGGTGGCGATGAGCCCGATTACAGTCCGTTTTATTTAACTCGAGCCAGGTTTAATTTGGACAGGGGAAAAGAGGCCCGAGTTTTGTCGGATATTGAAAGAGCCATCGCCTTGGACCCAAAGAGCTGGCGAGCTTGGCACGAGCTCATTACCTTTTATGAAAGGCAGGGCGAAGACGGCCTGGCCCTTAAGTCGGCCCAGAAAATATATCCTGTTTATCCTCAAAACACGGCCTTGATTCTTGACCTGGCTCGGGCCCTGAAGCGAAACGGGAAATTAAAGGAAATGTTAAATTTTCTTAACCAAGTGACTATTCTTCCCTATGAAGGGGCTTGGGAGGGAAGAGACCTTTATCGGCAAGCCAATTTACTTCTGGCGGCTGAAGCCATGAGCCAGAAAAAGTGGGCTGATGCCCGACGCTCACTGGAGGCGGCTCGGCGCTGGCCGGAGAACCTTGGCGCGGGGAGGCCTTACCAACCCGACGAAAGGCTTGAATTTTATTTGCTGGGTTTGGTCGAAGAAAAAAGGGGGAAGCAGGAGCTTTCTCGGAAATATTATGAGGAAGTGGGCCGCATGACGACGGGGAGAGAGGCTGAGCCGGCTTGCCTGAATCTTGTTAGCCTTCTGGCTCGGAAAAAGCTCGGCGAGAGGCAATCAGCGCTCCTTGAGGGGCAAAACTGGTTAAGGAAATGGCCGGATAGGGCTGCCGTGGCTTGGGCGGCTTCGATTTTGCGCCAGGATTACCAGATGGCGGCAAAGATAGCTTCAGAATGGTTAGAGAGAAACCAAAAGAAAAGTCTCTGGAATTTGGGCGAGGCTGACCACTATTGGCCGCTTTTGCTGACAATTGTTCGGGTCTTAAATTCTCTTGAATAAGCCAATTAATTAAAAAAATTTTCCCTTCTCACCGGCTTAGCTTAATCCTCGGTTTGAGCCAAACTTTTATTAGTCTCTTCCGTTTTATATGGGCTGGTTTGAGAGCTAAGTTCGGGAGGGCAGAAGTGATATGGATGGTTTAGTCTTCCCGAATCGGGCTTCGAGGGAACTTTTGGCCGCTGAGGCTGTCTGAGCCTGAACCGGACAAACGGACAGCTAAAAGGGGGCAAGGGACTTCCGCGCTATGTCTATGAACCGGGAGGCGAGTTACGCAGGCGCCGAGAAGGCTGAAGAGAGAACGGCATTAAAAACCTGAAGGGGAGCGAGGCGATCCCGAACGCCTCTAAGCCTAATCCATACAAAATGGAAGAGACTCCTTTTATCAAAAACCAGAGTGGACGGCAAAATTACAATCATTACGGGCTTATTTTCGAATAGAATATTTTTTATTTATACCGGCTGATTAAAAGAATAAAGCCAAGAATTAGCGGCGTTTGTCTTAAGAGGGTCCAAAAAGAAAATCGGGTTGATAGATTTTTGAGGTTGAAAAAGAAAAAGGAAAAAGCATAATAGGGGCGGAGGATATTATGGAGGGATCGGAAAAAGGGATTCTTTTAGCCTTAGTTATCCTGGGCGGGCTCTTTTTGCCGCGGCTGAGTCAAGCCGAAAAAATTGAACTCCTCTCTCCTGACAAGAAAGTTAAGGTGGAGATTCAAGTTGGTCCAGATATTGCCTATGCAGTTTTGTATGAAGATAAACTGCTGCTGGCTCCTTCACCCGTTTCTCTAACTATTCAGGACGGAACCAGGCTGGGAAAAAATGTCCGGCTTAATAACCTAAGACGGCGCTCAGTCAGGGATAAGATTTATCCGGAAATTAAAGAGAAGCGCCGCGTTATCGCCGACAATTTCGAGGAAGTAGTGCTTAATTTACGGGGTAATTATGGCCTTATTTTTAGGGCTTATGATGACGGAGTTGCCTATCGATTTTTCTCCGGCTACCGAACCAAGATTGTCGTTAACGCTGAGGAGAGCCTTTTTTGCTTTCCTGAGGACAGACAGGTCTGGTTTCCAGTGGTCGAGAGCTTTCATTCTTCTTATGAGCGGCCTTATCAGGTTCTCAAGTTGAGCACCATAGGTTCGAAGCGGATGGCCTTTCTGCCCGTTCTTATTGATAACCCAGAAGGTCCTAAGGTGATTATTACTGAGGCCGATTTGACCGATTATCCGGGAATGTATTTAATCGGTTCTGAGGACGGCTCGCCTCAGCTACGGGCTACTTTTCCGCCCTACCCGTTAGAGGAACAGCAAGTCCGAGACCGAACACTTCGGGTGACCAAAACGGCGTCTTATATTGCCCAAACCAATGGCAACCGCGAGTTTCCTTGGCGGGTTTTAGGTATCGCCCGTCAGGATGGCGATTTGATAGCGAGTGATTTGGTTTATCGCTTAGCGCGGCCGACCAAGCTTAAGGATACTTCATGGATAAAGCCAGGCAAAGTGGCCTGGGATTGGTGGAATGCCCTTAATGTTTTTGGCGTTGATTTTCGCTCCGGTGTGAACACTGAAACCTATCTTTATTATCTTGATTTTGCTTCCAAGTATGGCCTGGATTACGTGATTCTGGATGAGGGCTGGTCTGACCCCGCGGACCTCCTTAAAGTTAACCCGGCTCTGGATATGGAAAGGATTTTAAAGACCGCCCGGGAAAAGAGGGTTGGTATCATCCTCTGGTGTGTCTGGCTGACCCTTGACCGCCAGCTCAAGCCAGCTTTGGACCTTTTCGCTCGCTGGGGCGTTGCGGGCATCAAAGTGGATTTCATGGACCGAGACGACCAGAAAATGGTTAATTTTTATGAAAAAATTGCCCGCGAGGCAGCCGCCCGCCAACTGATCGTTGATTTTCATGGGGCTTATAAACCCACCGGACTGCGTCGGAGTTATCCCAATGTTTTAACTCGAGAAGGAGTTATGGGCCTCGAGTATAGTAAGTGGAGTGACTCTATTACCCCCGAGCATGATTTATTGATTCCTTTCATCAGGATGTATGCCGGGCCGATGGATTATACGCCGGGAGCGATGTTGAATGCTGACCAAAAACATTTTCGGCCGGTCATGGATTTACCTATGAGCCAGGGGACAAGGTGCCATCAATTGGCGATGTATGTGGTCTATGAAAGCCCGCTGCAGATGCTCTGTGATTCTCCTTCGCGTTACCTGCGGGAGCCGGAGATAATGGAATTTCTGTCAGCCGTGCCGACAGTCTGGGACGAGACGTTGGTCCTCGAGGGGAGGGTAGGAGATTACGTGGTTGTGGCTCGCCAGCACGGCGAGGATTGGTATCTTGCCGCCATGACTGATTGGGAGCCGCGGGAATTAGAGGTCAAGCTTGATTTCCTAAGTGAGGGCGAATACGAAGCCCTAATTTATGAGGATGGGGTCAATGCCGACCGCTATGCCAGCGATTATCGCTACCTCCGGCGGCTGCTCACTGCCTCTGAAACCTTAAAAATTAAGCTGGCAGGAGGCGGGGGGCTGGTGGCACGCCTTCATCGCCGCTCTTAGCGGCAAGAGTAAACTAAGAGGAAGCTTAGGAAAAAGAGGGAATGGGGAAGGAGGAAAGGTCTTTTATTCATGGCTTTAACTCAAAAAAGTGAGTTTGGCATGGCCAAAGAAGTTGGCATGTTTTCCCCAAAAAGCTGATTTAATCAGGCTTAGGTTGAGGGGGGAGAAGGAATTGAAGTTCAAGTCGTTAATCAAATTGCTGCGGGTAAATATTCATAGTAGGGAGCTACTGATTTCTATTGACTGGAATAATTTTCTTGATAAACTACTCACTCGTTGAAGAGAGCCATTGATCATCAAGAAAAGGTTTAAGATGGCGATGAATGCCGTTTTGGCTTAAAGGGAATAGGAATAAATTATCGGGAATAGAAATTCATATGGGAATAAAAATTCAAATTAGCTATAAATAAATAGAATCAAGCTAACGGAGGTGCCGATGGATTTTCTGGAGCTTGTGGAGAAAAGATACAGCGTTCGAGCTTATCAGGATAGGCCGGTGGAAGAAGCCAAGTTGCAGAAGATTCTGGAGGCGGCAAGGTTAGCT
>Ga0207433_10013839_pt1 | contig 11788 bp, 12 predicted proteins | sample YelNatPaOPGAMG01_FD_187559 | JGI IMG/M metagenome (GOLD analysis project Ga0207433, IMG submission 187559) | Hot spring thermophilic microbial communities from Obsidian Pool, Yellowstone National Park, USA - OP-RAMG-01 (SPAdes) (version 3) | ecosystem: Environmental > Aquatic > Thermal springs...
GAGGCCGGACCCCAGGGCCCATCGGCGCCGGAACGCCGCTTTTCGCTTGCAGCGAAAAGCGAAAAGATGGCGCCGGTCGAAGGGGTGCGGGGAAACGGGGGGGTTTCCCCGCTCAGAGGACTGCCCCCGCAAGGGCAGCGCCGAGGAGGGGCGGCCGAGCCCCTCCTCGGGGAGCGCCACAGCGCGACGCGCCGGAAGGCCAGGCGCTTTGGGGCGTGATGGAAATGTTTGGGACAGCCATGGCCACGAAGACACCAAGCATCTTGAATTGTGAAGTGCGAACCCTCCAAAGCTGCCGCCTTCCCCCTCTTTCCTTGTCCCCTGTCCCTTGTCCCCTGTCCCTTGTCCCCTGTCCCTTGTCCCCTGTCCCTTGTCCCCCGTCCCCTGTCCCTTGTCCCCCGTCCCCCGCACCGCCCCGCCCGTTCGCGCTATAATGGCGCCCGGATCGGGAGGGCTGGCGGAAGTTCACTCGGAAAGGAGACGCCCCATGCGGCGCTGGTTCACGTTCCTTCTGGCATTCGGGCTCGCCTTGGGCGCGGCCGCGCAGGACCGGTACCCCCAGCAGGACCTGAAATTCGGGGTGAGGGTGCCCCCAGACCAATGGACTGCCCTGGAGAGCGAATTGGCCGCCCACCCGAGCGTGGCGGCCAACCCCGTGGGGGTGACTTTAGCCGTATCGTCGGCGTGGGCCCAGAGGCCGAACTGGCCGGCCTTCGATGCGGCCGTGAAGGCGGTGAACGAGGCCCACGCCAGACTGTGCGTCACCACCGAGCTGCCCGAGGGCCCGGCCAGCAAGGCGACCCTGGCCTACCTGGTCACCCTCTCGGAGCACGCCGGTCCCACCGCGGATGCCCTCGGCCTCTCGCTGAACAGCGGTGAGTTCGCCTCCGTGAGTCAGGAGCCCGCCGAAAGGGCGGTCCTGACCATGAAGGAGCTCACCGTGGCGCTTCGGGGCAAAAGCGGGGCGCGCATCCTCCTGGGCGAGGTGAGTCCGGCCGAGCTGCCCATCCTGAAGCCCCTGTATGCGCACAACTTCAGCGCCTACGTGGAGGGCTACAGCTCGGATGCCGAGGGCCCGACCGGTGAAGCCTCGCACGACGTCCTGCACTTCCTGGCGACCCACCACCTGGGCGCCCCCGTCCTGCTCCACCTGCCGAAGGTGGAGAAGGCCATCGCCGCCCAGCTCCTCGTCCTGGTTTCCGCCAACCGTGGGGTGACCTATACGGACGTGGCCGCCGGGAACCTGCCGGCGGTCTGGGAGGGGCTGCTGGCGCTGAGGGAGAAGCTCACGCCGCGCATGGGCCCCGGCTTCGCCACCGAAGCCACCTCCATCCGGGACAGCTCGGGACCGAGGCCGGACATCGGCCTCATCAACCTGCTCGACCCCGACACGATGGTGCAGGGGATGGTGCTCGTGCCGACCGTGGCCGGCTCCAGGGCCGCGGCCCTGGAGATCCACCTGCCCACGGCCGACCTCACCCATCCCGAGGCCTACCCGCTCCCCTCGGGGCAAGCCCTCTCCCTCGGCTACAAGGCGGACCAGAAGAAGCAGGAGACGCTGCTCAACGTGCCCTGGAGCGGCCGGCCGCTCCTCGTGCTCTTCGGCCGCCTCAAGACAGGCACGGTGGGGGAGGAGAAGCTCTCCGTCTCCACCACCTACACCATCCCCGTGGAGGTGATCATCGCCCGATACCAGGCGGTGCAGGAGGCGCAGGAGGTCTTCCTCGACAACTACACGAGCGACGCGCAGGTGGACTATCACTTCCAGTTTCCCGGCGGCACCTGGAGCCTGAACGTAGCCTTCCAGAACTCCTTTTTTTACGAAAAGGGGGTGGGAGCCCGGTGGGTTCAGAACAAACTCTTCGTGGACGGCGTGGCGTGGAAGGGAAAGAAGATCCCCAAGCTGCCCATCGTGGAGCCGGAGAAGGTGAACACCCTGCCCCTGGCTCTCACCCTGGGCCGCGATTACGCCTACCGCTACGTGGGCCGCGCCCGCGTGGACGGCCACGACTGCTACGAGGTGGAGTTCGTCCCCCTGCCCACGGCCACCGGGAGCGTTTACTCGGGCAAGGTCTGGATCGACCAGCGCACCTTCGCCAAGATCCGCATGACCGTGAGCCAGAAGGGTCTTCAGCAGCCCATGGTGAGCAATGACGAGACGGACTTCTACGCCCCTTTCACGGGCCCCGGCGGCAAGACCTACTGGCTCTTGAGCCGCGTGCAGGGCCAGCAGCTCTTCTCCGTGGGCGGCGAGAACATCATGGCCGAACGCTCGATCCGTTTTTCGTCCGTGAGGATCAACGTCCCCACCTTTCAAGAGGAGGTGGCCCAGGCCGAGGCGAGCGACAAGCCCATGCTCCAGGAGACGGCCAAGGGGCTGCGCTACCTCGTCAAGGAGAAGAACGGGGAGCGCAAGATCGAGAGCGAGCCCCAGGCGAGCCGCTGGTTCGCGGTGGGCGGCACTTACTGGGACAAGAGCCTCTCCTATCCGGCGCCGCTGGCCGGGGTGAACTACTTCAACTACGACTGGCACCACACGCAGACGCAGGTGAACCTCTTCCTGGCCGGGGCCGTCAACACCCTCACCCTCTCCAAGGTCAATCTCTTTCCCAGGATCGACGGGGGGTTCGTGGGTTACCTCTTCCTCGTTCCCTTCCAGGACCGCTACTACCCGAGCGGCGTGGAGGCCCGCAACGAGCGCGTGGACGTGCTGCGGGAGTATGTGACCGGCAACCTGGGCTGGCGCATCGACGACTACTCCAAGCTTTCGCTGGAGGTGGAAGCCACCTACTACCGCTATTCCAAGCTTACCCAGACGGCGTGGAATTTCCGTTTGCCGTCGGACCACGGCGATCTGGCGGCGGGCCTCGGCTACACCTTCGCCTGGAAGGGATGGTCGGCCGACGTGCGGGCCATGGCCCACCACCGCACCTCCTGGAAACCATGGGGCCTGCCCGGCCAGAACGAGGACGCCTCCGATTACAAGAACTACTCCCTCTGGAACGTGGCCCTCAGCAAAAATTTCTACCTGCCCTACTTTCAGAAGATCTCCACGGGGGTGCAGTGGCTGGACGGCAGCAGTCTCGACCGCTTCAGCCGGTATCAGTTCAGCTACCTGAGCCGCCCCTCGCTCGCCGGTTTCGCCGGGAGCGGTGTCCGCTTCGACCGCGGAGCCATCGCCACCGCCGGCTACGACTTCGACCTGGCCAAACTGCTCAAGTTGGGAATTGAGATCGACCGGGCGAGGGTCGAACCGGTCCGGGGCAGCGGGCTTTGGCAGAATCACACCGGCCTCGGGCTGAACGCCGCCGTGACCGGTCCCTGGGAAACCTACTGGACGCTCGATCTGGGCTATGCGCTGCAAAGCGATATCGCCCCCGTCCGGCACGACTACACCGTGGCGCTGGTGGTGCTGAAGCTGTGGTGACGAGGGAGGCTAGGGGAGGGAGGAGCGACGGGCATCAGGTGAGGAGCAACCAGTTGGCATAGCTCCATCGCCCAATCGCTTAATCGCTCCATCGCTTAATTGCTCAGTCGCTTAATCGCTCAGTGGCTTCATCGGGAGAATCTCATGAAGGGCGCGACACCAAGCCATTTGCCTCGGGTCGTCGTCACGGCCCCCCTTCCCGGTGACGCGCTGACCCTCTTTGAAGGCCGGGCGCGGGTGGAGCTCCTCGGCCGCCGGGGGCTTCTCGGTGAAGCCGAGCTGGGCGCCGCCCTGCGCGGTGCGGCCGGCGCCGTGACCCTCCTGACGGACCCGGTCACCCGAGCGGTGCTGGAGGCCTGCCCCGGCCTCAAGGTCGTCTCCAACGTGGCCGTGGGTACCGACAACATCGACCTGGAGGCCGCGCGGCTGCTGGGGGTGGTGGTGACCCACACCCCGGGCGTGCTTACGGAGGCCACGGCCGATCTGGCGTGGGCCTTGATCCTGGGCGTAGCGCGCAGACTGGCGGAGGGGGACCGGATGGTCCGAACGGGGGCCTTTTCCGGCTGGGAGCCCAGCCTGCTCCTGGGCATGGACTTGAGGGGCAAGACCCTGGGCGTGGTGGGCATGGGCCACATCGGCCGGGCCGTGGCGCGCAGGGCCCCGGCCTTCGGCATGCGCGTCGTCTACTCCCAGCGCCGGCGCCTGGAAGAGTCGGTGGAAAGCGCGCTCAACGCGCGCCATCTCCCGCTGGAGGAGCTGCTGGCCGTGGCGGACGTGGTGTCGCTCCACTGCCCGCTCACGCCCGAGACGCGCCGCCTCATGGACTGGCGCAGGCTTCGGGCCATGAAGCCCGGCGCCATCCTGGTGAACACGGCCCGGGGGCCGGTCGTGGACGAGGAGGCCCTCGTGGAGTGCCTGCGGGAGGGGCACCTTTTCGGGGCGGGCCTGGACGTCTACGAACGGGAGCCCGCGCTGTCTCCGGGCCTTCGGGATCTGCCCAACGTCCTCCTCCTGCCCCACCTGGGTTCGGCTACGGGGGCTGTGAGGGAGGCCATGGCGAGGATGGCCGTGAGAGACTGCCTGGCCGTACTCGAGGGGCGCCGGCCAGAGCACTCGGTCCTCTGAAGGGGAGGGACGTGGACGCCCAACAGGCCGATTCGAAGGAGACCGCCGCGGCGGGGAAGGCCCAGCTCTTCCCCTGCCCCCAGTGCGGGGGGCAGCTGGAGTGGGATCCCTCCCATCAGGAGATGCGCTGCCCCTACTGCGACTCCCTCATCCCCGTGCCCGCGCAACCGGGCTTCAAGGCCCAGGAGCACGACCTGCTCTCCTTCCTGGAGCAGCACCCGAGGAGCGAGGGCTACGGAGTGGCGCTCGAACAGCTCTCGTGCCAGCAGTGCGGGGCTGCCATCCAGGTGCCGCCGGGCCGGCGGGACCTCGCCTGCCCCTTCTGCGGCTCGGCCTACGTCCTGGAGGCGCAGAAACCCTCCGCCGAGGTCATCCGGCCCGAGTCGGTGATCCCCTTTCACGTGGACAAGGCCGCCAGCCAGAGCCGGTTCCGGTCGTGGATCGGCAGCGGGTGGTTCCGGCCCAACGACCTGAAGAAGATGGGCAAGCTCGACCGCGTCCTGGGGCTCTACCTTCCCTTCTTCACCTTCGACGCTCTCGCCCATAGCGCCTGGACGGCCCTGGCGGGCTACACCTACACCGTCATCGAGCGGGTGGCCGTGCGGGAGGAGGGCCAAACGGTCTGGCGGGACCAACCGGTCCAGAAGATCCGCTGGGAGCCCGCCAGCGGCGAGCGAACCGACCGCTACGACGACGTGCTGGTGCCGGCGGTCCAGCAGGAGCGGCTCGACTTGATCCTCAAGGTTTACCCCTACGACATGAAGGGACTCGTCCCCTACAACCCCATGTTTCTGGCCGGCTTCGGCGTCCTCAACGCGGACATGCCCCTCAAGATGGTCTACGAGATCGCCCGAAACAGCATGCAGGCGGACCAGGAGGAGCGCTGCGCCCGCGACGTGCCGGGCGATACGCACCAGAATCTGGCAGTGCGCATGACCCTCTCGGAGCAGACCTTCAAGCACCTGCTTTGTCCCCTGTGGGTGGGTTCCTTCCAGTACAAGGGCCGGGCCTTCCCCTTCGTGGTCAACGGCCAGACGGGGGCCCTCTACGGCGAGAAGCCGTGGTCCTGGGTGAAGATCGGCTTCGCCTCCGCGGCGGCGGCCTTCCTCCTCCTCGTCGTCTACCTCCTCACCCTGCGGGGGCACTGATGGGCGCGCGGCCCCTCGATCTGCCCGAAGGGGCCCGCGTCCTGGTCCGGTTGCCCAACTGGATCGGGGACGTGATCCTCTGCACCCCCGCCCTGGCCGCCCTCCGCCGCGCCCGGCCCGACCTGAGGCTGGAGGCCCTGGTCAAACCCAAGGTGCGGGCGGCGGTGGAGGGGCTGCCGGCGCTGGACGCCGTGCGTTTCCTTGACGGGGAGACCCTCGGCGCCACCCTCGGGAAGGCCCGGGAGCTTAGGAGGGAGGGCTTCGCCGCGGCGCTGCTCTTCCCCAAGGGCTTCCGGGAGGCCCTTTTGGCCTTCGCGGCTCGCATCCCCGTGCGCATCGGCCTCGCCACCGACCGGCGCTCGTTCCTGCTGACCCACCCCGTTCCCTTCGGAGAGGAGGAGTGGCACCGCCACCACGCCCTCCAGTTCGCGAGCATCCTCTCGCCGCTGGGCATCTCCCTGGAGGGAGAGGGGCTGGCCTTTCCCATCTCTGAGCGCGAGCGCGCCGAGGCGGGGCGGATCCTCGCGGAGGCGGGGCTGGCCGGGAGCCCCCTGGCCCTCTTCCACGTCTCTGCCAGCAAGGAGCCGCGCGCCTGGCACCCGCAGCGCTTCGGCGAAGTGGCGAGGGAGCTCTCGGAGAGGACCGGATGCCGCGTGGCCCTCGTGGGAACGGCGGGGGAGGGGCCGCTCCACGAGCGCGTCCGTTCGGTCTGCCCTTCGGCCGTCAACCTGGCGGGAGCCACCAGCCTGCCCGTGCTGGCGGCCCTCATGGAGAGGGCGCGCCTCCTGGTCTGCAACGATTCGGGACCCATGCACCTGGGCGCCGCGGTGGGGACCAAGGTGGTGGCGATCTTCGGCCCCGGTGCCCCCCACAAGACCGCCCCCTACGTTCCTCCGGAGCGTCTGCGGGTGGTCTACGCCGCCCTGCCCTGCTCGCCCTGCCGCCAGGCCTTCTGGAGGGAGTGCAGCCCGTCGCCCGCCGGCAAGCCCCCGTGCCTCGAAGGCCTCCACACCGGAGCCGTTCTCAAGGCCTGCCTGGAGCTGTGGGAGGGGGGGGAGACGATGGAGGCGAGACGTTAGACGCTAGACGGGAGACGCTGGACGCGAGAGGCTGGACGCGAGAGGCGTTCAGCGAGGCGAGGCGAAGCCGGCCCGAGCGCCGAGAGGGGAGCGGAGCTTCCCTCTCGGATTCTAGAATCCCAGCGTCTTGCACCGGCCGGAGCCGCAGCAGGCCTTGTCCGGTTCCAGGTAGCAGGGGTGGGGCTCGGGAACGGCCTCTCCGAGGATCTCGGAGAGAACCTGGCTCTCCGGGCTGAGGAGCGTGAGGCTCTGGACGGGAGCGCTCCCGGCGGCGGGGGCCGATTGCGGGGCGGGCGACGCGGCGGGGGGGAGCTCTCGGGCCGAGGCGGAGGTCTCCGGAGTGGAGGAGCCGCTTGTCAACGCCACACCGTAGCCGGAAATGCGGGTGAACCAGCGGGCGAACTGCTCCTGAACGCGCGGCGGGTATTCCGCCATTCGGAGTTTGGCCTCCACCGCCGGACGGTCCAGGAAGACGGGGCGTCCGGCACGCAGCATGGCGAGCACCTGGTCCACCAGCGGATCCCCGGCTTGGAGGTAGGCCAGGCGCGAGAGCTGGGGCAGCGAGAGGGCCCCGATGCGCAGCTCTTCGGGCAGGGTTCCGCCGCCTTGCTCTACCGGCGTTCCGAGACGCCTCAGCGCCCCCTTCGCGATCTCGCTCACCCTCGGGTCCACGGGTTGTCCCTCCGGGGCGGCACGAACTGGATCGCGTCCACCACCCCCATGATCACCGCGTCCACGGGATTTTCGCCTAGGCCCACGGCGTCCACGGCGCTCTGCCCCTCCAGGCAGACCAGCACGTCGTCGCCCTCCCCGGCGTCCACCATGTCGATGGCCGTGAAAGGCAGGCCGCGCGGCTGCTTCTCCAGATCCAGCGGCTGGACCTGGAGAAATTTTAGCCCCTCGTATTTGGGGAACTTCTGGGTCGCCACCACCGTTCCCACGACCCGCGCCAGCTTCACGGCAGCACCTCGTCGAGCTCGTCCACGATCCCCACCACGCAGGCGTCACAGGGCACGAAGTCGGGATAAAAGGCGTAGGAGGCCTCGCGCTGGCGGCAGTAGAGGACCACCTCTCCAGCCCCGGCCCCCACCGCATCCAGGGCCCAGAACGGCTTCTCGCGCCCGTTGAGCGGCCTCACCAGCAGGATCCGGTGCCCCTCAAGGTTCGGGTCCTTCACCGTGCTCACCAAGTTTCCCGCCACCCGTCCCACGTTCATGGTACGAAGGTGAGAAGTGAGGGGTGGGGAGTGAGGAGGACAAGAACCATCATCGAGGGCTCCCCTTCCGCCGTCGATGGATGGAGATTGGAGGAGGAAGAGGAAACACGGAAACCCTCCGTCGGCAGGCTGCCGTCTGCGGCCGCTCGTCCCTCATCCCTCATCCCCTAATCCAGGTTCACGGTATCCACGACGCCGACGATGGTGGCGTCCACGGGGGCCTCCTTGGTGCGCTCGGTCATGCGGGCGGAGGAGCCGGTACACAGGATCACCAGGTCTCCGAAGCCGGCCTGGACCGTGTCCACGGCCACCTCGTAACCCCCGTCGGCCTCCAGTTCGGGGCTCACGGTGCTGACGACCAAGAGCTTGAGCCCCAAGAGTTTGGGGTCCTTCCGGGTGGACACCACCGTGCCCACCACCCGGCCGAGGCGCATGGCCTAGTCGTTGGCGCTGGAGTGGCCGATGGGGAGCACGTCCTCGAGCGACTTGTGGGGCCGCGGGATGACGTGGACGGTCACCAGTTCGCCGACCTTGCGGGCCGCCGCGGCGCCCGCGTCCGTGGCGGCTTTCACGGCGGCCACGTCGCCGCGGACGATGGCCGTCACGTAGGCCCCGCCGACCTTTTCCCATCCGATGAGCGTCACCTTGGCGGCCTTGACCATGGCGTCGGACGCCTCGATCATGGCCACCAGGCCCTTCGTTTCGATCATTCCCAGGGCCTCGCCATAGTCAGCCATACCTGCCTCCTCTCAGAAGGTTCGGACCCTCATCTTACTGGATTGGAGGGGAGAGAACAATGGGGATGATGAGGGATGATGACTGTTCAACACAATTTCAGCTTGCACTTGTGGGGGTTGCCTTCCGGAGCGAAGCGGAGGAAGGCGCGGCCCGGCGCGTCGCGCGGGGGCGCTCCCCGAGGAGGGGCTCGGCCGCCCCTCCTCGGCGCTCCCCTGGCGCAGGCCAGGGGAGCTGCTCTTCCCTACCCTTGCGGAGGCAGCCCTCTGAGCGGGGAAACCTCCCCGTTTCCCCGCACCCCTTCGACCGGCGCCGTCTCTTCGCTTTTCGCTGCAAGCGGAAAGCGGCGTTCCGGCGCCGATGGGCCTCATGCGAGAAAGACAAGGCGGCAGCACCGCAAGCGTACTCCCCGTACGCTGAGGATGCGGACGCCGAAGGCTGACGAAGCAGGAGGTCCGTCGTCGCCGGCGCACCCGTGGAGGGTGGGGGGACGGTTCGCATCAGAGGGGGCTGGGTCTGGCGCCCGAAGGGCGGCTGAGGGACTGCGGACGGAGCGCGGCCACGCCGGCGTGGACGCGCCCGTCAAAGGCCCCCAGCGCCGCGCCAAAGGCGCGGCCGAGACCCAGCCGTGGGTCGGAGCCGGCAAGGCGGCTATCTTGGACAGCCATGATGATGGATGAAGTGTGGATGTGGGAGCGATCGCCTGATCGCGACCTCGTGGCGTGAGGAATCGCGCCCCAGCCTCATCGCCTACTCACCCATTCCCCCGGCTCCGGGCGAACTCCGCCAGGAGCTGCACGAGCTCCTCCCGCCCCACGGGGAAGCCCTCGCCCCCCCGGGTCACCGGGCAGTGCTCGCAGGCGGGCGAGGGAAGGGGAGCCAGACCATAGCCGGCCCCGAGGCCCTTCAACGATTCCACCACGGGCGGCGGGAGGGGACGGCCGCCGCCGAGCAGCTCCGCGTAGAGGAAGATCCGCGCGGTCTGCTCCAGGGTCTCCATGCGGTAGTAGGCCGTACGCAGGTCGGGGCCCACGGTCACGGCCCCGTGGTTGGCCAGCAGGGCTCCCTGGCTCTCGCGCAGGGCTTCGGCCACCTTGGCGGCCAGCTCCTGGGTGGAGGGCAGCGCGAAGGGGACGAGCGGCACGGGGCCGAGGGAGATGACCATCTCGGAGAGGAAGGGGCGGTCGATGGCATGGCCGGCGCAGGCAAGGGCGGTGGCGAAGGGCGGATGGGCGTGCACCACCGCGCCCACGTCGCTCCTGGCTTGGTAGATGGCCCGGTGCATGGGCCATTCGGTGGAGGGCCTGCCGGAGGCCGGATGGCCCGCGGCGTCCAGCTCCACGACCATCTCCTCGCGGAGCTCCCCCTTGGGAAGGCCCGTGGGTGTACTCAGGAATCCGCCCGTGGCCAGCCGTACCGACAGGTTGCCGTCGGTCCCCGCCACGAAACCCTTCTCGTGGAGACGGCGGCCGAACTCCGCGAGTTCCTGCCGGCTCCCAGCGGACCCCATGGGCACCCTCCCCGACGCTCTAGCGCTGTGTTCCCGTCCTCTGTTTACAACGGCCCTTTCCCGCGACACAACAGGGCCCCAGAGCCTCCTCCCCCTGGGGCACCCGCCCGCGGCGGGCTGTTCCCTCGAAAGAGCGGGGAGGCTTCCTCCCCGAAGCCCTCCGCTTGTTGTCTGTCACCTGCTTCCATGGAAAAGCGATCGATGGGGCAGCACACTACTGCCCCAGGTCCTTCGCCAACTGCTGGACCATGGAATCGTCCGGGTACTTGGCCTGGAGCTCCTGGACGATCTTCCGGGCCTTCGCCTTGTCCCCCTTGTCAAAGCCATACACCACCGCCTCGTTGAAGAGGGCCTGCCTCTTGCCGGGGTCCACGGAGAGCGCCTTCTGGAACATGGCCAGGGCCTCGTCGGGCTTGCCCACGTTCCGGTAGCAGACCCCCAGGTCGGTCATCACGTCGGTGTTCTTGGGATCGAGCTTGACCGCCTGCTCGTACCAGGGGATCGCCTGGTCGAACTTTTTCTCGTCGTAGTAGATGTTGCCGAGCAGGACGCGCTTCTCCACGTTGGTGGGATCCTTCGCCAGCTCCTCTTGGATCTGGGCCAGCATGGCCTCGTGCTGCGCCGAATTGAAGCCCTGCTCGCCCTGTCCCTGCCCCTGCTGGGCCTGGGCCTCCTGCGGTGCGGCGGCGGGGGGCGCGGAAGCCATCTTCCGGGTGTAGTAGGAGTTGGTGGCGATAAAGCCGAGGACCGCGCCCAGTACGACGCCGGCCACGAGCATGAGCAGTCCTTCCTTTTTCATCGGGATCGTCTCCTTTGCCGGGCTCTCGCCAAGGCCCGCCCCCTCACCATGCCGTAAAGTTCCTGAAGGGTCAAGGGAGGGAAGGCGCCAAAAACGATCGGGCGAGAGGGTGCGCCCTATGGGGCACGGACCATGGCGAAGGCAGGGGGCCTCTCTTGGAGGGGTATCGTCAGCGGGTGAGGAGTGGTGCGCCCGACAGGACTCGAACCTGTAACCTCCGGCTCCGTAGGAGCCAACTCTTTGATTTAGAAGGACTTAGCCGAAGTTTAAGGGAGCCGAAAAGAGTCATGTTCCAAAACGCTGAACCGAGCAGGGCCACTTTAAGGGACTTTTCGGGACTTTAAGGGTCCGCTCGTTTGTAAGTTGCGATTAAGTTGCAATGCTCCGGAGCGAGGGGAGGCGCTGAGGACAGTTTCAGGAGCTTCAGGGACGCCGGCGCCCGGCAACTTTCGCCGGGCGCCGGCAGGAGGGGGCAATAGTAGCAGGCAGTAGCGGAGGCGAAGGCCCCGTGGAAGCCGAGCGCATTCGATGCGACCACTGGGTGAGCCTCCCGAGGCCAACCTGTAAGTCCCGCTTACAAGTTGGGACCCATACCCCACCGATCCTGCCCCAACCGCCCAAATGTAGAAAGACGCCCTAGATTGGTTTCTTGAGTGACACGAATCTTTACGATCTCGGTTGAGGAGGGCCGTCTCGTACCCTGAGGAGGAGTGCTTCGGGAGGCCGAGATGGGCCGGTTAAGAGCAGAG
>Ga0207433_10013840_pt1 | contig 11786 bp, 8 predicted proteins | sample YelNatPaOPGAMG01_FD_187559 | JGI IMG/M metagenome (GOLD analysis project Ga0207433, IMG submission 187559) | Hot spring thermophilic microbial communities from Obsidian Pool, Yellowstone National Park, USA - OP-RAMG-01 (SPAdes) (version 3) | ecosystem: Environmental > Aquatic > Thermal springs >...
AATGCCACGGCATCAGAGGCAAAGCATCGGTCAAGGTCGATCTGCCGTTTAAGAAAGTAGTGGAAGTAGACCTGATGGAAGATAAGATCGGCGATATAGAGAGCAGGAACGGTGAGTTCAGCTTCGACATCAAGCCCTTCGAGATAAAGACATTCAGGCTAATCTAGCATTGCTATCGGCTATCAGCCGTCAGTGAGTGACGGCTGATAGTTGCTCCATGCTCTCCTCGGACTACAGCGTCCTGTTTAGGGATCGTGAGAGCCACATCCTACTTTAGACTCGAGGTAATTCCGTGCAACCCAGAGAACAGGAACTCCTTCTAAAAAAACTCGGCCGGCGACGGGATGAGATCCGCCGGTATTTCACATCCAATGTCACTCCCATCGCCGATATCGTCTATCGCGAAACCAGGGCTTATGAGCGTTACGAAGATGCTGTGGGAGCAAAAGATTTCAAGCCCATAAAAGTTGGAGAACACTGGGGAGGCGGATGCAACGGGTGGTTCAAAATCACTATCGATATTCCCCTCGAATGGAAAGGTAAAGAGGCTGCGGCTTACTTCAACTTCGGTGGAGAAAGCTGCGCATTCATCAATGGTAAACCTTACCAGGGGATCGATCACAATCACGAAGAAGTGCTGCTCCTTGAAAAGGCGAAGGGCGGAGAGAGGATCGAGCTTGTAGTCGACTCAGCTTCTTCCGAGCCGTGGAACCCCGCTCAGACGCACAAGGTCCTGTTCGCAAGGGCTGATATCGGGACTCGCAATCCAGAGGTGCGGGATTATTACTATGACCTGAACTCGCTAATCGTCCTTGCTGAAGCGCTGCCCGGCGACAGCGCACGGCGCGCGAAGATCATCTATCTTCTCAACAAGAGTGTTGATGCTTTCGATTATACACATACCGACGAAGCTTCTCTTAAGAAGTCTGCTCTTGCGGCGGATAAGATATTGCTGCCGCTGCTGGAATGCAAAGCCGATGCAAGCGCGGGGAATATAGCCGCGATCGGCCATTCGCACCTCGATGTCGGATACCGTTGGCCATATAGAGAAACGGTACGCAAATGCTCGCGGACATTCTCGACTATAATGCGTATGATGGATCAATATCCGGAGTTCTTCTTCGCCCAGAGCCAGCCGCATCTCTACCTGTTCACAATGCAGAACTACCCGGCGCTTTACGAGGAGATAAAAAAACGCGTTAGAGAAGGGCGATGGGAGCCCACGGGGAGTATGTGGGTAGAGGCGGACTGCAACCTTACGAGCGGCGAATCGCTTTTAAGGCAGGTCGTGATGGGCAAGAACTTTTTCATGGATGAATTCGGGGTCGAGACCGATGTTTTATGGCTGCCGGATGTGTTCGGCTACTCGGCGGCGCTCCCACAGATCCTCAAGAAAGCTCGCGTGCCTTACTTCTCCACGGCGAAGATGAACTGGAACCAGTTCAACAAGTTTCCTTACAATACATTTTACTGGAAGGGCATTGACGGATCGCGCGTGCTCTCCCATATCCCACCGGATGGCGACTATAACCACTATCCCAAAGCGACGGTGCTCAGGATGCTTGCAGGCAGCAATACGGAACGAGACCGCTGCGACTGGACGCTGATGTCGTATGGATGGGGCGATGGCGGAGGTGGACCAGAGAACAGCCACTTCGAGTCTATAAGAAGAGCGGAAGATATCGAGGGGCTCCCGAGATGCCACCACATGAAGATAAAGGATTTCTTCCATACGATTGACGGCATGGCTGATTTCCCGGAGTGGGTTGGGGAGCTTTACCTGGAGATGCATCGCGGCACCCTCACCACCCAAGGTCATAATAAGCGATGGAACCGGAAGACTGAGTATCTGTATCACGATGCGGAGCTGATGCGGTCAGTGACCGAGTCGATGGGCCTCCCCTACCCCCGCGAGGAATTCCAGACCCAGTGGCGACAGATCCTGCTCCACCAGTTTCACGATGTGATCCCCGGAAGCTGCATCCGGCAGGTCATAGAGGATACCGATAGGATGTACCCGGAGATATGGACTGCTGGTGAGTCGATGCTCGATGCGGGGCTTGCTAAAATCATCGATGGAATCGACACCACCGGCGAGGGCGATGCGGTTGTCGTATTCAACACCCTGTCATGGCCCAGGACGGATATTGCGAGCGTTAAATTGCCGGGTGAAGGTGATTATGCTGTGCTCGATGGCGAAGGTAAGGAAGCGCCGTCTCAGATAGCAGGCGATGAGATCAGGTTTATCGCATCGGTCCCATCGATGGGTTATTCGACCTATCGGCTGGTAGAAAAGCAGCCCGCACCGGTTAAAGCCGAGATCAAGGCTAGTAAAAAGAGCCTGGAGAACAGGTTCTATAAGATCGCACTGGATAATAGGGGCGTGATCTCCTCGATCATCCATAAAGAAACAAACCGCGAGGTTCTCCCCGATAGCAAACGCGCGAATCTGCTGCAGCTATTTGAAGATAAACCGTTTGTCTACGATGCCTGGGAAATCGATTTCTACTATGATGATAAATTCGAGGATATAACTCAGCTCGACAGCATCGAGGTGATCGAAAATGGGCCGATCTCGGCGGCAATCGAGATAACCCGGTCGTTCAGCAGATCGAAGATCAGGCAGAAGATGATTATCTATGCGGATAATCCCCGCATTGACTTCGAAACCTGGGTCGATTGGCACGAGGAGAATAAGTGCCTGAAGGCTTCGTTCCCGGTAGATGTGAACGCTCACACCGCGCGTTACGAAATCCAGTTCGGCAACCTGGTACGCCCGACTCACACCAATACAAGCTGGGACCTTGCTCGCTTCGAGGTCTGCGCTCATAAGTGGGCGGACTTTAGCGAGAGCGACTTCGGCGTGAGCCTTATGAACGACTGTAAATATGGCCACCACACCAAAGGTAACGTGATGCGGCTCTCGCTGCTTCGCGCTCCCAAGGAGCCCGATCCTGAGGCTGATATGGGTGAGCATGTCTTTACATACTCGTTAATGCCTCATACTGGTGATTATATAGAAGCTCAGACCGTGCGACAGGCCTATGCTCTTAATGTGCCTCTTCGCACTATTGTTGCTAAGCCGGCTAAGGGTGAGATGCCTTCTGAAAAGAGCTTCTTTGCTGTCGAGGGTGATAATGTGATCCTGGAGACGGTAAAGAAGGCGGAGAAGGGCGAGGGAACTATCCTTCGCTTCTACGAATGCCACGGCATCAGAGGCAAAGCATCGGTCAAGGTCGATCTGCCGTTTAAGAAAGTAGTGGAAGTAGACCTGATGGAAGATAAGATCGGCGATATAGAGAGCAGGAACGGTGAGTTCAGCTTCGATATCAAGCCCTTCGAGATAAAGACATTCAGGCTAATCTAACTTCTCCACTTATTAATTTACGATAACTTAACGTCTATTCCGTGTGCAAAGCTCGCTTTCTGGGCATATACCGGTGATCGAAAATGGTTATGCGCCAAACACGGCGCATAACCGCACCACCATTTTCCAGGAGGGCGAGATCAAGATGAAGTGGAACACCTCTTCACGTCTATTGATGGCAGCAATCGTGCTGCTGCTGCTCACTGGGCTAGCCGCCGCAGTCCAGGCGCAGATGACTTTCACCGTTACCAACACGAACAACTCAGGAACAGGTTCGCTAAAAAAAGCAATCGACGATTCGAACGCGAACCCTCCTCCCGCCAACACTCAAAACAAGATCGTGTTCAACATCTCAGGCACGGGACCTTTCACAATCAAACCCTTATTAACGCTTCCGACGATTAAGGTTCCAACTGATATCGATGCTACCACTCAACCGGGTTTCCAGCCCAACACACTGGATTATGCCGATAATGAAGTCCCGATGATTATTCTCACCCCAGGCTCGCTAGGAGCGCTAGTAGGGTTCACTATCAGTGCGAGTAACTGCTCGATCGAGGGATTTGTTATTAACAAATTCCCGCTCGCAATATCGCTCACAGGACCTGGTGGAGGTAACGTAATCAAGGCCAACTTTATCGGGACAGATAATACCGGTAAAACCGCCGCGGGGAATCTGCAAGGAATATTAATAAACAAATCAGCAAATAACATTATCGGTGGAGACGACGTCGACGACCGCAATATCATCTCCGCCAACACCGCCTCAAACATTGCAATTACTGATGTAACATCGACAAGGAACGGTATCTACAACAACTTCATCGGGCCAAATGCCACGGGAACCAAGACTCTGGGCGCCACAGTTACCGATATCTTCATTTCAGCACCGGATAACTACGTCGGAATGAGCGGTCTCGAACCGGGAGAACAGTTCCACCCCGGTAACGTAATCGCAGGCGCTATTACCGTCGGCATAAACCTGAATGGATCTAATGCTTACGGCAATGAGATCGAAGGAAATAAGATTGGTACGGATCCGACCGGCACGCAACCGCTGCCGAACACAGTCGGCGTTTTGGTCGATGCGGGTGCTCATGACAACGAGATCGGCGAGCTTAATGTCATCGCATTTAATCTGACGATCGGCGTGGTTATAAACGGCGCGAATACAGTGCGTAACACGATCACGGAGAACTCTATCTTCGGCAACTTGCTGGAGGGTATTCAGCTTCTCAACGGCGCCAATGACGATATAAAGATACCGCTGCTCATCTCCGCGGCTCACACCTGCTCCGGATGTGGCACGGAGATATGCGGAACATATATCGATCCCGACAGGAAGAAGAGCGATATTACAGTTGAACTCTTCATGAACGATGTCGTCGGACCGCCCAACATTCTGACTCTGGGACTCGGCCAGGGGAAAGTCTTCATTACCTCATACAAGGTGAAGACCGATTTCCTCGGAGTGGCATCGCTTAAGATTACACTACCGATAAAACTGCCGGTGGGTAAGTATATCACAGCTACCGTTACAGATGATGATGGTAATACATCGGCGTTTTCCAATGATGTTGTGGTTTTACCTGCCGCCGATCTGTCGATAGTCAAGACAGTCAACCCATGCAAGATCACTGCGGGAACCAACGGCACATTCATTTTCAAAGTCACTAACAATGGACCGGAGCCTGTCACTGGAGCCACTATAGTAGATATCCTGCCTTTAGGAACTACTTACCTCAGTGCTTATTCCAATTCACCTTACTGCACATTGGCTCTCGGCAACTTTGTATGCATAACGTTCACTACGCCACTCGATGTAGGTGAGACCAGAACCGCGGCGATCCTCTTCAAGACCTGCCCGGACCTGGACGATGGCGCCACGATTTGCGACACAGCACTGGTCATCAGCTCGATCCTCGGTGACATCGGTGATATCATTAGTGGTATCACAGGCAGTAACAGCGGATCCGGTGTTGCAAGCGCCGATATCGGCTCAATATCTCTTGATAAGATAAATATATTCGGCGATTGCAATATCTGCAACAACTTCTCCAAGGTATGCTTCAGGATCTCTAATCCCTGTAAAGATGCGCCTTTAATGACGATATCTACTGATCTTTTGCAGGGCAATCCCATACCTCTTCCAGGATGCACCGACACCTGGTACTATAGAGTAATCGTAAGAGCATGCACGACAACTATTTATGGGGTTACGGTTACGGGTAATGCTCCCGGACTCATGGGCAAACCAATCAGCAGTTCACCGTGCACGGTCTCAACCAGTGGTTCGAATGTCACATGGCAGATAACAAGTATCAAGCCATGTGAGCCTGCGGTTCTGATCGTATGCGTAAAGAGAACAGTACCGGCTAATACGCCGTGTGACAGCCTCTATACCCTCACGGGTCAATGGACGGCTAAGGCTTATGCGGTGGGCACTCAAACTTCTGCATACTCCAACCCTATCACTATTACTGCAACCTGTCAGTAACCTCCAGTCAACCGGCCGGGGAATGCCCCGGCCGGTTGACCATAATTATGGCAATGCGTTAAATAACAGTGATAGAGACGCAATATCCCACGTGTCTCGAACAGTGATGGAGTCCGCCGAAATTGTCCGACCGAGATGATGACTCCTGCGATACCAGACCAAAGGCATTTCAGCAGGAATAACGGTCGTGTTTCAGAGGCTGATGTGTCTGGCTCTTACGGGGGCCTGCGGAACGGTAAGCCATTTCGCCGTGTGCGAGATGGCAGCGAAGGCAAAAAACTCCCCTATCCCACTCGGGACTTTCACCGTCAACATTGTCGGCAGCTTTCTTTTTGGCCTAATCTACATCCTCGCCCAGCGTAGAATCAGGATCGAAGGACTGTCGTGTTCACCACGAAGGGAACCGAAAATGGCAAAAAACGCCACTTTCGGAGGAGGAGTGTTGGCTCTTGGAGCAGGAGCGCTGGTCGGATCGATAATTCAGCCGGGTGCGCTGCCGAAGTAGAATGTCGGCCTGATACTGGGTGTATGCTTCGTGTATAGTCTCCATCAAGCGGGTATGGCATTACAAACTTCTTGCCAACCTGGAGGAGATATACAATGCGACTCACTTCACTTAAACTCAACTCGCTGCAGGATCTGTTCGTAGAAGATCTGAAGGACCTTTATGGCGCGGAGCAGCAGATCATCGAAGCTCTGCCCAAGATGATCGAGGCAGCCCATTCCGAACAGCTTAAAAACAAGTTCCAACAGCATCTTATCGAGACCCAACAGCAGGCACGCAGGCTTGAAGAGATTTTCAGCATGCTCGATATGGAACCTGAAGCGGGACCTTGCGAAGGCATGCGGGGAATTATCAAAGAAGGTCAGATATTCATAAGCGCCGAGGGCGATGTGAATGTTAAAGACGCAGCCTTGATCGGCGCCGCACAGAAAGTCGAGCATTACGAAGTCGCCGGTTACGGCACCGCTTGCACCTTCGCGCAAGTCCTCGGTCATCATGAGATTGCACAGAAGCTCCAGACAACTCTCGGCCAGGAAAAAGAGACCGACAAAATTTTAACCCAGGTCGCTGAGTCCAGCGTGAACCCAAGCGCATCCATGTAGGCATTAACCTAAAGAGAACCGTCAGCTGTCATTAATCAGTTGGCGGTTCTTTTTTCGCTGATAGCAGGAACTCACTGATACCCCGTCGAAGGATAATTTACTCCGGCTTGGGCGGAAGGAGCTGATCTACGTGATCGAGATCGTAGTAGCACCGGAGAGCCAGCGCGACGAGCTGTGGCAGCTTTTCAAGGAGTATTGCCAGGAGCTTTCGTCTTATGACGGCGAAAAGCGCCCCGACACCACCCGTCATTACGCCTCCTTTGACGCATACTGGGAAGAAGACAACCGTATCCCATTCCTCATTATCTACGACCATGAACCCATAGGTTTTTGCCTGATTAACGATACGGGAGTGTGCTATCGGATAGAGGAGTTCTATATCCGTCCACTCCATCGAAGACGAGGGTTTGGCAAGACTGCTGTAGAGCACGTTAAAGAGCACTGCCGCTGTATGGGACGCCATAACGTGATCGCCGCGAACATTTATGTCAACAACGATACCGCTATCCGATTCTGGCTCTCGGCAGGTTTCAATGACACCGGCAGGCGAACGCGCATCAGGCATCTTCGACTAATAGAGACCGAGGCAAAACTGACGGGATAATTCAACGCTCAACTTATAACTTCGTCCGCTGATATCTCTTTTCATAAGGATGAATTTCGAGTATATCCGCAACCCTCACCGCATACGGTGGCATCGGAGGGAGCGCTTCGCCAGGAATTTGATACCAGAACGAAGCCGCGCTCCAGTCATCGGAACGTTCGTATATGTTAATGCCGCCCTCGGGGATCCATCCACCACCAATCTGCTGCATCTCGACCCTGATATCTTGATGAAAGAATATCGGATCAACAATGTGAAACCTGTAAAAGCTGATAAGGCTCTGCCACCTCGCTTGTTCATCAAACGCAATATACGGGCATCCCGCGTAAAGCGCAAAGTGCTCGCCTACTCCCCAGGCTGAGCCAATATAATCTTCAGTTCCCGTACCGCATATCGTAGGTAGATCGGTGTCACCATCCAGATATACCTTGAATTCACCCTCGCCCCACCACTGCGGCGATTTCGTCCTCACACCTATCACACACCCAATAAATCGTCCCTTACCATGCCTGGTGGGAAGGAAGACGAAATCGCGGGTGATCTGGGTTGGGTTTTCGCGCCGAAATGCACAGTGGAAATAAAGGGTGTCTTCATCGATTTTATCACCGACAGTGTAATCTACGCTGTAGTAGAGGCTGTCGATCCTCTGATCACATTCATTCGATAATGTTATCTTCGCACCCTTGGCGAAAGGCATCTGGAAGTAGCAATTGAGACCACTGCCCTCCTGCATTGCTTGCAGAGCATTGTAGAAATGGTTGGTGCGGCCGTGAGCAATCCCAAAGAAATCACCTATTGGACATTCGACCGCCGGCTGATCCGAGCCATCCCAGTAAGCGCGAATCACTGCGCCGCGAAGAATCTTGGGAGTTAACTGGAGGGTCATCCAGATATGCCTGATCATTCCAGGCTCTTCTATATCCGCTAATACAACAGTCTCACCAACTTCAATCCCTTTCCAGGGGGCGCCCTTGCGAGTCGGACCGAGCCACGACGCAGCCGAACCAGCTTTGCCTTTCTCCCCTTTCGGATTTTCAAATGAAGCAGACCGGCTTTCGATGTTTAAGAATTTGGTTATATCTGCTACTACGTTATACAACGCATGCCTCCTATGGTTATAAACTCCGGTAATGATGCCACATTCTCCTGTTCATAGCAAGAGATATTAAGCACAGGAACACCTCGGATTCATTGTCTTAAGAATCGTGGCATGAACACTTTCGTGACAGCTACGCAGCGCCTCTCGCAGCCCTGCGGGCCGCTGCCGGTCAGGGACTGTCGTGTTCGCCACGAAGGGAACGAAAATGGCAAAAACGCCATTTTCGAAAGGGCGGCATGGTCACAAGCGAGGATTGTTCGCTTTATATTATAAGAGCCGCGCCTTAAAGCATATCGAAAGAAGCTTCGGGGAAACATGACTAGAGTAACGACCTTATACGAAGGAGGCAGGGAGATGATCCAGGCGGTAACCTGGCGATCCTCGCTCGAAGAGGCACGAATCGAGGCTCGCGAGCAGGGCAAGGACCTATTTATCGATCTCTACAACCCCGGGTGAAACGGCTGCCGGTTTATGGAAGCCAATACATATCCGGACCCGCGCGTGTCGCGGTTAATTAATGAAACCGTAGTTCCGGTGCAGTTCAACGTCAGCGTGGATGTAGGAGCGCTGAACCGATATCATGTGCACTGGACTCCCGCGTTTTTCTACTATGATACCGACGATAACGAGTTCCGGCGTTCATTCGGGCCGTTAAACCCGGATCAGTTTATAGGTGAGTTCTGGCTTGCGCGTGGGCTGAGGTGGTTCAGCTCCGGTCATTTTGATAAATCAGTAGAAATATTCGAGCAAGCGCTAGAACATACTCGCAATGATCCCTACCGGCACCCCGAGAACCTCTACTGGATAGGACCGGCAAAGTTTGAAGGAAGCGGCACTCTGGAAGATCTGCTCGAAGGATTCAAAAAGCTCCAAGAAACCTATCCTGATAATGATTGGACGTTGAAATCGAAACAGCTCAAATTCGACTGATTTTGCTGGCGCCCCGGAATAACACTCGGGGCGCCCCTACCTCCACTGGCTTCCCTGCCATGTTATAATACACTCAACACGGGTGATTCCCCGTAAAAGAATGTCGAGGTGGACGCCATGTTCTGGTGGGTCTCCTGTATCGTCACCTGGCTAATATCTGCCACTTGAATATTCAGCGTAATGGCGGACGTGTTCCGTGGAAAGACGAAAGCTTTCGGTAAGCAGACATTTGCTGGATATACATTCCATGGCCTGACCGCGGTCCTTGCTCTATGGCTGCTTATGAAGGCGCTGGGTTAGTAATTGGGAGGATTATTATGAAGATCGTTTCGCGGATAGCCGGCATGTTGCTGCTGTTATCGGGAATTGCTTGAATAATTTCGATATTGGGAGGGGTCTTCTCCCATAAACAAGGTTTCACCACGCTGGTCAAGATAATGCCCGGTCTTGCGTTCCATGCCGTAAGTATGGCGTTTGGAATGCTCCTTATCGTGCGAACGATTCAGCGTAAACCGGCAGCCGAATAGAGCTTATTGCACTTGACTACCGCGCGCTGGGATGATAGTCTACTTCAGTGATAAACTCAGCACGCAGACAACTTGCAGGTAGGCTCGCTGACGCGGCGCGTCGGTTCTCGAATCGGCACGGTGACGTGGCAGCCCAAGCGCTCGCTTACGGTGCATTTCTACACCGGCTCGGGATAGATGCAAAGCCGGTACTGGGCCAATTCTCCGATTCCCAGGCTATAGCCCACCTTAACGAAGTGCTCGATTCACCCGGCTTTGTGCAAGCCGTAGATGAATACGAGCGCGAGGGCAAAGACCCCGCGATCTATTTTTTCGAAGACTTCCTGCGCGCCTGCGATCCCGCGAATGCCCGCAAGCGCGGAGTCCACTACAGCCCACCGGAGGTCGTATCTTACATAGTCAGAAGCGCTGATGCGATCTTGCGCATGCATTTCAGTAAATCGCTAGACGACGCAATCGTCCTCGATCCGTGCTGCGGGGTCGGAACGTTTCTACGGCACATCGAGCAGCGAACCGATTTTCAACCCCAAAAAACAGGATTCGAGCTCATGCCTCTGCCATGGATCATCGCGAGCTGCCTGCTCGATGACTGTGATATCCAGGAAATCAACGGGCTTTCGGATATTGAAATAGAAACCGGCGAACGAACTCTCGTAATCCTCGGCAACCCACCCTACTCCGGTCATTCCTCCAATGCAGGCGCGATTGCTGATCTTCTCGCCAATTATAGAGAAGGTCTCACGGAACGCAATCCCAAGTGGCTGCAGGACGATTATGTGAAATTTATCCGGATGGCTCAGCACCGTATCGAGACCGCCGGGCGCGGGGTTGTCGCTTTTATCACGAACCACAGCTATCTATTCAATTCTACATTCCGGGCTATGCGAGGAAGCCTGATGCGGACATTCGATGAGATATCAATCCTCGATTTGCACGGCAATGTGAAACGCTTGCAGCTTTCCGATGAGAATATCTTCCCGATCCAGATGGGCGTAGCAATCTCCTTATTCATAAAGACATCCGATTCGCCGGAATGCCGGGTCCGTTATGCCGGCCTCCAGGGAAATCGCAGCGAAAAGCTCAGCTATCTGGAGCAAATGAACTATTCAAACACGCCATGGGTCGATGTGCCAACCGAAAAGCCATTTTTTACATTCATCCCGCACGATTCAGACCTGCGCGATGAGTTCTACGACTTCTCATCGCTCTTCGATATCTTCGGGGAATCGAGCATCGGCTTTGTCACCTCGCGCGATGCATTCGCAATCGGATTCACACGCGAAGATGTGCTGGAGCGGATTTACAAGTTGCGCGCGGGGAAGATAAGCGATGAGGAACTGCGACGGAGTTACGGCGTCGGTGATCTTGATATCGCCTCCACCCGCCGCGAGTTGCGCGAAGACCCGAACTGGCAGGATAAAATTATTGAAGTCCTCTACCGCCCGTTCGATCACCGCTGGTGCTATTACTCCCGCACAATAATGGAGCGCCCACGCCTGCCGTTTATGGAGAACCTGATGCAAGAAAACATCGCGCTCGCAATCGGCCGCGCGGGCCAGGTGACTGGTTCAAAAGAATGGGATGTAATCTTCTGCACGAACCGACCCGCCGATCTCAATCTATTCCGCCGCGGCGGCGCGATGCTCTTTCCGAGA
>Ga0207433_10013842_pt1 | contig 11784 bp, 11 predicted proteins | sample YelNatPaOPGAMG01_FD_187559 | JGI IMG/M metagenome (GOLD analysis project Ga0207433, IMG submission 187559) | Hot spring thermophilic microbial communities from Obsidian Pool, Yellowstone National Park, USA - OP-RAMG-01 (SPAdes) (version 3) | ecosystem: Environmental > Aquatic > Thermal springs...
CGAGAATCGTCGGTAACAAGGCAAGAGTCTTGCCTTCAGTGACTTACGAGGAAGTTTCAGAGATGGCTCACTTGGGGGCAAAAGTCGTTCACCCGAGATGCGTTGAAATCGCTATGGACCATCGCATCCCGGTTTGGGTCAAGAAGCCTGATAGTGAAAACCCCGGGACAGTGATTAAGGAGCGGGCAAGCGATTTGCCGGAGAAAATGTTTCGCTTCACTGGGGTGACCAATTTGCCTTATGTCGCCCACTTGAAAGTCCATGTTGCCCATCAAGACGACTTGCCTGAGATTGAGACGGAGATCTACCGCTTGCTCGGAGAAGCAGGAGTAGTCACATACTTCGTGGGCAAGAGCAAAAACCTGTTTGAGTTCGCTATCGTCAGGGACAACCTTGAGAAAGTCCGGTCTCTTTTGGATGGCTTGACAATTCCCGTCTCCGTCAACAGACACAGCCGACTTTACCTGCTCACAATGGCTCCAAACAGTGTTGCCCTTAGAGAACGGAGGCGGATGCTCTCGCAAATCCAGCCGAAGTTGGAAATTGTGGACGCTCCCGTTGAGGTCACGACCAACTGCGCTATCGTCAGCCTTGTCGTCCTGAACACGAGGGAAGTTCCGGGCATAATGGCTCGCATTTTGGAAGCGTTGGTGGACGCCAACATTTCAGTTTTGCAGGTTGCCGACGCTCAACACTCCGTCTCTTGTCTCGTCTTGGAGGAAGACATGGTTAGGGCTGTCCATGCCCTTCACGACAAGTTTGAACTCCACTTGGGCGCAGGTGAAAAACTCCAAACCCTGTAACGCTAAGGGAGCAGTTCGTTTTCGGTCTCCGCGACCTCTCCGAGGGCGGGGAGAAGATTTGAAAGTTTGCGGTATTGATAAGCCAATGTTATGTCACTGCGGGTTCGTTCCAAAATCGCCCTCAGCGTATCCGTCCTTCGCCGTGCCCCTTGGGTAACGGCATCCGCTTGGTCAAAAGTCATAGCCGCAAAGTAAACTTCGTCCATGATGGCGAGGAACTTCTCAGCGGTTGGCAAATCTTCAGAACGAATTGCGTCCAAAGTTGCCCGTCTCAATTCACCCATCGCTTCTAACAGCCCGTTGAGGTAAGGGGCATCATCTATGCCTAAATCTTCTGGGGATGGCACTGGTTCGTCCCTGAGAAGCGCGTAAACGATGCATGCTTCGGCAACTTCCTTTAAAGCGTCCTGAATGAAACCGGCAAACCAAAGGTCAGGCGCTTCCGCCAACTTCACCTTTAGGTCATTGACTGCTTCAAGCAAAACTTTTCGGCGGTTCTGAGCCTCGTCCCACTCCTTCCTGTGAGCGTTCTTGATGAGGGCAGCACTTTCGCGAATTAATTGCCGTGCCAACGGCAAGACTTGTTCGCGCAGTTCCTCCTTTCTGTCGAGCCTTTGGCGGATTGAGTTGAGAGTTTCCTGCAAATTTGCCACTTGAAATCACCCCTCAACTTACCTGAAAAACAAGGGATAAACTCCTGCGCCTCGTCAACATTTTTGAAACGGACAACACGGCAGGGCTATCATAACCTTTGAGGCAGTTCTGAAGCGTTTTGGAGCAGGTGGACAGCATCATCCCATTCCATTGGGTTGTTAGTTTGTTCCCAAACTTCCTTGATAGCCCTAACTGCTGCCTCACTTACGCCTTTCGTCAGCAACAATTGCTGCACCTTTTCGGGAGGATCGTTGGGAGATAGCAGGACGCCTGTTCTCTGGTAAACTTGTTCCCTGAGCCAATCCCTAACGACATGACCGAAGGCTGTCGCCCCCCTCTCATGGAAAGTCAAAACTGCTTGTCGCAATTGAGGGTCAGACACCCGAACAGAGGTTAGCCACTTTCTACGCTGAATGTAGCGGAATCCGACAATGCTGGCAACAAACGCAATCAAGAAAACTACCCCCACTATTGGCAAAAGGGGGGAAAGAGGTTTACGCTCTGGGGTCGGAGAGACTGAAGTTGGAAGGATTGCGCCCGGTAGCACTCGCACAATGACAGGGTTAGTGGAGGCAAATTTGTATTGCTGCTCCTTTGGGTCAAAGTAAGGGATACGGAAGGGAGGGATGGTCAATTGCCCTTCCTTCTGTGGCACTATTCTCCAAGTGAACTCCCGAATGAACCACAATTTACCTTCACGCTCTGCTGCGGTTAACTTGGACCTCGGTAGAGCAATTACAGCATTAGGCAGGGAAAAGTTAGGAGGTTGTTCCAGATTTCTCAAATTTGCTGCCCCTTCCACTCTTAACTTCATGGTCAAAGTTTCCCCGACCCCAACAGTGTCAGGTAGGACCTCAACTGAAGCGTAAACGGAGCCAACCAAATTTTGGAAGCCTTCAGGCGCCGGTTGAGGCAATGGTCTCACTTTGACCTTTATAGGGCTTGTTTGAAGTTCTTCTGGAAACGGAGAGCCTTGAAGCCTGACGGTGACCTTCGCTCTCCCGATTCTCAATACACCCTCGCGGAGAGGAAAGAGGGCTAACCGAACTTGCTGCACCTCATAGCCACCCCGATATGACCTTGAAATCTGTGGGAACTCTTCTGACCAAAAACCCTCCGTGAGCGGCGCCTCATAAGTTGGTTGACTGGCAAATTCTGCATTGGCTAACGATGAGAATTGGAGCGTGTAAACAACCTGCTCACCAACGAAGGCATTGGTCGTTGATACCCTCGCACTCACCTTCACTGGCGGACCAACGGGTTGCTCAGGCTCTTGCGTTGCAGCGCTAACTACAATGCCTTCAATTGTGGGCACGGAAAAGCGTTCTTTCAAGACAGTGACTTGTAACCCATCAAAACGGACTCGTCCCAGAACCAAAGGGGCGAGGCGATAAGTGTATGTGATGCGAGTCCAAATCCGTCCCGCTTGCTCAAAAGTTTCTCGGTCGCTGACAGCGCTCAATTGAACAACCCTGTCAGCCCAAAGTGTTGGTAACTCAAACTTGACAGCATCGCCATAAAGGTCACCCGGGGCAACCGCTTGGATTTTTAGCAGGAAAATTCCTCCCATCGGAATTTTGGGCTCTTCAAGGTAAACCTTCAAAGTGATGCTTCCTCGCTTCAAAGTGACGCTGCTTCTCAACGGTTGAGCCTCAACGAGACCCAACATCGCTAAGAGTATCATTGTTGAAGCAAGCACTTTGAGTTTCAAGCAGCCTACCAATCCCTTTCCCCATGCCATGGTGCTGTCAACCTCCCCTGCAACTGCTTTACTAAAGGTTTTTGTTCGTTGACGGGAGGAGGCGGTGGAGGCGGCTGTTGTTTTCGTTGTTGCTGATTTGACTGAGGGGGTTTCTTTCTTTGCTGGCGCAGAACCAACTCAAGGTTGAACTTGGCATCCCAGTCGTTAGGTGTCCTTTTGAGAGCAGCGATGTATGCCTTTGTAGCCTCATCCCAACGCTTTTGAGCGAAGTAAAGGTTGCCCAAATTGTAGTGGGCGGCAGCCTGTTCGCGTTTTTGATTTTGCGGGATACCTTTCAAAGCCGAGCGGAGAGACCGTTCCGCATCTTTGAAACGCCCAACAGCCATCAAGGCAGTTCCTTCGTTGAACTCCAGTGTCGGGTGATTGCCCGCGATTTTCTTCGCTTCCTGAAAGGACTTCAGAGCCTTTTCGGGTTCATTTGCCCGGTAAGCGTGTTGACCCTTTTGGTTCAAGTGCCAAGCCTTCAATTGCCTCAAAGGCTGCCACCACGCTGCCGGTCCATCGGAGCCGACAAGCAAAATTCCCAAAATCCCGAGCGTGATGATTGCCACTATGCGAACTGCCATCGCTTTCACTCCTTAGGAAAAGGCTACTCATTCCTAAGTATGCCAACCTTCCCGCTGCTTTGAAAGAGTGATTGTGGCTGCAGTGAAGTAAATCAGTGAATTTCAACGATTGCAATCTCTGGTGCGTTAAACCATCGTGGCATTCGGTTGCCAGCAGTTACCCCTTTGGTGGCATAAACCCAAGTTGTCCCAATGTCCAACAAGCCATAAGGGCGGCGCCAACCGAATTCGGTCTTAGGAATGAACCTCACGCCTGTCAAGTAACTGAACAAGCGGTTAAGGGGTAGCCAAACATGACCTCCGTGAGTATGTCCTGACAAGATAAATTTGACGGAATGGCGTCGCAAGAAATTCCCGTAGCGTTGCAAGTCAGCCTTCGAAACTGCTGCATGTTTCGTCAGAAACTTTTCCTGCTCAGACGCTGGCATCCAAAAGAGCGTTGCATCAGGATTGTGAGAGAGCAAAACGATGAACACACCTTCAGGGACATTGGAAAACGCTTTATGCCAGTCAGGTTTACCAGCCCACAAATCGTCAACACCGACTAAAGCAACAGTGGTTTCGCCCTTCCGCAAAATTGTGCTTTCATTGACTAAAACTCTAACGCCGAGGCTTCGCAAAACCTCAGAAACCTCACCAGCGCCTGCCCAATGGTCGTGATTGCCCAAGACGGCAAAAACCCCTAATGGTGCTTGAATCCCTTGAAGCGCTGATTTCAAGAACGGAACTGCTTTGCGGTTAATGACAAAATCACCAAGCAGCAAAATAGCATCAGGGTGTTGAGCCATTGCATGTTGAACGAACTTTTGAGCCTTATTCACACCGTGCCCTTCAGGACCAATATGGATGTCGCTCAAGACTGCAAACCGAATTGGCGAGGCAAGGTTGAGGGGAATTTGCAGATGCGTGATTTCCACGCGCTGTGCAGAAATTAACCCCAGCACTAAGACCAGTAATAGGAGACCACAGGCAAAAAGAAATGCTCTCATCCTGAACTTTCCCCCATTTTTGCTGCTTGGCATGTGTTAGGAATGATGGCGCGATTTCTGTGTTCTGTTTGGGGGAGAGGAACAAATTGGCTCCGGGGGCAGGACTCGAACCTGCAACCCGCGGGTTAACAGCCCGCCGCTCTGCCTGTTGAGCTACCCCGGAGCGGTCGTAAGGCATTTTTATAATGCCACAAAGTTTCCTACCTGTCAACATCCGATGAGAGTGTTCTAAAACTCTTCATGCCACTGGCTTTAGCCAGTGGTTGATAGTGAATTTTTTGAGCGCCAAATTTGTTCGGCGAAAATTTGGGAGGCACGGCTCCTGCCGTGCTGAAATTTTTCGGTCAGGCTTGAACCCGACAATCTAAGAAAATTTTCCTTGGGCAGTTAGGCAAGACTCTTTTTTAACACATTCTTTGCCTATTGACATCAAGCCCCAAATGTGTTACTATGCTTACGGCAGCGATGGCTGCCAAAAAACTCCCCAAGAGTGGGGCAAAGGAGGGAAAAGTTATGGAACGAGTGGTAACTTGTGAGGAGAGGCGTTCTCGTGTCGGTTTCACCTTGATTGAGTTGCTCGTGGTGATTGCCATCATTGCGATTCTGGCTGCAATTCTGTTCCCAGTGTTCAGCCAGGCTCGTGAGAAGGCTCGGCAAACTCAATGTCTCAGCAACTCTCGTCAAATTGGCTTGGGTGTGGCTCAATACATCCAAGACTATGACGAGCGTGTTCCACCCTTCTGTTGGGGGCAGTTAGTATGTAATCCTGTGTCTTGGGGTTCTTTCTGGTTCCGCTCAACCGAACCCTACTTTAGAAACCGTCAACTCTTTGAATGCCCATCTGCAATGAGGACAGGTTGGGGTGGTCGCGGCTGTAACTTCCCAGCAATTGTTAAGGACAATGACACTCGTTGGATGGGAGTCAACATCAGTTATGGCTACAACGAGTTCATGTCCTTCAGTTTCAACAAACTCGCTGAATTCCGATACCCTGCTAACACCGTCATCTTCGCTGATTCCCGCTGCGTTTACCTCGGTGGATACTGGCAAGTTCAACCTCCCGAACGCTTCCTGCTTCGCCGAATTGTTTACTCTGAGCCTCGCTCTGGAGACAGATGCGGTTGTCCGCCCCAAAATGCCACCAACCCGCCTCCTGATCCCGGAGATTACAGCCGACACATGAAGGGCAACACAATCGGTTTCGTGGACGGGCATGTCAAGTGGTATCACTGGGGTCGGACTTGGACAGTGACAAGCGGTCGTGGAGACCTAAGGTATTTCAATGACACTCGTTTCGGTGTGGATTCTCGTGAGTTCTGACGGCTCTCATTGAAGCCTTAGTTTGAAAGGAGGGGGAGATTATGAGGCGCGAAGTTCCATTGGGCGTGGCGATTGTCGTTATCTTGGCAGTAATCATCATTGCTGGTGGAATCGTTTGGTGGTTGGTAACACGACAACCGACCCCTGAAGGTGCTGCTCCAAAGGAATTCATACCCAAACCACCTTATGCGAAAGGAGCACCCATGCCAACCCAACCCCAGCAGACCCGATGAGAGTTCGCTAAAAAATCCAAGCGTGGAAGCAAACTTGCCCCTGCCTTCGTCAAGACGGGCAGGGGCTTTTTTGGTTATATAGGTCCTCAAATGTCAACACATACTTTGAACCCGACTTCATCCCTTGCTAACCTTCACCTTGCGAACAAGGCAATGTGCTAATGGCACTTGACGCCGCCTGAATGTGGTTTAAACTTATTTATGCCAAAAGGGGCGAAAGGGCTGTTCGGGGCGGTCCGTTAAAAATCCCTTTAGGGAGGTGTTTAGGTTGATGAAAGAATGGACGCCCCGAGTTTTAGTTGTGGAAGATGAGGGGATGGTCAATCGCCTTTACGGGCACGCTTTGGAGCAAAACGGTTTCGCTGTCGTTCAAGTCGGGACGGGCGAGGAGGCAATTGAGGCTGCGTTGGGACAACCTTTTGACATCGCGGTCATTGATTTGAGGTTGCCGGGCAAATTGGATGGTCTGACGACTTATCGGGTTCTGAAGGCTCTTCACCCGAACATCAAGGGCGTTATCATTACAGGCTATGGCAATCGCCAACTCTTGATTGAGGCGCTTCGTTTGGGAGTCGATGGTTGGTTGGAGAAGCCTGTAACGGTCACCGATTTGGTCGAAGCCGTAAGGCGAGCGATGTTGTCAGAGGCAAAGGACTTTCAGCAGCACGGATGGCATCCCCCTTCCCCATCTGATAAGAGCGCCCTTTTGAAACTTTTCCTCCAAATGCTGATGGCTACAACTGTTTCCAATGTCGGAATTTTATGGTTGGTGGACCCCAACGAGCAGTGCATCCGCCCTCAAATTGTCCTCGGCGAGAAAGTTCCCCCCATCACACCAGTGCCATACACTTTGTCAAGTGAATGGTTAATGACACTGAAGATAAAGATGGACGAGATAACTTCAAGCCCTTGCCTTATCGTCCCGATTCGTTGGCAAGGGGAGACCTTGGGTGCTATTGGGCTTTGTCGGTATCGGCTTTCCGCTGTTCCCTACAGCCAATCGGATTTGCATTACCTTGAGCGATTTGCTGATTGGTTGGCTCCTCTTTTGGTGGCGTGGCTTTACCCAGTGGAGGTTCTAACTAATTTGACAGTTCTACTGGAATCGCTGGCTGGATTACTGCATGGGCAAATTGAGCCGACAGAACAACACCATCCTCAACGGTTGAGGCTCATCGTTCAAAAGTTAGGTAGGGCTTTAGGAATATCGCCCAGCAAGTTGGTGCTCTTGGAACTGGCAGCGACTTTGCACGATTTAGGCAAATTGTTCCTGCCATCCCACATCCTTTCAAAGCCGGGTGAGTTGACGGAAGAAGAGCGTCGCCTTATCCAGCAACATCCCGTTTACAGCGAACAGTTCCTGCGCCGATTAGGCTTGCCCAAAAACATCGCCCTTTGGGTTCGTTGGCATCATGAGCGTTATGATGGGAACGGTTACCCTGACCAAAGGAGAGCCGATGAAATTCCTTTGGAAGCCCAAATTATCTCCGTTGCAGAAACCCTGGACACTCTCCTGTCCCCTCGCCCTTACAAACCGCCACTTTCTTTTGACGAAGCCTTAAATCGCATCCGAGAAGAACGCGGCAAGCAGTTTTCGCCGATAGTTGTGGATACTTTGGAAGAAGTCGCCGAAGAACTCCGTGAACTCCTGCAAATTTGCGAGCAAGAGAAAATATTTAGCGTAAGTTCGTAACACACAAACCCCATTCGTCCCGAAAAACTACTCCTGTCAGGTTATGAGTGCAAGGGACACTTAAACTTTGTCCGCAATGGCGCCCATAAGGTGAAAAAGTTCCAACACAGTATTCCAGCAGCATCTTGCCGTTGACATTTTGTGCTACGCATCCTGACAGCAATGTCGGTATGGCTTTTGCATGTCCATCAGCGAAACTGACATTGCAACTCCCAAGGTGTCTGCCTTCCAATGAGGGCTCAAAAGGCGAAAAGTTGCACTGATTGCCTGCTGCGACATTCCCATCGTAGCCGAGGACGGTTTGAGAGGCATAACGCAACTCTGTCAACCGAATAGGCTTTTGAGCGGTGAGTTTGAGGTGTGGAGCATTTCCAGAAACGAAAACGGCAGAGTTTAAGGCGTAACTTCCTCCACCTCCCTTCCCGCTCCCACACTCCCCTCCCGTCAATCCCATCGCTTCCGCATAACTGCTTGTGTCGTAGGCATCGGGTTCAGTTGGGCACGCTAATATGCGACGGTCGCCGAGGAAGGGGAAAATTGCGGAACCGACACTGACAAAACAGGGTTGCCCAAGAGCGTCTATTGCCTCGTAACCACTCATAGGGAGAGTGTCGTCCCAGTCTTGGGCGTATTGAAGGGTTGCCATTGCCATTTGTTGGAGGTTGCTGAGGCAAGCAGTTTGCCTTGCCTTCTCCCGGCTTTGAGCCAAAACGGGCAATAATAACCCTGCAAGAGCGGCAATGATTGCTATGACGACCAACAACTCAACGAGGGTAAAACCTCGCTTCATTTCCATCACCGCTGAAATTTTGCTGCTATTTCAGGCAAAGAGACACGCAAGGACTTGAGTTGAAGGCAATTTAGTGCCACAATTATTGCGTCCCTGAGGCGATGAGAGAAAAGGGGCGCGGGTTTCGTGCTTGGGAAAACTTTACAAGGAGGCGAAGGGGCGTGAGCAACGAGAAGCAGATGAAGGTTCAGGACGGTTACTTGAATTTCCTGAGAAGGGAACGAATCCCTGTGGCGGTGCATTTTTTCACAGGGATGCAACTGAGGGGTGTCGTGCGGGGATTTGACACTTACACTTTCGTGCTGGAACTTGAAGGGACGAACAAACAAGTCCTTATCTTCAAACACGGCGTGCTGTATGTTGACCCGATGAGACCTGTCGGAGATGTTGTTGGTCGGTTAATGGCAGAGGCTCAACAAGCAGAACAAGCACGCCAAGCGCAACAACAAAGCAAACAACAGCAGCAGCAACAAAAACATCCCCGCCAGCAAACACCCGCTGAATCTCAGAGCAAATCCTGAGGCAAGTGAGGTGATGGGTGTTGGTCGTGCCGTTAATTTTCGTCAAGATGCACGGAATTGGCAACGATTTCATCGTGATCGGTGCGCTGGACGGTATGCCGTTGCGTGAAGATGAGTTGAGCGAATTTGCCCGCTTCGTTTGCGACCGCCATTTTGGAGTGGGCGCTGATGGTGTCATCTGGATTTTGCCTTCTGAGAGCGCCGACTTCAAAATGCGGATTTTCAATCCCGACGGCAGCGAGGCGGAAATGTGCGGGAACGGAATTCGTTGCGCCGCAAAATGGTTCTACGATCGAGACTACGCAAAAGGAGAGACCATCCGAGTTGAAACTCTGGCTGGGCTAAAAACCGTGTGGGTTCAAGCGAAAGAAGGGAAAGTGGTTGCTGTTACCGTTGACATGGGTGAGCCAATTTTCAACCCCATGCAAATTCCAACGACCTTGGGCGACGATAGGGAAGCGATAGAAGTCCCTTTGACCGTTGACGGCGTCGAAACTTTCACGGTCAGCGCTGTTTCAATGGGCAATCCCCACTGCGTCATCTTCGTGGACAATGTTGATAACTTTCCCGTTGAAGTGGCTGGACCGAAAATTGAGCGCCATCTCGCTTTTCCCCGGCGAACAAATGTTGAATTCGTTCAGGTCATATCCCGAAGTGAACTTAAGGTCAGGGTTTGGGAACGAGGTGCTGGACTGACCCTCGCTTGCGGGACAGGCGCTTGTGCCTCTTTGGTTGTCGCTGCCAGAACCGGTCGGACTGAGCGAAAGGCAAAAGTTCACCTGCCGGGAGGGACATTGACCATTGAGTGGCGGGATGATAACAGGGTTTATATGACTGGACCTGCTGTTGAAGTTTTTCGTGGGGAACTTGTTTGGGAGAGCAAAGGCGATTGAAAATAACCACTGCGAGAGGAGGTTGAAGGATGCCGAAGCCGTCACAACGAATGGAGAAACTCGGTCCTTATCTTTTCTCAGCAATTGGAGCGAAAGTCCGTGAGTTGAAAGCGAGGGGCATTCAAGTCATCAGTTTGGGGATTGGGGACCCTGATGTCCCAACCCCGGACCCGATTGTGCTCGAACTCATCCGCTCTGTAACAGATGTCAACGACCCCGATAGGTTCCGCTACGGCAGCGATTGGCCATTGGATGTTTTCCCAAAAGCAGTCGCCGAGTATTATCGGAAGAGGTTTGGGGTCGAGATTGACCCTCAAAGCGAGGTTGTCCCGCTAATTGGTTCAAAGGAGGGCATCGCTCACATCGCACTTTGCTATCTTGATCCCGGTGATGTCGCCTTAGTCCCTGAGCCGGGCTACCCTGTCTACAAAATCGGCGCTCTGCTCGCGCTGGCGGAAAGTTACTCGATGCCCTTGCTTCCCGAAAAGAACTGGACTCCAGTTTTTTCTGCCATTCCTTCGGATGTTTTGAAGCGGGCTAAGTTGCTTTGGTTGAACTATCCCAACAACCCTACAGCCGCTTGTGTGACCCTTGACTTCTTTGTGGAAGCAGTAGCATTCGCCAAAGAGCATGGTTTACTAATCTGCCACGATGCAGCATATGTTGACATCACCTACGACGGATATGTCGCCCCAAGCATTTTACAAGTTCCCGGCGCCAAAGAAGTCGCCATTGAGTTTGGTTCGCTGAGCAAACCTTTCGCCATGACAGGCTGGAGAATAGGTTGGGCGGTTGGTAACCCAGAAGCCGTTCGGCTTCTGGCGACCGTCAAAGACAACATTGACAGCGGCATCTTCCGACCAATTCAAAGGGCTGGTGCTAAAGCCCTTCAACTTTGGTGTCAAGACCCATCAATTATTCGTCCTGTCGTTGACACTTACCAACGGCGTCGCGATTTCGTTTTGAAAGCCTTGAAGGAAGCAGGTATTCAAGCTCCGACACCGAAAGGGAGCCTTTACATTTGGGCACCTATTCCAGATGGCTTCTCTAACTCACAGGAGTTTGCAACCTTCCTGCTGGAGCGAGCCCATGTCGCCGTTACACCCGGCGGCGGTTACGGTCCTGCAGGTGAAGGTTACTTCCGAATTTCCCTCACTTACCCTGACAGTGTGATAGCGGAAGCGATGGAACGAATTGTTGATGCCTTGAAACATGGTTAAGCAGCAATGGGTTGAGCCTCTGAAAGTTCAGGGTTTCGATTGCTGCAAAGCGCTTTGCCATTGCTCGCTTTCCTCGCTGGGTGCTGGGACGAACCGCCCCCACGCACGCGCATAAATGATTGCCTGTTCGTCATGGATTTCGCTGGCGACTTCCCATATTCGCCTTTGCTTTCGGACGAGGTAGCCGATAATCTCCACTGTTTGCCCAACTGGCAAAGGTTTCAGGAAGCGGACAGTAATTTCGGCGGAGAGAGCAAATTGTCCCGTTGCAGCATAAATTGCCCAAACCATCGCTTCGTCCAATAGGGCAGTGATGATGCCACCGTGAACTATGCCTGGG
>Ga0207433_10013845_pt1 | contig 11782 bp, 13 predicted proteins | sample YelNatPaOPGAMG01_FD_187559 | JGI IMG/M metagenome (GOLD analysis project Ga0207433, IMG submission 187559) | Hot spring thermophilic microbial communities from Obsidian Pool, Yellowstone National Park, USA - OP-RAMG-01 (SPAdes) (version 3) | ecosystem: Environmental > Aquatic > Thermal springs...
ATCCTGTGGGTACTGCACCAGGTATGCAGGCTAACATTGAAGAAACAGTTTTGTTTGCTCTACCAGGGGTGCCTAAAGAGATGGAAGCAATCTTTGAGCTCTCAGTTGCTCCTCTACTTCAGAAATCATCAGAGAGCTGTTTTCACCAAAAAAGCATCTATGCTGATAACATCATGGAGTCTGCCTTGGCGCCGCTTATCGACAAAGTAATGCAAGATAATGCAGGTGTTTACATAAAGTCGCACCCAAAAGGTATGGAAAACAAACCACATATTGAACTACATTTTTCGATTTTAGAAAAAAATCCACGCAAAGCCGAAGCGCTTCTCAGAGGAGCTGTAGCACAAATGATTCAGTTTATTCAACAGAATGGAGGAAAGATTTACCCTCAAGAAATATCAAAAAATTGATGATGCTTAATATGACACACATCATCAATAAAATTAGCGTCGGAAAGAATTAAAGGTTTGAAAAGCAGTGAATCATAAGTTAATGGCGCCAACAACAATTGTAACATTTTTACTAATTTGCATAGCTACACAGTCAATAGCAACCACGGATTTCAAAATTTCTTATCAACTAATCAACGAAGCAGACAGTAGCTGTTCACATATTTTAAACGTGGTTATTCCGCAAGCCCTCATCGACCACTACAGAAGTTTAACCCATAAATCGACAACCATTCTCGATTTCCCCAAGTTTGTTACACCATACGCGCTAAAACCTATAGCCAACTGTTTAAGAGAAGTTTATCCTGATGACGAAGATTTCGCTAACAGTGTCCCAATGATGGTCCACCAAATTCCATATGAAGAAACAGTGGAAGCATATTATCCTGCTGAAACCATTCTTCGCAACAACGGCGATTGTGACCTCACTTCGGTAATGGCGGCGTCCATTCTAAAAGCGGGAGGCTTAGACGTGGTGCTTTTGTTTTATGAAAGCGAAGAACACATGAACGTCGGTATACACCTCAGGCAGCCTCCCAGAAATGCCCGAACACCCGTTTTCTTCTTAGTAAACAACGACGTCAAATACTACATCGCCGAAACCACCAGCGCTAACTGGAAGAACAGTTGGAGAGTCGGAGAATGCCCTGATGATCTAAAAAACACAACTGTCCAAATTGTAACCCTTGAAGGCGTTGAACAAATATCTCCAAGGCAAGTTTTCGCGAGTTTCACTACCCTTGATCCAACAGAAATAAAATTTGAGGTGTCACCAATGGTAGCTTTTGAAGGGTCAACTGTTACAGTAAAAGGAAAGGTAACGCCTGGAGTTAAGAATGAAAATATAACTATTTACTGGAATCAGAACGGCAAGACATGGCAAATACTAGCCATCGTTGTAACAACAAGGGACGGGCAATTTGAATACACTTGGAAGCCAAACTTTGGAGGATTCTTGGATGCTCTTGAAATTCGGGTTAGCTGGACAGGGAACCAGCAATACGCGGGAACAGTAAGCCAAATCAAAGTTGTAATGATTCTTTCTCCAATTGTTGTTACAGGCATTACGGCAGTTACTGCAATTGCTATTGTGGGTTTAATATATCGGAATAGAAGAAAAAGAATAACTCCATCAACGCCTCTGATAAGTCCTGATATCTTAGAACCACACACGCCGTCACATTGAAATTAACACGCCTAATTTTAGGATAGTTTGATATGCATAGCCCGCAATGCATACGCCGCAGAAGTTTTCACAGCAGATCTACCGTAGGTTCCGCCTCTACGAACCATTTTTAGAATATAACTGGGGCGCAAATAGAACTGCTGGTAGGCTTTGTAGCGAATCTGAGCAAGTTTCTCCATGCTGAGCCATGGCGTCTCAAAAGTTGGACCGGCAGTATCGTATTTGTCAAAGTCAGTGACTCTAAGCCAACCATTTTTAATCACTTGGTCGTACATCGGAGTGCCAGGATAAGGCGTCGCCACATAGAAACCTACATCATCAGGATTCAACTCCTTAACAAAGCGAATCGTCTCCCAAGCTGTCTGCTCAGTTTCGCCAGGAAAACCCAACACCACATTGGCGATCGTCATTAATCCTACGTCATGTGCAATTTTGTATGCCAAACGGGTTTGGTTAAGTTTGATACGCTTATTCATAGCGCCTAAAATTGTCTCAGAACCTGACTCAACACCTAACCACACTGCAAAGCAACCAGCATCACGCATAACTTTGAGCAACTCGCGGTCTACCATGTCCACCCGTGTACCACAATCCCACATCAACTTCAGTTTTCGAGCGCGTAGTTCTTCACAGATTTTAATCACACGTTCACGGTCAACTGTAAAAGCATCATCATAAAATGTCACCTGATCCACGCCATATTTTTCGTGAATCAATTGCATTTCGTCAACTACGTTTTTTGGACTCCGCATTCGGTAGGCTCTGCCGAACATACGCACAGTACTACAAAAATCACACCAGTAAACGCAACCACGACTGCTGATAAGCGGAAAAAGAATTTTACCCATACGCTTCAAAGAAGACAAGGGCAACAAGTGATGCGCAGGAAAGGGTAGCTCATCAAGATATTTGATGAAAGGCCTGTCTGGAGTGCGAACAATGTTGCCTACACTGTCTCTAAAAGTTACACCTAAAACTTTGCTGAGACTACCTTTGGCTTGAAGCGTTTCTATAAGTTCTATTAAGGTTTGCTCGCCTTCCCTACGAACCACAAGATCCAAGCTTGGATACTCTTTAAGGGCATTTTCATCCCAGAAAGTTCCATGCGACCCACCAAGAATTGTTAAAGCTTGCGGCTGAACTTGCTTAGCTATAGTAATCAACCGCATGGCAGATTTGTAAAGCAACGTTGTAGCTGTTACACCGATTACATCAGTTGAAATGTGACTAATTCGGTCACGGAATGTTTCATAAGTGAGTTTTTCAGCTTGACAATCAATAACCGTAACTTCGTGACCCTTTTTTTCGGCAACTGCTGCTAAATATGCAATGCCTAGAGGGATGAAAGGTGGATGGGAGTGAACACTTGGCGGGTAAGGCGGATTTACAAGTGTGATTCTCATGTATAGGCCCTTTCTGTAGGGTATTCCTATAGCGGATGCAATATATTGTTTTCTTAAACTCTTAACCAAAACTCAAATTTACATATGCGGCAAGTTAACTAATTTGAAAGAGCCTTAACTCTATATGGGAAAAAGAGGAGATTAAGAAAGTTTTATGTGTATAGCACGTAAAGCATAAGCAGCAGAGGTTTTCAAACCTGACCGGCCATAGGTTCCACCTCTACGCAGCATCTTCAAAACATAACGGGGGCGCAAGTAAAATTTCTGGTGTGCTTTATAGCGGATTTCGCGGATTCGCTCCATGCTCAACCAAGGCGTTTCAAAAGTTGGAGTAGCTGTGTCGTATCTATCGAAGTCGGTCACTCTCAACCAGCCGTTTTTCGTCACTTCCTCATACATCGGAGTGCCAGGATAAGGCGTCGCCACATAGAAACCTATGTCGTCAGGGTCCAAGGAATTGATGAAGTTTATGGTTTCCCAAGCGGTTTCCTCTGTTTCTCCTGGGAAGCCTATAACTGCGCTAGCAATCGTCATTAAACCCACTTTTTGCGCGATTTTGAAAGCTTGTCGTGTTTCTTCCAGCTTAATTTTTTTGTTCATTTTACCCAGAATTTTTTCTGAACCTGATTCCACACCAAACCATACAGTTATACAACCTGCATCACGCATAACAGTTAAGAGTTCTTTATCAACCATATCGACGCGAGTTTCACAGTCCCAATTGACTTTTAGATTGCGGGCTTTGATCTCCTGACAGAGTTTCAACACATGATCGCGATTAACAGTAAATGCATCGTCATAAAAAGTGAATTGACTTTCACCATATTTATGATGAAGCATCTCCATTTCGTCAACTACTTTTTTTGGACTCCGCATTCGGTAGGCTCTGCCGAACATACGCACAGTACTACAAAAATCACACCACTGCACACAGCCTCTGCTAGTAGTAAGTGGAAAGATAATTTTGCCCATGCGATGGAACGCTCCCAAGGGAAGCAGATGATAAGCAGGAAAAGGGAGAGAGTCCAAGTCGTGTATGTATGGTCTATCTTCGTTACGTACGATTGCTCCATCTGAGGCTCTGTAAGTTATTCCGAGAACATCATTTAGAGGTTTTTTGTTTTGAATCTTTTGCAGAAGCTCTATAAAGGTTGTTTCGCCTTCACGCCGCACCACTATATCCAGCGCGGGACATTCTCTGAGAGCATTTTGATCCCAAAAACTGACGTGGCTTCCGCCCATCAAGGTTATTGCTTTAGGGTGGATTTGTTTGGCTATTGTCAGGAGCTCTTTTGCGCTGTTATAAAGCAAAGTAGTGGAGGTTAAACCAATTACATCCGACGATATTTGGCTTATTCGACTTTCGAAGGCAGTTGAGGTGAGTCTTTCTGCTTGGCAATCTATAACGGTCACTTCATGTCCTGCTTGTTCAGCAACTGCGCCAAGGTAGGCTATACCAAGGGGAATGAAAGATGGATGGGAGTGCGCTTTTTTTGGGTAGGGGGGATTGACAAGGGTGATTTTCATGTCAGGTGTATCCTTTTTGCTGGTGGGTTTAAACGTGGAAAAGTAATATATTGTTTTCTTAATTGTCTGCGGGAGATCTTTTGATTTTAAGAATCACTATGTTTTAATGCCTGTCAGACTTAGACTAAAAGTAAGGTAATTCATAAAAGGAATTCAACACACTACATATGTAGTGTGTGATTGTTTGAAAGTCACAAATGTTCGTGTATCAGACAAACTTATTTTAGACGTAGACAAACTTGCAAAACTGCACGGTCTTAACCGTTCGGAGATTATCCGACAGGCATTAACAGTTTATGTACACCTCATTGAAAACATGGGCACCATACTCAGACCAGCAGCATTTCAAGTAAAACCATCCCAGATTGTATACCAACGAAGGGGCGATGTATCGATTCTTAAAGTGCCAACTGGCCATGCAATTGTTGTAGGTTCCACATCCTCAGGTGCTGTCGGATCAAAAGAAAGAGATAAAGTAAAAGTCCAAAGCCGAGTTTTAGGAAAATTCTTAGCTAGAGTTGCCCTCATGGACGTCATCACGACAGGCGCGTTTCCCCTGCTTCTGTCAGTTACATTGGGCGTAGAGAAAGAACCAACAGGACGAGAAATTATAGAGGGAATAAAGCATGAGGTAGTTGTCTTAGGTCTTGAAGCTAATCAGGTTATCATGGAGAACACGGAGGATAATTTTGGTACAGAGCAAACGGGTGTTGGCTTAACCGTGGTGGGTTTCGCAAACGAGACAGAACTGCGATTGGGTAAAACAAAACCATCTGATTTGGTGGTGGCCGTAGGGCTACCAAAAGTTGGCTACGAAGTTATTCAAGGAGAGGTAAAAGGAGAAATCGCAGACCTGAAAATGGTTACTATGTTGTGTCAGAAGAAGTTCATTCATGACATATCACCTGTAGGCACCCTAGGAATAGCTCATGAAGCTAGAATGATGGCTTATGCCGTTGGGCGACAACTCAAACTTGCAGAAGAGGTAAACGTGGATTTGGAGAAAACCGCTGGACCCGCCACCGTTGTTCTAGTTACAGTTGGCAACGAAAAACTGGGTGAGTTAAAGTCACTTCTTGGAAAACTTCCAGTTACTATTGTTGGAGAAATACTCTGAAAAAAAGAGGAAATGAATCTTATGTATTTGATTTTACCATTTTAGATCCAAGCTAAAACGTCATTCAGAGTTGTCAGAAATTGCAAGCAACATCTTTTTCAAAGAAGAAAAAGGGAGCATATTGTTGAGAGTTAATTAACTAAAGTTTTAGGCACTTATTTTTGGTGGAGGCTTAACCCGCCTACCCAGTTTTATCCTTAACGCTATGCGGTACAGCTTCCTTAATGATTTGACTAGTTGTTCGATGCTGGGTGATTCGCTGTAAATGAGCGGGATATGTTCGTATAACGCAAGCTGAATTGCGGTCTCGTCGGGCTTCGTTTTGTGGAAAACCACTACACGTGGTTTGAGGCTGCTAACTCTAACAACCATCATGGAGAAAATAGGGTTTTCCACATTGGTAAAAATCAGTGCGCGTTCAGTAGTTGCCCCGAACAATTGTGTGTATTCTTGTCCACTAAGAGCTTCTACGGCTCTTCGACTATCAACAACTGTGTAGCCGTGGACCTCTTTTACATACTTTTCTGCGCCTGTAATTACTTCGCCGTTGATGGCTTTACACAGATATTCTACGCGTACGGGAATTGGGAATTCACGTAGATCAACAATTGCCATGCTGGGTGAGCTTGTCAGTTTGGCAAATTCTCTTATGAAGCGGCTACCTTTTTCCTCGTCAATTTGCAGTAAGGACAGCACAAAGCGACGAATGAATTTGGCGCCTGGGCTTTTACGTCTGCCACTTTCATAGTCACTGATAACACTAGCTGAGAGCGACATTTTTTCGCTAAGGGTAATTTGGGAAACCGCAAAAAGTTCTCGCCATTTGCGCATCGTCGCACCTGGCTTGCTGGAAAGTATAACCTCGCCGGCTATGCGCCGAGCCAAAATTTCGCGAAGACTTGGGGAAATTGACATGAATAGGACAACCTTTACTTTTGCGTTTTCACTGTGCCATTGAAATATAAAACTGTACCGCTTTTTCTGCAAACTACACCGACAGTTCTTTGCCTGAACACAAAGGTTAATGCCACCATTGCCTGAATAATCATAAGGTGCAATATAGTGTCTTTCAAAACGAAGATGGCTAAAGTTTCTCGTAAAAAGCAGTCCAATATAGTTTTAGCTTTGGATCTTCCGTTCCAGAACCCCAAAGAACGCCAAAGTCTTCGCACTAAAGCCCAGTGTATTCTCAATATGGTAAGCCCGCACATATGTGCCGTTAAAATTAATCATCACCTTACTTTACCACTGGGTGTTTTTGACGGCGTCGAAACGTTGGTAAATCAAGCTCACCAGGCAGGTTTGCTAACCATTATGGATGCAAAAGTTAATGACATTGGCGCTACTAATCAAACTATAGCTGAATACTATTATGAAGCAGGCTTTGATGCACTTATAGTTAACCCCTTCATTGGTTGGGAAGAAGGGCTGAAACCAATTTTTGAGGTAGCAAATAAACATGGACGTGGAATAATACTGCTAACGTATATGAGCCACAAGGGTGCAGCGGAAGGCTATGGGCAAACAGTTATTGACGCGGAAACAAGGACAGAAATTAAACAGTACCTTGCTTTTGCTTATAAGGCGCTTAAATACAGTGCAGACGGCGTCGTTGTAGGCGCCACTGTGCCCGACAGAATCCGGGAAGTACACCAAATTCTTGGCTCAATGGTACCTATCTATTCTCCTGGCGTAGGTGCTCAAGGCGGTGATGTGTTAGCAGCCATCAAAGCGGGTGCGAGTTATCTTATTGTTGGCAGGGAAATTGTTCGGGCTGCTAATCCTGAAGTTGCGGCTGAGAGACTTAAAATGTCTACAAAAACAACTACTTAAAAAACTAAACACAGAAAATTGGAGAAGGTGTGTTGAGGTTTATCTGCCGCGTTTTTCCCAAAGTTCTTTCTTTAACAAATCTCTAACGGATGATCTTATAACGGAGCTTCGGCTTGGATACATGTTCGCCCGCACGAGTTCATCTAGTCCTTCAAGATATGCTTCAGGTAATAGTACAGTTACTAGTTTCACGCTTAATCCTCCCTTTCATATTATGATTATAATATGTGGCAAATATAAAATTTGACCCGGCGTTCTACGCAGAAACTGTTATCATCTGCCCAAGACAATAGGGCTTTTGCGGAAATAACGTGAACGCTGTAAGTCAAAACAGATCACGTCTTAAAATATGGAAATCATGTTGCTTCCAAATTTGCGCAGTAGCTCTTGTTTTATGTAAAAACCCTATTGTAAATTGAAAGTTTCATCAAACTCTTTGTAGCGATCTAGGCAATTGACTTGAAGAATAACTTGCTGAGAAGTCTGAAAGGAAACACTAAAAATTCGGAAACCACAAATTTATAGAGAACATCTCACTAAGTGCGCGCGCAACTAGTTTTTAACAATCTGTTGTATTACTAAGCCTCAATCTAAAGAGATTATGTCATTTCTCGAATACGTTTAGCCGGTGGTTTTGGGTGAAATACTGACACATAAAACGCGAAACAGTTAACAAAGCTGAAGTAGAGTTAAATCTGTGAAGTTGTATTTAGCGTTTGGACAGTGTTAAATCCATGTTCAGAGTCAGAGTTCAAAAAATCGAATCGACCCGTGACTTAGATGGCAACTTGGGGAAACGTATAGAATTAATTGAAGAGCGCGAAGTTCAAAATTTTGTCATGAGACCTCAAACGGACGAAGCAAAAATGGTACAAGACCTCATGCAAACGTTGCAACAGCAAATTCCCATATTAGGACAGAGACAACAATTGGCTTTTCCAAAGATAATTTTGTTTTTGACAGAACACGAATATGACAGGCTGGGCATAAACTTTGACGTAAACCAAATCTATCAAGTAACGCTAGAGAATCAAGGAATCAAGTTCACGAAAGTTTCATGATTGAACTACGTACTTGCGCCAACGCGGTGTGCTTTGGATGAAAAGACAAAACGTACATCATATTTCTTAAGCGCGCCACAATTTCCTGCAAGTCACCTGTTTTGCCTTCATCGCAGTAGATAGGTATGGGCTCTTCGTTACCATACTCGTAGTAAACGTAAATTTGTGGGAATCCACGCTGTTGGGAAACCACCGCAAAGCCCAACTTGAGCTGATTAGCCGTTTCTTCAGCCGCGACCCGCACAGACTGAAGCCTCTGTTTGGGAGCGGATATATTTGAAGCGCAGAGTACAAGTTTTCCCGTGTCGTTTCTGAGCATAATTTTTCCACCGAACAACGTATTTGCCACCGAACGCTTTTAAGGCGCGTGTGTGAACGACCTACATGCACAGGTGAGGGAGTGCAGTTAAAGTGAAAACCCGTGTACACGTCTTGGTCAGTGGTAGAGTTCAAGGTGTCTTTTTTAGACAAGCCACCAAACGTGAAGCAGATAGCTTAGGCTTGAAGGGGTGGGTGCGCAACTTACCCGATGGCAAAGTGGAAGCTGTTTTTGAGGGAGAAGAAGATGCTGTCAAAATGCTCTTGGAGTTTGTTAATCAAGGTCCGCCTAGAGCTAAAGTTTCAAAAGTGAATGTAACATGGGAAGAACCCACAGGCGAATTTAGAGCTTTCAGAATAGCCTACTAAGCATAATTGGAAAGGATAAATTAAACAAAGCTAGCTTAAACTAAGGCCGGCACAGAATAAAGAAGATTGGTTTAGTGGCCAGTCCTAGAAAAAATAGCAACACCGATTTGCTTGTGACACAGATACTGCTGCGCAGAAAACAGGAATCATCAAACTGAAAAATTCTGCCTCTATAACTTGGACACTGCTCCCTGCTTGGACTACCGTCTCTGCTAAACAGTGAGCAATCACCAACGCGCACTTAACGACGACGTGAAAAGAAGGTTAGCCGAAGTTGGATGACGCAGATGCTATTGTGTTTGGCTTGCCTGTGTATTAGTATTGTCCAAAAGCGAAAATTAAAATCGTCGTTGACAGACTTCGACTCTATGTTGAATCAAAAAGTTGAAGGGCAAAAAGCTATCTTGGTTATTCCATCTGACGAAAGGCCAGAAGCATGTATCTACATTGTGAAAACTTTCTTTTGAGTATTTTGTGAATGGGTGCTGGTTGAAAAAGTTCTGGTTAAAACCTACGAAAAAACTGAAAGTGACAAAGCAAACTGAAGCACTTAGTGTGCATTTGAAATTGGAAACGCCTTGAAGTAGAACAGTGGTTAACTTTTTTTCTTGTAAACTCTGAAGTGGCTGTCTCTACCTGCACTTATATATTCACCGCCAATTCCACGCACCGTTGAGGCGATTTTTGCAAAGTTCTCGGAACCTAAGAACTGTTTGGGCTTAATTATCACATAATCATTTTTTTCTTCAAAGCTCAGTAAACTATCTAATTCTGGGGAAAACACCATCCTGATGTTTTCAACCGCGGAACTGGAACTTTTTGTGGTTGGAGTCACTGGAGCCACAATTTTTGGTGCAGACGCTAGAGGTGTTGGAGTGGCGGTAGATGGTTTAGGTGAAGTCACACTTACTTGGGGTTTGCTGATAATTTTACCTGTTTTTATGGACTTCAATGATTCTGAAACGGTTTTGAGGTCTTCAGCAACATCCTTTAATACAGAAAGAATATCGTCAATTCGACCAATAAGTTGTTCTATCTTCTCTTTGTCAGCACTCATAACATCTTCCCCATGACATTGACTCTAAAGTACTTAAAGAGCATATTATTATTTGAAACTTGTCATCAAAAAACACGTTAAGAAGTTGTCCCGCTTGATTGAGATTGACGGAAGCAAAAAAAGTGGAAGCGGCACCATCTTACGCCTCGCCATAGCTTTAGCCGCCATCAAAGGTGAAGCACTCTACCTTCATAACATAAGACAAAACCGACCACAAGCAGGCTTAAAACCACAACATCTGGAAGCAGTGCTTACCGCTGCAAAACTCTGCAGAGCTGAAATACAAGGAGCAACTTTGAGTAGCCGCGAATTGTACTTTAAACCTAAGACTATATTTGGCGGAAAAGTAGAAGCAGAAATTGGAACCGCGGGAAGCATCCCCATGCTGTTCCTGACAATCTTGCCCATTTGTCTGTTTGCTAAAGAACCCGTACAGTTACACGTAACAAAGGGGGGAACTGATACCTCATACTCCAACAATAAACTATCTACGTTATGTTTTCTTGCCATCTCTTAGACGGATAGGTGTGGAAGCAGAAATAGAGGTAAAAAAAATATGGTTATTACCCAAAAGGCATGGGTGAAGCTACACTCAATGTGAAACCAACAAGGAAACTGCAACCGTTCCGTTTAGAAACGTTTGGCAGACTACAAAGTATAGATGGAATTTCGGTGTGCACATTCCTCGGAGACAGAAAAGTTGCTGAGCGGCAAGCTAAAGCAGCCAAAGATCATCTTGCAACTAAAGAAGTAAATGTAGATATACGGGTAATAAACGATAAATCCAACCCACAACAGAAAGGTAGCAGTATTACACTCTGGGCACAAACAGACAGAGGGGTTATCATTGGCTCTGATGCAATAGGAGAACTTGGCAAGTCCAGCGAAAGCATAGGAACTGCTGTTGCCCAAAAACTCAACACAGAAATTTTAACCACCCCAACAGTTGATTCTCATTTGGCAGATATGTTGATTCCATATATAGCATTAACAGAGGGGGTTTCTGTTTTCCTAACTCGCACTGTATCGGAGCATTTAGAAACAAATATTTGGCTGGCAGAAACAATTCTCAATTCAAAATTTAACATTAAAAAAACTGATGCACTCTATAGGGTTGAAAAAGTTGGTTAACATAACACGCCGAGAAGCCCCATGTCTAAAAGTTTCGAGCAAAAATGGAGAAAAAGCGCTAAGATTAGCCAACAAGCTTGCTTTAACAGAGAGGAAGCTTACAATCGAAAAAGACCACACCAACTCACTTTGCATACCCCTCAACCGAGAACCAAAAGAAAACGAACTATTCTTCTTAAAATCCGAGATCCCCGAACTTAAGATGACAACGCGAACTTTCTCAGAGAAAAACAAGCATCCTCAAACCCTCGCTGAAATTCTCAAAAATGAACTACCGCCACATTTGCTTGAGGTTTTACCCCGTGCACTAGACATCGTAGGCGACATAGCG
>Ga0207433_10013856_pt1 | contig 11773 bp, 21 predicted proteins | sample YelNatPaOPGAMG01_FD_187559 | JGI IMG/M metagenome (GOLD analysis project Ga0207433, IMG submission 187559) | Hot spring thermophilic microbial communities from Obsidian Pool, Yellowstone National Park, USA - OP-RAMG-01 (SPAdes) (version 3) | ecosystem: Environmental > Aquatic > Thermal springs...
CATGGTGCTCCACCCGGTATATAACAGGGTGCTGAGCGTGCGCGAACTTGCGAGACTAATGACGTTCCCCGACTCTTTTGACTTCAGCCCTCTCAGCATAGACGAGGCCATGAGGGCTATCGGCGAGGCAGTTCCGCCTAAATTCAGCGCTAAGCTCGCAGCTGCCGTTTGCACATGCATGCGCTGCTGATTTGCTTTAAGCCTGCATTTTCTTTGGAGCTTTTCCCCTCACATCCCGTCCAGCAAGGTGCTTGTAAATTGCCTGTTGAAACGTTAACGAAACATTTAACGTGTGAAAACGAGTGTCTGGCTAAAAACTGTATGGTTCGCCAAAACCGTTGCGACCTGAAATGCACATGGTGGACCTACGAGAAGGCTGCAAGGTTTTCGAAATGAAGTTTTTCAGCAAAATCCGCGTTTACAAACTGTTAATTAAGGCTAGTTTAAAGAAGGCTTTATTAAACGCTTTCTACAGCAGCCTAATCGTTTTCTTCAGCAGCCTCGCAGCCCAGCTGCAGAGCACACAGCAAATAACAATAATAACAGTTATAACAGCCATTGTTACTGCAGCAGTAACATTCCTCACTGAACTCCGCGAAAACTATCCAATTTTCAAACTGCTGATGGAGTATAAGGTTGCCGAGAAGGATGCTGAGAAGGTTTTAAGGTTTATGCGTTTAGCTTTTGAAGCTTCACGGTTTGAGGGGAACGATTAAAGGTGTGGTTCCGCTTGCAGAAATTCCACGTTAAACACATTGAAAACGAAGACTACATATTTATAGACGCGAAAGTGGCGAATCCGCTGAACCCTAAAAAGGCTGAAAAGGTTGAGTTTCTCGTGGACACGGGTGCGTCGGGCTGCGCTGTCGGCTCCGATTTGGCTGAGAAGCTTGGCTTGGAGGCCAGCGGAACAGTTGATGTTGGTTTGGCTGACGGTAGCACCAAGCGGGTTAAAGCTGCATATATATTGATTGAGGTTGGCGGCCGCAAACTTTACACTTGGACAATTTACGATAAAGGCTTCACGCCGATACTTGGCTTAGACGTTATGCGCGTGCTTGGCATCCATGTGGATGTGCCTGAAAAGAAAGTGTTGATTCCCTATAAAGGCTTGAAGCTGAAGCGGGTGAGCCTTTACATGGGTTTGCCAGCGGCAACATACACTTTCACCCTTCAATATGGAAAAGGCGGATAGAGGGGGGTATCCTCTGAATGGCTCGTAAAAAACGTTTAATTTACGCTGAAGAACTCGTTAAAAAAATCCAGAAATTCTACGAATTGAAAACGCAGGATTTACGCGTCAAACTTATCTCAGACCTGGAAAGGCTTTTCCAAATAGCTAAACAGATGGCTGAAACCGCAGAAAACAGTGAAGACTGGATTCGCATAGCCGCGTTTATAGCGCAAACCATCAACAGCTTGGCTAAAAGCTACGATGAAACCCGCTTCAACGAGCAAATGAAGGAGCTGGAAAGGCTTATTGAGCAAGCTAAAAAACGAGTTGGAAAGGCTGAAACGGGAACTCCAATCGCTTGAAGAGGACGAGCAGCAGAAAGCAAAACTTGAGGTTCCCGACGACCCAGTAAAGTTTTGCCAGAAATGGTTTAACTTCACGCCAACTGATTATCAGGCTAAACTTTTACGCGACCAGAAAAAACGCATAGTTGTCCGATGGAGCAGGCAAGCCGGCAAAACCACAACCCTCGCCCTAAGGGCCATATGGTTTGCACTTAAACATCCGAAAACCCTCACGCTTATAGTGGCCCCTTCGCTTCGTCAAAGCATGATTTTGGCGGACAAACTTCAAGACTTCTTGACAAGTTTGCCGCTGAGTTCGCGGAAAGCGATCATTGATAAACTTCAGCGAACAGTTATCCTCTTCAAAAACGGCTCCAGAATCGTGGCTCTTCCAAACAGCCCGCAACTGTTAAGAGGTTACACGGCTCACCAAGTCATCTGCGACGAGGCAGCCTTCTTCCGAGATGATGAGCTTGTCTTCTATTCGATTTTGATGCCCATGATGCAGACGACCAATGGGACACTTATTGTTTCAAGCACGCCCTGGAGCACGGATTCAGTCTTCTACCGAATGTGCATGAACCCAGAATACAGCCAGCATATAATAACATGGGAAGACGTTGTTAAAGCTGGATTGGCGAAGATTGAGTTTATCGAGGAAATGAGGCAAACCATTCCGGCTGAACGTTTCCAAAGGGAGTTTGAAAGCAGATTTGTGGAAGATATTGACGCTTGGCTCACCCAAAGCTTGATAACTTCATGCATTGACGCGAAACTTCAGCCCTACGATTTCCATGATCAACCTCAAGGAGACTTTTACATTGGCGTTGACTTCGGCAAACAGCAGGACTACAGTGTTGTCGTGGTTGTCGAAAGGTTCCCTAACAATATATTGAAGCTTGTTCACGTGCATCGGTTCCCACTTAACACGGAATATGCAAGCGTGATAGGCTATGTTAAAAGCCTTCAGGACCGTTGGAAAACCGTTCGCGCCGTTTACGCCGACATTACTGGCGTCGGCAACTACATTGTGGAGGACATGGCGCACAGCGGTATTACCAACGTCACCGGAGTCACCTTCACAGTTGCCAGCAAAGAAGACATGGCCACAGTTCTGCGGGAAAAAATGAGGGCTAAAGAGTTCCTTATCCCCTACGAGCCCGTCAGGAAACGTCAAGACATTGACTTGTGCGCCGAACTGAACATTGAAAAATACGAGTTGATGAAAACCGGCCACATACGCTTCAGCCACCCTGAAGGCAGCCACGACGACGTGTTTTGGGCTACAGCCCTCGCGGTTTATGCTGCTGTCCAGTCTCCCATGCCCGGGAAAGGCGCTGTTATTCTTCCGCATTGAAAATGGCGTGTTAAAAATGGGTGTTAAATCGAAACTTAAAGAGTTAAGCAAACTCATCTGCCGCAATTGCAATGTTGACAGTTACAGTTTCTGCGTAAACTGTCCATATCATAAGTTGGTTAACGAAATTTTGGAGATGCTAAGTTGAACATCATCATCAAGGTTGTAAACCTTAAAGGGGAAATTGTCGGCTCCAAAATGATAAGATATGCTGTTCTAAAAGAAGTTAGACAGTTGACTATTCCGTTTGGAGATTACACGCTTATTCTTGAAGTTAGGTGAACATGATGAGTTTTGTCGCCGAAAAGGTTCGTAAGGGCTTAAAAGCCGTAGTTGAAGCTGTTAAAAAGCCTTTTGTAGCCCAGAGGCTTTATCCACCGGACGTTAGCCGCCGACAAATCGAGGAAGAGGTGCCTGTAAGCTGGAAAGCGGACAACGTGTTGTGGGGCTACGTAACAAGATACATGCTTAAAGGCTCAGGTGCAGGTTTCATAACCCCGCCCTATACTGCCTACTGGGAACGCCTCTGGGGCGCTGTTCCAATAGAGGATCTGCCGAAATACAAGGACCTTTACACTTTCACGCCCTACATTAAAGCTTCAATTGATGTGACGGTTAACTTGGCGATAAGCAACGGGTTCGAGCTTGAAGGCGGAGAAGACAACGTTCGAGAATGGCTCTCAAACTGGCTTGATGAGCAAAACATTCTGGAAACTCTCCGCATAATCGCCACAGACATGCTTGTTTTCGGCAACGCCTATTTGGAAATGTGCAGGGACGAGGAAAAAGGCAAAATAACATGGCTTAAGCCTTTGGATCCTGTCCACATGCGTGTCCGCCGAGACGCTTACGGGCAAGTTTTAGGCTACATTCAGCTTTTAACGTTTCCACCAGTTGTCTTCGCAAGCGATGAAATATGCCATTTCAAATGGGGAGCCAAAAGCTGGTGGTATGAATATAGCTACGGCACAAGCCTATTAAGGCCCCTTCTCAAAATTCAAGCTTTAATCGACCAGCTTGAAGACGACATGGCTGTCATCGTGCACACTTACGCCAAACCCATGCTTGTCGTTAAGGCTGGAACGCCTGAAAGGCCCTTCACAGACCAGCAACTGCAACAGCTTGTTGAAGCCTTCCGAGACCGTAAGCCTGCAACAGACGTTTTCGTGCGTGGAGACGTAAATGTTGATGTTGTTCCAAGCCTAACCAAAGACGTTAACGTAACATTCTGGCTTGACTATCTGCTGAGACAACGTGAAGCTGTCCTTGGCGTGCCGAAAATCTTCTTGGGTTATTCAGAGGGAACGAACCGCGCTACAGCTGAAGTTATAATGCAAGAATATGTGACAAGGCTCCGCATGATACAGGAAATCATCGGAGACACGCTTGAAACAGTCTTGTTTAAACAACTCATCAAGGACGAGTTTGGCGAGGGTGTGGAGATTCCAAAAGTTAAGTGGAAACCTCTGTGGGAGCCCCCATTAGCGGATAAAGCGAAATATCTCGGCGACCTTGTGGATAAGGGCATAATATTGCCCAAAGAGGCAAGAACACAGCTTGGCTTCCCAGAAGAGTATCCCATAAGCACGCCCGAGGAACTTCAAGCCATTTTGAAACGGAACGGGGTTAAACCGTAACTGCTCAACGCTTGCTCAACGCCCTTTTTATATGCTTAATATTATTGAGCGTGACATAATGGCCTTCTTCGGCTTTCCAAAACGGGGCGAGCAGAAGATTTACGCTTACCGCACCATGCGAGACGAGAAGGTTTGCGATGAATGTTCCGCCCTTGACGGACATGAGTATGTCTGCGAGGAGGATGAAGACCCAACCCGCTATTTTGAAGACGCCGAGCAATGGGATGAGGAGATAGGCACTTGGAAAGTCAACTTGCATCCACATTGTCGCTGCTGGCTTGAGCTTGTCGACGTTAACAGAGAGGAATAATTTTGAAAATTTGCCCAAAATGTGGAAAGACATTTAGAAATAGATGGTCGTTTGCTGGTCATATGGGATATCACAGTTTAATAGAAAAACATGGGAATCCGTTTACTTGGGAAGATGTTAAACAAAAAATTAGACAATTAAAACCTTGGGAAAAGAGACGAAGCTATAAAGGGGCGGGCAATCCAATGTTTGGTAAAAAGCGACCAGAAGTAAGTTTGAAAAACTCTATCTTCAAATATGGGAAGATTAGAAAGGAGACACACGGGCAGAAATACAAAATAATTTCAACGCTAGATTGGAACACACCACGCGGAAGAGAAATACATGATAAAGAAGTTACTAAAGTAGCAAAAAGATTGAAAGCGGAAGGGTTTAAAATAATAAGATTTTGTGAAGGTGACCCCCGACCAGATATTATTGCAATAAAAGGAAATAAGGTTTATGCCTATGAAGTGGAATTCAATAATCCATGTTTTGAGAAGTATGTTAATTGCACACAATTTGACGATATTGTGTGGTTGATATATCGTCCATTACCTAAATATATGAGGGATGAAAAGAAATGAGTCCCGGGCTGGATGAAACGCCTAACACTTTCCGTTACCGTGTTCAAGACCCGGATAAGTTTGACAAGTTTAGGGTTAAGCCCATCACCCAAGGCGTGAAGATTACGTTGGGAAGGGTTAAGGGAACAAACCGCTGGGAGATTCAAAGCTACATTTTCGACAAGACGCGGTTCAAGGACAAGGAAAGCGTCCGTCAATGGCTTGAGAAACATTTGAAAAGCGAAATCCAGTTTCTTCTGGATTTCAGAGCTTGGAACGAGCTTCGCAAGCGGTATTTGAAGGCTTACCTTGACATTTCGGAGGTAAAGCAAGCTTGAGTTTCGCTTGCAGGAAGCTTTGCGGCAAAAACCTTAAACGTCCACATTTCTCGTGTTTGGCTTGCCGTTTAAGACGTTTAGCTTACGGCAAACTTGACAAGAAAAAATACAGGTTTGACAAACAAACAGGGCTTGTGGTGCCCAATGTAAACTTCAGCGTTTACATGCTTATTATAGATGGGAACCGCAGGTTCGCCAAAGTTAAAGGGTTACTGCTTAAAAAAGTGTTGACAATCGCCGAGTTCCTCGCATGTTAACTCGGCTCACTTCATAGGTATCAAATTATAACGAGGTGCAAAGAAAATGAGTTTTGAAGCTGCGAAATGGACAACTGCATACATCAATGATCTTCCAGATTCGGCTTTTGCTTTGATTGAGCCTGGTGGCGAAAAGGACGAGGAAGGTAAAACTGTTCCAAGAACCCTGCGCCATCTGCCCCATCACAAACCAAACGGAGACATAGACCTGCCACACTTGCGAAACGCTATGGCCCGCGTAACCCACATTAAACCAGTAAATATGAGCAAGGATGAGGCTGTCAAAAAAGCCCATGATCATCTTTTGAAGCATTACAAGGAGCTTGGCATGACTCATCCGAAATGCAGGGTTCCAGGATGCGAGGGCTACTATCCACGCGAGGAAAAGAAAAGCATGCTTGAAGACTGGCAATCGTTCAGAAGTTGGCAAGAGGCTTACTTTACCGCTCATGGTAAACGAGTTCCAATGGTTTACTGAAAATGGGTAGAAACCAGAAGAAAAGGCGGAAGCTTCGCCGTTTAAAGATTCTCGGTTTAATTTGAGGCGGTTGGAAATGCAGCTGCGATATTATGTGCCGTTCAAAGCTGTTGAGCAAGGCGAGAAGGCGCAGTTTGCGTTAAAGGAAAAACTAATCAATATTGAAGGAGTCGCCATAGACACAAGCGTTAACAAGAACAAGTGGCAGGTGCCCGCTGAAGATTTAGATTACATTGTTGAAACTCTTAAAGGCGCCCAGCTTCGTGTTGACCATGCAGAAAGCGCTTTGATGATTATTGGCAAAGTTGTTGACGCTTGGCGTGACGGAGACCGAGTGATGTTCCGAGCTGAAGTTGGGGATGAAAGGCTTATCGAAAAAATCTTGCGTGAATATGTCCAATACGTGAGCATCCAAGTTGACAGCGACGAAGTTGAATGCAGCAAATGTAAAAGGCCGACAAGGAAAGAGGGACAGCTTAAACATTTATGCCCCGGCGCTTGGGAAGTTGTCCGCAAACCAGTTGTCCGAGAACTAAGCATTGTAGCAAGCCCAGCCTACGAAACAACAAGCTTCCAGCCTTTAGGCTTCTACGCCGCCATGAACGAAGCCCAATGGGGAGCCGTAATCGAATCTTTAACCAAATCGGGCGTTTTAGAGTCTCCCCCTTCACAGTCATCCGTTAAAAAGGATGATAATGTGGGTTCTAAGCCCGCTGGGCTGCAAGAACCCGAAAACAAAACTGTTCAAACTGCAAAGGGAGAGGTGAAGCCCATGTCTGCAAATGTTAAGGCAGACGAGAAGGCAACTCCAAACGTTGCACCAGGCGAAACTTCGCCTAAACAAGTGGAATATCAAGACTTCATGAAGCAATTGGAGAAACTTACGCAGCAAATAAAAGGCGAGGAAAGCGACGAGGTTATCGAGGCTTTAGAGGCCAAAGTTAAAGCCCTTGAGGCTGAGCTTGCTAAACGCGCTAAAAAGTCAACCCTCAGCAAGAAGCTAAGCGAGCTTTCAAAGCGTTTGAGTGAGATTGAAGCCAAAAAGGGTGAAGAGGCTGAAGAAGCGGAAGAGGCAGAGGAAGCTGAAGAGGCTAAAGTGCCATCTCCAGTAAGCGAAGCTAAAAAGAAGGGCTCCGCTGGGAAAGGCGTTGTGGCTGTTGACGTTCTCGAAAAAGACGCTTTGGCAAACTACGACTGGTTCAAAGACTTGCTGAAGGCCCACAGAAAACTTGTAGGCTTCCAATAGGAAGGTGATTTGCCATGTCTTTTGACGCTAAAATAGCTGGAAACATTTACTCGCTTCCAGGCGACCTTGTAGCCTTCACGGCAAGCGGCGCAATAACAAAGGGACAAGTTGTTAAAATTGCTGGGGCCATGACTGTTGCGGCAGCTTCAGCCGTAACGGACAAAGTTATAGGCGTGGCAGTGACAAACGCTTCAAATGGTGGAACAGTTACCGTTGCGATGGGATGCCCAATAGTTTGGCTGACGGCAAGCGGAACAGTTAATGCTGGAGACGTTTTGAGGGCTGCTACTGGCGGAGCAGTTGCAAGCACGGCTGCGGGAACATTAGCCTACGCTGTCGGCTACGCACTTGAAGGCACATCCAGCGGCGGCGTGTTTCGTGTAGCCATCGCACCGTTTGTTTGGCCTGCAAGCTAAAAAAAGGGGTGAAAACTTATGGCTATGTTTCGTGATGCCTTCACCTGGGTCGACTCTGGCGCAATAGCATATCCGGCATTGCATAAAAAGATAATTGAACTCACGATGCCAGCTTTAGTTGTTAAAAAACTGTTCCTCGAATTTCCATTAGTGGCGGGTAAAACCGCAACCTTTGTCAAGCAGTCTGGTTCACGAGCTGCTGCAATAACCGAAGTTGCCGAGGGCAGCGAAATGCCTATGGATTACACGCCATACACATACATAACTGTCACGCCCTACAAGAAAGGGTTGAGGGAAAGGGTAACGAGAGAGTCGATTGAGGACTTATACATACCAGTAATCGAGGATCAGCTAAGGCGACTTGCAAGACGTATGGCTTACACCATCGATAAGGACTGCCAATCAGTCATAGATTCAGCTGCTGGAAACAGCTTCACTGCAACAGGCACAAGCCTAAGCGCAACGGGCACAGAGTTCACCATTTCAGGTGGGCTTGGGACGAAGGATATTCTGAAAGCAAAAGCCGCAATTGAAAGCTACGGCTTGATACCAGACACGATATTGCTGAACCCGATAAACGCGAGAGATGTCTATTACTTGCCCCAGTTCTCGCTATACGCTTATGGTTACTGAACGTAACCGGCGAATTATGGCGAGGAAGTCATCCAGACTGGGGCTGTCGGCACAATCTACGGCATGAACGTTTACGTCAGCCCAGTCATACCGGCAGGAACAGCCTACATCTTAAGCACTGGACAAAACGTGTCAGCTGCCTATTCCCCGCTTGGGTTTTTCGTTTTGAAGCGACCCTTGACCACGGATTTGGAAATCAAGAAGGAGTTTGACGCTGTCGATGTGGTGCTTTCAACGAGGTATGCGCCTGTAGTCACTTACGGTGAGGCAATCGTCAAAGTGACAGGTTTAGCATCAAGCTAAACGCGTTAGTTTCCTCTTTTTCATTTTCCCGTTTTTGTTTCAAAGCCAGCCCACAAGCGGGGTTGGCGGAACAAAAAGAGGTGAGTTGAAAATGTCTGAAAATAAGAAGCCTAAACGTGTGCTGTTCCGTCTGATGAAGGGGCTAATCTACGGCAGCGTTATAGGCATGGTGTTCGGTTCAGCGCTTTACCTTTTGGCTTCAGCAGTGAACCAGATAGCTCCGTTGCCTTTCGCTCCAGCAATTTGGGCAGCTTTGATTTTCGGCGCTTCCGTGGTAGCCGGGACAGCCGTCGAATACAGCGACTGGCTTGAAAAAAATGCCGAGTAAACTTTCCATCCTCTGCCACATCTTACACGGCTTGGTAGCAGGGTTTCTGGCCCCTCTAGGATGGCTTAGCTTAGCAATTTCCCTTTTCCTTTTTGTCCAATTTTTCGCCTACGAGTATGTCGAGGAGTCGAAAATCCAAGATGAAATGTTTCATGAGTTGAAGGAGTGGAGTTTCGGCTTCATAATCGGGTTGGTGATAAGCTTATGCGTGTTTCCCGTATTATAAAGAAGTTGAAAAAAAGGCACGTGTTGAACAAGATTGTTTTGGTAGCGTCAGCCGTATTGTTTATCTGGTCTATTTGGCAGCATGAAATTATGATGTTCCCCTATCTCAAGCAAATGTGGGATGCTGAGTTTCAGTTTTTCACGGGTATAAAGGTTCAATGGGGAGCAGCTTACGATTTCACGCTTCTCGCGGAGTTTATCGCTTACATTCTGCTTGGAACAGCCTTATGGTTCTGGGATTAGATATGACCGTGCAATATGTAACCGCTTCTGATGTTCAAGCAGCCTTGAACATGACGTATGACAGCGCAAACCATGTTTACACGGTTTACGGTTTGACAATTACGGAGGCAAGCGTTCAAGCCCACGTGGACTTCGCCAACACTTATGTTAACGCTCTTTTGGGAAGGGATTTAACAACGGATGACGCGAAATATCCAATTGCAAAGATGGCTGCCCTGGACTTGGCTTGTATCCGTATTCTTGTGGTTTCGTCTGGCGGAGCCATGATAGGGGCCTTCGACTATTTCCTGGGCGATTTGCGTGTTGCGAGAGCTGGCCCCTACGCGGAAGCCATTGAACGCACAATCAAAGGCTTCCAAGAAGATTTCGTGCGCCAAATGGTTAACTTGACAACGCCTGTTAAGGCTGCTGAGGCAGCAGCTGCGGGTGAAGTTCCAACTTACCGTGGAGGATTGATTAACCCATGACATTCAAAAACTATGTTAAATTGAAGCTTAACGGGCGCGTTGTCGTTTTAGATCCGCCCGTGGACATTGAAAAACTCAGCGAAGATTTTGAAGTGGAGCCGTGCAGTAGCTAATGGCGGATGCTGCAGCAGTTTTGAACCAGCATTTATACGACAATTGGAATCTTGCAAGCCCCGCTAAGGACAATATATATTGGGCTAAAAGTAAGGTTGAAGCCATAGACTTCACAAAAATGACGAAAAATTATGTAATAGCTTGTTATGCGCCTATGACTGCTGCGAATGTTCGTGTTGAAGCTAAAGACGTTTTGTTTGTGGAGCAAAATGTTATGGTTGACATCCTCGTTAAAGTTGTAACATCCGTAACTGACGCTGTTAACGCAAGGGAAAACATGCGTAATGAGGTTTACCGCATCCTTAAAGCTTCCACGCCAAGCGGCTTCGGATATGCGGACATCACCCGTGAATTTAACAAAAACGAAAGTCCAGATTTGGCGCGTTTAAGCCTCCAAGTTAAAATGGTGAGTTTAGCGTGACAGTTAAACTCCAAATTGACCCCTCAGAAGTTGAGGCCTTCGCCGAGGCTTTGAAACGGATGAGTGATGATTTGCGCGGAAGGTTCGCCGAGGCTTTAGGTGAGGTTGGAAGGCAAATTGTTGTCCGCGCGAGGGCTTACGCGCCCGTAAGGACTGGAGCTTTAAGGGCAAGCATCTACGAGACAGTCACACATGATTTGGTGTTGCGTGTTGGAGCATACGTTTACTACGCCATATTCCAAGAGTATGGAACCCGATATATTGCCCCCCGCTATTTCATGACACGTGCAATCCAAGAAAACCTTCCTCTTTTAACTTTCGCCATGCAGGAAGCGATAAACAAGGCTTGGGAAAACTTGTAAAGGGCCATCACAAGCGGGTGGCCCGCAAGTGAGGTGAATGTGAATGCCAATATTGGGTAGAAGTGCCTCGATTTATAAGGGAACGACTGAAATTGGAAACTGCACAAGCGTCAGCGTTAGCATAGACTCCGACTTAATCAAGGAATACTTCATTGGCGGAACAAACCCGGACAGGCCAGCGTTTCTCGCCAGCGGAAACAAGAGCTTCAAGGTTAGCATTGAAAAAGCTTACGTGGACAGCACATATGCCACAGACCTTCTTAACGGGTCTGCTGTGACAATTGAGGTCCGCCCAGAGGGCACAGGCACAGGTAAGCCAAAGATAACTTTAAGCAACGTTGTCTTCACAAGCTGGGAGCTGAGCGTTGAGCAAGACGGTGTGGTAATGGAAAGCATTGAAGGCGAAGGAACCAACATCGCTTGGGGCACACAGTGACAGCCCTAACCTTTTAGGAGCGTGATCTCCAATGCCGATTCTAGGCAGAAACGCGCTGCTTTACCGGGCAGTCTACCCCTCAAACCTTACAGTGAACCCGCCGGCAAACAGCACAACGGAAGCCTTCACTCCAGCGGAA
>Ga0207433_10013859_pt1 | contig 11771 bp, 11 predicted proteins | sample YelNatPaOPGAMG01_FD_187559 | JGI IMG/M metagenome (GOLD analysis project Ga0207433, IMG submission 187559) | Hot spring thermophilic microbial communities from Obsidian Pool, Yellowstone National Park, USA - OP-RAMG-01 (SPAdes) (version 3) | ecosystem: Environmental > Aquatic > Thermal springs...
TTTACCTCCATTTTTAGATGAATCATATTATCATATCCAGCTTTGAAAGCGGACATTTCATTTGTTAATAAAGCGGACATTTCATTATTTTATAACAGTTTTGATATAAAATGCCTTTTTTAGTTTGGTTAGAGACCTAATCTTTTTTATCCGCATTATCCGCATCGTCTTCGTTTTTCAATTCTTGCTTAAAGACCTTTACCGCCTTTGCTATATTTTTTGCTATCTCAGGGAGTCTTCCAGCGCCAAAGACAAGCAGGCATATTATCAATATAACGATGAGCTCCTGCATACCTATACCAAACATAACTACCTCCTGGTTATCACTTAGTGCCCTTCACAAAATTATTTTCTCGTCTGAGAATTCTATATCTCCTTTTCTTTTCACCCCCTCACCCTAGTCACTTTTCCTCCCCTCTCTTGGGGAGAAAAATTAGACGAGGGGGTGGATTCTAACTTTATGTAACAAACAGAGACATCCAAAGTCCTCTGATTGGTCAAATTAACTTTGTTGTAGGTCAAGAAGAATACAATTTTGTTAAAATCCGATCTATATTAACATATCTCTCAACAAGCGCTGTTGCAACATCAATCTTTTCTTTATCCTCTGGCCTTATCTTTACAGTAATATCGTGGATCCGTGAGGCAGTGGCATAGGTGTGGTCATAACTTAAAAAAACCGGTATCTTTTTCTTCTTCATAAGAGAGATTATCTTTTTCCTTGGCAATATACCTCCGGTAAGAACGATCCCTGCTATAAAGACATCTCTTTTTTGCCTCAGTATGCCCCTGCTGGAATTATTTAATAAAACTCTAAGAATATCTTCTCTATCCCCGGGGATTATTAAAAGGGAATTATCTTTGATATAATTTATTGCGTCCTCTGGCGTCATCGCGCATATGAGTATATTATTAATCCTATTAAGCAGGCCTACCTTCCCTGTTATTAGTTCAAAGTCTGTCTCCTCCACTAGATGCTCTATAAGCGGCATTGAAAGAAAAGGAATATACGGCACTACCCCTAAAAGTTCTATGCCTTTTTTCTCAAGCCCTAACTTGACTATCCGTTTTATCTTTTTGTATTTTGAGGCAAGGACCTTATTGACTACCACGCCAAGGACCTCTATCCCTTCTTTCTCAAACAATGCCAGATTTAATACTATCTCATCTATAGAACGACCGATGCCTCCAGGTGCAACGATTATGACCTTTGCATCAAGAATGCCTGCTACCTTTGCATTAGATAGGTCAAAGACAGAACCTACACCTGCATGACCTGTACCTTCTATTACAACCACATCATTCTTACTTGCTATTCTATCGTAGGCCGCGAGCATCATATCTATAAGACCCTGCCTATTTCCACTCTTTATAAATTTCTCTGTAAAGCCGTGCTCTATTGCAATAGGATTCATATCCTTAATATTACACTTCATCCTGCAGACCTTCTCGATAAAAACAGAATCCTCGTCGACCTTCCAGCCTTTTTCAACAAGATATCTCTGGCCAATGGGCTTGATAAACCCGACTTTTTTGAAACGTTTTTTAAGGCAGTGTATTAGACCGAGCGAGATAGTGGTCTTTCCATCATCCTGTCTGGTTGCCGCTATAAAAATCTTCACTGGTTTCATAGATATCCAATTGGGACCTATTTCTTTTCCCATTTCAAAAGATGGATTACCTTTGCAAGGGTACTATGGTCATCTATCTCTTTTCTTAATCGGTTTTCCATTTCTAAAACAGCCATGGCCCTGTTTGTTATCTCTATTGCCTTCTGGGAAGGAATTACAACTACACCATCGTCGTCTCCTAAAATATAATCGCCTGTAAAAACTCGTATCCCACCCACTGTTACTGGCACGCCTATCTCACCAAACCCCTTTGGCTCTCCTGCCTGGGACATGATAAGTTTTGCAAAGGCAGGAAACTTGAGTCGTTTTATTTCATAAGTGTCTCTTATTGCACCGTCTATAACAACCCCTGCCAATTTCTTCTGGATAGCACCATGTGTCGCAAGTTCACCCCAAACTGCAGGGCCAACCCCTCCTGCATCTACTACAATAACCTGGCCTTTCTCTGCTACATCAACTGCCTCTACAGTTTTTGCCCAATCACCTGGATACGTCCTTACTGTTAAGGCCCTGCCAAACATCTTTATGCCCTCAAAAATTGGTTGCAACCCTTTTATATAACCCCCTCTATGCATAGCATCTGAAAGGTTGGCAGTGGATACTAGAGACAAGACCTTTTCAATCTCTTCTTTAGATACCCGTTTAAAAAGGTGCGTCTTTATTCCTTTTAGAGTTGCGATAGAACGTTTTATATCTCTCGTGGCCTTTTTTGCATCTTCTGCTTTATTAATAGCACCTCCTACTATAATAATACTTGCCCCTGCCTTGACAGCGAGTGGCGCTGTCTCAGAATTTATACCACCTGCAACTGCGATAGGCACTTTTATAATCTTAGAGAGGGCCCTTAACTGCGCAAAAGGGTCCTTTGCTTGCATCTGTTCGTCTATTGCACAATGTATCCCTATAAAATCTACTCCAAGTTGCTCAATCTCTTTTGCCCTCCTCTTTACATCAGGAATAGATATCAGGTCTGCCTGTATTTTTGCGCCATAGTTTCTACCTGCCTCAACACATTCTTTTATTGTAGAATCACTTGCTGCGCCAAGGACACATACCACGTCAGCACCTGACTTAGCAGCAATCTCAACCTCTATACGGCCAGTATCCATTACCTTCATATCAGCTACAATAATCTTTTTAGGAAATCTTTTGCGAATTTCGCGAATCGCATTTAGGCCTTCACTTTTTATAAGAGGCGTGCCTATCTCTAACCAATCCACGCCGCCCTCCACAGCCTCTTTAGCGCATCTCAAGGCGCGGTCTAAATCAACAAAATCTAAAGCCACCTGTAATACTGGTTTCATATTCTCTCCACACTAACCTATGCGGGCTCTGGCAATGCACTACCAAATCCCCTTGCCAGATATAAAGGTTTGCCAATATAAAGGCTACTCTTTGCCCAATATCTGCACTATCAATTCCCTTGACCTTGGTCTATTATCAAAATCTATAAAGACAATCTGTTGCCATGTACCAAGCATTAATTGATTATTAACAAATGGCACAGTAAGGTCAGGACCAAGAAGAGAAGCCCTTACATGTGCGTATCCATTGCCATCATGCCATCGCAGATTATGTTGATATGTTCCAGATTTCGGCGCTATCTTTTCAAAATATGTCTTAAGATCGTTTATAAGGCCGGGTTCATATTCGACTGTTGTCAGCCCGCCTGTAGAACCAGGGACGAAGATGGTAATAATACCATCTTTTATCTTGCTATTCGACACAATATCCTTTACCTTATCTGTAATATCAATTATGTCTGTATCGCCCTTTGTGTTTAACTTTATTCTTTTTGTTATAATATCCATCGCATTCACCTTTTTTTATAAGCACTGAGATAAGAATCGCAATATAGCTGCCTCTCCATAAGAAGTTCTGCGGTTATTGCGGTGTTCATTAATTCGTTATCTGTGACATCTAGAATGGCTGCATCAAGGCCAGCGCCTATTGCCATTGCAAGAAATGTACGATTTATCAAAGCCCTGGTTTTAATATCACTACCCTGTGATACATTTGACAGCCCCAATATAGTTTTTGGCGGAGGGTCTGAGAGCATTTTTGATTCTTTAATGGTCCTTAAAACCTCTTTTATCTGCGACTGTGCAACATTTACAGGTAGTATTACAGGGTCAATATAGAGTCTATTAATATCAAATCCCTCCTCTACTGCAAAGGCAATTATCTTCATCGCAAGTTCCAACCTTCCTTCTGTATCCTTGGGTATGCCTGACTTATCCATAGTAAGTGCAATCATAGAGGCATCGTATTTTTTTGCTAGACTAAACAAAAAACCAAGCCTGTCATCGTTTGCATTTACAGAATTTATGATTGGTCTGGACCTTGACAAAGACAATCCTATCTCCATAACTTCTTTTTTTGTTGTATCAATTGCTAGGGGTACATCGCTGACCTCTGAAATAGTTTTAACCAACCATGCCATTGCCTCCTCCGGGTTTTCAGTCGATGGTCCAACATTCACATCGAGGGCCTCTGCACCATGCCTGATTTGTCTCTCTACCAATTGTCTTATAAAAGCACTGTCTTTCTTTTTAATCGCCTCGGCTACATCCTTAAACATACCATTTATACGTTCACCAATAAAAAACATATCTACCTCTCGCTAGGACCTGATTTATCTATCTAGATATTTAAAGGTCCCTATACATTTATACAACACATAATTCATCTATTACATGTTTTATCTCCTCTACTGCCTTTGGATGGTTCATTACGAGTATATCACTACCAGCATTTAAATAGCTGACTGCTGTAGCAAATTCGAACAATGCCCCCCTATCCTTAGCAGGACCCCATTCGTTTGAAAATTCATCACCTGTCTTTGCCTCTTTTGTGCGCCAGACCTCATTGCCCACGAAACTTATCATCGGCATCGAAAGCATCTTATCGCCTGAAAGACCAGCAAGCCTTGTCCTTTCCATGATAGAATATGTATATTCAAGGCCATATCCAAGCGCACCAGTGGCATGATGTATTACTATTTTATTTTGAGGGAATTGCATATCGCATATCAATATGTTCAACTGTTTTGCTATGTTTATATCTATTGGCGCCTCTGCAATGATACAGTGTCCGCCACTTATGCAAGCGGCAGTAAGGGTCTTATAATTTTCCCTTGTAGCAATTCCAAAAAGACAATTTTCACCTTTTGCAACTTCGCAACAATGAACCATTACCTCATTATCTTTTTCAGGCGATGAACTACCTATTACTATCAAAGGGACGCCAACTGCCTTTAGCACCTTCTCCAGGACCTTGCCTGCGTCTTCTGGAGAGAAATCTTTTGAATCAGGATGCGTACCAGCCAATCTGAGGCATATCAAATCTGCTGAAAACTTTTCTACACACACCCTTGCCCATTCTGCAGGGTCTTTTAAGACCTTTCCAAAATTCGCCTTTAATGTATCAGGCCACGAGTCCGGCTCTATATCCCAGACCTCCATAGCTATACGCGGTTTATTTGGGCAGGCGTCCTCTCCTTTTATAAAATATATACCTGTCTCGCCTCCAACTTTTACTATGCGTGAACGGGTTCCGCCATGTTCTGGTGTCGCACCTATAATAACCTCTGTAATGGTATCCTGCCATTTTTCAATTGGTCTTTCCATTTAACATCTCCTAAAGTTATCGAGTAAGTTATCGAGCGGGTATACAGATAATATTATCAAAGATCCTGGATAACTCGTTTGAGTAAAGCCCTACAAGCGGGAGTCCTTTCTCGCTATCTCCTTCTATCTTTTCCATAAAAGGCAGTATCGCTTTTATAGATAGACCTGAATTTCTGATTAGGTCTATTTTGGGCTGTTCTAATGGACCTTTTGTCTTATTGATTACAATGCCAGCATCTTTGAATTTAAAATTCGCCTTCTTCGCAGTATAGAATGCATTTATCGCTGAAATTATCCCGACGTTTGTAGAATCAGTTACGAGTAACAAAAGGTCTGTGTTATCTGCTGTGCGTCTGCTTAGATGTTCCATCCCCGCCTCGCTGTCTATAACTATAAATCTATAATTAGCAGAGAGGTTCTTAAGATATTCTCGAAGGATGTTATTTACCGCGCAATAACATCCAGGCCCTTCTGGTCTGCCCATTACAAGAAGGTCAAGACCTTCCCCTTCTACTATTATCTCCTGCAATCTCATATTAAAAAAATCTCCCCTTGGGATATTTTGAGAATATAGATTCCTCGTCTCCTCTCGTATATCTGCAATGGTCTCTTTATAGGTATATCCCAATAAGACATTTAGATTTGAGTTAGGGTCTGCATCTATAGCCAGGACAGGCCCTCCTATTCTTAAAAGATGTCTGATTAGAAGTGTAGATACAGTAGTCTTTCCAACACCGCCTTTACCTGCAACTGCAATAGTATATGCCATCTTCACCTCGAGTTTAACCACTCCTTTACACTCGGGAATAATCCTAATTCAGTATGTGGTAGAAAAAGAGAGGCACTATAATTATTCATAAAAAATGGATTATCACTCAGGTCCAGATAAACCATCCTGGATGATATGGAATTTGCCCTTTCCATTGCCTCACCTGAAAGAAGACATTCAAGCGCCCCTTCTATTGAGGTATTACCCACAAACCTAAATCTTTCTACAGGAAGGTCTGGTAATAATCCTATATTTATCGCCGAACGTATATTCAACGATGTTCCAAGGCCGCCAGCAATATATATATACCTCAGGTCAGACATTGCATAGCCAGATTCTTTTAGAATAGTCTCTATGCCAGTGTATATAGCGCCTTTTGAGTGGATAACATTTTTTATGTCATTCTCATCTATTATGATCTCTTGACCTGTGCCTGAATCTTGCGCCTCCACCAGTACTATCGCCCTGACGCCATCTATTTCTTTTATCCTGATCTTAGAATTGGTTCCTGGATTTATCTTTCCAGAACGGTCTATTATTTTATTTTCAAAAAGCGCACTTATCGCATCAATGGCTCCAGACCCGCATATACCAGAAGGCGGATAGCCGCCTATTGTCTCAAATACTAATTTGCCATTCTTAATACTAGCTGACTGGATAGCACCCTTTACTGCCCTAACCCCTGAACTTAATCCTCCGCCTTCGAAACACGGACCAGCAGAAGTAGAAGTGGCAATATAATAATCTCTATTACCAATGACAACCTCGCCATTTGTGCCAAGGTCTATAAAAAGCGCAGGCTCTTTTATATCATCCATCCCTGATGCAAGTATGCCTGCCACTATGTCTCCTCCAATATAACTACCAATACAGGGAAGGCATGCCAATAGTCCTCTCGGATGTATCTTTATGCCTGCCTCTGCAGCGCGAATAACAGGCACAGAACCTATTACAGGGACATAGGGCGACCTTCTGATAAATGTAGGTTCTATTTTCAACAACAAATGGGTCATCGTGGTATTGCCTGCTGACACAACAGAGGTTATGTCATCAAGGGTAATATTTGTCTGTTTTGCCAGATTATGTATTAAGGTATTTACAGCGTCTATTACTGCATGATGCAGTCTTTCAAGACCTTCTTCTTTTTCAGCATATATTATACGTGTAATTACATCCTCTCCAAAATCTACCTGTGGATTATAACATGCCTTTGCAGCCAAGACGCTTTGTGTGTTCAAATCCACAAGGTATGCAACTATAGTGGTAGTGCCTATATCAAGGGCTACACCAAAATTTACATTGGTCGTATCGCCAGGCTCAATAATTACCACCTCAGTGGTCCCATTACGATTCCCTAAGGTTGCTGTAATTTCCCAATTACTCTGTCTTAATAGAGAAGGGAGCTTCTTTATATTAGCCAAACCCATCTGCATAACGGGTGGATTTTTAACGTTCCTTATCTCCTGAAAAAGTCTCTCAATATCACTACGTCTATCTTCTGAAGATGGTTTAGGTAACTTTAAGAATATCTTTGTGGCCAATGGGCTATACCTGAAGAATTTATACCCTGGCCTCTCCATAGGTTGTTCTACTATTTCTTCCAGAGGGGTATAAAGACCAACAAGTCGATTTTGCCTTGCCTTACCTGTAAGTATCTCTATGTCGGCTAATCTAGAATTTTCTGGTATAAAAACCTCCAGGTCTGATTCAGGGATTGTCCTGCACGCAATGACATATCCTTTCTTTCGCTCTTTTTCAGAGAGCTTGCCACTATACTCTGTAGTAAACTGTCCTTTTTTAATGATTATTTTGCATCTGCCGCAGACCCCTTCACCTCCACAACTATTATATATATGGATCCCTGCCTTTATAGCTGCAGTAAGTAGGTCTGTCCCTTTATCCACCTTGACCTGTTTCTTATCAGGTAAAAACGTAATAGTGACCATTTTATGTGAAGGCCTCTATCAAGAGGGAACCCAGCCTCGTAGGCTGTCCATGCGCATGATGAAACCTTTAGTTAGACCATTTTGCTAAAAAAGAGGTCGGGCTAAAGGGTTAATTCCCCATTTTCCTCTCCCTTTTTCGGGCTAAAAGGCAGTGGAGGCTTAAGCCTCCACTGTTGATCTTTCCAAAAATCTTTAATTCTGTTTTACCTTTAGTTCAGTGCCATCATAAGGGCAATATTGAACATCTGAACCAAATTCTGCTCCGCATTGAGGACAAAATTTTGTCATCATAGCATCACCAACAAGCGCACCGCCTGCTGCGCCAACTGCTCCTCCAATAAGAGCGCCTTCAGCAGCATGGCCAGACTGATGCCCTATAATCGCGCCTGCTCCAGCACCCACAAGCGCACCAACACCAGCACCTTTTTGCGCACCTGTGCAACCAACAACAAATACCAATAACATTATTGTTACAACTAGACCGATCTTCTTCATCTTCTCACACCTCCTTTTCTAAAATTTTATTTAATCATGCGAATCCTGGACACAGGCCAGTAAATTAAGATGGCCTTGCCAAGAAGATATCTTTTTGGCAAAAATCCCCAATACCTGCTGTCTCTGCTTGAGATACTATTGTCACCTAATACAAAATAGGCGTCTTCTGGAATTTTAACTGCCTGCCCTTCTTTGCCAAAATCTCCTCTATTATAATAGTACCTTTCTCTTAAAATAGAATCTTTGCCCACCGCAACTCCATTTATCAAAATCATGCCATTAGAAATCTCTAAGGTCTCACCTGGTAGTCCTACCAATCTTTTTATAAAATCTTTTTTCTTATCCTCAGGAGAGACAAACACTATCACATCGCCCCGTTCTGGCCTCTTGAATTTATAGATGAATTTATTTACCAGAATCCTATCGCCCTCCATCAGGGTTGGTCTCATAGAACCTGTTGGTATCTTAAATGCCTGGATGACATAGGTCCGTATTATTAAAGCCAGTATCAATGCTATTATAACTGGTTCAACCCACTCTTTTATAAAATAGCGAAGTCTATTATTCATAATATCTCCTTACCATCTTATATCTTCAATGCAGCCAGAAATGCCTCCTGAGGTATCTGCACCTTGCCAAATTGTTTTAAACGTTTCTTACCTGCCTTCTGTTTTTCCCAGAGTTTTCGTTTTCTTGTGATATCACCTCCATAACATTTGCCAGTCACATGTTTTGCCAAGGGCGCAACCCTTGTCCTTGCTAAAATCCTCGAGCCAATAGCTGCCTGTATCACGACCTCAAACAGTTGCCTTGGTATTAATTCCTTTAGTTTCTCAGCAAGCAATCTGCCTTTAGACTCTGCCTTATCTCTATGGACAATAGAAGACAGCGCCTCGCACGGTTGTCCATTTATCAGGATATCAAGTTTTACTAAATCTCCAGCCTTATATCCGATAATCTCATAGTCAATAGACCCATAACCTCTTGTCATAGATTTTATTTTATCATAAAAATCTACTATCAATTCAGAGAGTGGCATCTCAAAGAGCAATTTTACCTTGTCCTGCGAGATATATTCGGTAGATTTATATTCCCCCCTCTTCGCCTTACAAAAATCTATAATAGCACTAAGCGTATCCTGAGGTATCATTATATATGTCCTCGCATATGGTTCCATAATCTCAACGATATCTTGTGGCTCAGGTAGTCTGCTGGGGTTATCCACATCTATAATAATATTCTTCTTGTCCCTTACTCTATAAACAACACTCGGCGTGGTAAGCACCAGGTCCAAATCATATTCTCTTTCCAATCGTTCCTGGACTATCTCCATGTGTAAAAGTCCAAGAAAACCACACCTGTAACCAAATCCAAGAGACTGGGAGCTCTCCACCTCATAGACAAAAGAGGCGTCGCTTAATCTCAGCTTTTCCATCGCATTCTTAAGGGCATCAAAATCTTTAGCGTTTGCAGGATATATGCCACAAAATACCATTGGCTTTATGTGCCTATAACCAGGCAGGGGTCTATCCGCAGGTCGAGTTGACTCAGTTATTGTATTACCATTTTTAACATCTCTTAACTCTTTAATCTGACAGATAATATAACCAACTTCGCCACAACCTAGACTATCCACTGGTTCCATATAAGGTCTAAATATACCGATTTCCTGCACCTCATATTTTTTTGAAGAACTCATCATCATGATATTCATACCCTTCTGCAGTTTACCATTTTTGATTCTTATGTAGATAATCACACCTCTATACGGGTCGTATTCTGAATCAAATATCAATGCCCGGAGCGGCTCAGTATCATTCCCTTCTGGCGGAGGGACATCTCTTACGATCCTTTCCAATATCTCCTCGACGCCAACACCAGTTTTTGCACTCGCCATTATTATAGAAGATTCCTTTATTTTTAATATATTATTGATCTCTTCTTTGACCCTTTCCGGTTCTGCATTTTGAAGGTCTATCTTGTTTATCACAGGTATAATCTTAAGACCCTTCTCCATGGCCTGTTGAAGATTTGCCACTGTTTGCGCCTCTACACCTTGAGCTGCATCCACAAGCAACACTGCACCTTCACATGCGGCAAGAGATTTAGATACCTCGTAACTAAAATCAACATGGCCAGGCGTGTCTATTAGATTCAATTCATAGGTATTACCATCTTTTCCTTTATAGGTCATCCTCACGGTGCTTGCCTTTATTGTGATGCCACGCTCCCTTTCTAATTCCATGTCATCCAGAAGTTGCTCCCTGAACAATCTTTCATCGACCGTATGTGTAAGTTGCAACATCCTATCTGCTAACGTAGACTTCCCGTGGTCGATATGTGCAATAATGCAAAAATTTCTTATCCTGGTTCTGTCCATAGCATTATTGTTGACTCTATGAGAAAAATCTTTCCGCCTTCGCTTGAGTAGTTTCTGCGCTCAGTCAGCTAAGGCAGACAGTAGGATATCCTGTTGTTCCCATGATGAAACCTTTAGTTAGACCATTTTGCTAAAAAAGAGGTCTGGCTAAAGGGTTAATTCCCCATATTTATTGAAACCCACCACTGGCTATGTCTTAAACACTCAACGCTATTTTCTTTCCAAACTCCAGATACTCATCAGCCAATCGTTGTGTCTTTGCCTCTGCGTAGATCCTTAATATCGGCTCTGTTCCAGAGAGTCGGAGTACAAGCCAGCTAGAATCCTCAAGGATGAATTTATATCCATCGTATGACTTTATCTCCTTGATGGTCTTATTTAGTATTTTCTGTGGAGGGTTGTGCTCAAGGAGTTTCATCAAACTCTCTTTTTTGTCATTAGGATAATCCATGTCTATCCTGGCGTATCGAAATCTACCATATATATTTTCCACCTCTTTTATAATCTGTTCAATCCCTTTTTTTCTATAAGCCATCATTTCCAATAACAATATCCCAAGAAGCATACCATCCCTTTCTGGCATATAATCCTTGATACCTATTCCACCAGATTCCTCGCCTCCTATAAGGATATCCTCATTAAGCATAAGCTTACATATATGTTTAAAACCAACTGGCGTCTCATAGAGTCTTAGACCATGTCTCTCTGCAATACGCTCTATAAGCGTTGTATTGGTAATAGTCTTTACTACCCCTCCGCGCCATTTTCTATCCTCTACGAAATGCAATAATAAAAGCGCCATTATCAGACCTGCACTCATATATCTCCCGCTTGGAGTAATCGCTCCAATCCTATCTGCATCACCATCATTAATAATGGCTATGTCATATCTTTTCCTTTTTAATTCCTTAAATGTTGACC
>Ga0207433_10013860_pt1 | contig 11771 bp, 11 predicted proteins | sample YelNatPaOPGAMG01_FD_187559 | JGI IMG/M metagenome (GOLD analysis project Ga0207433, IMG submission 187559) | Hot spring thermophilic microbial communities from Obsidian Pool, Yellowstone National Park, USA - OP-RAMG-01 (SPAdes) (version 3) | ecosystem: Environmental > Aquatic > Thermal springs...
CCTTCAAATTTTATACCTCTATCGCTATCGCTAAAATCACTTGGCCTATCGAGTGTTTGAAGGTATAAAACTTCTTCTGTATCAAGGTCTAAAAGCGTCTTCTCTATCTCATCGTCAGAAATATTCAATTTCTTTTTAACTGCATCTTTAAAAACAGGCACAGGCACAGAGTCACCATAATGATTTATTGCATTTAGTTCATCATAAACCCTTTTAAATATCAATTTTAAGGCTTCTTCTTTTGGTATAAGATTTTTGCCTTGTAATTTAGCTGACTGGATTCTTCCTTCCAATATCCAGTCATTTATGGTTCTACGAGCAACTCCGACTATTTTTGCAAGTTGCGAAGCTGTGAAATAATCAGTAACACTTTGCAGATTTTCTGCTACACTATGAGACACTATTGAAACATTTTGAGACACATTGTCTGTAACATCGTGAGACATATTTGAGACATTATGAGACATATTTGGGACATTTTGAGACATTGCAACACTTTGCAACATATTTGAAACATTCTGCAACATGCTCAAGACATCTTGTAACATTTTTGCAACATTTTGCAACATATTGAGTTTTTCGTTTATCTCTTTCAAAAGTATCTCAGTATCTACTTGTTGGCCTACAATTTCTTTTTCCTTCCGCAATTCATTAAGTTTCTGCTCTAAAATTCCTTCTTTCTCCCATCTATACAGCGTTGCTCGTGAAATCCCGAGCGTTTTTGCTAACTCTGTTTTTTTCATTCTTAACCTCCTTTAGGATATTATAAGACATTTTTAAACATTTTGCAACATTATAAGACATATTATATGTAACACTATGAGACACTATTGAGACATTTTGAGCCACAATATCTGTAACATTATGAGACATATTTGAGACATTTCGAGACATTAAAGCTTTGATTGCTCTTCTATAAGAGGACTGTCAAATTTCACAGTAGGTTGATGAGGTAGTGGTAAAAGAATGGGGAGAGTATATACGAGTCACGAGCAGATACAAAAATTTTTTGCAAAATTCTTATGAAATTCCCATAGATATAAGTATATATGAGGTTTTGTATACCATAGTTAGCACCTGCACACTTTACTCTTTTTTACATAAAAATTCACTTATAATCATATTTTTCGCCATATCGCTATTTTGCCATACTTTTTTATGATTTTATCATACTTCCTAACTTACACCTTTTTCCGCAAGTTTCCAATGCTCATTTTACCTACAAATGACATCTAAAAACGCCGAAAGTCCATACCACTGTATTTATCTATGTTATTTGGCAAAATTGAGAGGTTTATCCTATGGAGAGTGTTCATACGTTATGCCACGCTTTATAATAGCTGCCAATTTTATCTATAAATATCATTTAAAAACTTAATAGTCCGCAGCTATCATAAAAAATGAATTATCTGGCAAAATTGAGGGTTTACTAAAATCAATATGATCGTTAAAAACACATCCACTTAATCCTGATTATGGTTAGTACTCTTTACTTGGTTCTCTTTTCTAATAAAGATGTAAAAAGTAACAAATTGTTAAACGTAGTCTAATCAGCATCAATCTTTTTCAAAGAATTTTTCCAATGCCTGTTGTATTATCTGGTATCCTTTCTTTCTCTGCAGAGCTGCCTGGATCTTAATCTTGGTAATTAATTCTTCAGGTAAATAAGTAGTATATTTTACAAGTGTAGTCTCCTGTTTGCTAATTTCCTTTTCCTCTATCTTTTTGTCCTCTTCTGAGTTATTACTTTCATCTTTTACTGCAAACTGGTTTACTGGTTTACCAGTTTGCAATTTTGCTGTTTTATCTTCTTCCTGGTTAGCTGGTTGTAAGTTAAAGAAATCTATTGGCTTTACTGCTTCCCTTGAAATAGGACTCCTCCTTTGCATAAGCTCCTCTATCTTTTTCTTACTCATTTAAGATCACCTCCGCCAATCGTCTATATTCAATACTACCTTGATGATTAGGATCATAAATCACCATTGGTATCCCTGCAAGAGTAGCTTCAACTTGCTTAATACTGAAGGATATTTCAACAGGAAGTATAAGATCGCTATATTTTTCTCTCACTTCAGCCATGACTGATTTTGCAATATTTGTCCTGGGATTGACCATAGTAAAGAGTATACCTTTTATCTTGATCTTCGGATTAAGACCTTTTTTTACTTTTGCCACATCCTCCATGGCTTGCGCAAGTGCCTGTATAGCAAGAAAATGTGCCTGAAGTGGTATTAAGACAAATTCTGCATATGTGAGTGCTGCGATGCTTAAGTAGCTTTCAGAAGGTGGCGTGTCAATGATAATATAGTCATACTGCTCTTCCAATGGCTCAAGTATCCCTCTTAATAAACCTATCTGTGTCGCTTGCATTCCTGCCTCTGTTTTTGCTAAATCTGGATGGGAAGGTATAATATCCAGCCCAAAATCTGTTTTTATAACAACATCTTGAGGTAAAACATCTACTGAAGTAAAAAGATTGTTAATACTATATTTCAAACTCATTGGATCAATACCTACGCTCAATGTAGCATTGGCCTGCGGGTCTAAATCAACAAGCAGCACATTCTTTCCTTTCAATCCAAGTGCAGCGGAAAGATTAACAGCAGTTGTCGTTTTACCACATCCGCCTTTCCGTAATGTAATAGCATAGCTTTGTGCCATCTTTACCTCCTATACTTTAACATCTTACCAGTAAACCATTAAACTGTTTTACTTGTAAAACATTAAAACAGTAAACAGTCATTCTGATTTATATTATAACAAAATCAAGAGAAATAAAATATATGACTTTAAAATATTTACCATTTTGTAGGTTTACCATTTTGCCAGTAAAACAGCAAAATGTTTTAATTACAAAATAAAATGATATTTAAATTCACGGCAAATTAAACGGTGGAAATTTAATTCGGCGTTTGCAAGCGTAAGGAAAAAAATAGGTATAAATAAGGATTATTTGCTATTATGAATAATCCACTAAACTTAACAAAAATACCCTTAGACTATAATACAGATCTTTTCACGCATAAACATTATGGTATATTTTTTATAAGTTTTGAAAGTATTCATGGATATTCATAAAAATACGAAGACCTATTAAATGCATTACTCCAAAAACCTGCAATTTTTTTAAAAAAGTACTAAAATCTCTATAATGATAAAAAAACGCTCAATTCAGGTTTATACTTTTTTGGCAAAAAATGCATTACCACCCCACTAGATCTTTAAGTTTGTTAATCTCTTCTAATGTTCTTTCAGTATCAACTAAAAATGCACTTAACTCCTCCTTTTCATAAAGTTGCAAACGGGAATGGAATGATTCGTTTCTTTCTTTAGTAATGTAGTTTTCTAGATATGCAACTATATTTCTTAGCAATTCATTAGCTTCATCTTTTTTTGAATTATCTATAACTTTATTAATTATTTCCGGTCTAATCCAGGATATTATACTTCTTAGATGGGATAAATCAGAATAATAAATTAACGCTTCACCCTTTTTTAAAGATTTGTCTTTTGTAAATTTCCACTGATCAATCCAATCCTGTTTACCTTTATTTTTAACTAATTCAATCAGTCTTTCTTCTTCATAATCCAATGACCACATGATTAATTGACGCAAACCCATTTCACAATTCTGGATGTTAATTGAAATTTTGCTCATAATTTCTTCCTTTTCTCTTTTCTTTTTCTCCTTTTTAGCCTCTTCATAAATATCTATGCAACCTTGATTCCTATAACCTATTTTTTCGTAATCTTCAAACGTCATTATTACTCTATCATAGTCTTTCTGTGACATGAAAATTCGCAAAAGTATTTGCAACGCATCTTCTGCATATTCTTCATGTTCATTATCCTCGTGAGCCAAACTTAATATTTTTCTTGCTTCACCTTTAGCTTCATCATAGTTCCCATTCTTAAAGAGATTTATCAATCTTTTTGTTCTTGAGGGTATATCTTCAAGCAATTTGCTTTCAAGATTTCTCATTTTTTCATCAAAGCTTTTTTTCTTTTCAAGGTCGTTTTTTCCATCCGCAACTTTCAAAGCTTCCTTATAAAGTCGGATTTTTCTTTCTATATCATCTTCTCTTTCTATTAAGGTTTCTACAGCTTCGAAATAATATTTAGGATGGATAATTGTTTCTTGAACGAGGCTAAACTCAATATTTTTCCAATTTCTCAAAAGCCTCAAGTAGTCATCTTTTCGTTGTTCATTATCATATATTCCCAAATATCGCTTAACTTCTCTCCTTAATTGGTCAAATTCTTTTAGAGATGCTAAAATGTTTATTCTTAGAATAACTAATGAAACATCATTATTTGTTTTCTCAATAGCTTGCTCACTTGTTTGAAGAGCGATATTATGTCTACCACGACTAACTTCCATGTTAATCCATTCAGTCCATATTCTAACATCTTTTGGGTTTAGTTCTGTTGCCATTCTAAAACTATCTTCAGCTTTAAGAAACTTATTTAAATTTTTCTCAACTTTTGCTAATTCAAAATATATTCTTGAATTCTGTATAACTTCTAACGCATTTATAAGTTTGTCTTCTGCCTCTTCAAATCTATTACTATCAATTATCTCACGAATACTATTGAGAAATAAATCAGCTTTATCTAAGGTCTTATAATTGTTTTTGATAATTTTATTCTTTTTTTGGACAATTTCATCTTCAATTTTCCAAAAGTCCTCATAGTATTGCCTTACAAAATTAATAGCCATTTGTGGTAGTGTATATTCGTTTTCTCTTGTAACATTTATCAAGTTGTTCTCTCTAAGATTTTCAAGATAGCTTTCCAATTCCTCTTTTCTATAGCCTGTCATCGTCATCAGTAGCTCAAAAGAAGCTGGGGGGTCGCTTTCTCTCTTTGTCGTTACCAAGGCAGCTATAACTTTAAATACATACTGTTCTCTATCTGTAAGCATTTCGTACATATCCTTAAACGAGAAAAGAATTATGTCAGATAAAACTTTTCTTTTTTCAGAATCGTCTTTTGCGTTTTTCAAACTCGGATATCCTAAAAGTTCATCATATATTTGTCCTCTACTCTTTCCCAAAGCCATTTGTCCTACAATAAATTCTATACCGAGAGGTATGCCTCCTACTCTTTCTACTAATTTAATGTTGTCGTGATCGGTAGCATTTAAAATATCCCTGATATTATGTTCAGAAGCAAGATACTTAAGCATTTTTAGGGCGTCATCAATAGCTAACCCTTCAATCTCAATTGGAAAATCAATTATCTTTTTCCTTTTCCTGCTCGTTGTAAGCACTTTCAAAAACTTGTTTTCAGCAGCAAATTTGTTAAAATCATGTGTAATATAATCGAAGAATTGATTATCATCAATGCTTTCAAGGTTATCTAAGACAAAAAATATTTTTTCCCTTTTTAAGACCTCATCCTCTACGAACTTTTTCTTTTCTTCTAAAGGTTTATTTATAAGTTCTTCAAACTTAATAACGCTAAGTGTTGCATCAATCAATTCCTCTACTCCTCTAAAACTACTTCGGACTGTCTTTATCATAAAATCGCTTGAAAAAGGATCAAAAACAGTTTCCTTAGCTGTTAACCAAACTATATAATCAAATTGGTTAGAAGGTAACACTATTTCCTTACAAAAATAATAAGCCAGTGCTGTTTTCCCTATGCCACCTACTCCATCAATTGAGGCTATAAATGTTCCTCCCCTTATAAGAGTTTCCAATATCTTATTGATAGAATCCTGCCTTCCAAAAAACTTTCTATATGGTGGTTGAGGCGGTAAATTATGCTCAGTTGCTATGTTTTTTTCACCTCCTTGCTAATTTCTTGAAAGTAACTACTGATATTTCAGTTACATCAAAAGAATATCCGAATGTCGTCCCAAAATTTATAACATAACAAAAAAAGTTTATTTCAATACAACCTATTCTATTAAAAATCCTCTCTGTTAGAAAGCTTGCCATTTACTTAAAATATAATTTCTGTAATCTATAGCAAATTTTAGTAACTTTTCAAAAAAATGCAAGTTTTTGCATAAACTCCATACAGTCCTAAATCCAACAATATTTAAGATGATTCAATTATAAACAGAAACATTTGGAGTCTTAAGGACATTTTGTATTTTTAAATATTACATTCTGATCCTAACAGCAAGAAGAACTTAGAAAGTTTTTTTATTTATGTCCAAATATACGAACAAGGGCACAACAATCATTCGATAAAGAAAAAAATTTCAAGTCGTCATTTCGCAAAGTTATTTAGAGAACAAAATACTAAAATTATGAAAAGTAAAACGAACTCATCTACTTTGACAAAGATGTTCATCTCAAAATAAACATATTCTTATTACAAAGAAACCACATAAACATGCTTAAATAATGAATAAGTTGCTAAACATATTAGACTCTTCATATGAAAGAAAGGAAAGTGATGAATATGCAACTTACAGGATTGTTACCGCTGTATAACGAAACTATGAAAAGATTAATTAATGCTTCTAATTTTTCTACAGCACTGGGTCTTAAAACAGATAATAGTTCTGGATTTCTTAAAGAGATTTGATAAATACCTCAAAGAAAAGGGCATAAAGCACAACTATATATCCACGATGTCCACTTATAAATAGATATGTTAAAAGGACAAATAGAACTCTTCAAGATGAATTCAAAAATGAAAACATATTCTTTAAAAAGACGATATTAATACGTTCAACAGGAAACTTATGGATTACTTCATATGGTACAATATACAAAGACTTCATAAGGGTTTAAACAATTTGACAAAAATTGATTTTCTGTCAAAATATTATCCTAGAGTCTAAAGTGTATGTAACTCAAATATAAGCGCAAGTAAACTAAATATCTGATAATATAATATTAGGAGGTAATATATGGAAGCAAATACGATAAACAGGGTAATTCAGACAGGAATAGTAGATTCTGTATCTATCTTACCAGTTACTACTGGAGAAGGGAAAAAGCTAATTGCTACTATGTACATCAGACAATGGGATTACAGAAAAAAGGAAGAGGATGAAGGTAAAAAGGTAAACGAGTTCATTGTAAAGGGTACTGGTGAATCAATAAAAGTGTTTGAAGAAATCCAAAAACTATTAGAGTATAAACAAAAGGTTTATGTAATGGTAAGGGGTACTTTACAGGCCAGGGCTGCGAAGGAAGGTTCTGATTCTAATCTTCCTTTTCTAACGAATATTTTTGTCACAGACGCTGACGCAGTCGAAATTATTCCTAATTTTATTTTGGTAAACGAAGCTACTTTTGCTGGAAGGATATTTCAGAACGGAGCAATACAAACGAAAATTAAGTATGGGAGCAAAAGTGATCCTGATAGTGTTCGTGTAGTGTTTGCGGTTGAAGTTGGGAAAACTCCGAAAGGTAAAAATCCATTCGCAGAAACTAAACCGTCAAATGTGTTTTTCTGCATTTACAAACCTAAAAACAAGGAAGGATTCGAAGTTATAAAACACAGGTTTTTTGATAAAGGAAGAGATGTATTCCTAACGGGCGCCTTAATATCCAAGCCTGGTGGAATTCCTGGAGCTAATAAACATACAATCGCAATTTTAGTAAGAGAAATAAAGACAAGCACAGAAAGGTCTATAATCATCAAGGTCTATAATCATAGGAGATTGAAGCATAGTGTGGACATTAAAAGTACGCAGTAAATTTGTTTAAGAAAAGCACAATAAATTGTTTCTGAGGAGGAAATTATGGACGATGAAGAAAAAGGAGCAGAGGAAGAAGAACTAACCGATGAAGAAATAGAAGAATTAGTAAAAGAAGAGGCAGAAGCAGTAGAAGAATCAAATGGCGTAATTAAAGTTAATGCAGATTTACGGGAAGCAGATGTAGAAGAAGGGGAAAGAAGAGCGAGAATTTTAGCCTCAGCGATTGTAACCTTCTTCGAACAAAATAACTACTCAATGAAAAAAGTTATTTCAATTGACTTCGGAAGCACAGTTTTTACTAACAACAAAATCATGACTGCTCTTGAGGTTTCATCAGACTTGCTAAAAAGCAAGGGATATGTTTTGGGCTTTTTTATTGCAAGAAAATCTACCGAGAACTTCTTTAGAATTGTTGCATTCATTGCAGGAAAAGTAGAAGAGACTGAGGATTTCAAAGAGGCTATAGAAAGAGCTCTTAGAGAGGACAACAATGAAATCAAACAAACAATCAAAGATAACATCAAGAAAGCTTAATAAGAAAACTCTGATTAAAATATCGAGATTTAAGCCCTTTGAATTTAAAAAACTAAAAAAAAATCTCCTAAAGTACTACAGAGCAGTCATTTTTTACCCCTTTTACGATAACGGAGACATTTTTGGTTATGCAATCCCAAAAGATGTAAGACGACATCAAAAGAATGAAAAAATAATCGCATTTAATGAAACACTTGCAAGGGATATCGCTTTGAAAAATGCAACAAAAGGTAAAAAGATATGGATAGAGATACAACCGTGGGGAATAACGACAAGGGAAATTTAGATTGTAAAGATACGATGATAAGTTGTAATGTCGTAAAATAAAAACACAAAGACTTAAAAATTCCTGTAGAATACCCGAAAATCATGGAAGTTGATGAAATCTATTAGTAATAGCAATTTTGAAGGTTTAAGAAAAACTCTTATCTATAGAAATTAAATTATGTAGTTTCAACTCATATTCTTTAATGATCTTTACTGAATTTTATATAACGACTACATTGTAGTTGTTTATTCTTTTTATTCTTTTTATTCTTTTTCCATACCTCACCAACGTACATTGTGACTATGTTTTTTACAACGAACTATCACTTTTTCGAAGTTAACTATCACTTTTTCGAAGTTAACTATCACTTTTTCGAAGTTAACTATCACTTTTTCGAAGTTAACTATCACTTTTTCGAAGTTAACTATCACAATATTATCACTATAGGATTATTATAAATATTGGGCTTACACTATATCCTTGTGTGAATTTTTTCCATTTAGATAGGGTATGAAAGATGTCTAATTGTAACACATTATAGAAAAGAGATATTATTAAAATATATGGTAAGACTTTATATAACTTGGGCTGTATATCTCTTGAAAGGGTTGTACCTTTACAGATACCGGAATCAAACCTATTCTACACAAGGAAAAAAGTATTCAGTTCTTGACTTATAAGGGAAAATTCGGACTGTTAATACATAAGTAAGGATAGCAGTATTAACATTGTTGTATTAACTATCACTTTTTCGAAGTTAACTATCACTTATAAAAAACCGTGTTATTACAAATATGTCTAAGTGTGATATAATATATAAGAGGTGATTAAAGTGAATGATAATAAGACTGAACGTTTTTATAGTCTTAAAGACTTCGTGGAAAGATTTTTGGTATCAGAGAATCTTAAGGAGAGGTATCTTCCTTTCGAGTATCAGTATATTGAATACGTTTCTGAATTAGTGAGATATCTTAAACGGATGGCTAGAAGTGGTGAAATAAGGGCAATTAAGAAAAAGAATGTATATCAGATTCCCGAAGAAGAATCTGAGAATATTAGAGAAAGATTGTCCGTTGTAATTGAACGATTTGAACAGAAACGAAAGAAGGAGGAGGAACAAATACATCAATTGATAGAGGAATTAAAGCACTGGGAAGAACGGGAGTAGAAAATGGACGAAATGAATAATATTGTAAAAAAATCTAACGATTTGATTGATAAAGCACGATATGAGTTGACTCTTACCCAGCAAAGGTTGATTCTCTATGTGATTACTATGATAAGAACTGAGGACGAGGATTTTAAAACTTACAGCATTCCTGTTTCTAAATTTATGGAGATAACAAGAGGTTCTGATTGGCTTTATCATGAATTAAAAAAGGAAGCAAAAGACCTCTTGAAAAAGCCAGTTGAAATACCAGTGGAGGATGGCGGTTTTGGTATTGCTCCATGGTTTTCCTACTTTGAATATCTTCCAAAGCAAGGCATTGTTCGAGTGAGCTTTGATCCACATCTTAGGCCCTATCTTTTGCAGCTTAAAGAACGTTACACGGCCTATCAACTTAAGTGTGTTTTACCGATGCGTTCCACTTATAGCATAAGAGTTTACGAGTATTTAAAACAGTACGAGAAATTCGGATATCGTAAGTTCGATCTAGAAGAGTTTAAAAAACACTTAAAGATAGAAAATAAGCCTTCTTTTGCACAGTATGGCCATATAAAATCCCGTATTCTTACGCCCGCCATAAGAGATATAAATAAGTTCAGCGATCTCTTTATAACCAAAATAGTTGAACATAAAGTTTCTCGTAAAGTTAATGGTTTTACTATCTATTTCAGAAGAAAGGAAGATATTTTAACATCACAACAAGTAGAATCTCAACCAGTTTCTCAGCAATCTCAGTCAGTAGAATCAATTCCTCAACAACCCGAACCTAAAATAGAACAGAAGAGACATGATATTTCTTCTCAAATTGAGGAACTTGCGCAACTCTTTCCTAAGGACTTACAAAATGATGCACCAGTTATTCTTGAGTCCTGGCTTGCAAAATACAGTTATGAAGATGTAAGAGATGCTATCCTTTACACTATTGATCAAAAACCTGATAGAAACTTTACAGGCTACGTAGTAAGAATTCTCAGAGAGCTTCCTACATCTCTTATAGAATACAGATCTATACGTGAAAAAAAGGAGAAAAAAGAGCAGAAAGGAAAGATACAAAAGAAGGTATTGGAGGAAAGAGCCGAACTCGAGTCTTATTGGTGGACCATAATGATTAGTGAGTATAAAGCTTCGCTTACTCAGGAAGAACTGCAAGAACTTGAAGAAGAAGTAAGCAATAAAGCTAAAGAAAAGGGTACAGATCTCGAAACTGAAGAAAAACTCATTATAAAGAGGCGAATTAGCAACTCTGGCATTAAAGTAGCTGAAGAACTTACAATTGATGAGCTAAGAGAGTTCAGAGAAAGACATCTCAACAATAAAGAACCAAATGTCAAAAAGAGAGTACTTACCGTGAAAAGTTTTAAAACGGCGATAACTGTTGCAGTATCGCTACACAAGGCAAAGCCCGAAATGTATATTGAAATTAAAAGCGATGATGATTATGAGCTGGATTTAAACCTTGTAGTATGCACTAATCCAACTTATAAAGGTGTGGTAATTGAAATAGGGGAAAATGGAAAAGAGATTTTTGAGCAATATGTTGGAAAAGAATACTCAGAGTGGCAAAAGATTGCAAAGCTTGCATACAATTACCTATTCGAATGATATCTTGGAGAGATGAGCAACCTCCTTGGAACTCTATTCAAGAAATTAAAGTTTTTTAAAGGGGATTATAGAGATCCAGCGTAGCATACATAAGATTTCTGAATCTAAATAAGATCTTTTTGGTTTACTAATGTATTCTCTGCCTGTTATAAAAATTTTTATCTTTAGATTCAAAAATGGGACATATATTTCCATGCTCAAAATGTTTTATTTAGGACAAAATCATTATATTAGGATTAGTATTTTCGCTAATAATTTATTGGAACCTTATTGGCAATAGATGTTAATAAAATACCTAAAAATATTTACCTCTATAAGGTTGCTCACTATAATCACGTTTACGATCAGAATCTATGTAGCCCGAATAATATTTTTTCGCACCTTTTTTGTTTATATTTGTCCATTTCTACTATAGTAATTTACAGAATGCGTTAATCTAATGCTACCTTTTTCTCATACCCACACGACGAGCACTCATATCCAAGCAATATCCTTTCTTCTTCGGTATACAGGAGCTCGTGAATAAAAAA
>Ga0207433_10013867_pt1 | contig 11769 bp, 16 predicted proteins | sample YelNatPaOPGAMG01_FD_187559 | JGI IMG/M metagenome (GOLD analysis project Ga0207433, IMG submission 187559) | Hot spring thermophilic microbial communities from Obsidian Pool, Yellowstone National Park, USA - OP-RAMG-01 (SPAdes) (version 3) | ecosystem: Environmental > Aquatic > Thermal springs...
TTGCCCGGTTGGTATGGTTGTAGGCTGCGCGTCCTGCGCGTGTTGAATGACGTTATTGCTATCAACTAAAATCCACATCATTACCGCCTCCTATCCTGCGGTATGGCGGCCATGCCAACCGGGATACCCTGCTGTTCATGCAACTCAAGGGCCTTCTCAAGTGCCAGGTCAAGGATTTGACGATTAACCTCTTGTTCAACCTCAACGTCAATATGGTCCTGGGAGGCTTTCTCCCAATGGTGCTCATGGTTCGGGTCGTTGTAAACGATCTTGTGATGTCCGCGGTCATACGCGCGGAACGGCTGGAAATGGTGCAACTTGCCATCTTTCATCAAGAAATAAACGCAATGGTCGGGATGTTCCGCCGCTTCCTTGGCAGCTTTCCCAATAGCATCCTCTTCGTGCAACCAGCGTTCGCGCGTCCCGATAGGCGGATCACCATTGCCATCCCAAACCAGGACTTCCCAGCGTTTACGTTCATTTTCTTCAATTTCTTCCTGGTCAATAGATTGAATCGCTCGTTTTGCGATTGCAGTGTTTAGGATAATGCCGTGCATGGCGGCAAATTTGAGCAGGTCTACGGATTTAATCATGTGAATACCTCCTAATATCTACATAATGTACGCCATAACTGTGGCAAGGTTACCACCGCTATACCCATCAATCGCATAAATCAGGTTTGCATAACTATCGTATGCGGCGGCAAGACCATATCTTGATATATCACTTGCAAGCGTAGTCCAAGAATTAGAAGATTTGCTGTATGTTGTAACTATAGAAAGAGCACCACTATTATTACTCCCGTCAATCGCATAAGTCAGGTTTGCATAACTATCGTATGCGGCGGCAAGATAATCTCTTGTTGTTGCGTCGCTTGCAAGTGCAGTCCAAGAATTAGAAGATTTGCTGTATGCTGTGACTGTGGAAAGATAGTTATTATTATACCCATCAATTGCATACGTCAGGTTTGCTGAACTGTCATATGCGGCGGCAAGGTAAGCCCTTGCCGTTGTGTCGCTTGCCAGTGTAGTCCAGGAGTTGGATGACTTGCTGTAAGCTGTGACTGTGGAAAGATTACTACCATTATTATTTCCATCGATTGCATATGTTAAGTTTGCTGAGCTATCATATGCAGCGGCCATACCCAGCCTGCTTACTAGGTCATTAGCAAGCGTAGTCCAGGAATTAGAGGATTTACTATAGGCATAAACTGAATTGCTTCCACCATCAATCTCATATGTCAGATTCGCCGAACTATCATATGCGGCAGAGAGACAAATATTCGATGCCGGACAATTAGCAAGTGCAGTCCAAGAATTAGAAGATTTGCTGTATGCTGTAACAATATTAGAATTTCCATTAATTGCATACGTCAGGTTTGCTGAACTGTCATATGCGGCGGCAAGGTAAGCCCTTGCCGTTGTGTCGCTTGCCAGTGTAGTCCAGCCTGGAATATAAACAGCAGAATAATAACCAGCAGGATATATTCCTGCAGTTATTGTACGCAAAGTACCGTTGTTGGGCATGGTGCCCGCTATGCCTATGCCGGCCGCAGCACTTGAAAACGTAAATCCCGTCAGAACATCTGCAGCCAAAGCGTTGCCTATTGCTCCTGTTCCACCCCAAAAACCCATATTTATCCCTCTTTAGCTGTAAATGCTTGTCCGGCTGTCCCGCCGATTATGTTTACTGCTTCCGTGCTGATAAAACCGTTTTCCATAACGAAACCTTGTCCGGCGGCAAGCTGGATAGACGGCTGGCTGGTAGTGGCCGCAGCCGTGAAGTTGAACCACAACGGCGAGGATGAGTTGTTCTGGATAAGTAAATACCGCCTGTTTGGATTAGCAGGGGCAAGCTGTTGGGATGTGTTTGCGGTGGTTATTGTGCCAGAACGGTCTATGAGTGTGCCCTGCTTGACAGCGGCACCCTGTAAAAGCGGTGTCCAGTCGGCACCGGTCTGGGTTGTTCCATTTATCCCGGCAATGTCAACACTTAGCCCACCACTGGCGGCAAGCTTCAACCGTGACCATGCGCTACCCGTCCAGGCCGTAAGTCGAGCCAAAAACCGGGGTAGTCCGCCACTTACCGCCGCCACGCCGTCAGAGTTGTCGTCCAACGGTGAAGCCACAGAAACGGTATTCCACTGCGCTATATTCTCCGGCGCGGTCACGCTGACATTTACCTCGCTGCCCAGGTACAGGATAAAGCTGTCACCCTGCGCCGGGGCAGTGCTGAGGTTTGTTACCGTGAATGTGCTGGCTGTATTATCCGAAATGGCCGCAAACTGGCCCTGTGCCGCGCCGTTGACAAAATACATATACCCGCCCTTCCAGGCGGAAGGAACGTATGTGTTCCCGGCGGTCGGCACGGATGTGGTAGTGGCTCCGGACGCCACATTCCCCATGCGTCCCATGAAAATCGCCTGTAATAGATTGATGAAGCCAATTGATTCACTCATTATTCATCCCCCCACGGCCTTTTCCCGGCCAGAAGTGGCGAATATGCCAAATCCGCCACGGACGGCACAGGTGCCCAGGTAAGCCGTATGCCAGCCTGTAAATAGCAGTGGTGTACGAAGGTGCTGCAATCAAAAGACTTGCTGCTGTAGCCGCGCTTAATCGGCAGGTGGAAAAACAGCCTGGCTGCCTGTTCAAATAACTGGCGTATATTGTACGGCGTACCTATGTAAGACTTCGCAATGTTTACAATCCGGTAACGGTCACGCTCCGTCAAAACGGTACACTCAAAAACGTAACTGTCCGGGCTGTCAAGGTATTTGTCCGCTGAAACCACATGAATCGGCTGCCAGGGCAATACTTCGATGACACAATTGCAGCCGATGAACATGACAACGTGGGAGAAGGGGTTTACCTGCGCAAACTCTATCAGCCTGGCCCGCACGGTTTTACCAGAGTAAAAAATCAGGTCGGCTGGCTTAATCGACATATGCCCCCTCCCCCCAGTCTCACTGTTCTACAACATCACAAAACTGGCCGGTGTTAAACCCGTTCGTGTCCAGGCGGATCAGCTTTCCCGCCTGCGGGCGGCGACAGGTGAGCAGTGCACAGTCATTAGGTATGCTCCTGTTGCTCATTCCTACCTGCGGCAGTATTATCTTGCGCCCGCCCTGCCCGTCCTCTATCAGGGTAACGCCGTGCGCGGGACAATAAAATGTTCTCATGAGATTTCATGCCCCCCGTTCACGATTGCGGCCAGAGACTTCAATACGTTATACCCGTAACTCATCAGTGGGGCAAAGAACAGGTCGAAAAACTCCCGGTCAATGTAAATTGCCTCACCGAATACGGATATTGTGGTATCGGTGTTCGTGTTGTTGACGATACTGAATTCGATTCCCTGCCTGGAGTAGAAATACTGCCCCAGCTCCGCCTGCCCGGAACTGGTCAACAAATAAGGATGACCACCGACGCCGACCACCTGCTTGCCGTCAACAGATAGCGACAGGGTAATGCCGGAAGAATAATAGCTCGCCACGTACCGGAGCGGAGACCCGTAAACAATCACCGTATTGGGAAATACAGGCAAAGAAGCGGTTGTTGTCTGCATGGCTGGGCAGGTGAAGGCCAGGTTTCCGATGTCAATGAACAAATGTCCGGATAGCTCCACCGACAAGATCATTTCATTGATCGTCTTTGGTGACACGGGCAGGGACAGCGTAGGCAACGGCATAGCTAACCGCCCGGACGATGCCCCCGTTTCCTGTGCCGCCTGTTGAGCCGTGGGCACCGCAGCAAGCTCGCCGGCCACCGCCTGCAGCTGTCCCGCTATCTGTGACATTGCCTGCGTAGCCTGCTGTTGCTGCTGCAGGAGCTGGTAAAGGTACTGAATTACGTCCGGTTGGAAAATGCTTTCCCAAAAATTTTCTTTCGGTGTGTTAGCCATGGTTTACACCACCCCGGCAATGGCACGCAGGTAGGTATCGCCCGGTACGTCGCCCTTGTGCGCCAGACCAAACCGGACGCGCAGGATGTTGGACATCTTGACGTGCCAAACCTTGACCCGAATAGGCACGTTGGTCAGGGTTGTCGCTCCCTGCACGTGGAACGTCAGGTAATTGAGTGCCGGCACGAACACGTCCCAGGGTCGGTCGTCGGCGTCAACAAACGCCGCACCGGTTACACCCATGTAGTTGTAGTCCTCATCCCGGTCAACCGACAGCACTATCGCCGGGGCGCCCTCTATAGCGATTTCCCGGAGCACCAGGAAGGTATCTTGCCCGCTTTCGCTTGCCCGTATGGTCAGGAATGACTGGTCGGAAGTGGTCACGTCCACATGCTCCAGCCGGATGTCCTCATACAGAAGCCGGTTGTAATATGTGCGCTCAATTTGCGCATCGATGGGAATGGGGAAAGTGCCTTTATCTACAGCACTCTTTATGTCGATTGACTTAAGAGCTTCCTGCTCGTCGGCGGTAAAACTGTTTATACCCATGAGCAGCTTGTCTGCCACGGTCAGCCGGCGCATGGAAACCTGGTAATTCAAGTAGAAATTGCTCACCGCAGAACCCGTATTCTGAACGTACAGCGACATATTCTTGACTGCCGGCAGATGCAGCCTTTCGGCCCTCGTCCCGGCAGGGAGAGCGTCCGTCTGCCCCTGGCTCGCCAGTGCCTGTATGCTGCGCTTATCAAAGGTGAATTGCAGTGCGGTATTCGCGTTCTGTGTGGCCGCGATATTGGACAGGTTGGCCACCCAAAGCGGGGTGTCCGTTTTGTTCAACCTGCTCACATAGAAGATGGTGTTTGAACCAGGGTTGATCGTGGCGGGTCCGGCTGTGTACTGAAGGCGTTCATACCAGTATTTGGCGGAAAAAGCCTGCTGCTGGCTGAACGGGATGATGGTTGCCAAGGAAACTCACCTTTCCTTTCATTATTTAAGGGAAATCCCCATATGTACGAAAATGGCCGTTGTGTCACGGGCACCTGCCCGGGCCGGGTCCGGGAAGGAATTACCCCGCACCTCTGCCCGCTCCCGCAGACCGGCCATTTTCCTGTTAATCTATGTGGTTATTAGGCCGCCGCCTGGATGCCGCCAACCGGTACATACTTCACCAGCAGCAGTCCGCCGGCGGTCTGCGCCGCGCTGAACGTGATGGTATTACTCGGACTTTCCGGCGTACCGGTAAACTGCACCTGACCGGACCCCGGAGTGCCTGTTACCACAGTGTACGTCTGCGCGGAAATCGAAGTAGCCCCGCCCACAAGCTGGGTAACACTCTTGATAAAAACTGCGTTTTCGGGCAGCGTCTGGGCGGCGGTTGCAGTGGTCGAAATAACAGCGGTCTTGGTTGTCAAAACCATAATTACACCCTCCCGGATATTCGATTAAGCCGCCGGCTGCTGGTTAGTAGCCGGCGGCCGTCTGATCAATTAGCTAACCTTCTCCACCAGCACGCCGTCAATGGCAACCTTCGCGCTGTTGGCCGGTATAGCGGTGCCGTTCGCCATGATGAAGGGGACGGCCTGCTCGCCGTACACCAGCAACTCCCCGCGATAACGCGGAATGACGTTGTACAGGTTGCTTTCCGGGCGCTGAGGCTGCACGGAGCCGAAGTTGAACGGGTTGACGCCGGAACTGATGGGGAACCCGTTGGGATTGGGCAGCAAGTTGCCGTCGATTTGCCAGCCGATGTACGCCTGGTTGGTTCCCGGACGGCAACCGAACCCGCGCAGGATGAAGGCGCTGCCGCTTTTGGCGGTATTGAACCCCAGGTCATGGTTACTGTCGATGATGTTGGTGTCCGCGCCCTTCAACTCGGGCAGGTTGGTCATCGGATAAGCGGCCTGCGTACCAGTAGCCTGGTTGTTCAGGGCAAACCGGGCAAACCGGTGCACCCGGGTCTGACTTTGCTTAGTACCGCCCGGCAGGGTATTCCAATTATTGAAAGTGGCAATACCCAGGTGGGTAAAGGTAAGGGGCGGTTTTCCTTCGACGCTGCGCTGCAGATTCTGCTTGTACACATAGCCGTTAAACCCGGCCATGAAATTAGGGATAAGCGCCTCGTCCAGGATTTCCCCGGTAACGATGATCCTGGCCGGAACCAGAGGTGATCCGCTTTGCCCGAATCCGGCGGTAGACATGCAAACCACACGGATTTTGTCGGTGATCTTGTAGCCGGTGATTTCCAGGGGCATGTTCTTCGTCGCCTTGCCGTTTACCATGTCGGAAAGCACCTTGCGGGTGGACTTGCCGAGGGTAAACCCACCGACGTACATGCCGTCCCGGTCAACCGGACCTCCGGACACAACGTTGGGCAGCGGAGCCATCAGGCCGTCTGCGGAACCGTCGAAGATCGCGTACTGTTCCATGCTCTGGTCGTCCACTTCAAACCAGAACTGGAAGTCTGGGAAGCTGCCGTTTGCATCCATCGGCGGGACACAGTAAACATGCAGTGCCTCTGCCACGACGGTACGCGGCAGGGAAGTTGAAGAAATTGTGTTATTGGTAATCTGCAAGCTCGACCCGGCATTTGAATAGCTGCCGGTTGTCGGGCTTTTCACGGTGGAACCGGGCGCGATAGCCGTCACCGTAACGTCAAGCAACGTTTGCTCCATAATGTAATCGTTTACCGACATGGGTTAATTCCTCCCTGTTTATTGCTCCCGGCAAAGGGAGAATTAATAATCGCTGTCCCAGCCGCCGCCCACCGACGCCGAAGCAGATGTCATTGCCGGAGCCGGAGCCGGAGCCGAAAATACCGGCACCATCGGGGCGGTTACGGGGAATGAGGTCGTCGTTGTAGTGCTTGCACTACTGGACTTGGGAAACTTGAACTTGTTATACAGCCAGTCGCCAATGCCTTTGCCGGCAACACCCCAGGCAAAACCTTCGCCCAGGTCGGAAACAACTTCCGAATTGGCGTTGGCCGCGAACAGACCGACGGCAATACCGCCCAGGATAAACAGGGGTTGCGCAAAGCTGTGCGCCTGCCCGTAGGCGGAACCGCCGACGACGTTTGTTAGATAACCGCCGACAACCGCGCCAGTGCCCTTGAGGGCGTCCTCCTTAAATGACCGCTTGTAAATCATACCGAAACCTCCTATACTGTGCTTTGCGTCGCTATTTGAACTTTGTTCGACAAACGTAGGCCAAGATAGGCCATTCCGCCGGTCAGTAAACCGACAGACAAATCGTGCAGATCGCCGGAACCGTAAAGTGTGCCCATCGCCCCCATGAGCATGAAAGCGCCGCCCCAAATAATATCATTGTGCGTTTGAACGCCCGCACTGTAAGGAGTGGGCTGAATAGCTATGGCATTGCTTGCGCAGAAGAAGCTGGACGCGAAAGCGCCGCCGCCTATTAGAATTACCGACCGAAGCGGACTGACAACCCTTGCCGCCATAAAATCACCCTCAATAGCATGTTAAGGCATTTTTCAGGTGCCTGCATAAACTATGACATCCTTATCGTTAAACCTGACCTGCGGGAAATAGGGAGGCATTTCGTACATCACCTTGCCGCGCATCGCCCGTACCTGCTCCGGCGGAAAGGTGGTTTCGATCAATTCCCACCTGCCCCCCCGGTCGATGGTCACCCAAGCATGTCCCCCATAACCCTTCAAATTGCCGATTGTTACATAAATCGGCATACCAGGCCACTTCGCGCGGGCAATGCTTACTAGTAGGATAGCCCGGTCATGGCAGTTGCCCATTTTATCCCGCATGGTTTCAGAGGGAAAAGACCAATACTCATCGGTCACGTAGGTGATACCGTAAACCTTTTCCACGTGGTGATCGTCCTGCGGAATCGGACCCGGTGGATAAGCGATATTCCGGGAAATCCATTCCCAAACCTGCGGCACTCACCCGAAGTTACCGCCGGCCAGCTGCCGGACGACATAGGTATCCGGTCGGACAAACTCACGGATGTCAAGAACCTCATTACCGAACCGTTTTTTTACTGGGTAACTATCGCTGCAATTTAACATAGTAGGTACGCTTGGCCTCCTGGCTTGCGGGGTAATAAGTAAATACCAGCATCACCACGAAAACACCAGCCAGACCGACAGTAAACAAACCGATAGGGTTATGAGCAAGGTTGTTTTGATAAAAATCTTCCAGTTTAGTCCAGATGTTTTTCACTGCCTGCCCCACCTGGCTGGTAGGGTTTTGGGGAATCGCGCTGGCTATCACTTCATGAAAAAACACCCAGCCGACAACAAACAGAGCAACAGAAACAATACCGATTGTAATGAGTATCGCGGCAAGGCTGGCAAGCCAGTCCCCCAAAACGCTTAACACCACCAGGATAAAAGGGTCCATCTTTACCCACTTGATGTAAACCACAGGGTTTGTCGGGTCGGCCAGGGCCACGCTCTGCCCGTTTTCCGGCCAGGGGGTGACGCCGGCCGAAAGCAAAAGGTTGTTGAAATCGGTCACCCGGTTTTCAAAGCCGGGGAACCGCCATTGCAGGTTGATGGTCAGCCCCATCTTGGTGCCTTCCGGCTGGTTGGCCTCGACATTATACAATGCCTGCCCCTGTGCCTGCAGGTCGGTTAATGAACTTCCGCTGGCGATTGTTTCAATGGACATCGGCATCATCCTCTACATAGAGCCATAAGTGCCTGGCTGCGCGTTCGGAATAGATGTAACTGGCCCTGGCTGGGAACAGCCGTATTGGTTACAGGCAACTATCTGATAGCTGACCGGCTTTCCGGTTACAACCGTATCGTTGCCAATACCGAGGCCGAAGGGAACGTTATTGCTATCGCCAATACCGCCAGTCCTTATCCCGTGATAAGAAGTTGCTCCGGATACTGGTTGCCATTGAAGATGGGCCAACAAGTAATTAGGTTGGTTAATCGGCAACGGTTGCAAAACTACCTGCACTGGCCCGGGTGTCGGGGGAACCGGCCCGGCAGGCGTTGGATTGGTAATGTTTGTTTGTTGCAACGAAGAAAAATCAATATTCCCGAGAGCGGACTTGGGAACAGACAAAGCCTGAACGCTTGCAGATAGAGAACCGCTGGGTTGATATGTGTTTTGAGCATAAACCTGGATGGTATCGCCCGTTCTCATGGGATTTCCTTTTGCAGCATCCTGAGCATATGCCTGCGTTGGATAATTATCGACCGGCTGCACAGGGAATGGCGTCATGCTTGAAAGTTGTGCAGGTTGGACAATACCTGGCGCATAAAAAGGAACCAGGATTCCGTTAGTTGGAATAAGTGCAAGAGTAATTGCTTGGAGTGCCCCCTTTTGTACGGCACGATATGGTGACCAAAAAGCATCGCGATAAACAATCGCTGGCCCGCCAATATTCCATGACCATCCATAAGCAATGGAATATGGCGCACCGTAATACGGCTTGCTTACATCGAAAAACCCAATTAATGAATAGCTCTGCGTATTCTGTGGAATAGATGGATTTTGGATGTAAAGCAAATAAACATGGTTATCGTCGGTCGTAAACTGGGCTAATACTTTATCAAGTCCAGGAGCAATACTTATTTGCTGATTAACCAAAACCTGCGGTTGAGGTGCCGGCTGTGACGATTGCTGTGTTGGTTGCTGCGCCGACTGTTGCTGAGATGGCGCTGTTGTTGCAGACGGTTGCTGCGAAGGCTGGTTATTTACTGTCTGAGACGCCTGGGTTGATTGTTGCGCCGGCTGTTGTTGGGATGGTGCTGTTTGCGTATTGCTAACAGGAACAACTGTGCCTGCAGGTAACTTTTGCTGGCTTTGCTCGTGTTTCCAGAGTAAATAGCCACCCACTCCCAGCACGGCCACCGCTCCGCCAATCCAATAAATGGTATGTTTATCCATAAGACCATCTCCTACAGCAAGCCGACGCTTTTAGCCCACTGTGTAGCACATTGAATATTTGCCTGATCTTGCGCGATAAGTTGCGGCGTAGCGTAGCTGCTCTGGATTTCCCTCGTCCAGGAATTAATCATAGAGAGCACGTTATTCCGCGCGGTTTGGTAGGGAACATTCCATGTGCCACCGCCAAGACAGGCAGGTATATTCGTATATGTTGGAAATTGCTGATAAACCTGCGTTGCGCCAGTCCCTGCCTGCGCTCCGCTACCTGGCGGGATTACCGTGGAACCGCCTGGTACATAAGTCGGCGGGTTTTGTTGTGTGGGCCAGGTACAAATATTTTGGTTATAGTCCCATGTCCCGCCGCTATTGGCACACTCCTGTTGCAGGCTATAAGAAGATTGTGAAGCGGTTGATCCCACTGAAGATGACCCCTGCTGAGGCATTCTTACAACATTGGGATAAGTATAATGGATGGTCTGAGAACCGCTTCCGTCATTCCAGCTGATACCGAAAAGCGCATCCAACCAACCGGGATTAGTAGAACCAGTCCAGTCAAGTTGGTTGGCATAAACCAATGTACCCGAATAAGGAACCTGAACAGAGACAGTTTGACCTGGGGCGATTGTAACAGGACCAACCTGATAAAACGCACCTTGTTGCGGTGATGTTGTCCCAGCATCGAATACCTTCCCATAAACGTATACAGTGGCAGTCTTTCCACCGGTGTTCTGTAATTGCAGAGTTACAGTGAACCCTTGACCATATGAGGGATAAGGATTATTTACGCTCGCCCCGACTACTTTTATCTGTGCCGGAGCCGGAGATGACGGCAAGGCGCCACTTCCTGGAGATGAAATGGTTCCGCCGCCGGCGATTCCAGAAGTACCAGACCCGGAACCCTGTGAAGGCAAGACACATTGGCTACCGTTCCAGGTGCCGCCGATTGCCGCGCACTGCTGGGCGGGGGATGGGGTTTGTGTGCCGCCGCCGGAAACGATACCACCACTGGGAACAGTACCGCCGCCGGTTCCAGAACCGGTTAGGCCACTTGTGCTTGTGCCGCCTGCCGGGATTGTGCCCATGTTCGACGATTGAGGTATACACTGTCCGTTCTGCCAAATGCCCCCCTGCTGCTGGCATTGCTGAACGGCCTTCTTGTGTTTGTCGTACTCGTACCACGCAAAACCGGCAGCACCCAGAAGCACAACCGCGCCGCCGATAATCAAGGCGGTGTTTTTCTTGTTGGCCACGTAAGATCACTCCTTAATAAAGCTGGCCACCCATGGAAATACAAGTTTGGCCTGCGACGCCAAGACAGTTGTTAATTAATTGCCCCAGGCCCGCTTGTGCCGCTGTTTGTCTAACTTGTGCAGCATACTGAGCAATTTGGTTAAACTTAGAATCCCCAATCTTTCCACCTTGCGAAAGATATTGGGTAAGGGTAATGTGTAGTCCATTAAGATATGTGACAACCTGTTTTTGTTGTGCTGTCAGCCCAGTTACACCAGTACCGGTAACGCCTTGGCAATACTGATACTGCCCGCTTCCCGACCAGGTGCCGCCCCAGGCGGTGCAGTTTGTCTGGTTCAGCCAGGGAGCGCCGGGAGCAGTGCCGCCGACGGACCCTCCGCCAGCACCTCCGGAAACGCTGGAACCGCCCCCCCACCATCCTTCTTTTTTGCCCAGGTAGTAAATGCCGGCACCAACTCCCACGGCAACCAGCCCGAACAGAATTGGGCTTGCTTTTTTACTCTGAGTGGTCGTTTCGCCAGCATTGCCGGCATTGCTGGTTTTGGCAGCCATCTATTTCATCCCCCTATACGGCGATAGAATCGACAAGCACCAGCTGAGTTATCCACTGGCCGGTCTGCGCGTCGGTCACATAAAACACGTCCACCACCTGGTCCAGGTACGTGCCGATCTTGGCCCGCCACACCGAGTAACCCAACTCGAACAGGGTGCGCGTGATCGCGTACAGCAGGCC
>Ga0207433_10013868_pt1 | contig 11769 bp, 11 predicted proteins | sample YelNatPaOPGAMG01_FD_187559 | JGI IMG/M metagenome (GOLD analysis project Ga0207433, IMG submission 187559) | Hot spring thermophilic microbial communities from Obsidian Pool, Yellowstone National Park, USA - OP-RAMG-01 (SPAdes) (version 3) | ecosystem: Environmental > Aquatic > Thermal springs...
GTTATCTTTTTTTCGGAATCTAACCATATTATATCTATAGGAAACTTCATGCTTTTCATCCATATGCCTATCATTGATTCTCCTGAAAATGTAAAAAGCATACATTCATCTTCGGCAATGCTTTCTCTATACATTAAGCCTATTGCACGTTTCAGGAATGAATCTGCCAATATCGCTTTTAGCTTAACATTACCTATGTACACCGTGCAGCTTTTGTAAGAGAGCCTCTTCCTTATGAAATTAAGCATTTGCTAACCCGTTACAGAAAAGCTTTGCTCTCTCATGAACTGCTCCAGATAGAATTTGCTTCCTGTTCCCTTTCCAGTAAGGCTGCTGCCCTTCCAGCCTACAAATGTATGCATTCCGACAACAGCACCAGTAGTTGCACTTATTGCCCTATTTACATATACAGTTCCAGCTTCTATATGCTTTTCAAACTCCCTTATTTCGGCTTTGTTCTTGCTGTACATGCCTGCAGTAAGTCCATACTCCACATCGTTAGCCATTTTTATAGCTTCACTGAAATCCTTAAAGCTCTCGACAGTTATGAAAGGCAGGAAAAGTTCTTTGTGTACTAACTCGTGGTCATGCCTTATTTCGACTATTACAGGCTCTACATAGAAGCCGTCCATGTCGTTGCTAACGCGCGAGCCGCCGTAGAGCAATCTGCCGGCGGACTTCGCCTTTGATACCGATTCGACATACCTGTTGTATGCACCTTCACTTATTAATGGACCCATATAATTGTCTTTTAATAATGGGTTGCCTATCTTTAGCTCTCTGGTACGCTCTATGAGCTTGCTTAGAAAAACCTCCTTTATAGACTCGTGAACGTAAACTCTTGAAAGAGCGCTACATTTTTGACCTGCAAACCCGAAAGCAGCACTTATAACCCCCTGTACTGCTTCGTCTATGTCTGCATGCTTTGATATAATTACAGGGTTCTTTCCTCCCATTTCGACAACAAATACTTTTTGGGCGTTGTTTGCGTATGCGTTTGCTGCCATGTGCATACCAGTTTCCCTCGAACCTGTAAAGGCTATTCCTGAAACATACCTGCTTATTGCAAGTTCGTCCCCGACTTCTGATCCTGGTCCAGTTATATAGTTGAATACACCGTCAGGCATGCCGGCTTCCTTGAAAATCTCGTAGATTTTAAGCCCAGTAAGCATTGACATGTTGTCAGTAGACGATGGCTTAAATACAATAGTGTTTCCAGTTATCATAGCCCCAGTACTCATCCCGACAGAAATAGATATTGGGAAATTGAATGGCGCTATGACACCAAATACACCATAAGGCTTTAGTTTTATAGATATTTTTTCTAACTTTTCAGCAGGTGCACCCTGGAAGCCCGCAGCTACCTTAACAGTACTTTGGCTTATAGAACTCTTGCGCGAATAGCCTTTGTTTTTTTCCATTTCTATTATGTAGTAGTTTATGAAATCTATCGCTTCGTCAACTTCACCTATAGATTCATACCTTGACTTCCCATTTTCATAGCTTAATATTGCAGCCAACTCAAACTTTTTTTCGCGGAATTTTTCTACAGCTTTCTTAAACACTGTTAACCTTTCCTTATAGTCCTTCTGGCTCCACGATTCGAAAGCCCTCTTTGCCTCTTCTATTGCCAGTTTTGCGTGCTCCCTTGTACCTTTCTGAAATTTGCCTATTAGAACGCGCCTGTCTATTGGCGAGCGCTCTTCTAATACTTCTTGTGCAGTGATGGGTTTGCCGCCAATATACATTGGCCATGTTTTGCCAAATGATGCAGCCGTATTTTTTACTGCTTGGTCGAAAAGCGAGTCAAATTCCTGTTCCTTACTGCTTTCGGACATCTTTCTATATGTAAACTCATTTGAAAATGTGTTTGCTGCCACTTTAATCACCATAGATTATATTTTTGTAGCAAAAACGTTTATACATTTATACGAATAAGCTGAAATTGTAGATTTTGTCAGAAATTTATTCATAAGGTTTAAATATCATCGTAGTTATAACCGAGTTATAATGCATCGCGTATATCAGGTTATTGCAGCATTAGGTGTTTGACAATGCCATCAAATGAAGCTCAAGATGTTATACAAAAGGAGGACGAATATCTTGCAAGATACGGTTTTAAGACAAAGGATGATTATGAGACAATAATCAAAGGCCTTTCAGAGGAAACAGTAAGACAGTTGTCCAAAAGCAAGAATGAGCCAGAATGGATGCTCGAGAAAAGGCTTTTGGGATACAAGATATTCAAGGAAAAGCCAGTACCTAAATGGGGCCCTGATCTCAGCGGCATAGACTACGATGATATTTATTATTACCTTAAGCCTAACGCAAAGAAAAGCGATACCTGGGAAAATGTGCCAAAGGACATAAAGGAAACATTCGATAAGCTAGGCATACCTGAAGCTGAGAGGAAATTCTTTGACGGTGCAGAAGCACAATTTGACTCGGAAGTTGTATACCATCACGTTAAAGAAGAGCTGAACAAGCTAGGCGTTATATTTACCGACATGGACAATGCGGTGAAAGAGTACCCAGAGCTTGTCAAAAAGTATTTTGGCAATATAATACCCCCGAGTGATAACAAGTATGCTGCACTTAATACAGCAGTATGGTCTGGAGGATCGTTTATATACGTACCTAAGGGAGTAAAGCTTTCAATGCCTTTACAGGCGTACTTCAGGATAAACGCTGAAAAGGCAGGACAGTTTGAGAGGACACTGATAATAGCTGACGAAGGCAGTGAGGTAGTTTACATAGAGGGATGTACGGCTCCCATATATATAAGCTCGTCTTTACATGCTGCAGTAGTTGAGCTTGTTGCGCACAAGAATGCGCATATAAGATATGTTACAGTTCAAAACTGGTCCAAGAACGTTTACAACCTCGTAACACAGAGGGCTTATGTCTACGAAAACGGAAATGTTGAATGGATAGATGCAAATATAGGGAGCAGGGTTAATATGAAATATCCGAGCGTCTATCTTAAGGAAGAAGGTGCAAGGGGGGAGATACTCTCTATTGCAGTAGCTGGAGAGAAACAGACCCAGGATTCTGGAGGAAAGGCATACCACTTGGCACCAAATACAACATCCCAAATAATATCTAAGAGTATTTCAAAGGGCAGCGGCGTTACTTCATACCGCGGACTGGTCCATATAGACAAAAAGGCAACAAATTCAAAATCCAGCGTTAAATGCGATGCGCTATTGCTTGACCGCAATGCCAAGACAAATACTTACCCATACAACGAAATATACGCAGATGATGCTTTTGTAAGCCACGAGGCAACTGTAGGAAGGCTTGGTGAGGATGAACTCTTTTATATGATGTCACGGGGGTTGAAAGAAGACGACGCAATAGCCACAGCAGTATTGGGATTCATAGAGCCATTAGTAAAGGTTCTGCCGCTCGAATACTCGCTAGAGCTTAAGCGCTTGATAAAGCTTGACACTTCCAATTCGGTAGCTTAAGGTAATTATATGACGATTGATGATGAACTAGCCCATAGCATGGCAAAGAAAAGTTACCTTAGCGTTCCTTTTGAAACAGATTCGCTTTACAAGAAGTATTTTGTTAATGTGGATTTGGAAAAACTTGAATCAAACAGCACCAAGGAAGAACTCCTTTCCGACTATGATGACAGCATTGTTTCAGGAATCCGTAAAAAGACAGGCATAAGTTTTGATGCTGTCGTATTCAACGGTGTTATCGCAAAGGGTTCAGATATAATAAAAATAGGGACTAAAGAGCAGAAGGAATTGGTAAAAAACAATTTGCCAATAGATAAGTTTTCCTATTTTACATACGACTTTTGCGTTGAACCTATATCAGTAGATGTAAATGATAGCAGCAAAGAGATTAACATACTGTTTTTCAACTCAGGCAAAAAACATTCGCCTTCAAGCATATACTTCAAGATTAACAAAGGTTCAGCAGTAACAATAAACGAGTACTATTTTTCGGGAGATTCACGAGATATTTCATTAAGCGGAGCTGCGCAGTTCTTTGAGATAATGGATCAGGCAAAGCTGGAATTCAATGAGATACATTGCGAATCTTCAAAAACTGTCTCTCTTGTGACACGGGCATTTGATACCTATGATGAATCATTGCTCAATTTCAATGCGTTCTATACTGGAGGCGCTTCGTGCAGGCATAGGACAATGTTTAGAAATTCTGGTGAAAACTCCGTAATAACAGCAAATGAAGCAGTAGTAGGAACAGACTCACAAAAATTCGATTTAAATACAAACTTAACAAATCTAAAAGCAAAAAGCAAGTGTATTTATGAAGTTAGGGCAGTGCTTGCGGATGAGGCGAACGGAATAGTAAAAAGTTTGGCAAAAATAGTAAAAGGAGCCGAGGGGGCAGAATCGTACATAAAGGAGAGGGGTCTAATATACGATAAAAATGCTAAGATAGTGATGATGCCGGATATGTCGATTGATGAAAGCTATGTAAAAGCATCACATGCAAGCTCAACATCCCCTATACCTGATGATGATATATTTTATCTCTCGAGCAGAGGTATGGACAAAGATAAGGCAAAATTCTTAGTTGGCAGCGGCTTGATTTACGAATTACTTAAAAAGATAAACAGCTCTGACGCGAAGTCTTTCAGCATGCTTATGGCTAGGAATAGATTAGATACAAGAAATATAGAAATCCCAGAATCATTGGGAAGTTATGGTGTTTGGTATGATTGATAATAAAAACAGCTATGATTACGTTGCATATAAGTTCATACCGCAATTGAAGGCCAGAGCAGCTATGGTGCTTTTTAACAAATATAGACTTACCCAACAGAACATATCTAAAATGTTAGGAGTAAGCCAGGCCGAAGTAAGCAAGTACCTTAAAAGAGGTAATTCAATAGGTTACAGCAAGATTAAGATAAAAAACAAGGATATAGACGCGTTTGCTAAAAGCATAATAATGAAAAACGAATACGATGCACAGAAGGCAGTGTGCAAGATATGTCCAAAAGGCTCAAACAAATCATGTTATATAATGATAAAATAGGTGTAACAGTGTTGCTTGAAATAAAAGATTTGAAAGCAGATATAGGCGGAAAAAGGATACTTGACGGATTGAGCCTAAAAATAAATACGAATGAGTTTCATGTGCTGATGGGGCCTAACGGCTCTGGAAAAACAACCCTTGCCAAGGCAATAATGGGCCACCCTGGAGTAAAGGTAGTTGAAGGAGACATAATGGTAGATGGAAAATCAATACTCGGACTTACTCCAGATAAAAGGGCTAAGCTAGGATTATTTATGCTCTTCCAAAATCCATCCGAAATAGATGGGGTTGGATTTGTAAATTTCCTACGTTCATCGATAGAATCGATAACTGAACAAACGGTCAATACCAAAGAGTTCATGGAAAGCATAAAAAAGAACGCCGAACAGTTAAAGTTTGACAAAAATGTGGTAGGAAGATCTCTTAACAAAGGATTTTCTGGAGGTGAAAAGAAAAAAGCTGAGATATTGCAAATGGCAATACTTAAACCTAAAATAGCAATACTTGATGAACCTGATTCCGGCCTAGACGTTGATGCAATAAAGGTAGTTGCAGACAACATAAACAGGATAATAGAGGAGACTGGGCCTGGGCTCTTGGTCATAACCCATTACAGTAGAATATTGAAGTACATGAAACCTAAATATGTACATATTATGGCCAACGGAAAAATAACAAAAGAAGGAGGCATATCTCTTATAGAAGAGATAGAAAAGGCAGGATATGACAAAATAGAGTGATTTCTTGGCAAGATTAAACGTAGATGATATAAAAAAGGATTTTCCTATACTTCAATCTTCGAAGGAAGGGAGGAGGCTAGTTTACTTGGACAGTGCTGCAACTTCGCAAAAGCCCAATCAGGTAATAGATGCAATAAGCGACTATTACCGCAATTATAATGCGAACATACACAGGGGAATATACAATATTGCTGAAGAGGCTACTGAAGCATATGAGAATTCAAAAAAGGATGTAGCGAAATTTATAGGTGCTGATTCCTACGACGAAATAGTGTATGTAAGAAATACTACAGAAGCCATAAACTTAGTGGCGCTTTCTTGGGGAGATAAGAATATTGCAGAGGGAGACCATATACTTATATCAGAAATGGAACACCATAGCAACCTTGTGCCTTGGATATTGTTGGCTAAAAAGAAGAAGGCAAAGCTTGATTATATAAAAGTCGGAAATGATTACAGGCTTGATAGGCAAAGCCTAAGCGAAGGATTGGAAAAAGACCCAAAGATTGTGGCTATAACCCATTCTTCCAACGTTCTTGGTACAATAAATGATGTAAAAAGTATAACAAATGAAGCTCACAGACATGGTTCTAAGGTATTGGTAGACGGCGCACAGTCTGTACCACACATGCCAGTAAACGTTAAGGAGATAGGATGCGACTTTTATGCTTTTTCCGGACACAAGATGCTCGGGCCTACTGGCATAGGAACTTTATATGGAAGCAGGGAAGAATTGAATAACATGCCACCGATAATAGGCGGAGGAGACATGATAAAGACTGTGGAGTTTTATTCTTGCACTTGGAATGATATACCTTGGAAATTCGAAGCAGGTACTTCTAATATAGAAGGTGGTATCGGTATGACTCCTGCAGTTAAGTACTTGGAAAACCTTGGTATGGATAGAGTTTTTGAGCATGAAGCAGAGCTTACTAAATATGCAATTGGAGAGCTTTCCAAAATTGATAATGTTGAAACCTTCGGACCTGAAATAGGAAAGGGAGACCATGCAGGAGTAGTTTCATTTAATATAAAGGGAGTACACCCACATGATGTTGCAAGCATATTTGACAATTACAACGTCGCAATACGTGCAGGCCACCACTGTGCAATGCCGCTTGTGACACAATTATTGAAACAAAGTGCCGTGGCAAGAATGAGTTTCTATATATATAATGATGAAAGTGACATAGACAAAGCGGTAGAAGCAATAAAAGAGGTAAAGAGAATATTCAAAGTAAAGTGATTTTATGGGATTGGACTTATATGCCGAAGATTTAGTGGCAAACTATGAACACCCGCATAACAAAAAGAGCATGCCGGACAGCGATTCCAAGAGCCATGAATATAATACTACATGCGGGGATGATATAACAGTATACATAAAAGTAAAAGATGGAAAAATAACAGATATTAGTTTTGACGGGAGCGGATGTGCAATAAGTGTAGGGACAGCAAGCAAGCTAACCGATGCGATAAAGGGAAAAAGCATTGATGAGATAGAAAAGTTAGGCTTTGACTATATTGTTGATCTCATAGGAATAGATCCTGGCCCGGCAAGGGCTAAATGTGCATCTATATCGCTAAAGGCACTCAAGAAAGCTGTCTTTATATACGAGCACAAGAAGCCCGATAATGAAACTGAGAAGTTATGAAAGGGTAAATTCTACACGTTTGTTATGGGAGCCTTTGTTTTCAAATTTTGACAAGGATATTGTACCTACTTCTGAAGTATTGGCAACATGTGTGCCTCCATCCAACTGGAAATCGAATCCCTCTATATCTATTATTCTTACAGTCTCGAGCTTTTCAAGAAGCTGTGCACCTGGAAGCGTTCTGGCTATGCCCTCTATTTTCATAGCTTCTTCCCGTGAAATCTCTTTTGGAACGACTTTGTGACCTTCGTTTATTATTTTTTGCGAATCAGATATTATTGAATTTAACATTTCCCTTGTGAAATTTGGTATGTCAAAATCCATTCTAGCAGAATTGTCGTATATTTGCCCACCGGTTATTTCTCCGGAATACTTTTTGTATACTATCCCGTCTATTATGTGTAACATTGTATGCAAGCGCATGTGCATGTATCTTTTTCCCCAATTTATAATACACAATACCTTTTCACCTTCTTGTAGGTTTGAATCATCGGAAACTATATGCAGTACTTCGTCTCCTGATTTTTTTGTTTCTATGACAGAGTATTGAATCTCTTTTCCAACAGGCTTAAGTATTCCAGTATCGCAAGGCTGACCCCCACCTGTCGGATAAAATATTGTTCTGTCAAGTATTACAGAATTGTTATTGGCACTCATTATGGTGGCTTCAAGCTCTTTTATGTATGAATCCTTTAGGTAAATTTTTTGGGTCATTTATACACTGATTTAGGTTATTATGATATATACCATTAATAGCATTATTATTGTTATGACGAACTTGCGCTCCAATCCTTTTTCGTGAAATATTAACCCTCCAATGATTATGGTTATTATTACAGATATGCTGTTTCTTAGGGGTGATGCAAGGCTTACATATGCAAGTTGCAGCGATGCATAATAAAAAACCCTGTAGAGAAGGCTTAGAAGCGCGATTGAGACAATCACTGTTTTATTTCTTAGCAGATTTGTTACTTCTTCCTTAATCCCATCATACTTTATCGATATAAACAATGCCATATTTATTGCAATAAATATTTCAAGCAGTATCAGCATAGCATAAAGATTAATTCCGATTTCTAACACATACTTCATCAAAATGCCGCCAATAGCCATCAACAGAGTATTAATTAGTAGCAAGTAAACGTATTTTTTGGAATCAAATTGCTTATACTTGCCCCTACTTTTAGGATCAAGGATTAAGAACGTTGCAACCAACAATACAGCAATAGCTGCATACTGTATTATTGTAAGTTTTTCATCTAAGAATATGAAAGCCAATATAACAATGAACAGCTGCGGAAGCGAGCTCAAAACAGGAGTGGAAACTGATATATTCCCATGCTTGTATATTCTTGCATTAAAAAGGTACGTTGCTGCAGATAAAAGACTCATTAAATATATTATAGCGACATCCAATATATTCACATTGAATTTAGCGAACGGAAGAAAGGCAAGAGAAAGAACAGCAATAACTATAGAGAAGCTTGCGCTGTATGAGGTTGCATGTTGATTTTTTAATGCGTATTTTTCTATTATTGTGGTAGCCCCCATTATAGCGGAGGATATGATCACAAGATAATACCATTCAATCATTTAATCATTATGCCTTTATTTGCAATTCTAAAAGTTTTTTGAAAAGCAACGTATTCCCTTTAAACAAAATACTTTTTATTCCAATGTTCCTGGCACCTAAAATATTTTCTTTAAGGTTATCTATGAATACAGCTTCCTCTGGCTTTGCATTGTACTTTTTTAGCGTGTATTCATATATATTCTTATCTGGTTTCATCATCCCTATGGAGCATGAAGAAATAATCTCATCAAACATCTTTTTATCTATCAGTTTCATTGCAGAATTATACCTTCCTGAGTAGATATTTGTAAGTATAACCACTTTATAATTATGCCTTAGACGTATTGCAAATTTTATTAATTCTCTGTTTAGCTTTGCATGTTGCATAAAGTATTTTTCTGGTTTAAGATCCCTTGAAGGAATGCCGAATTTTCTTGCCATCAGCTTCATGACTGCGGTATTACTTACTTTTCCCTTGTATAATTTTGGATAGTACCTTTGTATTGCAGCGTAGAAATCCCTTTCGGATATATTGTATTTTTTTGAAAGGTACGAATAGTAATATATATCATCGTAAAAAATCAGTACGCCACCTAGGTCAAATATTATCAATTTTATTATATAAACACCACAGTATAGTCCCGGCCGGATTCGAACCGACGTAGCAGGGTCCAAAGCCCTGCGTCCTTGGCCACTAGACGACGGGACTTCATTATTGGCTTAGACAATGATAAAGCTAAATATATTAATATGATTTAGCGAAGTTTACTACGTGTTTTGAGGGCTTACCGCAATATACGCAGTTGCCTTTGACATCCTTCTGTGCATCAAACGGCATATTTGTCGCTTTTGCCCCAGTCTCCTCTTTTATCTTAAGCTCGCACGAAGTTTCTCCGCACCATTGCGCTTGAGCCATATTGCCATCATTTATAGCTGTTTTTAGCTCCTCATATGTTACAACTTTCTTAATCTTTTCTTTTATAAACATACTCGCCCTTTCGTAAAGCTCTTTGTGTATCCTGTTAAGCTCTTTATCAACATTTTCGGCAATTCCCTCTGAACTAAAAGTTGTTTTTTTGAGGTCGTGCCTTGTAACTAAAACCACGTTGTTTGATTCTATTTCTCTGCTGCCAATTTCAATCCTTATGGGAACGCCTTTAAGCTCCCATTCGTTGAATTTCCAACCTGTTGAATAGTCGTCTCTGTCATCAAGATAAACCCTTGTAGAATTCTTTAAAGACTGGTATATTTTTTGCGCATAAGACAACACCTCTTCTTTGTTGCTTTCGCGGTATATTGGAACAATTACAACCTGTATCATTGCTAGTTTAGGCGGTATTACCAAACCTCTGTTATCGCCGTGCATCATAACCATTACTCCGAGTTCCCTTGTAGTTATTGCAAATGTATTTTGGTAAGCGTATTTCGTTTTGTTGTCCTTGTCCAAGAATTTTATTTCAAATACCTTTGCAAAGTTCTGGCCATCATTATGAAAATCAGGTCCCTGTATTGCATAACCGTTAGGAAGCAGGTGCTCTATGCTGTAGCTTGCCTCTCCTCCAGCAAATTTCTCATTTTCTGTCTTTTTGCCAGGTATGCCTGGAAGCGCAAGATAGTCTTTTGTGACCTCTTTGTATATGCCTAGTATTTGCTCTCTTTCTGATTTTGCTTCCTCTTCAGTAGCAAACACAGTATGACCTTCGTTCCATAGAAATTCCCTGCTTCTGAGTAAAGGAGTTGGATGCTTGAATTCCCACCTCAGCACATTATTCCACTGATTTAACCTAAGCGGAAGGTCCCTCCATGAGCGTATCCATTTTGAAAAACTATCGTACATTATTGTTTCCGAAGTAGGCCTTATGGCAAGCTTTTCACTTAGCTGCGAATCTCCAGTCTGAGTTACCCATGCAACCTCTGGAGAAAAACCCTCTATGTGCTCTTTTTCTTTTTCTAGGAATTTTTCAGGTATTAAAAGTGGAAAATATGCATTTTTTATTCCTGCTTTGGAAAATAACGCATCGGTAGCCTCTTTAATCGCGTTCCAGCAGAAGTATGATTGAGGTCTGAATACTATACAGCCAGATACTGCACTATAGTCAACGAATTCCGAGTTTATTAGTACCTGTGTGTACCATTCAGACATGTCTTCCTCTTTCTTTACAGTTATAGCACGTTTTTCCTGATCTGCCATTTAAACACCTTGCCTCTCGAACAATGACCTTAACACTAATTTAAGATGCCCTGCTTCTTTAAGCCTTCTGTATGAATAGGATACCCATTGCTCGCCGAAGGGAACATAGAGGGACACCTTGTTTTCTTTTGCTAGAGAAACAGCGAGCTTATTTCTTATACCCTTAAGCATTGCGTAAGTCACCTTACGCTTGTATTTTTGGTTCAGCTCTAGCGACTTTTTAATCATGTCTATATCGTGTGTCGCTATTGTGAACTCTGTGCATTGCTCGTAAGCAATCTGCATCAGCTTAGCGTAGTTCTTTGTTACCTCTTCTCTTGTAGTGAAACTTTTTGACTTGCTTGAGGAATAAGCACCTTTTACAAGCCTTATTATTCCGCCGACTTTTGCTATACGCTGAATATCAGATTCAGTACGCTTAAGGTATGCCTGCATGCATATGCCAGTATTGCCACCTTGTACCTCTGACAAATACATTTTTATTGTACTATCTACTGTTGATTCGCCTTCCATATCAAGCCATACAAATATAGATGATGCACGGGACTCTTTTACAAGTTTTGAGTAGTTTGACATTGCCTCCTGCTC
>Ga0207433_10013881_pt1 | contig 11758 bp, 9 predicted proteins | sample YelNatPaOPGAMG01_FD_187559 | JGI IMG/M metagenome (GOLD analysis project Ga0207433, IMG submission 187559) | Hot spring thermophilic microbial communities from Obsidian Pool, Yellowstone National Park, USA - OP-RAMG-01 (SPAdes) (version 3) | ecosystem: Environmental > Aquatic > Thermal springs >...
AATTTAATTACAAAATTTTGCGAAACTCAAATTATTTATATTTACGAAGAAAAAATTATTGAAATTGAATAAAAATTTAATATAATTTTGTCCGCCCGAGCGGATTTCGGAAAGATTCGGGAAATTGCGTCAGTAATTTAGTTCAAAATGGGTTCGTATTAAATTCAGAATACATGACACCGTCCCAAAACCGCGCCGTCAGGCGCGGTTTTGGGATTTGGTCGGGCTGGGCGGATTCGAACCGCCGCTAAATCCTCCCGAAGGACTCGTGCTACCGCTACACTACAGCCCGCTTCCACGCTTACCAAGGTACCTCTCAATCTTTATTAAATCCCAACAAAACTCATAGCCAGAAATTGACTGATAAGCATGGGTCCGCTTTCTTCTCGCCTAGTCGCTTTAGTTGCCTTCCTCCTGTCTCATCGCTTTCTCCCCGCCCCATCACTTCACCAAATATTGCTCTTTTATTTTTTCTATCTCCTTTTCTTCTTCCTCTGCAATCTTTTGTCTCCCCCGCTTCCCCAACTCGGCTAATTCGCTTTCCGGCAGTTTACTTAGCTCTATTACCCTTTTTTCCAAATACTCTCGCGTATTTTTTTCAGGATTATCAAGAACCTCTTCCATCAGCGCCCCAATTATCATCCCAATTTTCGGTCCCGCTTCCAAACCAGTCAGCCTCATAATATCATTGCCGTTTACCTTTAACATTTTCGGCGAAATGGGGTCGCGCGAAACTTTATCAATCATAAACTGCAAATGTCTCAACTTATAAGGCCGCGCCTTGGGAACGTCAGAGCCAACCCGGTCAGCTTCCCTTAATTTAATCAAATCCTCAACATTTTCTCTGCCAATATTTGCCACCAGTCGCCTAACCGAAGATTCGGTCACCTCGCCCACATTATAGTAAAACATATGCCAGCGCACCAATTTCACGATTTTTTCCGCCTGGGCTTTGGGGAACTTCAAACGGTCAAGCGCTTGAGCCGCCATTCTTGCGCCAATCACCTGATGACCATAAAAAGTCGCCTCTGGTCCCTCTCCCCTTTTTGAGCGCGGTTTGCCAATATCGTGAAGCAAGGAGGCAAGTCGCACCTCGGTTGAATAATTCTGGTCAACGGCATATTTTAGCGCTTTGAGATTATGCTCCCAGACGTCATACTTATGGTGTTTATTTTGCGTAACCCCTACCCCCGCCAGCAATTCAGGCAAAACATGCTTTAACAATCCCGTCTCGCGAAGCAACTCTATCCCCTTTTCGGCGTTCGGCGAATCTATTATCTTTAAAAACTCATCCCGTACCCGCTCTTTGGATATAACCTTCAAAAGTTCATGATTCTTTTTAATAGCATCAAGCGTATCATCTTCAATTTTAAAACCTAAGGTTGTCGCAAACCTGACAGCTCTCATCATCCGCAAAGCATCTTCGTTAAATCTTTCGGAAGCATTTCCAACCGCTCTTATTATCTTCCTTTCAATGTCATCTTTACCGTCGAACAAATCGATTATCCTACCTTCAGCATCCATCGCCAAAGCATTAATTGTAAAATCGCGCCTCTTTAAATCGTCCTCCAGTCTTTTGGCAAATCTTACCTCATCGGGATGCCTTTTATCGGTATATTTAGACTCAACCCTATAAGTAGTTACCTCAATAACTTTCAAGGTTTCGTCTTCCGAATCCGTTTTAACGCCAACCGTGCCAAACTCGTTTTCGTAAAAACTATCAGGAAAAATTTTTTGCACCTCTTCGGGCTTAGCGTCAGTTGTCACATCCCAGTCCTGAGGCTTTTTGCCCATTATCAAATCCCTCACGCAACCGCCGACAATATAGGCTTCGTAATTATGCCTATTGAGCGCTTCCAAGATGCTTGCAACCTCTTTTGGAATTAGAATCTTATGCTTCAAGGGAATAAATAGTAATTAGTAAATAGTAATTAGTAATTAGTAACTGGTAAAATTAGTAATTAGTAATTAGAAATTAGAAACTAGAAACTAGTAATTGGGAATTGGGAATTTTGTCGTACCCCCGGCAGGAATCGAACCTGCAACCTTTCCCTTAGGACGGGACTGCTCTTCCGTTGAGCTACGGGGGCTTTTGATTATCCTTTGTAATCCTACCATTTTTGTGATATTTTGCAATTAGGTCCAAAGGGCCGGTAGCTCAGTTGGCAAGAGCGCCGCGATGGCATCGCGGAGGTCGTGGGTTCGAATCCCATCCGGTCCACCACTTTAAACCACTTACTCTCTGATTTCAGCCTTATGGCAGACCACTCAAATCTCTCCTCTTCTCCCTCCGCCCGTTGAATAAAGCCTAATCGCCATTTAGCCATCCTCAAACTAAAATCACAATTACTAAAAATCCAACTTCAATAACTTGGCCTAAGTGCTTCTAATAAAGAATCAAATAAGTGGTTCAGGCACGTAGAATGGGATAAAATAAGACCATAAGCTAACAAAATAAACCTACATCTTTGCTTGCCGGATTAATGAAGTAAATTAATGAAGTAAAAATGGAAACTAGATCCAAAAAGAAAATAAAAGACCTGCCCAAATTTGAAAGACCGTGGGGAAAATTCGATCTTAGGAAGTTTAATTTCGTAAAATTCCAATAATGTTACATTATATAGAATATAGATTGAGGTTGGTTTAATAGATACAAATAAAGTTTCTGTTAATGAGTAAAGATGACAGATTATGGGCAATATGAAAAACAGTAAAAACTTGCAATTGCAAAACGGGAATGGCAACACAAAAGCGCTACAAGATTGGCTAAAGAGCGCGGCGGATTTGTTGCGGGGACGCTCAGAAGGCTTGCAGTACATTATCACCCTGCTTTTTTACAAACGCTTATGCGATGCATTTGACGATGAAATCGCGGAAATCAAGCAAGATTTGAGCCAACTCGATGATAGAGAATTTCGAAAAGTGGTAAGAGAAGCCCAACTTACCCGCTTTTTTATTCCGAAAGAAGCCCATTTTCAAGAAGTAAGAAAGACGACAGTTAATCTTGGAGAACGTCTAGACAATGCGCTGATTACAATTGCTAAAGAAAACCAAAAACTGCAGGGAGTAATTGACGTGGTGAGATTTAATGAGACGCGATATGACGCGGGAAGCGGTACTAAGGTTAGAGTAGTTGACGACGACAAACTTTCAAAGCTTCTTGAAGTATTTAATCGTTACTCTATTGGACTTGATGAAGCCGAACCAGATGTAATCGGCCGCGCTTATGAATATCTTTTGCGGCTTTATGCTGCCGGTAAAGGCAAGACTGCCGGAGAATTCTACACGCCAACTGAAGTTGCCCTTTTGATGGCTTATTGCCTTGACCCGCAAGAGGGCGAAGAAATTTACGACCCTGCAGTTGGTTCCGGCGGCCTTCTTATTAAAAATCATCTTGTGCTCAAAGAAAAAACTAGCGGCAAAATCCGCCGGCCGCTAAAGCTCTATGGCCAAGAGATAGAACATCTCACTTACGCGCTTGCAAAAATTAATATGTTCATTCATAACATTGAGCAGACTGATATTCGCTTAGGTGACACACTTTTGAATCCAGCGTTTTTGGAAAATAACCGGCTAAAGACCTTTGACGCAGTCGTTGCCAATCCGATGTGGAATCAACCAGGGTATGACGAGCGCTTCTATGATTCGGACCAATACGAGCGTTTCCTGTTTGGTTATCCGCCGCAAAGCACTGCCGACTGGGGCTGGGTTCAGCATATGTTTGCCTCGCTTAAACCCAACGGCCGGCTTGCGGTGGTACTTGATACCGGCGCAGTCGCACGCGGCAGCGGCAAAAGAAAAGACCGCGAAAAAGCGATTCGCCAAAAGTTTATAGAACAAGATTTGATTGAGGCGGTTTTACTTTTACCGGAAAACCTTTTCTATAACACTTCCGCTCCGGGCATTATTCTTTTCATCCGCAAACAAAAACCAGCAGAAAGAAAAGGCAAAATTCTCCTTATCAATGCCTCGCGCGAATTTGAAAAAGGCAAACCCAAAAACTACCTTACTCCCGAACACATCCAAAAAATCTCAAAAACCTATCGCAACTTTGAAGAAGTGGAGGGGCTTTCTAAAATAATCACTTTAGAAGAAGCCAGAGAAGCTGATTACAACCTTTCACCTTCGCGGTTCGTGGTAGTGATGGAAGAAGAAAAACACCGCCCGATTGGAGAGATTAGGAAGGATATTGAAGCGGTTGAGTTACAAAGAAAAGAGATCGAGAAAAAAGTTGAACAAATATTTAGGAAACTTCCAATATGACAACCAAAGAACTTGAGCAACTTTTAGAAGGTGGGACAGAAACTCCGCGAATCGAATATAAGGGTCCATGCGAATGGAATGTAAATTTATTCGCCAAAGATATCCTTGCAATGGCAAACGTTGAGAATGGTGGCTGGATTGTGGTCGGCATGGAGGAAATCCCAGGAGGATATCGGCGTGTTGGCGTTTCAGAAAAACAATCTCAAAGCTTTGCTATAGATAATATGAGAGATCAATTTTCTAAATTTGCTGATCCGTCTGTAAATTTTTCTGTGCATGTTTCCCTTGATGAGAACGGGGTTACGTTTGTCGTTATACAGGTAGAGGAGTTTCAGGAAATACCGGTAATTTGCATAAAAGCCAGTGAACTGGCAGGTACCAAAGCGCCAGTTATTTACTATCGTAATACTGACAAAAAAGTTGAAAGCGGGCCTGTTTCGAATTACCACGATTTGCGCGATATTATTGAGCGATCAGCAATAAAAATGCGGGCTCACTGGCGTAAACTCGGTTTAGAATTGTCAGAGTCATTTGAAAAACAGCTAGAAAGTGAAATTAGTGAGTTGAAATAATAATCACTATGAACTCAACACGCAAAAATTTATTAATGGTCATAAAGTCAAGAGGCCATTGGAGCATTAACTTTAGGCCCCTTGCTGATCAGAGATTAGAATTCAATCAATGCAAAGAGCTTATAGAGAAATGTTCTGTAGAATTACGAGGTTGGGATTATCCTCATTTCCCTCGTAGACGAGGAGATGACACTGACCTTGTGCCCGGCAATAATTACTTCGAAGGATGGATTAATTGGGGAGCACACAAAGAAGTTTGGAGAATGTATCAAAGTGGTCAGTTTATTCACTTTCTAGCCATGGAAGAAGATTGGTTCAGTGAAGATTCTTGGTATAGCGAGGAGTTAAGAAAAAAATATAAACCAGGAGAGATTTTATCAATCATCAGTACGACTTATTTCGTTACTGAAATATTTGCGTTTGCTTCTAGACTAGCTCAAGGCAATCTCTATAAAGAAGGGTTAAAAATAATCATACAGCTCAACAACATATTAGATCGTAGATTAGAGATACTGGATGCAATGAGAGTCCCATTACTTGGAGAATATAAAACAGGGGCGGATAAAATTGAGTTTGTTAAAGTATATGACTGGCAGGAACTGACCGAGAAAGCCCAAGAAAATGCTCTCGAAGCTATTATTCATATCTTTCGGCGTTTTGGGTGGGAAAATCCGCCTATTCATGTAATTCAAAATGATCAAGAAAAACTACTTATGAGACGATTATGAACACAATAGTTTCAAAATCTAAGCTCCCGGCTGATTGGGAAGTGGTGAGGTTGGGAAAAATCGCTCGAATACAAACCGGCGAGAAAGATGTTAACGAGGGCAACCCCAGCGGGGCATACCCATTTTTTACTTGTTCAAAAGAGATAACTTATAGCGATACGTATTCGTTCGATACTGAAGCAATTCTAATTGCAGGAAACGGAGAAGTGGGAGATACAAAATATTATAATGGTAAGTTCGAAGCCTACCAAAGAACTTATGTGCTGGACAAATTTATAAAAAATACTCGTTACCTTTACTATTTTATTGCTGGCCAGATTAAGCGAAAACTTGCTTTAGCTAAATCCGGCTCAACTATGCCATATATACGGAAAGGCGATCTTCAGAATTTTGAAGTTTTAATGCCATTGGATAAAGCCGAACAACAAAACATTGTTTATGTGCTCGATACGATTCAGGGGGCGATTGGAGTGCAGGAGAAGTTGATTGAGAAAACTAATGAGCTTAAGCGGGCGATGATGGCGAAACTTTTTCGGGAAGGCACGCAAAGGAAATCAAAATTTAAAAATCAAAACTCAAAATTACGACTCAAAATTAAAAATCTGTCAGTCATAGCAGACATTAAATATGGAAGGGCAAAACCAAAAACGACAGGTGACATCCCCATTATCGGTTCTGGGGGCGTTTATGCTTACACAGACAAGCCGCTTGTTCAGAAACCTACCATCGTTATTGGCAGAAAAGGCACAGCGGGTATGGTTCATTTAATGCTAAAGCCATGCTGGCCATCAGATACGACATTTTATTTAGATTTAGATTTGGATTTGGTTGACCCTAAATACTTATACGAGTTTTTAAACATGCAAATAATTTCGGGAGAAGAAGCGAAGACAACTCTGCCAAGCTTGAAGCGTGAGACACTTGAAAGTATTGGAGTTATTTTACCGTCACTAGATGAACAACGTGAAATTGCGGAGATTTTGCAAACCATTGACCAAAAAATTGAGATTGAGCAAAAGAAAAAGGCGCTTTATGAAGAGCTTTTTCGGGCGATGCTGGAGAAATTAATGACTGCGGAAATCCGCGTCAAAGATATTGAATTTGAATAACCCTATGGATAAACCACGCGTAACATTTTCAGAAAGAAAAACCGTGCAAAATCCGCTTTTGAAATATGCGGTTGAAGCCGGCTGGGAATATTTGAGTCCGGAGAAAGCTCTAGAAAAGCGCGATGATGGAGGCGGAAGTGAAACCGGTATTTTCTTCAAAGAAACGCTTTTGGGAAAGATTTTGGAGTTTAATCCGTGGATGCAGGAAGGAATGGACGAGGAAATCGTTCGCGACCTTGAAGAGCGCACCCGTTTTAACATTGAAGGCAATCAAAAAGTTCTGAATTACTTGCGGGGCGCGGTGCCGGCATTTGATCGCGTTGAGGGTCGAGAGCGCAATGTCCGGCTCATTGATTTTGAAAACCCGAAGAACAATGTTTTTCAAGTTACCGACGAACTGACTTTTACCAACGGCAAGATCTGGAACCGCTTTGACCTTGTATTTTATATCAACGGCTTGCCGATTTTGATCGTGGAGACAAAAAATCCGGAAAAAGAAGAAGGGGTGGTGGAAGCTATTTCGCAGATAGAGCGGTATCATCGGGAAAGCCCGGAGTTTGTAACTTATCCGCCGCTTTTTGTCGCTTCAAATCTGCACGATTTCAAATATGGGCCGACTTGGAATGTGGAAGAGCGGTATTTGTATAACTGGCGCGGCGGCAGGAATTTAGAGGAATTTGCAAAATCATTCTTTAATCATCAGCGCCTGCTTCCTTTTTTGTCGGATTACATAATTTTCTGGGAAGAGAGCGGAGAAACGAAGAAAATAGTTCTTGGATTCCATCAAATTCGCGCGGTTGAGAAATTGGTTGAGCGCGTGGCGGAAGGCAAGAAAAAGCACGGGCTTATTTGGCATACGCAAGGGTCGGGCAAGAGTTTGTCGATGATTGTGGCTGCGCATAAACTGCGTAATTTGCCCGCGCTTGAGAATCCTACGCTTCTGGTGGTAGTGGACCGCACCGAGCTTGAGGAACAGATGGATAGAAATTTGAAAAATTACGGCTTTCCGAATGTAGAAGTTGCGCGAACCCGCGAACATCTGCAGGAGCTTTTGGCGCGAGATTTCCGTGGCTTGATTGTTACGACTATCCAAAAATTTGACCGAATGCCGGAGAGGATCAACGAACGCAGTAATGTGATCGTGTTTGTTGATGAAGCGCATCGGACGCAAGAAGGAGAACTCGGAGTGTATATGCGCGCCAGTCTTCCCAATGCTTTCTATTTTGGCTTTACCGGTACGCCAGTTGATATGACAAAGATTGGCCGCGGCACTTTTCTTACCTTTGGCCGCGACGACGCGCCGCATGGATATTTAGACAAGTACTCCATTACCGATTCGCTCCATGACGGCACGACCGTACCCATTCACTACACGCTTGCGCCAAGCGAGTTTTTGGTGCCGAAGGAAATACTGGAACAGGAGTTCTTTAAGCTAGTTGAGGAAGAAGCGATAACAAGTGTAGAGGATCTTGATAAAAAAGTTTTGGATAGGGCTTTGAAGCTCAGAAATCTTTTAAAATCAAAAGATAGAGTTGAAAAAGTAGCGACATTTGTTGCCAGGCATTTTCAGGAAAATGTTGAAAAGCTTGGGTTTAAGGCGTTTTTGGTCGGCGTTGATAGAGAAGCGTGCGCATTGCTTAAAGAGGCACTGGACAAACATCTGCCCCCGGAGTATTCGCAGGTGGTGTTTACACCCGGTCATAATGATGAGGATTTTCTGCGGCAGTTCCATTTACAAGAACGCGAGGAGAAAGAAATTAAGAAAAATTTTCTTAAAGCAAGCGAACAGCCAAAAATTATTATCGTAACAAGCAAGTTGCTGACCGGTTTTGACGCGCCGATACTATACGCAATGTATCTTGATAAGCCAATGAACGACCACGCGCTTTTGCAGGCAATTGCGCGGGTTAATAGACCGCTTGCCGGCAAAGAAGCAAGTAACCCTAAAAGCGCCGGACTCATCGTAGATTTTGTCGGTGTTTTTGAAAAACTTGAGAGAGCGTTGCGGTTTGATTCAGCGAATATTGAGGGCGCGGTGATTGATTTGGAGAAAGTGAAAGAAAGTTTTGTGAAATTATTGGAAAAGGGAGAAAAATACTTGGAACTCGTCGGAAAGCAGATTGATGATAAAGCAGTAGAGCGTATTGTTGATTATTTTGCCGATCGCGGAAATCGCAAAGAATTCCTTGTTTTTTACAGAGAGTTGGAACAGAAGTATGAAATCATTGCGCCCGACCCGTGGCTTCGGCCATATCTTGAGCATTACTTTTTATTCTCTGGCATTTACAAAGTTTTGAGAGCGCATTTCGGGCCTAAAATTCCACAAGAGTTGTTAAGAAAAACAATTCAGCTTATTAGAGAGAAAGCTGGCGTAGCTGGACTTGAGAGGACCCTTCCGCTTTATCCCATTGATGAGCGAACTATCAAATTGATTCACGAAGATAGTTCGCCAGAGCGTGTAAAAATTATAAAAGTTCATAGATCTATCCAGATACTGATTGAAGAAGAAGGTAAAAAAGAGCCGTTCCTGTTGCTTTTTCGTGAGCGCTTGGAAAAAATCCTTGAGGAGTTTGAGAACCGCCAAAGTACTACCAAAGAAACGTTGAAAAAATTTGAGCAAGTTATTTTGGAGATTAACGAAGCAAGAGAAGAAAAAAAGAAATTGGAGCTGGATGGAGAACAATTTGCGATGTATTGGGTATTAGGTGATAGTGATCAAGACAAAAACCGCAGAAAAGAAACTGCCAGCGCTTTAGCACAGCTTTTCAACCAGTATGCAGATTGGCTTGAAAATCCAGAAGTTAGCCGTGAGTTGCGCCGGAGAACCTTTGCGAATCTATATTCAGTGACGGGCAATACCGAAGGAGCGCTTACAAAAATGAATCAAATTTTTCAGCTGGAATCTGAAATACATCCGGTGAAGTAAGTTAGATGAATTTAGTCAAATCCCGCGAAGCTCACTCAGAAGCAAAACAACTTTTAGAAGAAGCAAAAAGAAAAGTTGAGGGATTAATTGAGGAATTATAAAAAAGAATTCTAAACAAAATTATTGGAGTTATGAAAAAAGAAGACATTAAAAAAGGCGAAATAGTCATTTATAAGTCCAAAGAGGGACCAAAATTAGATGTGCGCTTGGAAGAAGAAACGGTTTGGTTAACGCAAAAACAAATGGCTTTGCTTTTTGACAAAGGCATTCCTACAATAAATGAACATATTAAAAATATCTATAAAGAAGGGGAGCTGGAGAAAAAATCAACTATTCGGAAATTCCGAATAGTTCAAGATGAAGGCGGAAGACGCGTTGAAAGAGATATAGAATTTTATAATCTTGATGTCATTATTTCCGTTGGCTATCGGGTGAAATCCTTGCGCGGCACTCAATTTCGTATCTGGGCTACTAAAACTCTCAAAGAGCATTTGGTTAAGGGTTATACCATTAATGAAAAAAGGCTTTTGCAAGCGAAAAATCAGTTGCAAGAATTACAAAGCGCCATTTCTTTTTTGCAAGAAAAATCAAAGCATGAACTTTTAATCGGACAGGAACAAGAGATTTTAAATTTACTTGCCAATTATTCAAAAACACTCACTCTGCTTGAACAATATGATAAAGAAAAATTATCACTTATTAAAAAAGCAAGAGGTAGATTTATTTTAAAATATGAAAATGCTATAAGTGTGATTGATAAGATAAAAAAGGACCTTATTTCCAAAAATGAAGCGAGTGATTTATTTGGGCAAGAAACCAGCGACAAGTTTAAAGGTATTTTAGGAAGTATTCATCAGACCTTTGGCAATAAAGAATTATATCCGTCGCTCGAAGAAAAAGCCGCACATCTTTTATACTTTATCATCAAAGACCATCCCTTTGTAGACGGCAATAAAAGAATCGCCTCGTTTTTATTTGTTTATTTTTTGGATAAAAATGATTTTCTTTATCGCAAAACCGGAGAGAAAAAAATCAATGATAATGCTTTAACTGCGCTTGCGCTTTTAATTGCCGTGAGCGATCCCAAGGAGAAAGATGTTTTAATTAAAATTATTACTAATCTTTTGAATAAATGATTTGAATTGCGCGAATACTAAAAATGGTATTACGCACTATCGAGGTTGAATCTCAATGGAGAAAAAACTTTTAGAAGAAGCAAAAAGAAGGGTTGAGGAATTAATTGAAAAATAAAATCTTATGCCTACTTACAACTGGTATTCGCAACTTATAAAACCTTCTTGGGCGTTGCGTGGAGTTTGGGACTGGTTAATACTTTATGCCGTTATTGTTGTTACCTTTGATGCATTTTTTAAATATTACGATTATTTAAGTAAGCAAGTAAATTGTTTTTCTGCTTAAAAATTAATATAATAACCCTATGCCAAAGATTAAAGTCGGACAATTAGCGATTGATTTTGAACTGCCGGATCAAAACGGAAAGGCGCATAAACTTTCGGATTATAAAGGCAAGTGGATTTTGCTTTACTTTTACCCTAAAGACGACACGCCGGGATGCACTAAAGAGGCTTGCGCCATCAGAGACTATTTTCCAAATTTCAAAAAATTAAAAGCCGCGGTTTTGGGGATTAGCGTGGATTCGGTGGAAAGTCATAAAAAATTTGCCGAAAAATACAAGCTTCCATTTACTTTACTCTCTGACACTAAAAAAGAAGTGGTTAAAAAATACGGGGTTTGGGGCAAAAAGACTTTTATGGGCAAAGCCTTTATGGGCACTAAAAGGACTTCTTTCTTAATTAGCCCGGAATTTAAAATCGTAAAAGTTTATGAAAATGTTAAACCAGAAATTCACGCCGAAGAAGTTTTAAACGACTTAAATTCTTTAAAATAAAGCCGGAAAGTAAAATCTAAAACAAGAGCGTAAACCTAGTAAAAATTTTTGGTACAGGTCAAATTTAATTTCAGTAACAATTAAAAATTCTGCTTTGACTTACAATATATAATCCTTTAGGATAAAAACGTATGGCTATTGATTGGACAAAAATTTATAAGAAATATAAGGGGCTTTGGGTAGCTCTATTGAATGACGAGAAAACAGTAGTTGGGAGCGGAAAAACAGCGAAAGAAGCATGGGAAGAAGCG
>Ga0207433_10013882_pt1 | contig 11756 bp, 12 predicted proteins | sample YelNatPaOPGAMG01_FD_187559 | JGI IMG/M metagenome (GOLD analysis project Ga0207433, IMG submission 187559) | Hot spring thermophilic microbial communities from Obsidian Pool, Yellowstone National Park, USA - OP-RAMG-01 (SPAdes) (version 3) | ecosystem: Environmental > Aquatic > Thermal springs...
CCTACCATCGGATTGTTGCCCATGCCGATGAGGCCCATCATTTCCACGTGCGCGGGCACGGAAGAAGAACCGGCAAACTGCGCGTCGGAATGCATCCGTCCCATCGTGTCGGTCAGACCGTAGGATGCGGGACCGGCCGCCATGTTGTCCGGATGCAGCGTCCTTCCCGTGCCGCCGCCGGACGCCACGGAAAAGAATTTCTTTCCCGCGAGCAGGCATTCTTTTTTGTAAACGCCCATCACCGGGTGCTGAAAACGGGTCGGATTGGTGGAGTTGCCCGTGATGGCGACATCCACTCCCTCCAGATGCATGATGGCCACGCCTTCGCGGACATCGTCTGCCCCATAACAGCGCACGGCCGCGCGTTCGCCTTGGGAATAGGCTTTTTCCTTCACTACGCTGAGCTTTCCCGTTTTGTAATCAAAAGCCGTGGCGACATGCGTAAAGCCGTTGACGCGGGCGATGATGTGCGCCGCGTCTTTGCCCAGTCCGTTGAGAATGACGCGCAGGGGAACCTTACGCGCCTTGTTGGCGGATCTGGCCAATCCGATGGCGCCTTCCGCCGCCGCGAACGATTCATGACCAGCGCAGAAAGCAAAGCATTTCGTTTCTTCTCTCAAAAGCATCGAGGCGAGATTGCCGTGACCGATGCCGACCTTGCGGTCGTCGGCGACGGAACCGGGAATGCAGAAAGACTGCAAGCCTTCGCCCAGCGTTACGGCAATGTCGGCGGCGACTTTCTGGCCTTTCTTGATGGCCGCCGCTGCGCCCACCAAGTAGGCCCAGCCGGCGTTTTCAAAGGAAATCGGCTGAATTTCCTTGACGATTTTCCGGACATCCACGCCCTTGCCGAGGCAGATTTTTTCGGCTTCTTCCAGCGACGCGATGCCGTTTTGTTTCAGAAATGCATTGATTTGGTTGATTCTTCTTTCATATCCTTCAAACAAAGCCATGGTCCAACTCCTTATTCTTTGCGGGGATTGATTACTTTGACGGCTTCGGCAAAGCGGCCGTAGGTGCCGGTCGCCTTCGCCAGCGCGCTTGCCGGATCCATTCCTTTGGTGATGTTGTCCATCATCACGCCCAAATTGACGAATTTGTAGCCGATGATTTCGTTGTCGCTGTCCAGACCGATTTCCAGGACATAACCTTCGGCCATCTCCAGATACCGGGGCCCCTTGTCCTTGGTTCCATACATCGTGGCGATCACGCTGCGCTGGCCCTTGCCCAGATCTTCCAAGCCTGCGCCGATGGGCAGACCGCCTTCGGAAAAAGCGGTTTGCGAGCGGCCGTAGGCAATCTGAAGGAAAATTTCCCGCATCGCGGTGTTGATCGCGTCGCAGACAAGATCGGAATTCAGCGCTTCCAGAACGGTTTTATGGGGCAGAATTTCCGCCGCCATCGCCGCGGAATGCGTCATGCCGGTGCAGCCGATGCATTCAATCAACGCCTCTTCAATGATGCCGTTCTTCACGTTTAAGGTCAGTTTGCAGGCGCCCTGCTGCGGCGCACACCAGCCGACGCCGTGAGTCAGCCCCGAGATATCCTTGATTTCCTTGACTTGGGTCCATTGGCCCTCCTGCGGAATCGGGGCGGGGCCGTTTTTCGGACCCTTCGCGACGACGCACATCTGTTCGACTTCATGAGTGTATTGCATAAAACTCTCTCCTTGTTGATACCTTTTCTCTTTAAACGACCTTGACCGTTTAAAGGAATTTGCCATCAAAGACTGACGTAAACTATCTAACACCGCAGCGGTGATTTTTCAAATTAAATTGTCTTTACAAAAACAAGTATGGGATGATTTTATGTTCTGAAAGATCGGGGGTGGAAATGAAAAAGCGACGCAAAAACAAATAGATCATCGGTGTTCACGGGCATCGGATCGTTCTGTTTCGTCAATGACGAATATCCTATGCTTGGTGGGGCGTTTTATGATAATCATCTTTCAAAAAAGTCGCCGAAAATGAATGTCCTGGACAGAAAATTTTATTGCCGGCATACGCTGAAGGTGGCGCGGGATCTTTTAGGGAAAAAACTCGTGCGCCGGGTGAACGGCCTTGTGCTCTCCGGCATGATCGTGGAGACGGAAGCCTACTGCGGCCGCGAAGACAGCGCCTGCCACGCGCATCGGGGCAAGACACCGCGCAACGCCGTCATGTTCGGCGAACCGGGACTTGCCTATGTCTATTTTACCTACGGCATGCACTACCTACTCAATCTGGTAACGGAGGAACCGGGAAATCCCTGCGCCGTTCTGATCCGGGCGATAGAGCCTCTGGAAGGGATCGAGGCAATGGAATCTCGCCGAAAAAGGAAAGGCGCGGATTTGACCGACGGACCGGCCAAGCTCTGCCAAGCGCTGGCCATAGACAAAACATTAAACGGCTGGGATTTGACAATCGGCGAGGCCTTATGGGTGGAAGATTACAGACCCATCCCCGACAAATCCGTGATGACAACCCCCCGCATCGGCATCGCCTACGCACAGAAACAGCACCGCGAGGCGCCCTGGCGGTTTTTGTTGAAGCAGGACGGCCGCAAAATCAAGGAGACTTGATTTCTTTCGCTTCCTGATAAAATTCCACAAATAATTTCCAAGCCGCAAGAAAAAGGGCCGCGATAATCGGTCCGAGAACGAATCCCGACGCGCCGAATGCCGCGATACCGCCCAAGGTGGAAAGAAAAATCAAAAGAGCGTGCATGTTGGTGTCGCGCCCCAGCAGGACCGGCCGCAGCAAATTATCCACGCTGCTGATCACCAACGCGCCGAACACCAGGATGACAATGCCCTGCCAGATGTTTCCCAGAAACAGCATGATGACGCCCGCCGGCGCCCAGACCAGCGAACAGCCGATGGCGGGCACGACGGAGAGGGCAAACATCACCACGCCCCAGACCACCGCCTTTTCAATGCCCGTGATGTAAAAAATGAGTCCGCCCAGGAAACCTTGAATGCCGCCGATGATCAAGGTGAATTTCAGGGAGGCTTTGGCGGTGTTGAAAAACTGATCGACAAAATGCCTGAGGTGTTTGTCCTCCAGCGGAATGTTGGTGATGGCCGCTGAAATCAAGTGTTCGCCGTCCCGCAGAAAATAAAAAAGCGTGTAGAGCATGACCGCGAATTTCACAACCACCAGAATCGTGTTTTGCGTGAAGGCCGAGATATGATTGACAACATAGGCGGTCACGGCCTTGAGCGCGTCCTGGGATTTTTCAATCAGAAAAGCCTGATCAATATGCAGGCGGGCAAACAGGGGGTTTTTGTTCAGCGTGTTGAGAAATTCGGAAAGGGAGGCGATCCAGGACGACGTATTCGTATCGAACGCTTTGTAAAGATCAAACGCCTCGACCACCAGCAGGTCAATCAGCAAGCCGAGGGGAATCAGCAGGCAAAGCACAATGAGGCAAAGCGTCACGCCCGCGCACCAATTGGGGTTTTTGATTTTTTTGTTCAAAAATCTGTAAACGGGAAAGAAAATGCCGGCAATCAGAACCGCCCAGAAGACGGCAAAAAAGAACGGCTTGATGATGAAGAAAAAAAGAGCGGTAATAACACCCAGCAGAATATAAAAAATAACTTTTTGCAATCCGCTGACCGGTTGAATTTCCATCGGCGATGACCCCCCTTCCGGAAGCAAATCAAATTCTCCTGCCGCTGAAGTTTGGAATTTATCATAAACGACAATTCTTTGCTCTGTCAATGACTATCGCTAAAATGCAAATATCGACGAGAGAATTTGATTGACTTATCTCAAAGAATGGCTATGTTAAGAACACGACGACCCATGAGGTTCGTTGAAAAAGGAGGATATTTTGATGTTTACCGTAACAGAAAAGGCGCTGGATATCATTCAAGATTTCATCAAGCAGAAAAGGCCAGGTTCCGCCATACGGATCACGATGTCCATCGGTTGATCCGGGCCCGCTCTGGGCATGGCTCTGGACGAGCCGATGGATGGCGATGAGGTGTTTGAAGAAAAGGGAACGAAGTTTGTCATGGAGAAGTACATTTGGGACCAAGCCCAGCCGATCCACATTGATTTTGTGGAAACGCCCCAGGGGTCGGGATTCAAGATGACTTCCGCCCTGACGGCGCAGTCCGGCGGTTGCGGGTCCGGCTGCAGCTGCTAGATTTCACAGGACGAAAAAGGGGGAGAGGGTTCTCTCTCCCTTTTTTAGTTTTATGAGCGCTAAAGACGACAAAAAACAAAAGCAGGACCGTGCCGAAAATCTGCTGGCACAGGGCCGGTTTGAAGAGGCTGTCTCCCTCCTGGAGGATCTGCGGGATCATTATCCCGAAGACCATTCGATAGAATTCATGCTTGCTTTGGCTTACTATGACGGCGGCGACGCCGAAAAAGCGGTGGACCGCTTGGAACGTTTGTTCAAACAAGAGCTGGCCGACAAGGTCTTTACGGGCTTTGCTTTTGATGAACTGGTCCGCATTTACAAGCAACAAAAAGATTTTGTTCGGCTGGTGCGCATCTGCGAAGACGCCGTCTCGGCCCAGCCCGACGACGTGGGACTTTGGGCCGAATTGGGCAAAGCCTGCCTGTTGTCCGGTGATTTTTCGCGGGCGTGTCTCGTTTTTGAAAAACTCGTCGGAATGGAAGATGACAATCCCGCGTGGTACTGTGACTGGGGGGAAGCCCTGTTCGCGGCGGGCTTAATCCGGGAAAGCGAAACGGCCTTTCATCTGGCCGGAGAAATCGATCCCGAAAATTCGGACAATTATTATTTCAAAATGGCGGTTTTGTTTCAGGAAGCAGGGCGACACCGCGACGCTGTCGCCCTGCTGAACAAATGCGTTGCCTTGAAAGAATCTAATCCGTTGTATTACTGCGCGATGGGAGACAGCTTTATCCGTCTTGGAGAATTAGAAAACGCCCGCATGTCATATCATCGGGCTATCGAGCGCGACCGGGAAAGAGCCGGAGCCTATTACAACAGAATGGGGCATGCCTTTTTTCAAAACGGCTACTATGAAGCGGCGGCGGAAGCGTTCGAACAAGCCATTGCTGCAGAGCCTTCCAACCCCTATTTATACCATTTGGCGTCTGCTTATAAAGCGATGGGCCGGCCAGACCGAGCGGATGAAATTCTGCTGGCCTTGAAGAAAAAATCCCGCTAAAGCTTTCCTTCCTCTTCTTGGATTCTCAAAAAAATATGGTAAAAGTAATCATTTTCCGTCATTTCCTGTTTGATGATCAGGCCGGCCTCAGCGATGTCCTCCTCGTGAATAATTAAATTGACGCTTTTGTTCAAGGTGTTCATGTAATCCATGGTGGCGAAAGTCGAACTGATCAGAATAATGTATATTTTACGGCGCACGGGAATCGGCAGGCTGTTTAAATATTCAATCAGGTAATTGCAGCCGTCATGCTCCCGGTCGAAATTTTCATTGACGATAATAACGTTGAAGTTATGGAACACGATATATTTGATCGCTTCCTGCACCGTGGCGGGCTCAATGACGTTAAAATCAAGAGACAACATGGCATCCCTGATTTTTTCCCTGACCTCCGGGCTGTGGTCACAAATCATGGCCGTACTGGTGCCCGCGTAATGGTAGTCAAAAGGCCTTCCGGAATAATCGATTTCGTCAGTCTCCAGCGCCGGTGATTTTCTGATGTCTCTCATGATTCTTCCCCGCTGTTCGTGTTTAAATCACTTTTTCCATGGATCAATTTTTTTCTTTCCGTAGAGTTTGTCGATTTCCAGCTTACCCAGATCGGTGGTTTGTTCGCCGCGCGCGTTCTTGATGGCGTCAATGCCGCGGTTGACGACCGACCGATTGGACGCGTAGGCAATCGCCGTGTTGTCGTTAATCAAGCCCTGGGCGTATAAATCCACAATGTAGTCGTCGAAACTGATCATCCCGAACGGCTTGCCTTGTTGAATGATGTCAAAATAGGTTTTGCCCTCGGCTTCGCCGTGCAGAATGACGTCTTTGACGCGCAAGCTGGTGCACAGAATTTCAAACGCCGCGACGCGCCCCCCTCCGATTTTCGGCAAAAGACGCTGGCACACAATCCAACGGATGGAGTCGGCCAAGCGCACCCGAATCTGATTTTCTTCTTCCAGCGGAAACATGCCGACAATGCGGTTGACCGTCTGTCCGGCGTTAATGGTGTGCAGCGTGCTCAACACCAAGTGACCGGTTTCCGCGGCGTTGAGGGCGATTTCCACCGATTCCCGGTCGCGCATTTCGCCGACCAGAATGACTTTGGGCGCCTGACGAAGCGCGGCGCGCAAACCGTTGGCAAAGGTATCGAAATCTTTTCCAAGTTCCCGCTGATTAATGGTCGCCCGCTTCTGGGGATGAACGTATTCAACGGGATCTTCCAACGTGATGATATGCACAGGAAACTTTTCATTGATTTCGTTAATAATCGCCGCCAGCGATGTTGTCTTACCGGTTCCCGTGGCGCCGGTGATCAGCACAATGCCGGTCTTTTCGTTAGCGATTTTGTAGAAGGCTTCCGGCAGCTTCAGATCGGCGCAGGACGGGACGCTGGTTTCCAACTTCCGCAAAACAATGGAATACTTGCCCAGCTGGGAAAAAATGTTCACGCGGAAACGGGCAACGCCGGGAATTTCATACGACAAATCACAGGAGCCTTCCTTGACGAGATCCTGAATCAAGCGGCGGTCCTGCTGGAGAAGATTCAAGGCGATTATTTCTGTTTGAAAAGGCGTGAGACACTCAAAAGGCGGCTTCAAAGCCACAGGCACCAGCTCGCCCGACGCATACACCTGAAGGGGCTTGCCCACCGTCAGCACAATGTCGGAAATGTCCACACCGGATTCGAGCATTTTGGTCAGAATATGGTCAATTTCCGGTTTTCTCATAGGCCCTCCGGATTACACTTCGGTAAAGTCTGTCGGGGGATGTTTCAGAAGCGGGCGGAATCTCGCTTTTTCGTTCGCTTTCATGTAGGCGTCGTCGGCGCTGATCCAACCACGGTTGTAAAGATCCATAATCGCATCATCCAGAAGCTGCATCCCATACTTTTTGCCGGTCTGCATCATCGAAGGAATCTGATACGTCTTTTGCTCGCGAATTAAATTGCGCACCGCCGGCGTCGCAATGCAGATTTCGAGGGCCACGCACCGGCTTTTGATGTCGATGCGTTTGAACAACACCTGCGATATAACGGCGCGCAATCCGTCGGCCAGCGTGGAGCGGATCTGCAGTTGCTCCGATGCGGGGAAAACCTCGATGATTCTGTCCACGGTCTTCGCGGCGCTGGTCGTATGAACGGTGGAAAAAACCAGATGTCCGGTGGAGGCCGCTTCAATGGCCAAGGAAATGGTTTCCAGATCACGCATCTCGCCCACCAGAATAATATCCGGGTCTTCGCGCAAGGCGCCTCTGAGCGCCGCGGCAAACGATTGGGTATGCACGCCGACTTCCCGCTGATTCACGATGCAGTTTTGGCTTGTATGCACAAATTCAATGGGGTCTTCAATCGTAATGATATGGTCGCGGCGCAGACGGTTGGCTTCGTCAATAATCGCCGCCAGCGTCGTGGATTTACCGCTTCCCGTGGGGCCGGTCACCAACACAAGACCCCGCGGAAGCGTCGCCAGTTTCGCGATCACCGGGGGAAGCCCCAGTTCGGCGCAGCTTTGAATCTTGCTGGGGATTTCGCGAAAAACGGCGCCGATACCGTTTTTCTGCCTGAAGAAATTTACGCGGTAACGGGCCAAATTGGGAACTTCATAGGCGAAGTCCACATCCCCCGTTTCTTCAAAGTGTTTAATTTTGTGTTCAGGCGTAATCTCATAAAGGAGGACTTTCAGCATGTCATCGGTCAACACGTCATATTTGATGCGTTCGATATCTCCCCGAATCCGGATCGCAGGCTGTTGACCGGCAACCATGTGAAGATCGGATGCGCCGTGCTCGTGCATCAAATGGAAAAAAGCATCAATTTTGGCCATGGAATCACTCCTTGCGTTGCTGAGAGTCCTTTTATCATTTTTTTCAAAAGAAAAAAATCAAATCTTGGATGTTTTTTGAATACGCCTTGCTGCCTGCAACAAGTTCTTGACACCCGGGTCATCAATAATATATGCTCCCCGCCGCGGCAACGAAATCGGATGATTGTCAAGGTTGGGGATGTAGCTCAGCTGGGAGAGCGCGACGTTCGCAATGTCGAGGCCAGGGGTTCGATCCCCCTCATCTCCACCAATTCTTTTCATCCTGTTTCAAATTCAAACAGCCGGGCCAAGCGCCTTTTTTTGCGTTTCTTCCAGTTTCCCTTGTGATACGCGTAGCTGGCCAAAAGCGGCAGGGCGATGGTCGCCTCCGAGTAGACCATCTGTTCGCAGGATGAATCCACCTTCCCCCAGGAATTGGCTTCCTTCAGGGTGGAGCTGGAACACGCCCCGTCGCGGACATCGGCCACGGTGATCTGAACGGCGTATTTGTGCATCGGCACGTCTTGGCCCAGGATTTCCGCGCAAACGACCGTGTCTTGCGCGAAGTTTTTCGGAACGCCTCCGCCGATCATCAGCAAGCCGGTCGTTCCCGCCTTGATTTTAATCTCCGTCAGTTCCTTGAAATCCTTGACCGAATCAATGGAAACCTGATTCGGGGATTTTTCACGCTGATGCAAAACCAGCCCGAAGCCGGCGGAACTGTCGGAAAAAGCCGGACAGAAGATAGGCACGTCATGTTCGTATGCCGCCTGAACCAGAGATTTTTTCTTCTTGGCGTTTTGAACGAGATATTGGCCCATCGCCCGGATGAATTCCCGCGAGGAATATGCGCCCGGCGGCAGTGAATCGGCTATTTTTTTTATCGTTCGGTCGCAGACCTGTAAATCTTCTTCGTTGATATAGGTGTCGTAAATTCGATCAATGTAGAGCTTCCGCAATAATTTGTCGTCAACAAACGGCGTGCCCTGATAGTGATGGAACCCCAGGGCTTCAAAAAAGTCCATGTCGACGATGGATGCCCCCGTGGCGACAATGACGTCAACCATGTTGTTTTCAACCAAATCAACATAGATCTGCATGCAGCCCGCTGCGGATGTGGAACCCGCCAGCGTCAGGATGATCACGCAATTCTTTTCCTTGAGCATGCGGTCGTAGATATCGGCGGCATGGGCCAAATCTCTCGCGGAAAAAGACATCTTTTTCATCGCGGCGATGATATCGATCGTATTGATTTTCTTGATGTCGATATGTTCGACTTTCTTTTTCAGCAAATCCTTTTTCTTCATAAAGTACATTCCTTGATGTTTATTGGCGGCCTCTATTTAAATCATCAACCGGCAAAAGTCAATTCAACCCGTTTTTTTCCGAAGAAGGGGAAAACCTTTTCATGCGCGACCCAAGAAGATTAAAGCCAACGGCGGAAAACGGGATGGCGTGCGGCGGCCATCCGAACGATGGCGCCGCCCAGTTGCGCGTAACCGATCCCCGCCGCCTCCGCGGCGCAGGCCATGCTGGCATCAGAACTAATATCGGCATTAGGGTTGACATCCAGCACATAGAAAACGCCGTCCCGCAGCCGGATATCCATCCGAGCGTAGTCCCGGCATCCCACCGCCCGGTAAGCGTTTATGCAGATTGCTTCCATGATTTCTTTTTCCGCCTCGGTCAGCGGCGCCGGAAGCAAGGTTTCAATTTTTTCATAATGAAGCGATCCGGGCGTGAATTTCGCCTCGTAGGTGCAGAGCCGATCCCGCGCGCTGCCGAAACGGGAAAAATCCATTTCCGCCGCGGGAAGAACCGTCGGATCGTCGTTTCCCAACACCGCGACATGGAATTCACGGCCGTCAATGAAATCCTCTACGAGCGCGGGCTGCGCGTATCGATTCAGAACGAAGGCAATTCTTCGGTCTAAGTCCGCGCGGTTCATCACCACGGATTCGGGCGTGATACCCGCCGAACAGTGTTCGTTTTGCGGCTTGACGATCGCCGGAAATATCCGCCATGAATCGGTCCGTGGAACGTCAAAAATTTTCCAAGCCGGCGTGGGGATGCCGCGCGCGTCCAGAAGGCCCTTCACCCGTTGTTTGTCCTGCGCCAGGGCAAGCGTTTGGGATGCGGCTCCGGTGTAAGTATATCCTAAATCTTCCAGTTGCCGGGCGACCAGCCATTCACTGTGGTTCAAGCCCGGAATCCCTTCGCACCAGTTGAAAATCAAATACTGGTCGGGATCATAGGGACGCAGCTTCTCCGCGATTTCATCCCCTTCGATTCGCACAAGCTCGACAACATGGCCCAGTCCTGAAAGCGCTCCGCCGAGTTCTTCGGTGAGCCGAAGCGCTTCCTCTTTTTCTTCCGGCGTCCAGTCGGGATCGATGTTGTAGAGCAAACCGACGGGAATCCGCGCGGGCGCTGTCTGTAAAAACGTCAAAGGGGCCTCCTTCAAAAAATCCGGGCGGTTGGAAAAATCCACGCTATGGCTGCGCGGGATTGTAGGAAAGCCGAGGGTTTCTGTCAAATTATTTTCTTCGGAAAAAATCCCAGTGCCGGCGCGCTTCGGGAAAATTATGGACGGCCAAAGCCGCAGCGATCATGATGAAACCGAAAGCGAGCCAGCGGGTCCATCGTTTCCCTTTAACCCAGGCCGCCGCGGCGATGATCCCCGCCAGCGCAAAGCAGACCCCATCGGCCAGCGGGTCTGTCATCATCCCCCCGAGCAGAATCAGAAACGCGGACAAACCCAACAAGACGTTCGGATTCGAAACATTTAATTTTTGCGTCGACTTCATGTTCCTCCGAACGGCGGGGTTTTTTTATTTTTGCTTTAATTTTTCTTCCAAGATTTTGAAAAGAAACTTTCTCCACGACGTATCGGCGGCAAAAGCCAGCGGTTCATAGGCGTTTGCTTCGTAAATGAGATCCGGAAGATAAACGGCCAGGCCGTGACAATGTTCCTGATACGATTGCGGGGCGATCTTTTTGGTTTGCGGATCAAAGTTGGATACGGCATAGGCAAGCAGAAGGTTCTTTTGAATGTGACTTTTCAATTTCACGCCCGTTGCGGCCGCCGGGGAATCGGCGGGAAGCCCTTGGGCGATCCGATCAATGTAATCGCATAAATCGGTCGTTTTCTGCATATTGCAGGAGGAGGTCTGTTCCGCCGCGGATACCGCCGCTTTCATCGCGGCCGGTTCGCTCATCAGGGCGGCCACCCATTGATTGAGCCGTTCCGTAAACGCCTGCATTTCGGACGTTCTGACCGCGGACGCTATGGGGTTTTCCGAAGATGCGAGCATGGTCTTGGCGAAAGTTTCCGCGCTCATGCCCGGATCATCCAAAACATCCTGAAGCATCATGTCGTAATAAAAAGCGGGATTGGAGACACGGCTCTCGACGCCGACGATGATTTGCGCATGGTCCTTCAATTCGTAGAGGACCTCGGCCATTTGCATAAAATCGGCGTCGGCGGCGACAACATCGATTTTTTTGCCAAGGATTTCCTTGGTTTTCACCAGCGTTTGCGCCAGATCCCTGACGCTCATTTTTGTTCGGCTGACGTCATCGTGGGACCACCCTTTGAATCCTTCACCTTTCCCCCAAAGAATCAGCGCGATTTTTTTCGCCGGATATTTCAAAAGATTCTGGCGGATAAATGTCATCAAACTCGACGGGGCGGCCATATTCGTTTGCGGCGATGTGTCGATAACGGGAGAGTTGATTTCCGGCCGGCGTTGATCTTTTTGAATCAGGTAGGTTTTGACATCGCGCGGGAACTGCAGCTCGCCCTGACGGCCATTGCTCAAGGCGGC
>Ga0207433_10013889_pt1 | contig 11754 bp, 14 predicted proteins | sample YelNatPaOPGAMG01_FD_187559 | JGI IMG/M metagenome (GOLD analysis project Ga0207433, IMG submission 187559) | Hot spring thermophilic microbial communities from Obsidian Pool, Yellowstone National Park, USA - OP-RAMG-01 (SPAdes) (version 3) | ecosystem: Environmental > Aquatic > Thermal springs...
GACGTGATGCTCAAGCAATCACTCAGAATAGATAGCGACTTAATCACGATAATCTATTGCCTATTAAGCAATGTTCATGAGAGCGGATTCTTGACATTGCAGACCATCAGGGACTTCATCCTCGACGAATACCGCGAAAACGACCTAGATTATAAGAACATGAGTAGATACTGGACGCCGGAGCGCATCGGGCGGCAGCTCTCCTCGATGGGCTTCAAGAGGAGTAGGCAGAGGGGCCGGACATATTATTACATAGACCTTAATAGGCTCAAGGAGTTGGCGGAGGCATATGGCGTGAATATAGATAGCCTCGAGGAAACCTCTACATCCTCTACATCCTCTACCCAATCCCGTTTGCACGGGATTAGTGAATGAAAAACTTTATATACTTCTTTTTTAAAGCTGCTTGAGCCGCTGCAATAGCTCGGTTAAGTCTTTCTCGGTCTTGATCTCGCTCTTTAGCTCGTTTATGGTCAATAATGTCTCCCGAATTTGCTGAATTATCTGCCTCCTCTCCCCGATGCTCTCGACGAAAGCATGCGGCGAGATTTTTTTCCCCTCCCCGAAAAACCTCTCGTCCAATTTCTCGAGTTTTTGATACAGTTGCTCAAGCCGCGCTATCAACTTAAATAATTCCTCGGCCAAGTCTATCTGCTTAACCCGATGTTCCTCATAGAGCCTCTCAATCTGCTCCTGGTCCAAGATAAGGCGCGGCATGTGATTCTTGAAATGCCTCTGGAGCGAGGAGTCATCAAGCCCGAACTTCTCGCAAATCTCCTTATACGTGTGGCCTTCTAGGAGCATTTTCTCGATCTCGGCGCGTTGCGGGTGCTTACATACTACACATTTTCTACTGATCACCACCTTCTCGCCCTTGACGGTCTTGACTAAATAAACCTCCCCGCCAAGGTATCTTTTCAAGACCTTAAGCAAATGAAGCAATCGCGTTAATGGCATGCGCTCACAACTGCTAGAGATCCTGCTAATACTTTTATCCCTCATAGTCGCCATAGCCAACATAATCGGCTACCTAGATCAAAGCATTTCAAGCCTCATCCTCTCAATCCTCTCAATCCTGTTCAGCATGATCTATGGCGCCAGGAGGCGCAAGGAGATCCAAGGCCGTCTAAGGCTTTTAAAAGAAAGCGCCAAAAAGAAAATGGGGTTAGCCGCATAAAGAGGCGCCCCGCAATGGCGGGCTCCACCATCAACTTGATGGTATCGGGCCGGATGGCGGGGCCTCCGGCTAACCCCTGAGAACTCTTCTCAAAATGAAGCTCGGGTATCGTCTCTTGTATCTCTTGACGCTTTTCTTTTTCCGGTTGATAATGTCTTCTACTAAGGCCGCGCATAAATCCGCCGAGAAGATGACGAAAAACCAGAGAAAAAGCTCGAGACCAAGCTCCATCATTTTTACGCCACGATTAGGCGGCATCGGCAATTGGGATGGATTGGAGGAGACATGAACCCGGCGGAGTCAAGCTCGCCCACGCTCCACTCCATGCCGTCAAGCGAGGCGCATTCTGAACATGTCTTCTCATCCATTCTAGTGACCCAGACGACCTTTTGAAAGCCCGCGTCGCGGGCAGACCACGCGATGAGCATGTTAAAGATGCCCCAGACCGAGACCTGCGCAATAGCATCTACCCTCCCCTCATAATCGAGGCGCTGCGCCGGATAAAGATCCTCCTCCGTAACCTCGCCCTCCTCCTCATCATAGCCCGCCTTGAATAAGGTCCGATAATTGCGCGCCGGCTTTGATGGCTTAACTAATCCAGCCTTCTTATCCGCAACCACCATGAAGAAATCATCGAGAAAGACCGGCAGGATCTTGTTCACAGCCCTCTCGGCGAGCGAGATATTCGGCGGCGCGGTCGAGAGGCCATCAACGTAAAAGATTCCTTGCAGGGCCGAGTAGAGCAAGTATCGCCTCAAGACATCCTTGACCTGCGGCTCCCACTTGGCGCGGTAATTAGGCGAATCATCATTCACTATTTTACGAAAAAAGCTCCTCAGCTCCCTCTTCAACCGCTTCTCAATTTTCAAGACCTCTTGGTCATACTCATCATAATCCGCCTGCTTGACTAGAGACTTCTCCGGCACGGCTTGGCCGCTCTGGGCTAGTAATTGGCCTATCGCGGTCTCGATGTCGAGCTCCGTGAAGCCGCCGCGCGCCGCAATCTGCAGGAATGGAATCGGTATGTTGGCTATCGGGTGGTCAAGCTCCTCTAGGCCGAGCGCCCTCCTCGCCTCGTTAATCGTCTCGATGCCGGCCTGAACCCTCATGACATGGAGCCGAGTCTCCTGCTCCGGGTTCGTCCAAGCCTGAAGCATGAACCTGATGCTCTTAACGCCTAACCTTCTCCTTATGGCCTCGGTTACCCCCGCGCTAATGATCCTCTGCAGGCTCTCAACCATCATCACGAAGCTATTAATCTGGTTTCGCGATGTCTCGAGATTGGTGCCGCCCTCAAGGCCAAGCAATATCGGCGGCACCCCGGAGACGCTTATGATCTTCTGCCTATACTCGCGCAACAACTCAAGAATTTCCAATTCACGGAATGGATGGCCGAGATCCTGTATTTCAATGTCGCCCTTGATTATTAGGCTCGATCCCGGGCTCGAGCTATTAATCACCTCCATGAGGCGCTTGAAGTCCTCCTCGCCGCCGGATTTCATCACGAATGCCTTGCTCAAGACGCCTTTCCGCATGAATGCATCCCTAATGAACAACTCAGCATACATCTGGCCCTCTAAGGTTCTCCTGAGCGTGGCGGTTATCGGCGACCCATAGGCCCGGGTGCCAAGCGGATGAAGAACGATTCTCACGACCTCATTCGGCTCAAATCTTACCTCGCGGCCCGCGATCCTCTGAACGTAACCTGTGATACGACCGTATTCATCACGGATGACTTGCATGCTCCATGTGTCGAGAACCTTGAAAACCGGCTCGGCGTAAACCTCGATGTAGGCCTCGCCAAAAATCCTGGCTGTGTAAAGCAAGTTACGCAAGAAAAGATAGAAATCATCCTCGTTCTCGCTTATCCAGCTCTCAACCTTGTTCTTCTCGGCCTCGTTATCGCCGACAATGATCCAGCCGTTCACGAGCGCAGCGTTCACCGTGGCCTCGATGGCGGCCCTAAGATAATCATTTCCTTCAACCAAGTCGAGTAGTTGCTTTTGGTCAAGCGGCTTCGGCTCGCCCCACCTCCAGCCATAAATTATGTCGGCGAGCCCCTTCTCCTCCTGCTTCGTGAACAACCTCACGAGGCCTTTGAAAAAGCTCATGGCCTGAGGGGAGTTTCAAGACTTTAAAACATCAAAACAAAGGCGTGGCCATGAAGTTTCAGGTAGGCCAAGTGGTTGAAATCAAGCTGAAGGATGGCAGAAAGGTGAAAGGCGAGGTCGGCGGCATGGATCAAGGCGGCATGACCATCTGGAACGCCGAGGTCGTGAATCCCGATGAAACCGTCTCGGTTGCTAGAATTATTGCCGTGGCCTTTCAAGACATAGTTGAAGAAGCCGAGGAGGCCCCGACCCAAGCTCCATCGCCAATTGAGGTTCAGGCACCAATTAAGAAGATCACCGAGGATGAGAAGCCGAGGCGTAGAAAGAAGCCCGCGAGAAAATAAGCGACCTCTCAGATTTTTTATGACGCTAAAGAGTGATGAGCCATGCCGGGCAAGCATAAGGCGGTTTTCGGCGGGCCAAAAGAGCCGGTAGGCCAATTGCTTGGAGGCCTCTCGATCATGATAGAGGAGGCTGGAGATGAGATTATCGTGCGGGCTAGGGCCAAGCGCTCTGAGATTAAATATCTAATCGCGATCTTGAACGAGCGGCTGACCGAGTATGCGGAAGAGTCTTCTGGCTCAGCTCGTGGTAGAGGCCGCTGAAACAAATATCAAGCTATACGATTGGCAGAAGAAATGGCTTGACGATAATAGCCGGTTCAGGATAATGCTCAAGTCCAGGGCAGTGGGAGGCTCATTCCTAATCGCGCTTGAGAGCTTTTTGGATTCGCTTCTCAACCCGAATTTCACGATACTCCTCGTGAGCTTCTCGATGCGCCAGTCGCTAGAGCTCTTCCGAAAAGTTAAGGAGCATATTAACAGGTGGAAGGGCATCAGGATAAGGGTCGGCGACGATGTCTATACCTTTAACGCGACATTGAGCGAGACGAAGACCCAGGTCGAGTTCGAGAACGGGAGCCGTATAGTCAGCCTGCCGAACAACCCGGACGCGATCAGGGGATTCCGCGCGGATCACGTCTACGTGGATGAGGCCGCCATGTTCAAGAACGACTTCGAGATCAAGGCCGCGATCATCCCGACGATAGCGGGCCGCGAGGGCCGCCTATCGCTCATCTCAACCCCGAAAGGTAAGCGCGGGTGGTTTTATGAGGCGTGGATGAGCGAGACATTTAGCAAGCATAAAGTTCATTATAGCATGGCCCCACACATCACGGAAAGTGATCTCGAAGGCATGAAGGCGAGCATGACGCCGCTAGAGTGGGCGCAGGAGATGGAAATGGAGTTTCTGGATGAGCTGAACGCGCTGTTCCCGTATGAGATGATTTTGGCATGTGCCGAGGATTACTCGCTGGTAATCCCTGATGAGTATAAGACCAATAACCCGGTTTTCATCGGCATAGATTTTGGCCGCTATCGTGATTCAACGGTCATAACCGTTCTCGAGAAAATTGATCAAGGGATGAAGGTGATCTTTCTAAAGGAATTTCTGGGCGTGGACATGGTCGAGCAACTCGAATACATCAAGATGCTCATCAAGGCGCTCAAGCCGGCAAAGGTCTTGATAGACAAGACCGGGCTGGGAATCCCCATGCATGATTTTCTAAGCTGCGAATACCCTGAGGTGGAGGGCGTAACGTTCACTGCCACGAGCAAGGAGGCCATGATCCTAAACCTCTATAATCACATGCGGGCCAAGCGCGTGACCATCCCCGTGGACGCCGCCGAGCTTATCAATCAACTCAGGCAGTTCCAAAGGGTTCAGGAGAAGGGTGGGCGCGTAAAATATGAGGCGCCATCTGGCTCGCATGACGACTACGTGGTAAGCCTAGCCCTCGCGGCATGGGCGGCCTCGAGGCCATTTGACCGGGTCATGATTACCCCGGTCTGGAAGTGGTAAGATTTTCAGATTTTTTACCGGATGAGGATGAGATGTGGCCATGCAGAGGACAATTCAGATCGAGGATAAGCCCCTCGGCTTAGTATGCGCCAGCATCATGAGACCATGTAGTATAGCCATGTATTATGATAGGCCGGTCACGAGGCTGGGCTTACGCTTATGGGCTCCCTAGTGGTCGCGGTGAAAATCAGCTACTCCGGCTTAGGTGAGGGGAAGGGTAAGGTTATAGACTTAATTGAGGATCTCATGAGTGTTTTGAAGAGCTATCGTGATCATGGCTTTGTTTTTGATGTTGAGCTGATAATGGATGGGGCCGTGGAGGATTTAACAGTTCTCGGCAAGGCCGTGCTACTGGCCGGCTTGATCAAGAGGAGCGAGGATCTAGAAAAGAAAAGTAACCTCGATTGAGCTAGATAACTGAGAATTTCAAATAATTAAGACCTTAGGGCGGCTTGAGGGCCATGAGCGAGGAAAATAAAAACTTCAGCCTCGTGGTCTTGTTCCAGCCCGAGGTTATAAAGGCGGGCGAACATGAGAAGTTCATCGGCTTCATAGAGGGCGTGGCCTCCACCCCCGACATCGATCTCGAGGGCGATAAGTTTCTCCCAGAGGTCTTGGCTCGGAATGCCGAGAGCCTGAAGGGTAAGCCAATCCTCCTACTCCATGGCCGCAACAAGGAGGTGGGCGACCAGCCAGTCGGCGAAATCATCGAGGCCAAATTTGAAAATGGCGCCTTGAAGATTAAGGCGGGGATCTATAAGGCGTTCAACTGGCTCTGGGATAAGATCAAGGCCGGGATACTCAAGGCGCTCTCGATCGGCGGCGTAATCAAAAAGATGAGGCGCGAGGGAAACATCAACATAATCGAGGACGCGGAGATCCGGGAGGTGAGCCTCACGCCCCGGGGCATGAACCCGTTCGCGCGGATCATCAACGTCTTCGGAAAGTCATTCGTGGTGGATGATGACGGCCTTCTCAAGGAAATAATCAAGGTTGAGCCCGAGAAGGCCATGAGCGCGGAAGCTCAGGAAAAAACATTCGAGAAAGTAGATTACGACCTGCCAATAGTCAAGCGCGAAGAATGGGATGGCGACGCCGCGGCCGCCCGGATCTTCAAGTGGGCCGAGAAGGAGGATGGCACGATAGACAAGTCAAAGGCCTCAAAGCTGTTCTTGAGAGTTGAGGGCGACGGCACGAAGAGGGGAGATTACTCGTGGCCCGTCGGCGACATCGTGGATGGGAAGCCGGTGCTAGTCACGTCCGGGATAATCACGGCCATCAAGTATGCTGCAGGCGCCCGGGGCGTCAAGGCCCCGCCGGAGGTAAAGAATGCGCTCGAGAGGCTTGTGGCGAGGCTCAAGAGAGAAGGCCATCTCCCAGAGGATTACGAGGTTCCATGGGAGCGTGAGAAGGCCATGGTTGAGGCGCTTTACCCGATGATTGCTGATGCTAGATCTCTCGAGAAAATCGAGAACAAGGCCAAGGTTGAGAAATCCGAGGCAAGGGAGGAGGTGAAGGTCGAGGAAGCAAGGCCTCAGGAGGCTAAGCCGAGGGCCGAGAAGGGCATGGCCGTGCCTGATGAGGTCGTCAAGAAGCCGGATGAGGTTAAGCATATCTGGTCTCCATCAAGCGCGCCGCTACTCTACAAGCTTTACAGGGAGCTCTATGGGGAGGTTTCAGACTAAAAAATAATCCCGGGGTGAGCATGATCATGAGCATGCCGAAAGTAAGCTTCTCAAAATCGGCTGAAGCATACCTGGAGTTCTACAAGGCATTAACGAGCGGCGACACGAACTTCCCCGAGATACCGCCGGAGATCTCGAGAGACATCATAGAATATATCTGGAAGAAGACGGTCGTGAGACAATTATTCCCATGGGTCACGATGGATAGCGATGTCGTGAAGTGGTATAAGGAGGCCGGCACGATAGCGGTCTACGCCCCGGCCGAGGGGGCCGAGGTGACTGAGGGCAAGATAACATTTGGCACGCCGGTTGAATTGGTGGCGAAGGAGGTCAGGGCTTGGACGAGCATAACGGACGTGGCCTCGGAGGAGGCCAAGATCGACTTGATAGCGAGAAGCGTCATGCACCTTGGAAAGGCGTTCGCCGAGATCGAGGAGAAAAACGCGCTTACGGGCGCGGGCGATGGCTCGGATGCCGGCAACCTGTTCAAGGGCTTATCGAAATTGACCGCGGCTGAGGGCGCTCAAGTCGTCAATCTAGACAAGGCGCAATTGACAATAGACCATATTGATGCCGCGATAAGCTACTTCGAGGATCAGGGCTTCCAGACCGATGGGCTGGTAATGTTCGTGAACCCATATGCCGCCTACTACCTGCGAAAAGATCTATCGGCCAAGGGATTAGACACGCTCTCGGCCAGGGTCATAACAACCGGCGAGCTGCCAACAATCTACGGCGTGAAGATAGTCGAGACCCCATACCTACCGAGGAGAAACTTCTCTGATACCGACCAGACAAAGGTCAGCGACGTAGTGATAACCGCACCATCAATAGCCGCGGTCGGCGGGGATAGGAGGAGAATCACCATCGAGAGGGATAGGGACATCAAGAGGGGGTTGACGATCATAGCCGCATCCGAGAGGTTCGCGTGGAAGGTGCTAAGACCAGAAGCAGTTTACATTCTCCAGAACGCACTAAGCCAGTAAGCCGACTAGCCTAGCCGCTTGACAATCGCATAATCCTAGCCTATTTTTTATTCCTTCCTAGTTTTTATTCTCAGGTCACTTGCCTCTAGGCCGCTTCCCAATCCGGCCTTCCTCATGGCCTGCCGCTCATTATACCAATACTGGTAGCTCCGGCTCTTCGCGGTGGCCACGAAACGCGTGTATGCCTTAGCGATTCTTTTCGCACACATGATGCAAACCGAGATATGGTCTTCGCCTTCACGTGGTATCGGCACAACTATGCATAGGTGCCGCGTGGATCCGCAAATATCGCATTCCGCGTAATCGCTCCCGAGATGAGAATAACGCATATGTGGCGTGTAGGACGCAAAATCTAAAAGCCTGAGATGCTTAACCTCTCAAATCTTTAACATTTTCGCGGGTTATCTCGGCCATGAAATACGCATCGGTTAAAGACCTGAGAAGCTATCTCGGATTCTACCCGATCAAGGTTGAGGGCGAGCTATTGGGGCGGGGAGACGGCTCTACGCGCGCGTTCTACACGCAATATAAGCCGCTCGTGGATTTTGATTATGACGGCCAGATCATCGACGACGTTGTGGTTAAGGTTAATGACTCGCCGGCTGAGGTTGAGGCCATAGATGAGCTTACCGGAAGGATAACGCTTGCGGAGGCCCCGCCGCAAGATGCTCAAGTGGCCGCGGATTATTACTGGCACCCGTTCGGCGACAGGGAGCTTCAGGCCGCGATAGAGGCGGCTGAGGTAGAAATAGACAACGAGTGCGGTAGAAGCTTCGAGAAGAAGGAGCATGTCGAGAGGTTTCTATTGACGCGAGGCAACAAGCTCGCGGTCACGAACACGCCGTTGATCTCAGTCTCATACATCAGGATCTACACGCCTAGCCTAGAATTCATCGAGGAGCTCCTCCCGAGCGACTACATCTTCAGCCCTAACGGCATAATCGAGTTGAGGAAGTATTACGCGGGCGCGCCGGTCAAGCCCTGGTATCTCCCCTTGCAGATACTAATCGAGGTCAAGTATATGGGTGGATATGACCCGATACCCGCGATAGTATCTCACGCGACCACGCTCATAGCTGCCTACCACTTGCTGCTAAAGATCTCTAGCCTCATGGCAACCGAGCCCGAATACCAAGGCAAGGTGGCGCTAGCCTTCAGGAAGCCCGAGGAAATCACGAAGCGCCTTGAATACCTCAAGGCCGAGATCGAGGATCTCAAGCGCAAACTCCCGCATAGGGTGGTGATGATATGACATTGGTAAGCGTGGTGGAGAACCTGAGCGCCGTGATCAAGGCCGCGACCGGCCTCCCGGTCAAGGTGGGGTGGATGGGGCCGAACGACAGCATCCCGCTAATCACGATAATGCATCAAGGCGGTGGCGCCGAGGTCATAGCTAAGACCGAGAGGACGCTCCGCGCATACGAGTTCCAGATAGACATCTGGCATAGATCCGCGAAGGCTAGGGATGAGGCCTATGAGAAGATAGTTGAGTCTCTTCTCGGGAATTGGCAAGAACATTATAGGAATTATGGCTGGTGGGCGGCCACGATATACCGCACCCTAGACATCGAGGAGGAGGGGGTCTACCGGAAGACCATGCTTCTGGTGCTCAAGGAGGTGGTATAGGGATGTGCATCTACCGCATAAAGTCTAATGGCCGATACTTCTGCGGAAAGCGCGTGCCACTAGCCTGCTCCCGCGAGGTCTGCCCGTTCGGCGAGAAGTGGGAATACCTGGTCAAGAAGGACGAGAGGCAAGGTAAATACTTCTGGGTATGCCGGAAGACCGGGAAAATCGAGAAAACCGAGGATCTCGAGGAGGCGTTCAAGAAGGTCAAGGAGGGCGAGGGCGATTACATATGCAAGAGCATGAGCTTCCGCTTCATGTCCGGCAAGGTAAGGCCTGTGGCCAAGGGGGTCAAGAAATACGGCACGTTTGATGACGCGATGAAGACCACTCGCTTCATAGACTTGCAGATCGAGGGCGTGAAAGGCGAGGGCGCCAAGATCGCGATAATCGACACCGGCGTATCGCCTGACGCGCCATCATCGTTCAAGATCAGCATGCACAACATGAGCGTCGTGGATCGCGAGGAGCATGGCAGCTACATTCACGAGATTATTTTTCGCCTCGCGCCGAAGGCCGAGATAGGCGTGATCCAGCTCATCGGCGAGGACGTCCCAGACTACCTGCTAATCTCGGCGCTCGAGAAATGCATAGAGCTGGGGGTTCACGCGATTAATATGAGTATCCAAAGCGAGTATTGGAGCGACGGCGAAGACCCCCTATCGCTTTACGTAAACTATCTTGCTCAGGAAAAGAAGATCGCGACATGCATCGCCGCGGGGAACGGCGGCCCATCATTCTGCACCATAGGGTCGCCGGGCGCGAGCAAGAACGCGATAACGGTCGGCGCGACCGACGCCTATGGCCGGATTTGGAAATACTCCTCGCGCGGCCCAACACTTGACGGCAGGTTCAAGCCAGACCTCGTGGCCCCCGGCGTCTTCATCTTCGACAACGAGCTACTTGAGGGCACGAGCTTCGCCACGCCATGGGCCACGTCCATAGCCGCGATAATGAACAGCATTCTCAGGTCGCCGGTCGCGGTCAGGAGATTGCTCCACCTCTCGGCCAAGCCGATCCCCATCGTCTACGAGGCCGACAAGAAGATAGTCTACAAGAGAAAAGCCGTGAAGAGGCCGAGCGTGCTGGAGCGCCTGGTCAAGCTATTCGGCGAGGCGTGGCCCATAGTCTACGACTCGCGCAACATCGCGGGCGCCGGGCTGCTTGACGCCAAGAGCGCATACGACCTCACGCTAGAATTGTTCAACAGCATTTCAGAAATAAAAACCGGGGGCGAGGCTGAAAGGCCATGAGCAGCACGTTTCAGGTAAGGAAGCTCTACTACGGCGAGGAGACAACATACGGCTCGGCCGCCACCATGAGCGACGTGTTCGGGCTGGCCACCACGTTCAACGCCGGCCCCGAGTTGGTCGCAGAGGACATAAGAGCAGGCGACAGGGTCTATCAGGCGAGGCTCCCGATAGGCCTGAACTTCTCCCCCTCAATCGAGTTTTACCCGCTCACGGGAAAGTTCCTGAAATACGTGTTCGGCAAGGTGACGAACTCCGGCACGGCCCCGCCATACACTCACACAATCGAGATCGGGACATCGCTAAAAAGCATAACAGTTGAATGTGCGAGGATAGGCGCATCAGGCGTGGCCGAGAGGGCCGTCGGCGTGTTGGTAGACAGCATGAAGTTCTCGGTAGATGCGGATGGAATCGCGACCGTCAGCCTAGATTGCAGGGCTAAGCAGGTGACCAAGGTCTCGCCATACACTGACCCGAACATCGCGATCCCGAGCAAGACGCCATACAAGTTTACCGACATGACGTTCAGCGTGGGCGGCACCGCATACGCGATAGTCACGTCCGCGAGCATAACCGTGAACAACAATCTTGAGGAGAGGCCGAGAAGCGGCGACTACATCTCTGGATTCGCCCTGACCGGCGCGGAATACGAGGCCGAGCTAGACCTATTGTTCGAGGACTACACGTTCATGGACATGATGCTCAACAAATCAACCGTCGATGCGGTGATCAACTTCCAGAGAAGCACAAGTGATTACATCAAGTTCACGCTAGATGATTGCCTCGTGGAATGGGAGGGCGAGGTCGATTTCGCCGGAGACGTATTAACGCAGACCGTGAGGCTCAAGCCTAAGACGATAACGGTCGAGGTCAAGGACGACATAGCAGCATACTAAAAAATGAAGATTGAGATAGTAATTCAAGGCGAGCCCATCAAGTTCATAGATGACGCCATCGAGAAATTCAAGAAAAAGGTTATCGACGCGCTGGCCGAGGCCGCGATAGAGGCATACGTGACCGCGAAGCAAGTCGTGCCAATCAGAACCGGCTTGCTATATC
>Ga0207433_10013894_pt1 | contig 11748 bp, 8 predicted proteins | sample YelNatPaOPGAMG01_FD_187559 | JGI IMG/M metagenome (GOLD analysis project Ga0207433, IMG submission 187559) | Hot spring thermophilic microbial communities from Obsidian Pool, Yellowstone National Park, USA - OP-RAMG-01 (SPAdes) (version 3) | ecosystem: Environmental > Aquatic > Thermal springs >...
CAAAAAAGGCAAATATATGGATATTTGAACTTTTTTGAATGTTTTTCAAGCTTTGAGTGCAATGCTGAACATTATATGCGTAAAAATAACTTAAAATCGTTGAAAAAGGCTTATTTATCCTTGTTTCCTACGTTATGCCGTCATGTTGAGAACGAGGACGCGGAGCGTAGTTGCTGTGTACGTATTCACCTTCGTGATAGCGGCGTGCCTGATCGTAGACGTGCATGCTGAGGATGTAACGTTAAGCACCGATAAGGGTGTATACAAGGTCGGGGAGGTTGTTTCATTCTCGGGCGCTGGCTACTCACCTCCAGGCACTAGGTACAGCATATCCATTGCTTGGAGGAACGAGACATCAGGCGAGGAAACTCCGGTAGCCTACGTTAACTTCACCTCTGTTTCTGTTGAGGGTGATGAAGGGACAGCGATTATACCTGATGGCACTAGCTGGTCGATACCATTTGATGCACTCGATGGCACCTATGTGGCACGTGTATACAAAATAACTGATGAAGGCCAATTTGAGGATTTGAACTCTTTTACAGAGTTCTTCATTAACGCATCGGAGGCAGCCAAGCTTGAATATGCCTCAGGAGTCCTCGAAGATCTAATTGGGACCATCGAGGGAGGCGTGGGAGCTGATGAAGAGGGCTTAATTCAAAGCTTGCTCAGCAGCCTCGAGAACGCTGCCAAGAAGGTCGAAAATGCCACCAACCTGCTGGCGGATGGGGAATACAAAAGGGCCGCGAACCAGCTGAGGGCAGCCAGGAACATGTTGACTGCCTTCGTGCACAAGGTTGTTGCGCAGACTGACCGCATAGGCAAAGATCTAGCAGACGAGCTCATACAGAAGGCGATGGGTCTGCTTGGCAAGGTGGACTCGTTGCTCGGGACGCTGTTTGAGGAATCCGTACCAGCGGGTAAGAGGCTCTCGATCAACATGAGGCGGACCTTAGCAAAGCAGGAGTTGGGCCTCTGCGAACTCGTAATAAGGAAGCATATCGAGGGAACAGAAGACGAGGAGGAGCTGATGGCCTTCTTGAACTCCACAGTCGCTAGGTTGGGGCAAGTAATTAACCAGTCCAAGACAAAGAGGTCTGAGCTAGGCGCGCTTGACTTGAACTTGTCCGACATCGCCATGGAGCTTGAGGGGCTAGACCAGGTGACGAACAACACCCTCCATCTATTCGAGGTGCTCATGAGGCAGGTTGAGAAGAAGGGCGAATTGAACCCTGGCCTCGCGAAGAAGCTCTCGGAGATCATCGCCTCCACCTCTGATGGGGAAGAAGGGGCGCAGGAGCTGTCGAGGCGCGTTGGCAAGGACCTCGAGGAGATCAGGGGGAAGGCGTGGGGGCGGAGGGGCACCCCGCCGGGCAAAGAGAAGCACAAGGGCAAGGGAGGCGGAGGTGGGGGATAGCATGCAGGAGCAGGAGGGGAAGCCGCTAAGCGAGAAGAGGATCGAGAGAGCCAAGTTCGAGGTAACCTACTGCGGGCTCGGCGAGAGAGGACTTGAGGAGGTGAGGAGGTTCATAGGCGTCGTTGAGGAGAACATGGTCCTGCTCCGTCTAAGGGAGGATGTGGTAAAGGTCCTCGAGGACGTGATCGCGGCCGAGAAGTTCTTGGAGTGCGTCTCGCACTCCGAGTACCAGACGCCTCTTACGGTGCTCGCTAAGGAGATGAATATCGATGAGAGTCACGTGCGTAGGTTCATAAGGTCCTTCAAGGAGCTGCCGCTGCAGGAGCTGGTGGGATCTGACGTCTGCCTGCTCAGCACAAGAGATTCCCCCTCCCCCAGGCAAAGGGAAACATCGCGCAAGTAGCCCAACGCGTGTTCACCGTCTCCTGCCTCTGAAGCATTCCGCGAGTTGCTATCGACAGGACTCGCGCCTCGGCACTATGGTGTCGACACAGAAGTCTTCAATGTCTGGAAGGCCCTAGAGTCGCGGTCCGTTGCCACCGGTGTCCCTAGAGCTATTGTCATCCGGGTCGCTCTTGGCTACGACCGGGATGGCACCGAACTGTATCTCGTAGAGCTTCGCGTAGGCACCCCCCTTGGAAAGCAGCTCCTCGTGGCTTCCCTCCTCGACTATCCTGCCGCCCTCCAACACTATTATCCTGTCCGCCAGCCTCACGGTCGAAAGCCTGTGCGCTATCAGCAGACAAGTGCGGCCCCTCATGAGCTTGACCATCGCCTCTTGGAGCATCGATTCGGTGTAAGGGTCGAGGCTGCTGGTGGCCTCGTCGAGTATCAGTACCTTTGGGTTCTTCAACATCGCCCTGACGAAGCTTATCAGCTGTCTCTGCCCTACGGACAGGTTTCCTCCTCCGGGGGAGATGACCGTCCTGTAGCCCTCCGGAAGGCCCGAGATCATGCCCTCGAGCCCGAGCGCCTCCACAACCTTCTTCACCTCCTCCTCGGATGCCTCGGTCCTCCCGATCCTTATGTTCTCGAGCACCGAGTCGTTGAAGAGTATAGGCTCCTGCGGCACGAGCGCGACCTGTCTCCTCAGGGACCTGAACGTGAACTCCCTTACGTCGTGGCCGTCTATGAGCACCTGTCCGGAGTCAGCGTCGTAGAGCCTCATCACCAGGTTGGCCAGCGTCGTCTTTCCCGCGCCCGTCGGGCCCACGATCGCCAGTATCTCGCCCGCGTTGACCCTGAGGTCGAGGCCCTCGAACACCCTGTTCTCGCCGTAGCCGAAGTGGACATCCCTCAGCTCAACCTCGCCCTTCACTATCTCCATATCCCTCGCCCCCTCAAGCTCCTTCACCCTCGGCTCGGTTCTCAGGAACAGGTAGACCCTCTCCGCCGCGGCGAGCGCTGACTGCAACGTGTTGTAGAACGTCGTCAGGGTGATGACCGGCCTGAAGAACATGTCCGTGTAGCTGTAGAAGGCTATCAGCGTCCCTACGCTGAGCTCGCCTGACGCGACGAGGCTGCCGCCGTAGACTATCAGCAGCACGGAGTAGATGGCCCTTATGGCGTCGAGAGAGGGACGCACCATCGCGAAGGCTATCCTTGCCTTGAGGTTGGCCTTCATCGTATCTCTGCTAACCCTGTCGAACTCGTGGGAGTCGACGTCCCTCCTGCTGGCGAAGGACTGCGAAACCCTCGAGCCCGAGACCCCCTGCTCCACATTGCTCGTCAGCTCGCTTATCTTCTCCCTCGTGAGCCTGTAGGCCCTCCTCGTCTTCCTCGCCAGGTAGACCGACACGAGCACTATCGCCGGGAGGACCGAGAAGGTCGCTAGGCTCAGCTGAACGTTGAGGCTCAGCATGGCGTAAACCGCGCCGACGATCGAAAGCGCACCCACGAACGCCTCTATCGCTCCCGAGGTGGCGACGTCGCCTATAGCGCTTATGTCGCTTGCTATGAGCGATATCATCTTACCGGTCCTCTCGCCGCTCATGTAGGCAACGTCCATCTCCTCGATGTGCTTGAACGTCCTGCCCCTCAGCCCGTAGAGTAACCTCTGGTTCACCTTCCCCGTGAGGTAACCTCTGAGGAAATCCGAGAACCACCTCGCCAGGGCTAGGACGGCTATGAGCGCGGAGTAGAATGCTATCGTGCCCACGTCCCCGGCAAGTATTCCGCGGTCTATCAAAACCTTGCCCAGGTAGGGGCTTATTGTCCCGAGCACGATCGAGGTCACGGCGGACGCGACCAGCACTGCCACCGAAAGCCTCATCGGGGATAGCTGGCCCACGAGCCACCTGAGGAGCACCGCGGATGGGACCTCCTTCGGCTTCCCCTCCATCTCCGCCGCTTGTCTGAAGTGCCAGCCCATCTAAGCCCTCACCTCCTGGTGTGCGTACTGCGAGAGGTAGAGCCTCGCGTAAATCCCCCCGCGCCTCACGAGCTCCTCGTGGGTACCGTCCTCCACGACCTTGCCGTCCTCCACCACTATTATCCTGTCCGCCAGCCTCAACGTCGAAAGCCTCTGCGTTATTATGAAGACCGTCCTGTTCCTGACAAGCTCCTTCAGGGCCTCGTAGATCTCCCTCTCGGTCTCGGCGTCTACGCTGGAAGTGGAGTCGTCCAGTATAAGTATCGACGGGTCTATCAACAGGGCCCTCGCGATCGCGACCCTTTGCCTCTGACCGCCAGAGAGCGTCACCCCCCTCTCCCCTACGGGCGTGTTGTAGCCCTCGGGGAGCGACGCTATGAAGTCGTGGATCCTCGCGGCCCTCGCAACCCTCTCTATCTCCTCCTGCGTAGCGTTCGGCTTCCCGTACGAGATGTTCTCCCTGATCGAGGTCGGAAATAGGAAGACGTCCTGGTGGACTATCCCTATGTTCCTCCTGAGCGAGCTAATGCTCATGTCCCTTATGTCGAAGCCGTCTATCAATATCCTGCCCTCCTGCGGGTCGTAGAACCTGGGTATGAGCTTCACGATGGTGCTCTTGCCCGAGCCCGTTGCCCCCACTATTGCGACCCTCTCCCCCGGTGAGACCTTGAAGCTCAAACCCCTCAGTATCGGCTTCTCCTTGTCGTATCCGAAGGTGACGTCCTCGAACCTGACCTCGCCGTTGACGCGGCCGACATCGATCGCCCCGGGCCTCTCCTTTACCTCCGGCTCGGCGTCGAGTATCTCGAAGACCTTTCGCCCCGACACCATAGCCTGCTGGTAGTTTGAGAGCATGAAGCCCATCGTCATGATGGGCCATATCAACATCCCGAGGTACATCGTGAAGGAGACAAGGCCGCCCATGCTCAGCTGGCCCGACACTATCTGAAGCCCGCCGTACCAGTAAATCGCCGCCGTGCCCACGCCGAATATCAAGCCTATGGTGGGCCAGGTTAGGGCGGCGAGCTTTGTGGTCCTGATCCCCATTTCGTATATCGACCTGTTCCTCTCCTCAAACCTCCTGAACATCTCGTCCCCGACGTCGAGTGCCTTGACAACCCTGAAGCCCGCGACGAACTCCTGCACGGTGGCGTTCAACCTGCTCACCTCCACCCAGATCTTCTCGAACAGAGGTCTCACATAGCGGTTGAACGTGAGCGAGATGACGGCTATGAAGGGCGTGATGGAGAACGCCACAAGTGCCAGGTTCCAGTTAGTGAAAACGAGCACGGTGCCCACCGCTACCAGCATGCTGATACCGCGCACGAAGTTCGGCAGGGCGAACCCGAGCATCCTGCCTATGTTGTCGGTGTCGCTCGTTACCCTGGTTATTATCTGGCCGGCGTCAACCCTATCGTAGAAGCTGTAGGAGAGGTCCTGAAGGTGCCTGTAGACATCCATCCTGAGCCTGTAAACAACCCTCTGCGCGTTCAGCTCTCCCAAGTACTCCATGCCGAATGAGATCGCGCCTCCCGCGAGCGTCAACGCGAGGATGACGCCAGCGTAAAGCCAAAGGTCGGAAGTGTTTCCTGCCACTACGAGGTCCACAACCCTGCCCGCCACCAGGGGGGAAACGAGCTCAAGGGCCGCGCTGACCATCGTTAGCGTCATCGCAGCGAAGAAGGCCATCTTCTCCCTCATGACATACCTGAAAAGCCTGCGAAACGCCCCATCGCCCCTTTTGGAGCTCAATCAAACCATCACCATTATTGATATATCACGACATGTCGCAACCATATTTAAACTTTATTTTTAAAGTAACGAGGAGCCATATTTGGCGATTTTTTACCGGAGTATTGCATAAGCGTGGAAAGGTTCTACCTATTTTACCTCTACTCTCTCGGAGGCGAGCATGAACTCCCTGCCTGAGCGGTGTAAGAGCGGCTTGAAATCCGTTGTCTCCACATGCTCTTCCAGAACCCTGCCTACGACCAAGAAGTGGTCCCCGAACTCCCTCATGAACTCCACACCGCACTCGAGCTGCACGGGGAACGACTTTAGGAGCGGTGGTTTAACCTTCCTTGCGCTCTCCGCCTTCAACCCCAACAGAGAGAACTTGTCGACATCCCTGCCGGACCTTGTCCCGCAGGCCCATACCAGTTCGAGCATCTCAGCCGTCGGGATAGCGAGCACGAACTCCCCGACCTCGGTCAGGTTCCTGTACGTATGTCTCTTGGGCGAGACCGCAAAGGCGACGTACTTCGGCTCGAAGCTAACGGGCATCAAGAACGAAAAGGCCGCGACGTCCGGAACGCCCTTCGAGTCGCAGCTCACGACCAAACCCGTGACCCTCGGAAATATGATCCTGCTGATCCTCTCCATGGGTTCCCGGTAAGGGTTGGCAAATTTAAGCTTCTGCGCCCACGCTCGCGCCGAGGGTTCTCAGGCAGCCGTCTGCTCCGGGAATTCCCCCTGCGTCGACTTCCGCACCTTTCTTGGGCGGCCATCCGATGGCTTGGTGTCTCCTCCTCTCTGCAAAGGCCTTTTGCTTCGAGATGCACTATTTCCGTGAGCATCACAGATAAATAAACGTCCTTGTAAAAAGGGGGCAGAGGAACCTGAGGGACGTTCACGCTTGAGAAGGGTCGGTGTCGTGCTCTGCGCCTGTGGTTCGGCGGTCGGCGGGCGAATAGACCTCGTTAGGGTGGCGGAGGGCTGCAGGGCATCGCCCCTGGTCCGAGATGTGCTCATAAGCGACCAGCTCTGCAAGCCAGCTGGGCTGGGCTCGCTGGAGGAGTTCCTGAGGACGCGCGAGCTCGACTGCCTTGTGGTGGGTGCGTGCTCCTCAGCCCTACACGAACAGGCCTTCAGGGCCGAGGCCAGGAGCAGGGGGATACCTGATAGCCTCGTCGAGGTCGTTGACCTTAGGGAGCTTTGCTCGATGGTGCACGTCGACAGGGAGGCCGCGACGGGGAAGGCACTCAGGCTCCTGAGCGGGGCCGCCAGGAGGCTCTCGGTCTCACGCGCCGATCCAGCCGCATCCTACGCTGTCGTGAAGAGCGCCTTGGTTGTAGGCGGCGGGATAGCGGGCGTCCAGTGCGCGTTGGATATAGCGAACGCTGGATACAAGGTTTACCTGGTCGAGGCAGAGCCGAGCATAGGGGGGGTCATGGCCCAGCTAGACAAGACGATACCGACCTTGGATTGCTCTATATGCATGCCGGGTGATGAAGAAGTTGTTTTGCACGATGGCACATTCGTCACGCTGAGGGAGCTGGCCGACAAGCTCCTAGACGACGAGGGGTCAGACCAGCTGCTAACGTACTCGTTCGATGATTACTCCATTAAAGCATTTAAGGTGATTGCAGCTCAAAAGCTACCAGCCCCTAAAAAGCTTGTCGAGGTTCACACCAGTACCGGAGCGAAGATACGCTTCACCCCAGACCACAGAATCATGGTGGATACTCCCGTAGGTCCCTCGTGGGTTAAGTGCGAGGAGCTCAAAGTGGGCGATAGGCTGTACTCTCCGAGGAAGCTCAGCGTTCAGAGGCCTTCAGAAGGAAGGAGCAGGATTCGAACACTCGCACACGTGGGAGGTGGGAAGGCCCGCCTTGGCTCTCAAAAGCTCGATGAAAACGTGATGTACTTGCTTGGGCTGATCTCTTCTGGTGGGTGCATAGAGGACCAGAGGATCAGGTTTTGCAATGCTGAGAAAAGTCTTGTGCGATTATTTATAGACAACTATAAGAAAGCATTTCCAGGTAGGTCCACGTGTCTGGCTTCACTTGAAGATACTAAAAATTCTTGGAAAAATAGGATGGTTGTTCAAGTCGAGAACAAAATCCTCTCGGGGATGTCTGGAAAGCTAGGGGTGAAAGACGATCTGAAACCAATCTTTCGACTCGACGAGAATTTGATCGCTGCATTCCTGAGGGGCTTCTTCGACGGAGGTGGACATGCGAGGTTGATCAAGAGGGCAAAGTGGACGACATCGAAGATCGAGTTCGCTGTTGGCGACAACTACGAACTTGGATATGGGCTGCACTTGCTCCTGAAAAGGCTCGGGATCTTAAGTAGAGTGCACAAGCACGATGGACGGGTGGTCGTCGACATTTCCGAGGAGGTAGACGTTTTAGAGTTTGTAGAGAAGGTGGGCTCAAATCACCCTAGAGGACTAGCCCGCCTCAAACGCATAGCACGGGGTCTTAAAAATCAAAAGGCCCGAGGTGGATTGTTCGAGGAAATGCCACTCGAATGCGGAGGGCTCATTTCGAGTCTAAGGAGAAAGTACAATATTCCTTTGAGGGTCTTCCCGCTCAGCCACTCCAACTTCATCAGGGTTGCTCGTCAGGAGCGCAGGGTTACGCGTGAGGACCTAGGTCGAATACTGGACGCGATCGAGGACATCGTCGACCCGAGCGATCCAGACCTCCTAAGGCTCAGGAAAATACTCAGCACCGAATTCTTCCTCGACAGAGTCAGAGATGTACAGATCGTAGCCTCGACAGACAACTATGTATACGACCTGACGGTGGACACCGCGCATTGCTTCGTTCCCAAAGGCGCTTTTGTGGTGAGCAATTGTATCGAGGGACCTAGGCTTTCTGAGGCCGGGCGTAATGGCAACATAGTGATAATACCGAACGCCGAGGTAAGGGGAGTTGAAGGAAAGGTTGGGGACTTCAAGGTCAGGGTGGAGGTCAAGCCGACCTACGTTGACCCTTTGAAGTGTAACGGGTGCGGCGCCTGCGTTGAGGTCTGTCCCGTATACCAGCCGAACAGGTACGATGTCAACCTAAAGCCCGTTAAGGCGATCTACTCGCCCTTCGCCCAAGCGGTGCCCCTGAAGTACGTTATAAACAAGGACGTCTGCACCGAGTGCGGCCTGTGCCAGAAGGCCTGCGGCCTCGCGGCCATAAACCTCAACGATGTGCCCAAGGAGTTGGAACTTCGAGTTGGCGCGATAGTGATCGCAACCGGTGCAAGGCTCTTCGACCCCAAGCTCAAACCCCAGTACCACTACGGCGAGTACGAGAACGTCCTTACGAGCATAGAGTTCGAGAGGGTCATATGCGCCTCGGGTCCGACGGGCGGCGAGCTGCTCCTGAGGGATGGGAGGCACCCGAAGAGGATAGCCTTCTTACAGTGCGTGGGCTCAAGGGACAAGACCGTGGGCATGGAGGACTGCTCCCTCTTCTGCTGCGCGGTGAGCATGAAGCAGGCTAGGCTCATAAAGGAGCACGACCCGGACGCGGAGGTCTACGTGTTCTACACCGACATCAGGGCGCAGGGGAAGGGCTGGGAGGACCTCTACGCCAGGGTCAGGGAGGACGGGGTCCGCTTCATCAGGTGCAGGCCCTCAGAGCTGAGGAGGAACGAGCTGAACGGCACGGTTGTCATACCCTACGAGGACTCCTTGACCGGTGAGCGCGGGGAGCTCGAGGTGGACATGGTCGTGCTCGCGCTCGGCATGTGGCCCAGCGATTCGACGGTCAAGCTGGCGAGGATGATGGGGCTGCAGACGAGGGGCCCTGGCTGGATAGAGGAGGCGCAGCCTAAGTTCAGGCCCCTGGAGACCTTCGCCGAGGGCGTTTTCGTGGCCGGAACTTGCCACGGCCCGAGGGACATATCGGAGAGCGTCATAGAGGGCTCGGGCGCCGCCGGCCTCGTGCTCTCGCTCTTCAGCAGGGACGAATTGAGCGAGGCCCCGCGCAGGGCAACCGTCGACGCGCAGAGGTGCACAGGCTGCATGCGGTGCCGGGAGGCCTGCGAGTACGGGGCGATCGCCGAGGAGGGCGGCAGGGCGGTCGTAAACGGCAACCTCTGCAAGGGATGCGGGGCGTGCGTGCCAGCGTGTTTCCAGGGGGCGATCTCGTTGAAGGGTTGGCATCAGGAGGCGCTCGCAGAGCAACTCAAGGGCTTGCTCGAGGCGACCTGAGATGGCGGAGGTTATCGCCTTCCTTTGCTGGTGCTCCTATTCCGGCGCAGACCGGGCCGGCGTCGAGAGGGCGGAGTACTCACCCCACGTGCTGCCGATAAGGGTGCCATGCACGGCCCTCGTCGACCCGGCCCTGGTCATCAAGTGCTTCGAGCGGGGCGCGAGTGGGGTCATAATATCGGCCTGCAAGCCGAGCGACCTGAGGCACGCGAGCCCGAGCAAGATAACGGAGGAGAGGGTCAGGGTTATAAGGGCGCTGCTCGAGTCCGTAGGGGTTGAGGGCGAGAGGCTGAGGCTCATCTGGATCTCCGCACCCGAGGGCCTCAAGTTCGCGGAGGAGGTCAACAGGTGCGCGGAGGAGCTGGCTGGGATGGGCCCTCCGAGGCTCTGGGTGAGAAGTTGAGCGCACAGGAGCGTCTTCGCGCGGTCGTCAGAGGCCTGCTGTCAAAGGGTGCGGTGGAATGCTTCATAGGTTTCGAGAGGGGTTCGGTCGAGGGCACCTCGAGGCCCTGCTTCGTCAGGTCAGAGGACGACGTCGAAAGGCTCGTTTGGGACAGGAGTTGCAGGGACAACCTAGTGAGGTACCTTCGTGGCATGAGCGGCAAAGTCGGCATCCTGGTGAAGGGTTGCGACGGCCTCGCCCTCGCCCGCTTGATCGAGGAGAACCAGCTCGACAGGGGTTCCATCTACGTGGTTGCGATCGAGTGCGGAGGCGTTGAAACCCCGCAATCACCGTACGCCAGCCACGGCGATGCGAAGCTGGCGGACCACTGCCTGAGGTGCAGGGGCAACATCTCGCCGGTCTACGATATGTTGATCGAGACGGGCGAAAAACCCCCCGTTGCCACCGCCCGCGAGGTAAAAGACCCCGTGCATTGGTCCGAGGAATTCCAGAGGTGCATAAGGTGCCTCGCCTGCGTAAAGGCCTGTCCGATGTGCTACTGCACCGAGTGCTCCCTGGACGGCTCGAAGCCGTGGCTCCTCTCGAAGCTGAGGCTGCAGGAAGAGCTCGTGACCTTTCACCTCGTCAGGGCGTTGCACATGGTAGGAAGGTGCTCGGAGTGCGGAGCCTGCGAGATGGCGTGCCCTGTCAAGATACCCCTCACGAGGCTCTACAGCTCTCTGAACAGGAGGGTGGAGTCCGAGCTTGGAGGCGCTCTTAGCTACGCGAGGTTCAAGCCTATTTCGTCCAGCTCGACGAAGTCGGAACGAACGTAGCATTTTGCGAAGTATTCGGAGGCGTAACGTAATATATCAAGATATATCAAGTTTTTTAACGAAGTAAGGAGGATGCTGCTTAACGTACTCTCTGAAAGCGCGCTATCAACCTGATAATCGAGGTCCGGATTGATTGAATTAGCCACAAATCGCTTAAACTTCTTTTTGTACACCCATTTGTCCCAGAATCACAAGAATTTATTAAATTAAAGCGCGTGTAATATTTCAAATATTCAGGATCCAAATACTGTAGCATTAGTGCCCTTATAAAGCGCTTTTGACCGGATGGAAAGTTTTTTAAATACAAAGCCTTTTTTTCTCTCGATAAAAATGTCTGAAGCTCCTGCAAAGGAGAAGGCAGAAGTTCCAAGCGCCGAGGTTGTAACCAAGATACCCGCGAAGACCTGGGCTTACTTGTTGATATACACCGCAGTGCTGACGGCTGTCATAACGCTCGAGACGCACTTCCTGCCCGCCGCATGGGGCACCGGAGGCATAAACATAGGCCCATCTGGGCTCCTTCTGGCGGCGATAGCCCTGCCCTACGTCTTCTCCTTCATAATGTTTCTGCTCATAAAGTACGCTGGGCTCAAGGTGAGCAAGGTGAACTTCGCGCTCTTCTACATAGCAACGATGGTTGCGACGTGGTTCTCCGTCTTCAAGGGCTTCTACACGACACCTGCTTCGCTTTTCAACGTAAGGGTCGCTACAGCCGAGGTCCACGGCTATGCCCTACCATACTTCTGGCTGCCTTCTGCGGAGGCGATAAGGGGCGCCTACTACAGGGGCAGCCTGAACAACCTC
>Ga0207433_10013897_pt1 | contig 11748 bp, 11 predicted proteins | sample YelNatPaOPGAMG01_FD_187559 | JGI IMG/M metagenome (GOLD analysis project Ga0207433, IMG submission 187559) | Hot spring thermophilic microbial communities from Obsidian Pool, Yellowstone National Park, USA - OP-RAMG-01 (SPAdes) (version 3) | ecosystem: Environmental > Aquatic > Thermal springs...
TTTGTGATAAAGTACTTATCCCTTGTTTGCTTAACGAGTTTGGCAATTTTGTTTAATGCCTCTTCCCAGCTGATTTTCTTCCACTCTGTAGCACCAGGTGCACGATACATTGGTTCAGTTATTCTGTTAGGATTATTAACAAGCTTAGTAAGGGCTGCCCCTTTTGGACAAAGAGAGCCTTCATTCTGAGGATTATCAGGATCACCCTCTACACTAACAATCTTGCCTTCCTTTACATAAGCAATTACACCACAACCAAAACCACAGTAAGGACAGACATGTGTAACCTCCTTAGCACCCTTAGTTCTTAGCTCTGCTGCATAGGCTTTTACTGGCTCAAGATTAAGCCCAAGAGAGCTAAAAAGAAGAGCGCCTGTGGAGATTTTCAGAAAACTTCGTCTTGTAAGTTCCATAAACTACACCTCCTTCTTTAAAATTTTTTTTGAAATGAAGGGAAACTCTGAGGTTTCATACCCCAAAAGCTTCCCCTTCCTACCGACTAAACTTCTCAGGGGGCTGTATGGAAAAGTTAATCGGTTCATTTATTTTTTCTATAGTCAATTATCATGCCAGAGAAAATTCCTATATAGTTCAGAATGATTTAAATGAAATGGGATGAAACTTTAGTTGCTAAAAAGCTAAAATAGAAAAAATTTTTTCAGGGGATTATTTCTTGCGCAATCTTTTATTAAGTGCCTGTCTTGTTATACCAAGCATTGAAGCTGCTATGCCTTGATTTCCCTTAGCTCTTCTTAATGCTTCATTCATAAGAATTTCTTCCATTTCTTTTAATGTGGGGAGTTTATCAGGAAATCTCATCTGAATGTAAAACTTTATTATCTCGCTTTTAAGCTCTTTATCAATAGCATTATTTATATCTATTAAGTCTTTGAAAATTTCCAATGAAAGAATGCTGGATTTACAACGAGCCACTGCATCATAAACTATCATTTTTAACTCTCTTATATTTCCTGGGAAATTATAATTCATTAAAAGTATTATCAATTCTTCTGGATACTTTGGAGGTCTCTTGCCCAGCTGTTTTGCAGATTCAGTAATAAAATAGTCAAGTAAAATCGGAATATCATCCTTTCTTTCTCTTAAAGGAGGAAGATGCACATGATGGGCTTTAAGCCTGTAAAATAAATCTTTCCTAAATTTTCCCTTACTAACCATCTCCAGTATATCCTGATTGGTTGAAACTATAATTCTTGCATCAGTACTTTTTGAAATGTCTGAGCCAAGAGGATAATAAACTTTTTCTTGAATAACTCTTAAAAGTTTAAGTTGAGATGCTTCAGAGAGATCTCCAATTTCATCAAGAAAAAGAGTTCCTCCCTTAGCCTTTGCAATCAATCCTTCTCTATTTGAAATAGCTCCTGTAAAGGCTCCCTTTCTGTGTCCAAACAATGCGTCAGAAAACATCGTATCATCAAGTCCTGCCACATTTACTGCAATAAAATCTCCCCTTTTACCGCTAACTTTATGAATTGCTCTTGCAATAAGTTCCTTTCCTGTTCCTGTTTCACCTGTGATTAAAACAGGTTGATCTGTTCTGGATATGACTTCTATGTATTTAAAAATACCTCTCATTTTTTGATTTACGGTGATAATTTCTGAAAAAGCATCTTCATTTTCAAGTCTGTCCTCTATTAATCTATGCTTTAATCCCGCAATCTCTTCCTTTAAATGATTCATTTCCAGCGCTTTCTTTATTGATGAAATTAGTTTATTTTTCTCAACAGGTTTTACAAGATAATCATTAGCACCCATTTTCATGCACTCAACAGCTGTTTCTACATCTTTCATTGCTGTTAATATAATTACTGGAATTTCTGGATACTCTACTGTCAAATATTTCAGAAGTTCAAAACCTGAAACATAAGGCATTGAAAGGTCAAGAAGCAATACGGAAAAAGACCTCTCTTTTAAAATTATAGGAAGCTCTCTGGCGTCTTGAATTAAGACAACATCATTAATTCCAGATTGTTTAAGGATTAATGAATAAGTATACAAAGCCTCTTTTTCATCATCTATTATTGCAACAGAGTAATTAAAATTTTCCATTTCTGTCATAATAAGGAAGATAAATTATTATATGAGTTCCTTTATTTTCCTCTGAATTTATGTTAATCTCTCCGCCAAGTTCTTCTATTATGGATTTTGAAAGATAAAGTCCAAGACCTGAACCACCAGAGGCGTGTTTAGTTGAGAAAAAGGGTTCAAAAATATATGGCATTATATCCTTAGAAATTCCAATACCTTCATCTCTTATTTCTATGCAAATTCTATCACCTTCTATACCTGTGGACAAATAAACTCCCTTCTGCCTATCTGGCAATGCCTGTAAAGCATTCATTAATAAATTTATTATAACCTGTTCAAGTTTTTGCCTGTTTCCTTTTATTTTTGGTAATCCTTCTTTAAGTTTAATATTAAAATTTTCAGTATGGGTAAAAATATGATGACTAAGAATTGTTACAACCCTTTTTAAAACCTCGTTAATATCAATAATTGCAGATTCTGATTTCAGACCTTCCTTGATGTATTTTCTGAAATCATCAACTATATCTGAAATTCTGTTCATTCCTTCAATAATAGACATCATAAGTTGTGGAATAATTCTGTCAACTTCTGAAGAAGAAATTCCTCCTAACAAAAATTCACCATTTTCAATTTCATATTCTTTAACAAGTTTAAAAACATCCTGCCATGCCTGAAAGGTAATTTTTAAGTTATTGAGCATAAAATTACAAATATTGTTTATTTCATGGGAGATGCTTGAAGTAGCTAAATCAATTGATTTTAATTTATCCTGTATTATCAACTGAGCATTTCTTTTTCTTTTTTCTTCTTTTTTCTTTATTTTTTCTGTTATATCATTGAATTTAAAGAATACAACCCTGTAATCTTCCCATGCTAAAGGATATAAACTGAAAAGCAAAATTCCTTTATTTTCATTGTTTTTTTTATAACTTATAACTCTTTGTTCTTCAATGTTGTGACAATCATGAATTAATTTCATAAAATTTCTGTATTCCTGCTCTTCAAAAAAACCTGATAAATCTAATTTCCCACCTAAAAAATTTTTTGCAGGCTGATTCATATAAATTATTTCGCATCTTTCAGGGTAAAAAAGAATTAAAGGCTCTGAATGCAACTCAATAAATTTTAAAAAAACTTCTCCTAATTGAACTTCTCCGTGAAATATCTTCATCTAATCTTTATTTTCCCTTTTCCTTTAATTACCTCTCCAATCAAGTAGGCTCTGTATCCTTTCTTGTTTATCAGAGATAATGCTTTCTTAACATCCTGATTTTCAATAATAAAAATGTAGCCTATTCCCATATTAAAAACCTTAAACATCTCTTTTTCAGTTACTTTACCAATATCTTGAATAATCCGGAATATAGGATGAATTTCCCAATTATTTTTATATATAACAGCGGTTTTATTTTCAGAAAAAATTCTTGGAAGATTTCCAGGAATACCTCCACCAGTTATATGTGCCATACCTTTGATTTTTACTTTTCCCTTTAGGGCAAAAAAAGCATTAACATATATTTTTGTTGGTTTTAATAATTCCTCAGCAATACTGCATCCAAGCTCAGAAACATACTGGTCAGTTTTCATTTTTCCTATGTCAAAAAGAACTTTTCTTACCAGTGAAAAACCATTGCTATGCAGTCCTGAAGAGGCAACACCTATTACAGCATCTCCTTCTTTTATATCTGCTCCATTAATTATTTCATTTTTGTTTACTACTCCCACAGCAAAACCTGAAAGGTCATATTCATTTTTTTTGTAAAAACCTGGCATCTCAGCTGTTTCACCACCTATCAATGCACAACCTGCCTGCCTGCATCCTTCAACAATTCCTTTTATAACCTGAGAGGCTCTTTCAGCATCAAGCTTTCCTGTAGCGAAATAATCAAGGAAAAACAAAGGCTCTGCCCCAACTGTTAAAATATCATTCACACACATTGCAACAAGGTCTATCCCAACTGTGTCATGTTTATCTGCTTGAAAGGCTATTTTAAGTTTTGTTCCAACTCCATCTGTTCCACTAACAAGAACTGGTTCTTTATATTTTTTTATATCCAATTTAAACAAGCCTGCAAAAAGTCCTATATCAGTGAGAACCTCCTTACGAAATGTAGTTTTAACCATAGGAGAAATCATTTTTACGAATTTATCTGCTTCATCAATATCAACACCTGCTTTTTTATAGGTAATGCTCATAAAACCTCCTTGATTTTCATACTTATATCAACTGCTTTGGCTGAATGAGTTAAAGCACCAATGGAAATGAAATCTACACCAGTGAGTGCAACCTCTCTTATGTTGTCAAGATTTACTCCTCCTGAGGCTTCAAGTAAAACCTTGCCTTTTGCAATTTTTACTGCCTCTTTCATTGATTCAATATCCATGTTATCAAGCATTACAATATCAGCTCCTGCAGAAATTGCCTCTTCAAGCTCTTTAATGCTTTTTACCTCAACTTCAATTTTTTGATAAATACAGGATTTTTTTGCCTTTAGAACCGCTTCTTTTACAGAGCCTGCAATTTTAATGTGATTATCCTTTATTAAAACTGCATCATAAAGGGCAAAGCGATGATTATGTCCTCCTCCAACTCTTACAGCATATTTTTCCAAAAATCTTAATCCAGGGGTTGTTTTTCTTGTATCAAGAATTTTTACTTGAAGGTCTTCCACCTTTTTAACAAACTGCCTTGTAAAAGTTGCAATTCCTGAAAGTCTTTGTAAAAGATTTAAAGCAGTTCTTTCACCTGAAAGTAAAAACTTTGCATTACCTTTTAGAGAAGCAATAATACTGCCTTTTTCAACAAGTTCACCATCCTTGTAATTTTGTTCAAAGGAAAAATTTCCAGATTCCAGATATTTTGAAAGGATTAAAAAAAATCTTTTAACAAAAGGAATTCCTGCGAGAATCATGTTTTCTTTGCATATTATATGTGCTAATACCTCGTAATTCTCAGGAACAACAAGTTGAGATGTTATATCTCCGTTTCCGATATCTTCTTTAATAGCTAGTTTAAAAAGTTCATCAATTAAGAAATTGAACATTATTTTTTGAGAAAAATTCTTAAAAATCCGTAAATGCCTCCTGCAACTGCGGTGACAGCAAGAGCGCTTTTCCAATCAAAAAGCGTAGTAACATTACCCTTAATATTCTTACCTATTAAAATAAAAGATGCAGAATTTTCAACTTCAACATTATTCCCAATAACAGCTCCAGCAGCTGACCTCTTGATTGTTATTTCTTCTTTTCCAATTGCAATGGGATTTAACGAAAAGTTAATCTCTGTTTTTTCTCCCATTGAAATGCCACTTATAGACTGATTCATATTAAGTTCATCACATTTCACAAATCCAATAGCTCCCTGAGTAATTTCTGCTTTTTCAGAATCAATGCTTAAAGCACAAATTTGCTGTAACTCTGCTGTACCAGCCTCTATAGCTCTAACTGTGCTTTGTTTTACATTAATAAACTCTGCTTCAACTATATCAAGACTCTGCCCTTCAATATCAATTTTTTCTTCCATTGCTTCCCCCTAATTTTTTAATTCTTCAAGCACTGCTAAATTTTCTTTTATTTTATCATTTCTGCTTAAAAGTTCTTCATATTTTTCTTTATCTTTCTTTACAACATCAGGCGGAGCATTCTTTATAAAATCTTCATTTAGAAGTTTTTTATTTAGAAACTTAATATCCTGCTCTGTTTTCTGAAATTCTTTTAAAAGTCTCTTTTTTTCTTGTTCTATATCAATTAGACCTTTGATCGGAATATAAATCTCAAATTCTTTCTTTACTGAAATTGCCGAACCTTTCTGCCTTACAATATCTTTTGATATTTTAATATTTTTTGCATTTACAAGTTTCAAAATATATTGATATCCCTCATTTAATATCTTCTCAGATTCAGAAGTTAAAGTTTTAATGAAGACTTCAATATTTAAAGAAGGAGCGATATTCAACTCACCACGAATGCTTCTTATACCTAAAATTGCATCTATTATGTATTCCATCTTCTTTATAGCTTCCTCATCCTTTCCTATCAACTCTTGAGCAGGATATGGTGAAATCATAATAGATTCTTTCTTACCAAGAACATTAAGCCAGATTTCCTCTGTAACATAGGGCATAAAGGGATGGAGAAGTTTAAGGATGTTTTCAAAAACATAGAATAGGCAATTAACGGTCTCTTCCTTGTTTTCTTTTTCAGAATAAAGAATAACCTTACTTAACTCTATATGCCAATCACAAAATTCATGCCACAGGAATTGATAAACTGCTCCTGCTGCATCATTAAATCTATATGCGGAAAGTGCTCTGTTTGTTTCATATATGGCATCTGAAAGTTTTGAAAAAATCCATCTGTTTTTTAAAATTTTTAAGTCTTCTAACTTAACTTCTTCTTTTGTTCTTAAATTAGCAAAACTCATTATAAACTTCATTGCATTCCAGATTTTGTTTATAAAATGCCTGTATCCTTCAACTCTATCCTCTGAAAACTTAATATCCCTTCCCTGAGCTGCAAAAGCCGCGAGGGTGAACCTAAAGGCATCTGCTCCGTATTTTTCAATCATTACAAGAGGGTCTATAACATTACCCTTTGATTTACTCATTTTCTGTCCCTTAGAATCCCTTACAAGTGCATGAATGTAAACATCTCTAAATGGAACTTCATTCATAAATTTCATCCCCATCATTATCATTCTTGCAACCCAGAAAAATATTATGTCAAAACCTGTTACAAGAACACTTGTTGGATAGAATCTCTTTAAATCTTCTGTTTCTTCAGGCCAGCCAAGTGTTGAAAAGGGCCATAATGCTGAAGAAAACCATGTATCTAAAACATCAGGGTCCTGTATCAGTTCTTTACTACCACATTGAGGGCAATTTTCTGGCTCTTTTCTGCTTGCAAAATGTTTGATATCTTTTGGAATTTTAATCATTTTTGCTTTCTGTTCAATCTCTTCCTTTGTAATACCAAGTCTTCTCAATTCATTGTAAGTGCCACCCCATACTTCTTTCCCATTTAGAGTGATTGGCTTATAAAATAAAATTTCTATCAAATCTCCATTTTCTTTGCCGTTAGTATTTTTACATTTTGCACAATACCATACAGGAATTCTGTGTCCCCACCAAAGTTGCCTTGAAATGCACCAGTCCTTTATATCACGCATCCATGCATAATAATTGTTAACCCATCCCTCAGGAATGAAACGAATTCTACCTTCATTTACCACCTTTACTGCTTCTTCTGCCAGAGGTTTTATTTTTACATACCATTGAACTGTCTGAAATGGCTCAATTACTGTTTTACATCTATAGCAATGACCAACAGCATGTTTATGCTTTTCTGTTTTTTCAAGTAGACCAAGCTCAGTAAGGTCATTAATAATTCTCTTTCTTGCCTCATACCTATCCAATCCCCTGTATTTAACAGCTTCTTCGGTCATTTTGCCTTCTTCATTTATTACACACACATAAGGAAGATTGTGCCTTTGAGCAATCTCCGCATCATTAAAGTCATGAGCAGGAGTAACTTTAACAGCACCTGTACCAAATTCCATGTCAACAGCACTGTCAGCAATTACAGGAATTTCCCTGTTAACAAGTGGAAGAATCAAAATCTTTCCAATCATATTTTTATATCTTTTGTCTTCTGGATTAACAGCAACAGCAGTATCACCAAGCATTGTTTCTGGACGAGTTGTTGCCACTGTGATAAACTCTGTAGGGTCTTCTTTCAAAGGATACTTTATGTAGTAAAGCTTACCTTCTACTTGTTCATGTTCTACTTCAAGGTCAGAAAGGGCTGTGTGACATCTCGGACACCAGTTGATAAGCCTTAAATCTCTATATATTAATCCTTCTTCAAAAAGTCTTAAAAAAACTTCCTTAACAGCCTTTGAAAGTCCTTCATCCATTGTAAAACGAAGGCGAGACCAATCACAGGATGCACCAATTCTTTTAAGTTGCTCTATAATTTTCCCTCCGCAGGATTCTTTCCACTGCCATACTCTCTGAAGGAATTGAGTTCTTCCAATCTGATATCTGTTAAGTCCTTCCTGAAGTAACTGTCTTTCTACAACATTCTGTGTAGCAATTCCTGCATGGTCAGTTCCTGGAATCCATAAAGCAGCGTATCCCGACATTCTTTTCCATCTTATTAAAATATCTTGCAATGTAGCATTTAAAGCATGCCCCATGTGAAGAGTTCCTGTAACATTAGGAGGTGGAATCACTATGCAGTACGGCGGTTTTTTAATGTTAGAGTCTGGTTTAAAAAATCCTTTTTCTTCCCAAAAATTATACAGCTTTTTTTCAATTTGTGAGGGATTATAGGATGCAACTGCTTGCGGTTTTTTATTCAGCATACCTCTGTTCAATAACCTCCGTTAGTAGTTTTAGAATTTTTATTATTTCATTTTTTACCTTTTCTTCTTTTATATAAGGCTCTTTTTCTAATAAAAGCATCTTGTTCATATTATTTCTCCCTTGTTAATTCTTCTGTTTGTTTGGTTTTCATTCTTTTTACAAGTTCTTGATAGGAATGGTTTGAAATTATTTTGTTAAACTGACTGCGATAATTACTTACAAGGCTAACCCCCTCAATAACAACATCATAAACTTTCCATTCTGTTCCATTAAAATAAAGTTTGTAATCAATAGGTACTTCTTTTTTGTCCTTTGTAATTATTTTTGTTCTTACCTCTGCGTATTTTCCATTTTCAATTTTTTCATCTGTATATAATATCTCTTCATCTGAATATGACTCTATTTTCCCACTGTAAGACCTTTCAAGAAGGTCTTTGTAAAGTTCAACAAACTCTTTTTTCTCCCGAGGCGTTCTATCTCTCCAGTAAATACCAAGTGAACGCTTTGCCATCTCTTCAAAATCAAAAACTTTACTAATTTCATTTCTCAATGCAGCTCTTTTTTGCCTAGACTTATTTTCTCCTTTGTATTTAGGATCTTTAAGAATGCTTATTACCTTATCCACTGTTTTTTTAATCTGTTCCTTAGGTGAAATAGTAGAAAAAGCTGATGAAGCAAAAAGTAAAATTAATAAAATTATCAATATCTTTTTCATTACTTAACCTCCCTTTCCTCTTTATCAAGTCCTGATGCATAAAGTAAGTTTGCAAGTGCCATTTTTTGATTGTATAATGACTTAAGATGATTTATCCTTGTGGTAGCGTAAGCAAGGACTGCATCTGCAAGGTCTTTTGTCTCTCCAACTCCCATATCAATATTTGCATCAGCAGTTACAAGCCATTTTTTTGCATTCTTATAAGCCTCATCCATATCTCTGGCAGACTTTGTTGCTTCCTGAAGCTCATAATAGGCTTTCATAATCTGAACAGGAATACCTTCTTCTGCAAGTTTTTTCTTTTCAAGCACTTTTTGATACTCAATCTCAGCTTCTCTTATTTTACCCTTTGTTATCCCAAAATCAATGTTTAATTTCATACCGAATAATGCTGCAAGCATGGAATCATTGAGAGGGTCATAAATATAGGGATTATATATTCTATCTCTGTTAGTTGCTCCAGCTAAAGTTCCCTTAACCAGTAAAAATATTTGAGGATAAAGATTACTCTTTTCAACATCAACCAAAGCCTGTTTTGCTTTTAATCCTTCTTTTATCTGTATCATCTCAGGTCTTAAAATAAAAGCTTTTGAAATTAATTCATTGGGATTAATGTATGCTTCCTCGTATTTTAACTGTTCAGTAATTATTTCAAGCTTAATATTTTTAGGAACTCCTGTCATAAACTTTAAGGCTTCAATGATTATTGCTTCATTTTTATCAATTTCATTTAAATTTCTTTTAACCTCACCAAGATAGGTTTTTAATTTATAAAGAGTTAATTCGTCTGCAGATGGAATATCTTTTTTCAAATCTTCCTCTGTTCTTTTTATTGCTTTTTCAAGTTCATTTTTAATCTCATTGGCAAGTCCTCTTAAATCTCTTACCATTGAAAGACTCCAGTAAAGCTCTTTTGTTTTTAAAACAACCTCAGAACGCCTTTTTTCAAGCTCTGCTTCTGAAACCTTTATACCTGATTCTGCCGCAGTTTTGTAGCCTGAAATTTTTCCAAAAGTATAAACAGGTTGTAAAACCTGCATTGTAATCATACCAAAAATACCATTTATTGTTGTTGATTTAACATCTGTTTTTATTTCTGGAGATATAGCTTCTTTACGAGCCTCAGGAGATGGACCTCCTAAAGCCATAAGCTCAATCTGGGGGTATACTGCTCCTTTAGCCTGTTCAAGTTTTGCTTTATAAATTTCAATATCCTGTTTATATTCACCAAGTTCTGGATGGAATTTAACTGCTCTTTCAATACATCCTTTAAGGTCAAGAATAACTTTGTCTTCTGCAAAACAAACTGATGAAAACAAAAATATCGCAAGAATAATTAAAATTTTAAATTTTTCCGAACACATATTTTGACAATACCTCCTCTATGTCAATTGAAGATTCTGTTTCTCTAATTTTACCATTCTGAGCAATATATTGCTCAGAACCTCCAGGTGTAATCTGAATATACTTCTCACCAATTAATCCTTTTGTTCTAATAGAAGCAATTGAATCATCAGGAAGCTTAATTGAGTTTAATATTTTCATTTCAACAACCGCATGATATTTATCATTAAGTGTTACTTTTTCAACAGAACCAACAGGAACACCTGCAATCTCAACAACAGAACCCTTTTTAATTCCACCAACTTTATCAAACTCAGCATAAACCGAATAATAACCTGTTTTAAACATATCAATCTTGCCAAGTTTAAAAGAAAGATAACCAAGTGCAAAAATTCCAATTAAAACAAATATTCCAACAGCTATTTCAAGATTTTCCCTTTTCATTGCTACCTCCGTTTTCTATTCCCATTATAAAATTTTTTACGATTAAATTCTCACTTTTCTGAATTTCCTCTGGTGTTCCAACTTCAACAATCCTCCCATCATAAAGCATGGCAACTCTGTCTGTGATTTCAAAAATTTCAGGAATTTCATGACTTATTATCAATCCAGTAAATCCGTATTGTTTTTGGGTATCTCTTATTAACTTATGGATAGACCTTACTAAAATTGGGTCAAGTCCTGTGGTTGGCTCATCAAAAAGAATTATTTTGGGATGAGCTATTAATGCTCTTGCAAGAGCAACTCTTTTACGCATTCCTCCACTTAGTTCAGCAGGATATTTATATTCCATTCCTTGAAGCCCAACATCAGAAAGGGCTTTCGTGACTTTTTCGTGAATTTCTTTTTTATTTAATTTAGTCTTCTCTGTAAGAGGAAAAGCAACATTATCATAAACAGTCATTGAGTCAAAAAGTGCACCTCCCTGAAAAACAACACCAATATCAGAACGAAATTCATCTAATTTTGCACCTTTAAGTTTTGTTATATCTTCTCCATTTATAAATATACTTCCGCTGTCAGGTTTAAGTAATCCAACAATATGCTTAAGAAGAACAGATTTGCCTCCTCCACTTCTTCCAATTACAGCAGTTACCTCGCCTTCATTTATAACTAAATTAACTCCCTTTAAAACCTGCTGTTTCCCAAAGGACTTGTAAAGCTCTTTTATCTCAATCATAAGAGAAATGCTCCAAGCATATAGTCCCAGATAAGTATTACAACAGAAGAAAGAACAACTGCATTTGTTGTAGCTCTGCTTACGCCCCTTGCTCCATA
>Ga0207433_10013902_pt1 | contig 11745 bp, 11 predicted proteins | sample YelNatPaOPGAMG01_FD_187559 | JGI IMG/M metagenome (GOLD analysis project Ga0207433, IMG submission 187559) | Hot spring thermophilic microbial communities from Obsidian Pool, Yellowstone National Park, USA - OP-RAMG-01 (SPAdes) (version 3) | ecosystem: Environmental > Aquatic > Thermal springs...
TTTAGAAGCTAAAATAACAGCTTTAGATATGAAGATTTCAGCTTTAGACTCTAAAATTGATGAAAAAACTAAAGCTTTAGAAAAGGAAATAATTTCTTTAAGAAATGAAATGAATGAAAAAGCTAAATCTTTAGAGGATAAAATTTCAAGTTTAAGAAATGAAATGAATGCTAGATTCGATTCAATAGAAAAAAGGCTTCCATTAATAGAAAGAATAGCCCTATTAGAAGCAAGAATGGAAAAAATAGAAAGGCATATAGGAATACATTAAAAAAGAGAAAAATAAGCAAAATAAGGAAAAAATTTAGATGCGCTTCAGCTGAAACTAAAGTTTTAGGTTTATTTGTAAAAAGTTTATGTTTATAATAATTTATTTAATAGCTGAGCATCTATAAAATTTTAAAATTTTATCAATAATAGATGGTAATTAATATATAAAACCAATTATGAAAACAGTCATAATAATAGCTTTTAAAACTAGCAAATTTTAGAATAAAACCATCTAAAAATCAGCTATAATGAATAGCTTTCATTAATCGCCCAGTATTAAATAAATCGTTTCAACTTTAATTAAAAAAATAACATTTTAAAATAATGTAGTTAAATATTTAATATTTGCAATAACTCCATTTTTAACAATTAGATAAATGGTGAATAATGTTTTTTGTTAAAAAAAAGCGATAATTTAAAAAGAGATTAAATTTTAGTAAAATAAAAACAAAAGTTAAATTTTATGAAGAAGAAATAAACTTAGAATTTAATTATAGCTTAAAATAGCTGGGCCGGTCGTCCAGCTCGGTTAGGACATCCGCCTTACACGCGGAAGGTCGCCGGTTCAAATCCGGCCCGGCCCACCAAATTTTTTAAGTGAATACCGAAACATTTAAATATGGCTTTAAGCCTATTTTTCTTTTTGATGGGTTTTGAAGTCTAAGTATGGTTTTTTGCTTAGGGATATGGATGTTAAACGTTGGTTTGATAATTTAGCTGCTAAATCTATTATTACGGCTAGTGTTTATTTAAGGACTTTGGGGCTTTATTGTGAATTGAATAAAACGAATCCTAAGGATATTGTTAAATTGGCTGAAACTAAAGTTTTTAGGGATAATTTTATGGATTTTGTTAGAAAGCTTGAAAGGGAAGGTAAAGCAGGCAGTTATATAGCCCGATTTAAAAAGGTTCTTCATTCTTGGCTTTCATATAACGGCTTGAATGTTAAGCTTAAGGTTAATATAGCTGGTGAATATGATACTCCTATGATTGCTAGGGAAAGGGTTCCAAATAAAGAGGAGCTTGAAAAAATAATTAGGATGGCTACGCCTAGAGCTAGAGTTTCAATAGCTTTAATGGCTTTTAGCGGGCTTAGACCTGAAACATTAGGAAACTATAATGGCTCTGATGGGTTAAGGCTTGGAGATTTTATTGAAGCAAAAATAAGCGATAATGAAATAGAATTTACTAAAATTCCAACAATGCTTATAGTAAGAAAAAGTCTAAGTAAAGCTAGACATCAATATTTTACATTTGTTCCTGAACAAACAATAACTTATATTAAGGATTATTTAGCTAAAAGGGTTGATCAAGGTGAAAAACTTGGCAAAGATACACCATTATTAGGTTTTGATCCAAGAGGCTTAAAGAAAAACAATTTTCTTAGAACAACATTAGTGACTAGAGATATTAAAGAAGCAATTTTAAAAGCTGGATTCAATTGGAGACCTTATGTGCTTAGAGCATATTTCGATACAAACATGATTATTGCAGAATCAAAAGGTAAAATTAGCCATCCATACCTGCAATTTTTAATGGGACATAAAGGCGATATAGAAGCAAGATATTCAACAAATAAAGGCGTTTTACCGCCTGATATGATTGAGGATATGCGAAACGCCTATAAAGCTTGCGAACCATTCTTAACAACTTTAACAAAACCTTTAGAGGAATCAAATATAGTTAAAGAAGCTAAAATAGAAGCCTTAAAAAGCATGGCTAAAAGCCTTCTTGGAATAGATTTACTTGAAGTTAAAATAGCTAAAGAAAAAGAGTTAGGAAGAGAATTAACTAAAGATGAAGAGCTTGAGCTTTATGAAAATGAACTTAAAAAACTTAGAGAAGGAAAACATAACCCACAAAGAATAATATATGAAAATGAACTTGAAAAATACTTAAATGAAGGATGGCAATTCATAGCCACATTACCAAGCCAAAGAATATTGATAAGAAAAGGCTAAATTAATTCAACTAATGCCTCAATAAATTTTTCTTTATGCTTATAGGCTTCCTCATTCATTAACATAATTAGCTTATTTGTTACATTTTTATATGGTTCAATAAGCTTTGAAATAGCATAATCAAGAAATTCATGCCTTAAAGTTTTTAAAGCTTCTTTCTCGCTTTCATCATAAATATAAATGGTTTCACCTTTAACTTCTCCAGCTAAATTCCCACTATTATTAGGTAACCAAACAACCCTAAGCTCATAACCAACCTTAAGCCTTTTCTTAAGCCTTTCAAGCTCATTCTCAAGCCTTTTTTGAAAATTGTTTGCAAAAGGCAATTAACAACACCATTCATAAATCATTTAAAATGTTTTAAAATGATTTAAAGTGAAATAAGTATATAAACTTTTCTTTCTTGTATTAACTTGAAAATTTTAAACTCTAATGTTTAGAAAAATTTATTTTTATTAAATTTAATTCTATAATGTCTAAATCGAAGAAACATACTCTAAAGGTAAGGTGTTTTAATTTACATGGGTAAACGAGATGAAAGCTCTTTAATTAATGAGTTATTAAAAGTATTAAAAAATATAGGTTTAAATGCCTATTGGCTGCTAGCAGCTTCTTCATTAGCTGCTCAGGAGGTGGCTGTTAAGAAAAAGCTAGATGAATTAGGTGTACCCTATGGCGAGGAGGATTTTCAGGCGATAGCAGAAAAGCTTACTAACGCTATGAAGGAACGGAAAATCGCTGTCCCTGAAATTTTGCTATCAATTTCCCGCTCATATAGGCATATTAGGGCTAAAATTATGCATATGCCACAAGCTAGATTAGATCTAGAGGAGGCAAAAGCAATATTTTATAATACCGAAGCGTTAATAAGAACGTTATTTAAGGAAGAAAGCTCACTAGAGATTTCTGAATTCATACAATCTATTAGTAAATCATCTTTACGCGAATCATTAGATAAATTTGGCACGTTTAATGCTGAGAAAAAAAGATGGATAATTGAAGGAATCTTAGATAAATTTTTAGAAGAAGATAAGATAAACGAGTGCTTTCTCAAATTTTTAAAGGAGTCGATAAAGTTTGAGTCAGGTGACCTACAAGTTAAATTCCTTAATATTTTAATTAATAGAACATTGGTTGCGCCTCTTTTTATCCGAGAGAAACTTTTACGTATTATAGCAGAGCTTACAGAATTAGGTTCGATAAAAGAATTTTTAAAAGAAGGAGGACGCATTGAGCAGCTCATTAGAGCATTTGAAGCGAGTGATAGTTTTGAAGAAGCCGCAGTTAATGCAGCGATATTGTTAAATCTTTCCTCATTTTTAAATGAGGAGCAAGTAAATAGGATCGTGGATGCAAGTTTATCTAATGATCAAATACGTCATTCGTGGGGCGCTAAACATAAGCTAGAAAGAATTTTGATACTACATAAAGATAAAATACAAGAGAATAAATTAAGAAAATTTTATGAAGCGTCTAAGGAACTATAATCAATTTGGCAACATTAGAATTGTTGCTAGACTTGTTAAAAACTTTATTCTTTTGAGATGAAACATATCTAATAGGTGTTTTCACTTCTATTCCATAATTATCTCATTAAGAATGTTTGAAAATTAAAGCTTAATAAATAATCCTGTGTAAACCAATAAGCAATAAATAACTAACGCTCAACAACATAAATTGTTAAAGCTGAGTTAATAAAATTGAACATCTATAGAATCGATTTATAGAGAAAAAAGGCTTAAACAAAAAAGAATCTAAAAAATTTTGAAATGATTAAAGAATAAGAGTAGACGAATGCATCAAAGTTCGACATACAGGCTTATAAATCTAAAGGAGGGAAAACATTACAAAAGAGGTGGTTAATTGCCATTTTGTCCTAACTGCGGCAAGAAAGTAGAAAAAGAGGATGCTTTTTGCTTTTTTTGTGGATGTAACCTTAAGGTTGTGCCAATAGTAAAACCTGCATCTATAACATCTCCTATGTATATTGAGGAGGTTAGCGTTGAAGAAACATCAAAATTCTTTCTAATTAAGAATATACCTATTGAAGAAGAAAATCTAAGACTTTTAAAAATAAATAAGAAGGGTAGGCTTACTGATATTAATGGAAAAAAACGTAATTTTGAAATTGTTAAGGTTGTGCCACTTCTACAATCTGAATATCTTTCAGGGGTTAAAGGGAAACTTTATGTTTTAGAAAAGTTAAAATTTGAAAGTGGAGAGGAATATTTCAGATTCGGCTATTATATTGTAGGAAATAAAGGAAAAACAAAAGATAAATGGATTTGGGGACAATTTTGCCCTATAGGACCAATTAAAGACTTTAATAAAATCATAGAAAAAGCAAAATCAGAAGGATTTTAAAACTAATCGAAACAATTCAATTTTATTTATACAAAGAAAATTTACTTTTAATAAGAGGAAGAAAGAAGAATTTATTAATTTTACCTATCTATTCGTTAAACCCTAAAAACTAGTCTTTATGAATTTATTTTTAGTGAATGTTTTAAGGTAATTAAAATTGAAAGCATTTTTTATTGGTTTAAATGCTTTGAAGGCTTTACCGTTAAACGCGTTAATAAAGCATGGTTTAACTGATGGTGATGAAATTTATTTTTTGTTTTCCAGCGAGGAAAAAGCCTTTAAAGCAATTAATGAATTTAAATCTTTTGTTTCAACCATAAGCCTAAAAATAGCGTTAAAAATGGTTGAGGTTCCGCTTAAGCCTTTCGAAGATGGAACGGCAAAGGTGCTTGAAGCTTTGCTGGAGGCTAAAGAGCGAGAAATCATAATGAATCTTGCTGGCGCCTCAAAGCTTTTGGCTATAGAAGCATTTATGGCAGCTATGCTTTCAGGCTTAAAAATACAAGTTGAAATTGGAGATAACGTGGAAATAATGCTTTATGGTTTAGAAAGCGTTAAGCTTAAGGATAAAGATAAACAATTTTTAGAAGTAATTAAAGATGATAAAGAAATGCTTAGCAGTATAGCTGCTAAAGCTGGTTTAACTCGATTAAACGCTTATAGAACAATGATTCGCCTAGAACAAATAGGCCTAATTATAACAGAGAAAAAAGGTAAAATGCGCTTAGTAACCTTAACACCAATAGGCAAAATCCTTTCACTAGCTAAAGGCTTAACAAGAAAAAGTTAGTAATACATTAGTATCTGATAAGCCTTATTAATTAATTATGCGTCAACCTTAAGAAGAATTATTCCAATGAGTTAAATTGTTGCAGATTTAAACATCATATAGAATGCTTAGCTTTTTCTTTTAATGAAAACAGCATTCCAACCATCGCCTATATCTATTGTTTTAAACTCTGGTTCTTCTTCACCGGATATTTCAGTTGCAGCTTCCGCTTCTTTTAACTATTAATAGATATTCTTTTAAGATGACTAGATTTTTATTCGTTTTCTATCGATTCATACATTTTCTTTCCTTTATCTTTATCTATTATATCTAAAATCTTCGGCAACAAGTTTAGAAAGCTTTAAAAAATAGAATTGAAAAATCTCCTTAAAATGAGGGTTATTACAATGAGTTTTAATAAATCGAGGGGCCCTTCTATAACAGGTTTTTTAAATTCTCTTTATAAAAGGTTTTTGTTCATCAAGTTATATTCTAAATACGGCGACCACTTAAGGGATAAATTAAACATTGTAATGATACTCTTATTAGATATAATTCCTAGAAGATTGAGGAAAGGATTCCTTAAAAAATTAATTGTTAAAATTAAAAATGTATTGATAAGCAAAATCATTATGCAAGTAAATGGAGTAAAATATTTTCTTCTAGATCGTGAAAGCATTTTAATAGTATCTCCCGAGCATGAAAAATGGATAGGGAATTATTTAAAGCCTAAAAAAGGCGAAGTATTCATCGATGTTGGAGCCCATATAGGTAAATATGCATTACAAGTGGCTAAAATTGTTGGTGAAAAAGGTTTAGTTATAGCAATAGAAGCTTCCCCAATTAATTATAATGTTCTTTTGAAAAATTGTAGATTAAATAATATTAGGAATATTATAGCATTGAATATAGCTGCTTGGAAATCAAATGGTGAATTAAAACTTTTCATAGGAGATGTAGGGGGGCATCATAGTGTTAAGTTTAATTCTGGCATAGGCTTTGTTAAAGTTTCAGCTAAAGCATTAGATAATGTTTTAAAAGAACTACATATTAATCGAGTTGATTGGATTAAAATTGATGTTGAAGGGGCTGAATATGAAGTTTTAGAGGGTTTAAAAAATACAATTCAACAATATAAACCAACACTTATAATTGAAGTTTTTAAAGAAAACATAGAAAAAGTAACAAAATTTATGAATGAATCAAACTATATAGTTAAATTAATTCCAGAAAATCCCCCTTATCTTTACTGTAAACCAATTAAGCAATCATAAATAATTTTTAGGAGGCTCTGAAAATGTCTCTTACATCCATTTATGGTACAGTATATAATAATGCGAAATATATATGGGCATGTTTAAATAGCTTAATTCAGACTCTTCCAGATTTTGATGATTATTATGAGCTTGTTATTGTCGATAATTATTCGACTGATGGAACATTTAAAATATTGAGGAATTTTGCTAAAGAACATAAAAATGTAAAGCTTTTACAAGCAAAATGCAGTAGAGGGAAAGGTAGAGATATAGCCCTTAAAAATACAATTGGTGATTATGTGTTTTATATAGATTTTGATTGCGTTTTTGAAAAAGAATTTGGAATAATTATAGAGAAGCTTAAGAAGTTATGCACTAAAGGAACACTTTGGCAATATGGATTTTCGACTAGAGATACAAGCACTGAAAAAATTGGCGGTTGGAAAAACCTAAATTATGGTGAGGATTGGGAATTTGTTGCTAGAGCAATTTCAAAAGATGTTATATATATGCCCATTCTTTGTCCAAGCTTTAGTCTAAACCCAAAATTAAAACTAAGAGAGAAAAGATACGCCACAGGAATTTCATATATGATTAGAAAAATTAAGAATAATATAGATTTAATTCGTGGTTGGAGTCCAACTTTCCGTTTTTTAATGTCTTTAGTAAAAACTACAGGTAGCCTTTTTAGCCCTTCCGCTTTAATGGTTCTTATGATTTATCCTATTTTAATGATGAGTCGTTTCAAATATTCTAATTTATGTTGCAACTATGAATTTGTCTATCAGAGAATGCAATTTATATTTCCAGAAGATGTGGGGTTGCCTAGAGATTGGCTATTTATATTATGGGAGAACGCTACATTAATGTGGAATACAATTAAAAAAAGAGTGAGAGAGCTAATTAATAGAGATAAGAACTTAAATTTTGTATTTTTAGATAATAAGTTAGTATGCGCAAGAAATCCAGATATTATTAAGAAGTATATATAAAAATGAAAATAAAGCTATTAAATCTTGTGGGATTTGAATGATTGCTAAATTCCGGTTTAATTACAAAGTATGTTTTTTAGTAACGCTAGCTCTAGTAATTAAAGTCTTTTTAGCAACGATTTCTCCCAGAAGCTTTGATTTTATAAATTATGTTTATATGGGTAGCTTTAAGGAATTTAAACTTCTATCTTTAACGCCTTATTTTTTTTCAGGTTATTTAATGAATTTATTTTATAGATTTTGGCTTTTGCTTCCAATAAGGCATCCACCTGTTAGCGAACTTGTACAGCATGAATTTTTTGCAGGTACACCTGAAGCTTTTCTTTTCATAGCTATTATGAAGTTGCCCATGCTTATTTTTGATGGGTTAACATGTTTAATAGTTTATAAGATGGTTAAGGTTTGTGCTTCTAGAAGTGAAGCTTTATTGGCAGTTTGGCTTTGGTTATTTAATCCATATTTAACAATGGCTATAGAGACAGGGGGTACTACAGATATTGTAAGCGCATTCTTTGTTGTGAGTAGTTTATACTTATTTATTAAAAGAAGGTTTGTTTTAAGCGGGATTTCATTAGCAATTGGTTTTGCTGCTAGATTTTGGCCTTTAGTTTTAATCCCATTTTACATAATGACTTTAATTAAAGAGCAAAAAGCTTTTGTTAATTTAATTAAGTTTGTATCAAGCTTTATAACTGCGCTCATTATTTTTATTTTACCCTTCTTTTTCACACAATTATCGTTCTCAGCTTTACGAATTTTATTTGATTTTCCAATAATTTACAATCAATTTTCTTGGTTTTTAGGCTTTAATATTTCAGGTTTAGACAAGGTAAAAATGGGTCCAGTAAGCTTAATTTATTTTGCTCAAGCTTTTTTAACATTTAAGTTTTGGAAAAAAGATTTAAAAACTATTTTGGATGGAAGCTTCCTAATTTTATTAGCTTATGTAGCTTACTCTTATTGGAATCCCTATTACCCAATTTGGGTAACACCTTTAGTTATTGTAGATTACGTCTTGAATAAAGACAGATATGAAAAAATTAATTATACTCTTTTATTTGCTTTATTTTGGATTGGCTTATCCTTATTTAGCTTTTCGCTTATATTTATTCCATCTTTATTTAATATTTATCCTTATTCAGGATGGCCGTTAAACTTAGATAAAATACTCAAAGATTTTGGAGACCAAGAAACTTCAAGTTTCTTAATTTCAACTTTCGGTAGATCTATACTAGCAGGAGCCGCAATAATTTATTTCATAAAAGTTAACTCCAGAAATATCAATATATTTCTAAAGAATAAATGATTATTAACGAGCAAGATCGTACCTATAGGTAAAGTTGTTGTTTAATGTTAAAAGCTTAAACTATGGATGAACATAGTAGAATCCCCGACTATTCATTAAAAAGAAGATGAAAATTAAGGGGTTAAACTTATTAACTGAAGACTCATAGTTGATAATAGAGGAGAAAAATTGAAAGAAGCAGCTAAATTCATCTGTTTAAATTGTGGAAAAGAATTTATAGACGCTAACTACGACATATTTGATTTATTAATTATTTATCCAAAACCTATAACTATTAAATGCCCATATTGTAAATCTACAGCAACTGGATTAAAAGGTTTTGAAGAAATATAATTGAAAATGCGATTTGAATGTTTTCATTTCTGTAGATAGCAAAAAAAGCTTGGGAGAAGCAAGAGGTTTCTTCTCTAAAGTTTAAGACCAATTTTTTTCGCTATTTCTTTTGTTAAGCCTAATGATGAAGCTTCATATTTATTGCAAATTTCATTAATTCGCTTCATTGCTTCTAAAACTTCTTTTTTCTCGCAGGTTTTTTCTACAATTTTTAAATCAAAATAATTTCCATCAGGATAGCAGAAAAGAAATTTTTTGCATTTTTCACAGTTATCAATTATTATTTTTTGGTTTCTCCAGTATTCGATTTTTACTTTTTCATCTGCTTCATTCTTCAAAAGATTTTCTTCCTTTTCAATTTAAATTTATTCTATTCTAAAAATGAGATATATAAAAAATGCTTCTATGTTAGCTTTTTAAAGTTAATTTTGTTAATGCTTGTTTTTCGCTATAAATATGCTCGACCTCAACTATTTTTAATAGTAAATTTTCGTTTTCATTATGGAATTTGATAAGTTTTCCCGGTTCAAAATTAACGTTTAATGGAATTATAGCTTCAATGTTAAAGCCTTCTTTTTGCATTTCCTGTAGTTGGGCGTTGCCCCATGCTTCAGCTTCTTTTTCATCCTTAATATAATAGTTCCATAATGTTTTTTCGATTAAAACTTCTTTTTCAGCTGCTTCAACGGTTTTAACTTTGTTTAAATCCCAGTAATCCCAGCGAATGTTAAGCTTATTGGCTTGAGGAGCTTTCTGCGTGAAGCTTATTTCTAAGCAATCTTCAAAACTTAAATCGATAAGGTTAAACTCTTTATTTATTGGTTGAAAATGAATGTTTGGGCGGTTTTCAAAGTTATGGGTGCCTTCGCAAACCCAAAATGCATATTCTTCGCCAGTTAAGCTTGCTATTTTAGCCAGCTCAATTAAATTGTTGAATATTGATTCATATGCGCTGAATTTGGAAACTGTTTTAGCAGTTGGAACAATGTAATATTTTGTTTCTATTTCAGGTGCAAGCTTAGCTAAATCAAAAACTATATCGCTTACTTCTCTATCTTCATATTTATCGTTTTTTTCTCTTATAAGCAAATAATAGCTGTAATTAAAGCCTTCAAGCTCAACAAAACGTGTTTTCTCAAAAATATTTGAAATTTGAACTATTACGCCACGCATTAAAAGTTTAAAAGCTCCATCATAAACCCATATTTTAACATCATCAAGCGGTTTTAACCGTTTAAATAATTTATTGCTTGGATCAGGTATTCTAACTCTAAAAGTTGGAATTCCATTTCCATAATTAATTGTTACACGTAGATTTGAAGGTTTAACAAAGCCTGTTTTTAAAGCTTCAATATAAAATGTTGGTGTTTGAAAAATTGAACGTTCAAGAGAAGGCATTAAAATTGTTTTTTCACTTTCATAAGTTACGATTAATCTAGGCTGTAATTCACTGTTGCTATATTCTTTACCAGCGAAGAAAGCCATGCATGAATGAGCTATAGTAGATTTTAATGGTGTGGGAGTTTCATTTTTAGCTTTAAGCAACCAGCCAAACCATTGATTGGTAGCTAAAAAGTTATTTACATCATTGGTTACATTCCATTCAAACCATTTATATTGCTTATCTATTTCAGTATTTGCTGAAGCTGAAGGGGAAAACTGTATATTTCGCCAGTCAACATCATGATCTTTCCATTCATTTAATATTCTATATACATAAATTATGGGTTTAAATGGAACGTTTTGAAGCCAAAGAAAAGTGCAATATAATTGAAGCCTAGCCTCAGTAACTATTGCATTTAAAGGAATTGAACCGCGAGTAAAAGTTAAGCAGCCTCTATTAGCCCAGCCTTTATATTTTGATGCATCAAAATCGTAGCCCACCCTTAAAATATCCCTATTTCCAAGTTTATTATTGCCATATTCATCTATCCACCAATATTTAGTAGCATCTACAGCATAATTGCTTCCAAACGCTCTCCAAAAATATGCATCAGCTGAATTAGGCTTTAAAACAACTGTAATTGTCAATCTGTTAAAACCTCTATTTCAACAGGGTATTTAGCTGGTTTATTTGTTATAATTTGTTCATTTGGAAAGCCTCTATCGCTAACTATGAATTTATGAACTTCAATAATTTTAAGATCATAAATTTCTTTTCCACAAGCTTGATCATTTAAACCATAAGTTAATGCTATTGATTCTATAGTTTCACCAAAATCAGAAAATGAAGGAACATTAATATCGAAGCCTTGCGCTTGCTCGTTAAGCGCAATTAAACGCATCCCTACAGAATCTTCGCCATAACCCCATTCTCGAAGCTCCTCGCTAGCAATAATGCTTGAAAATAATGTTATGCTTGCTGGAAAAACATTAACAAAACTCATTTTTAAGTAACCGCATACTCAAGCCTTAAAAACCAATATTTAATGCTTCTAGGTGTTCCAGCTGTTTGCGTAATTGTAACCTTATAGCCTTCCTGAAAAGTTTTTGA
>Ga0207433_10013909_pt1 | contig 11741 bp, 9 predicted proteins | sample YelNatPaOPGAMG01_FD_187559 | JGI IMG/M metagenome (GOLD analysis project Ga0207433, IMG submission 187559) | Hot spring thermophilic microbial communities from Obsidian Pool, Yellowstone National Park, USA - OP-RAMG-01 (SPAdes) (version 3) | ecosystem: Environmental > Aquatic > Thermal springs >...
GTTTCTTGCGTGGCGCGGCAGCAGTCATGAGGCCCCCCTTATTTTTGCATTTTCTCGAAGATCTTCTTCAATTTTTCGTCCAGCGTCGCCGCGGTGAACGGCTTGACCACATAACCGCTGGCTCCCGCCTGCGCCGCCTCAATGATGTTCTCCTTCTTCGCCTCGGCCGTCACCATCAGCACTGGCAGATGCTTGAGACTCGCGTCAGCGCGGATGTTCCGCAGCAACTCGATGCCCGTCATGTTGGGCATGTTCCAGTCGGACACCACGAAATCAAACGGTTCGCCGCGCAGCTTGTTCAGCGCGTCAACCCCGTCCTCGGCCTCCTGCACATTGGTGAATCCCAGCTCCTTGAGCAGGTTGCGCACTATGCGGCGCATGGTGGAAAAATCATCCACCACCAGGAATTTCATATTTGTATCAGCCACAGCATGCTCCTGATTGTTTCCGGCAGCATTCTAACAAAATCCGGTAATTGTCGAGCCATCTGACGGTCTTTTCCCAAATAAAAAAGGCGGCCCCCAGGCCGCCCTTTTCATGCTGCCGGCATTTATTTGATAACGGCGCTCAGCTCACCCTTGGCATAGCGCGATGCCATCGCGTCCAGCGAGACCGGCTTGATTTTCGCTGCCTGGCCGGCGGATCCAAAGGCTTCGTAGCGTGCCTTGCAGATTTCCTTCATCGCCTTGGTGGAGGCGGCGAGGAACTTGCGCGGGTCGAAGTTCTTGGTATCCTCGAACAAGTGTTTGCGGATGGCGCCGGTGGAAGCCATGCGCAGGTCGGTATCGATATTCACCTTGCGCACACCATGCTTGATGCCCTCGACGATTTCCTGGACCGGCACGCCATAGGTTTCGCCCATGTTACCGCCGAACTTGTTGATCACGTCCAGCCATTCCTGTGGCACGCTGGAAGAGCCGTGCATCACCAGATGGGTGTTGGGAATGCGCGCATGGATTTCCTTGATGCGGTCGATGCGCAGCACCGCGCCGGTGGGCGGCTTGGTAAACTTGTAGGCGCCATGGCTGGTACCGATGGCAATGGCCAGCGCGTCGACCTGGGTGGCCTTCACGAATTCCGCCGCCTCGTTAGGGTCGGTCAGCAGCTGGTCATGGCTCAGCACGCCTTCGGCACCATGGCCGTCCTCGGCTTCGCCTTTGCCGCTTTCCAGCGAGCCCAGGCAGCCCAGTTCGCCCTCCACGGAAACGCCGACCGCATGTGACATGTCAACCACCTTGCGCGTGGTGTTCACGTTGTATTCGAAGGAAGCGGGGGTCTTGGCATCTTCCAGCAGCGAGCCGTCCATCATCACGCTGGAAAAGCCGGACTTGATTGCCTGGATGCAGATCGCCGGCGATGCGCCGTGGTCCTGGTGCATCACCACCGGAATGTGCGGGTAAGCCTCTACCGCGGCTTCGATCAGGTGACGCAAGAAGGCCTCGCCTGCATATTTACGCGCACCGGCAGAGCCCTGCATGATCACCGGACTGTTGCATTCATCGGCCGCCTCCATGATCGCCTTGACCTGCTCCAGGTTGTTGACGTTGAACGCGGGCAGGCCGTAACCGTTTTCTGCCGCATGGTCCAGCAGTTGACGCAATGAAACGAGAGCCATCTTGAAATCTCCTCTAGCTATAAAATAGTACTAATCCCAAAACATGCCGGCTGCCAGTGTAAGAACAAAACTGGGCCGGCTTCAACCCTTTAATGATTGCGGTGATCGCCCACCCGTACGATCTTCATCGTATTGGTATGCCCGCTCTTGCCTACTGCCTCGCCTATGGTCATCACGATCAGATCGCCTTCCTTGACGAGCTCCAGGCGCTGCAACTCCGCCTCTGCCTCCGCCAACGCCCCCGACGGGTCCTTGGAGACCGGATGGAACGCGATCGGATGGGTACCGCTGAACAACGTGACCTTGCCCAGCGTCGCCTCGTTTGGCGTGAGTGCGAAAATCGGCACCCCGGCATTTATGCGCGACGTCCATAGCGCCGTGGAGCCGGATTGGGTCAGCGCCACGATGGCTTTCACTTTCAGATGGGATGCGACAAACAGGGCCGACATGGCTATCGACTGGTCGATGCGCGAGAACTTCTGTTGCACCATGCGGCGCTCCAGCACTTCGTCCTCCATTTCCTTCTCTGCCTTGAGGCAGATGCGCGCCATGGCCTGTATCGTTTCCACCGGGTAGTCACCAACAGCAGTTTCCGCCGACAACATCACGGCGTCCGTGCCATCGAGCACCGCGTTGGCTACATCCGACACTTCCGCGCGTGTCGGGATCGGATTGGTAATCATCGATTCCATCATCTGTGTAGCGGTGACCACCAGCTTGTTCTTGGAGCGCGCCAGCTTGATCATGCGCTTCTGCAGGCCGGGAACCGCGGCATCGCCGACTTCCACCGACAAGTCGCCGCGCGCCACCATGATGGCATCGGACGCATCGATGATGTCGCCCAGGATCGGAATGGCTTCCGCGCGCTCGATCTTGGCCATCAGCAGGCTCCTGCCGCCGGCCGCCTGCATCAGCGCGCGCGCCTGCTTCATATCATCGGCCGTGCGCGGGAAGGATACCGCCAGGTAATCGGCATTGATCAGGGCGGCTGTCTTGATGTCTTCCTTGTCCTTGTCGGTCAGAGCCGGCGCGGTCAGGCCGCCGCCCTTGCGGTTGATGCCCTTGTTATTGGACAGCACACCGCCGCGCACCACTTTGCAGACAACTTCCTGGCCCTGCACCTCGACCACATCGAATTCCAGCATGCCGTCATTCAGCAGCAGCACCGAGCCCTTGCTCACATCCTTGGGCAAATCCTTGTAGTCGAGCCCGACGCGCTCCTGGTTACCCAAGCCTTCATAGCCAGCATCGAGAATGAAGCGATCGCCTTTGTTCAACACGATCTTGTCGTTCTCGAACTTGCGCACGCGTATCTTGGGGCCTTGCAGGTCGACCAGAATACCGACCCGCCGCTCGCATGCCGCGGCTGCGGCACGCACACGCTCGGCACGCGCCATGTGGTCCTGGGCGGTGCCATGGGAAAAATTCATGCGCACTACATCCACCCCGGCGCGAATCATTTGTTCCAGAACTTTCTGGTCGTTAGAAGCAGGGCCTAGAGTTGCAACTATTTTTGTTCTACGCAGCATGTTTGCTTTCTTGGCTTTTTATTTTGCACGTTGTTCCAGAATTTCCACGGCAGGCAGGGTCTTGCCCTCGAGATATTCGAGGAACGCTCCGCCGGCGGTGGAAATATAGGAAACCTTGTCATAAATGTCGTACTTCTGGATCGCGGCTATGGTGTCGCCGCCACCCGCCAGGGTAAACGCCTTGGTGGTGGCAATCGCCTCGGCAATCTTCTTGGTACCTGCGCCGAACTGGTCGAATTCAAACACTCCGACCGGGCCGTTCCATACCACCGTGCCTGCCTTCATGATGATATCGGCAAGCTCCTGGGCGCTCTTCGGACCAATGTCAAAAATCATGTCGTCGTCAGCCACGTTTTGGGCGTCCTTCAATACGGCCGGCTCGTTGGCATCAAATTTCTTGCCGCACACCACATCTACAGCGATCGGGATATTGGCGCCACGCGCCTTCATTTTTTCGAGCAGCGCCTGGGCCGTCGGAACCAGGTCATCTTCGCACAGCGACTTGCCGACGTTGTTGCCGACTGCCTTGAGGAAAGTGTTGGCAATGCCGCCGCCAACCACCAGTTGGTCACATTTCTCGGCCAGCGATTCCAGCACGGTCAGTTTGGTTGATACCTTGCTGCCGCCGACGATGGCCACCATTGGACGCGCCGGATTGGCCAGCGCCTTGGCCAGCGCATCCAGCTCTTCGGTGAGCAGAATGCCCGCTGCGGCCACCGGTGCGAATTTAGCCACGCCATGGGTCGAGGCCTCGGCACGGTGCGCAGTACCAAACGCATCCATTACGAATACATCACACAGGGCCGCATATTTCCTGGCCGTTTCCTCGACATTCTTCTTTTCGCCCTTGTTGATGCGGCAATTCTCCAGCACCACCAGCTCGCCGGCAGCCACGTCGAAACCGCCGTCCACCCAATCCTTGATCAGGCGCACCGGCTTGCCCAGACGTGTGGCAATGTTGTCTGCCACCGGCTTCAGTGAGTTCTCCTCGCTCCACACGCCTTCCTCGGGGCGGCCGAGGTGGGAGGTAACCATTACCTTGGCGCCGGCCTTCAGACAGTGGTTGATGGTGGCCATCGAGGCGGCAATACGCGCATCGGAAGTGACCTTGCCGTCTTTCACCGGCACATTGAGGTCAGCGCGAATCAGTACGCGCTTGCCGGCAAGATCCAGATCGGTCATACGGATAAATTTGGACATGATTACTCCTTAAAGTTTGATAAGCGGTAAGGGTTGGTGCCGAGGCCATGTCGGACCAAGCCTTACAACTCACCTGTCAGGAAGAAAAGGCGGGCTAGATCAGCCCGCCCTTGCTATGGTTACTTCGCGATATGGCGAACCAGGCGCATCAGGTTGCAGGTGTAGCCGTACTCGTTGTCGTACCAGGCCACAACTTTGACGAAGGTCGGATCCAGCTGAATGCCGGCTTCGGCGTCGAACACGGACGGCTGGGAGCAGCCGCGGAAGTCTGTAGCGACCACTTTGTCTTCGGTGAAGCCAAGTACGCCCTTCAGCGGACCGCTTTCGGAAGCCGCTTTCATCGCAGCCACGATGGCTTCGTAGGTCGTTTCCTTGTTCAGCTCAACCGTCAGGTCGACCACCGACACATCGGAAGTCGGCACCCGGAAGGCCATGCCGGTCAGTTTCTTGTTCAATGCCGGAATCACCTTACCCACCGCCTTGGCCGCACCGGTGGAGGAAGGAATGATGTTTTCCAGGATACCGCGGCCACCGCGCCAGTCCTTGTTGGAGGGGCCATCCACCGTCTTCTGCGTTGCTGTGGCCGCGTGCACGGTGGTCATCAGGCCGCGCTTGATGCCGAAGTTGTCGTTCAATACCTTGGCTACCGGAGCCAGACCGTTGGTGGTGCAGGAAGCGGCGGATACGATGTTCTGGCCGGCATAGGTTTCGTGGTTAACGCCGTACACGAACATCGGGGTGTCGTCCTTGGAAGGTGCAGACTGCACGACTTTCTTGGCGCCGGCAGCGATATGCTTCTCGCAAGTTTCCGTGGTCAGGAAGAAGCCGGTACATTCGATCACGATGTCCACGCCTGCTTCGTTCCACTTCAGGCTGGCGGGATCCTTCTCTGCGGTCAGGCGGATCTTCTTGCCGTTGACGATCAGGTTGTTGCCATCGACTTTCACGTCGCCATTGAAGCGGCCGTGCACCGAGTCATGCTTGAGCATGTAGGCCAGGTAGTCAGGCTCCAGCAGGTCGTTGATCGCGACCACTTCGATTTCAGGAAAATCCTTGGCGGCTGCACGAAACACCATGCGTCCGATACGGCCGAAACCGTTGATGCCAACTTTGATAGTCATAACTAGTTCTCCCCAAAAATTACAAAACCGATTTCACCGTTTTCACTACGTTTTCCACGGTGAAGCCAAAATGCTTGAACAGCTCGGCGGCTGGCGCGGATTCGCCGAAGCAATCCATGCCGATCACGGCGCCCTCCAGGCCGACATACTTGTACCAATAGCCGGTAACGCCTGCTTCAACCGCCACGCGCTTAATGCTTTTCGGCAATACGCTGTCCTTATATGCCTGATCCTGACGATCGAATACATTGGTTGACGGCATCGATACCACGCGCACTTGCACGCCTTCCTCTGCCAGTGCCTTTTGCGCCTTCATTGCCAGATCGACCTCGGAGCCGGTGGCGATGATCACTGCCTGCGGCTTGCCGTTTGCGGCTTCTGACAAGATATAGCCACCCTTGCGAATGTTGGCGATTTGCGCCGCATCGCGCTGCTGGAATTGCAGGTTCTGGCGGCTGAACACCAGGCTGCTCGGGCCGGTTTTGCGCTCAACCGCGCACACCCAGGACATCATGGATTCGACGGTATCGCATGGGCGCCAAGTGTCCATGTTCGGAATATAGCGCAACGTGGTGGTTTGCTCGACCGGCTGGTGGGTCGGGCCGTCCTCACCGAGGCCGATGGAATCATGGGTAAACACGTAGATCACGCGCTGTTTCATCAGCGCGGACATGCGCAACGCGTTGCGCGCATATTCCGAGAACATCAGGAAAGTGCCGCCGAATGGCAACAACCCGCCATGCAGCGCCATGCCGTTCATGATGTGGGCCATGCCGAATTCGCGCACGCCGTAGCTGATGTAGTTGCCGGGCTTCTTGCCGTGCACATGGTGCGCACCAGTCCAGTTGGTGAGGTTGGAACCGGTCAGGTCGGCGGAACCACCGAGGAATTCAGGCAATACCGGAACCAGCGCATTGATCGCATTCTGTGAAGCCTTGCGGGTGGCAATGGTTTCCGCCTTCTCGTTGATCTTGGCAACCGCGTCGGCAGCATGTTGTGCCCAGTTCGCGGGCAGCTCACCTTTCATGCGGCGTTCAAATTCTGCGGCTTCTGCCGGATAGGCTTTGCGATATTCTTCAAACTTGTTGTTCCACAGCTTTTCCAGGCCTTCGCCCTTGGTCCGTGCGTCCCATGCCTCATACACGTGGGACGGGATTTCGAACGGCGGGTAGTTCCAGCCGATATGGGCACGCGTAGCGGCAACTTCGGCATCACCCAGTGCTGCACCATGCACATCGTGAGTGCCGGCCTTGTTGGGAGAGCCCGCGCCAATAATGGTCTTGCAGCAAATCAGGCTGGGCTTGTCGGTGACTGCCTGCGCCGCCTTGATGGCGGCATCAATTGCTTGGGGATCGTGGCCCTGCACATCGGCAACCACATGCCAGCCATAAGCCTCGAAGCGCTTCGGAGTGTCATCGGTAAACCAGCCCTCGGTATGGCCGTCGATGGAAATACCATTGTCATCCCAGAAGGCAATCAGCTTGCCCAGTCCCCAGGTACCAGCCAAAGCACAGGCTTCATGGGAAATGCCTTCCATCATGCAGCCGTCCCCCAGGAATACATAGGTATAGTGGTTGACGATTTCATGGCCCGGCTTGTTGAACTCGTTAGCCAACAGCTTTTCGGCCATGGCCATGCCTACGGCATTGGTGATCCCTTGCCCCAACGGACCGGTGGTGGTTTCAACGCCCGCGGTGTAGCCATATTCAGGGTGGCCCGGGGTCTTGGAATGCATTTGACGGAAGCGCTTCAGCTCCTCAATCGGCAAATCATAGCCGGACAAATGCAGCAGTGCGTAAATCAACATAGAGCCGTGGCCGTTGGACAACACGAAACGGTCGCGATCCGGCCACTTGGGGTTGGCCGGGTTATGACGCAGGTAGCGATTCCACAAGACATCGGCAATTTCCGCCATGCCCATAGGTGCGCCCGGATGGCCAGAATTTGCCTTCTGCACGGCGTCTATTGCCAGGGCGCGGATTGCGCCCGTGACATCATTAAATTTAGGTGGGTTTACCTTGTGAACCGTAGCCATGTTTGCTCTAGCCTCCTGAATCCCTGCTTGGTTGATCGTTTTTGCTCAAAAAAGGTGCCGATTATGCCGCAGAGACCCGTTTTGGGCAACCATGGCAACCTTTTGTAAGTACACACTTTGGGACTATGGCTAAGGGGTGTCGTCAGTGCTTTTTTTGGGAAATTTGATGCCTAATTGTTTTAATTTGCGATACAAGTGCGTTCGCTCCAGGCCCGCTTTTTCCGCAACTCGCGTTATATTGCCACCTTCTTCCTGTATGTGGTGGTTAAAATACAGGCTTTCGAATTTTTCGCGGGCTTCTCGCAGCGGCAGGTCCAACATCGGGGACAAATTGCCGGCGCCATCGACATGCCCCAGAATGGGAACTGCTTGCATTTCGGTTTTGCTGGCTGGTCCGCCTTGGCGTATCACTTTCGAAACCGTATCCAGTAATTTTTGCAGAGCGATGGGCTTCTCCAAAAAATCCACCGCCCCGATTCGGGTTGCCTCTACGGCGGTTTCTATGGTGCCGTGCCCGGACATCATGATCACCGGCATGTTGAGCAGCCCTCCGGCAACCCATTCCTTAAGCAAGGTAATGCCATCGGTTTCCGGCATCCAGATATCCAGCAGCACCAGATCGGGGGCCTTTTTGTTGCGAAAGGCGCGCGCCTCGGCTGCATTTTCCGCAAGGTGGACCTGATATCCCTCGTCGAACAAAATTTCCGAGAGCAGCTCGCGTATGCCGATTTCATCGTCCACAACCAAAATTTCTTTATTTGCCATCATGTAACCTCTAATAAGGGCAGGGTAAAACTTACCCGCGTTCCGCCTGTCCCCATATTCTCAATGCGTATGTTGCCGCCATGCTCTTCAATAATCTTTTTTACGATGGCCAGCCCCAGGCCCGTGCCCTTGGGTTTCGTTGTCATGTAGGGCTCAAAAGCACGGGCAAGTAAATTTTCCGGGAACCCGTTGCCGTTATCTTGCACCCACAATTCCAGCATTGCGTTTTTGTTTGCACTGCCGAGCAAAATTTCCGGCTCGGCTATCCCCTGCAGTGCATCCTGGGCATTCTGCAGCAGATTGTGCACAACCTGTCGCAATCTTGTCGCATCGCCCTTTACCGTAGTGGCCGTCGCGTGAAGATGCAACATAATCGGAATGTGGTTGGCCTCATACAGGCCCAGCACTTCCCGCAGCAGGCCGTGCATGTCCAGAGTCGACATCTTGGGAGACGGTGCCCGGGCATAGTCCGCGAATTCCATCACCATGTTTTTCATCGCTGCGACCTGGCTAACTATGGTCTGCGTTGCCCGTTGCAGCAATTGTGCATCCTCTGCAGCCAGCTTTTCGCTCAGCTTGTGCTGCAGCCGCTCTGCGGAAAGCTGGATGGGCGTGAGCGGGTTCTTGATTTCATGTGCCAGCCGTCGTGCCACCTCTCCCCAGGCGGCCTGCCGTTCCGCCAGCAATAAATGTGTAATGTCATCAAACACGACCACATAACCCTCTATCCCGCCCGTTAACAGCCAGGTGCCACGGATCAACAGCATCTGGTTGCCATTCTTGCTGGTACGCTCAAGCTGCCGTTGCCATTCACCCCCGGTAGACTCGGCAAATGCTTCGAATACGGCCGAAGCAAAAGAGCGCAACAGCGTATATCTGCTGGCAAGTTCATGCAGGGATATTCCCTCCATTTCCGACAGCGATACCCCCAGAATCTGGGCTGCGCTGGCATTGACCGAGCGCAATTTGAATTGTCCATCCATTGCCAGTACACCGGATGACAGATGCCCCAGCACACTTTCCAGATATGCCTTGGCACTTTCTACCTGTTGCTGCTGCTGCTCACTCGTGGTTTTTGCCTCGGATAATTGCAGGGTCATCTGATTGAACAACCCGGTAAGCGCGCCCAGTTCATCGCTGCTTTGTACCGGATGTTGTCGCGAAAAATCGCCTTGCGCAACGGCACGCGTTCCTTCGGCCAACGCCTCCAGAGGTGCGCTGAGCCGGTCGCTGATCAGGAAGGCCGCCGAAACTGCACTCAGCAATACGATCAACAATGACAGGGTGAGGGTAATGGCGTACAAACGCTTCAAGCCAAGGCGCGACAGGGTAAGTTCCTGGTAATCCCGATATACCGCCTGTACCGTTTCCTCATCTTCCGATATTTGTTTCGGCACGGGCTCGGTGAATTGCAAAATGCGCATATCACCGCCCACAAGACGCGACGGCGTGAAAGATACCAGTACGCGCAACAACAAGCTATTGTCCGGCATGGAGTCGATATTGCTGTAAACCCCCTTCTGGACGGCTTCTTCCAGCATGGTGGCGCTTGGCATGTCTGGAACCCGCATACCTTGCCGGCTGGTGGCAAAAGCCAGCAGCCGGCCATCCTTGGTAAATAGCGCCACTTCCTGCGTGGCGCCTTCATTCACTAGGCGCAGCAGCGTGGATGCGTGCCGCGCCGGCCCCTGCTCGGCCAATAGCAGGGCGATGAAACGCCCTTTCTTAGACAGCTCCGCAAGACTGTTTTCCAGGGTGCTGCGCCCCAGATTCAGTCCGCCTTCCAGTGCTTTTTCCACGCGCACATCAAACCACGACTCAATGCTTTTGCTGAGAAACTGCACTGATACCGCATATACCAGCAACCCCGGCAAAATCGCAATCAAGGTAAAAAACAGCGCCAAACGGAGTGTCAGTTTTGCGCCGAAGATTTTCGCTTTAAGCTTATTGCGCAACTGCCACAACTGGTACCCGACCAGCAAAGTCAGCGACAACGCCAATACCCCGGCTACTGCCAGCAGGCCATAATAATTGCGCGAAAAAAGATCTGTATTGGCACTGGCGCTGGACAACAGGTACAACAGGATGCAGCCGGTTATCGCACTAATAAAGATAAGATATTTCACGGCTTACTCTTTTGCCATTGAGGCCGCGGGCCGCACCGTCCAGCGATACCATCCGGAGTCAAGATCCCAGTCCTTGGTGGCCAATGCATTTACCTGCAACGGCTTCGGCAGTTGGGTAATATCAAGACTCATGCGTATGGCTGCAACATAATTACTTCCGGACTTGATCTGGGATAGTGCCGCGGGGGGAAACACCTGGTGGCCAAAAACCAGCAGCGCCTCTTCCAGGCTGTCAAAGTTTTGAAACAGCGCTCCGCGCGTAATGCGATATTGGCGAGTCAGAATATTGTATGAAAGCTTGGTGCTTTGTTCTCTGTGGGCCACTTCCTCATCCAGCCAGTACCAGCGCGGACGGGTCAGGCTGAACTCACTGGTAAAATATAAGGGTATGCCATGTGTCAGCGCCTGCTCGACCACGAAATTAAGATGAATGCCAAAGTCGGCGGTGACCTGATAACCGTCGTCTGAGAACCTTACCTCGGCACGGTTTACCGCCATGCCCTCCGCAAGTGCTGGCGGCGGCGCCAGCCACAACAGCACTACCGCCACAAGCTGCAATGCTCGCAATAGGCGCGTAAGGTTATGCAAACTTGTGCAATAAGGCGTAGTAGAAGCCGTCATGCTGCTCATCGGGTAAAAGCTGCCCTTCATTCATGTTGGCTACGGACAGGGGTATAACCTTCGCGTCATCATGCTGCCGCACAAAGTCATCGATGACCTGCTGGTTCTCCCGCGCGAAAACGGAACAAGTTGCATAGAGCAATTTACCATTACTTGCCAACAGCCGCCACAACGCCTCCAGGATTTGCCGTTGCTGCCGCGCAAACCCATCGATATCTTCCGGCCGCCGCAGCCATTTTATATCAGGGTGGCGACGCACCACACCGGACGCGGAACAGGGAACATCTGCCAGAATGCGCTGAAATGGCTGGCCATCCCACCACTGCTCCGGAAATGCTGCGTCACCACAACATATGGTGGCTTTCAGCTTCAGGCGCTCAAAGTTTTCCCGGACTTTTTGCAGGCGTCGCTCATCCTTGTCCACGGCGAGCAAATCTATGTCCGCCAGCTCCAGCAAATGGGCGGCCTTCCCGCCCGGCGCGGAACACGCATCCAGCACCCGCATGCCGTCCCGGATATCCAGCAAATGCGCGGCATATTGCGCCCCGGCATCCTGCACCGAAACCAGGCCGGCAAAAAATCCCGGCAACTTTTCCACCGGCATCGGCCGCACCAGCTGGATGGCATCCGGTGCAATGATATTGGCCGGTATTTCGCTTTGCGCAAGCAGGCGCAGGTAATCCGTCGAGCCAATGCGCCTGTGGTTGATTCGCAGCGTCATTGGCGGAT
>Ga0207433_10013910_pt1 | contig 11741 bp, 5 predicted proteins | sample YelNatPaOPGAMG01_FD_187559 | JGI IMG/M metagenome (GOLD analysis project Ga0207433, IMG submission 187559) | Hot spring thermophilic microbial communities from Obsidian Pool, Yellowstone National Park, USA - OP-RAMG-01 (SPAdes) (version 3) | ecosystem: Environmental > Aquatic > Thermal springs >...
AAGACGGAAAGGGGAGGAATAATTTCAGTTGTTCTAGAAGGATTTAGCTTCAAGAAGTACTTTAGAGCTGAGATTACAGACCATAACGGTAAAAAAGCTTGGAGCAATCCAATACTTTTTTGACACCCTATCAATAAAGTCGAGAGATTCTTGTTCCTAGAGCTTCATTGATTAGTTGTTTATCGCCCTTTTAAGACTTACTACTTCAATTGTCTCATTGAGGGTACTAAAGTAAGTTTAGATTCGCGAATAGGCTTCAGAAACTGCATAAAGAAAATATTTCAAAAAAATGATTTTTAAGAAGAACTAAGCCTTTTCGATTATAGTAGTTCGAAGCTCTTCTTCTTCTCTAATGCCGGCCAAGCTAAAGAAGAGATGTAGCTTGCACAATAATTTGTCATTTCTACTATATCTTGCCTTGTCATTTCTTTTGTTTCATGAGCCACCCAGTCAATTGGATCTGGACTCACGAAAGCATTTTTATAATCCTTAAATGACTTAAAGTAAAGTTTTATTCCGTATTTTGAAGGATTAAGCGCCATTTGAGAATTTGGATCCAAAGTGAACGGATACGTTGGTGCTACCCAAACATAATTAGTGTTTGAAAGCTTATCTGCTAAGCTGCATATTAACTTACATGACTCTTTTGTTTCGCCTGGTAGTCCTATAAAGAAGTATATGTCTCCTAAAATCTCTTCTTTATCTAAAAATTCTGAAAGCCTCAATAACTGCTCATTTGTTCCACCTCTACCAGCAAATTTCCTTATTGAATTAGAACCAGAATCTGGAGAAACAGCTACGCTTACACTTGAAAATACACTCTTAAAAGAAGTTAAGAACTCCGATGAAGGAAAACGATTCCATGTCTCGTTGTAAGCAAAAACATCTATTTTTTCTTTCCCTATAGCACTAAAGAGATTATCGTAATACTTTGAACCAAGCACCTCTGGGTCTTGTCCAAATCTAATTATTTTAACTCCTTTGCTCTCCAAGTACTTAATATCGTCAACAACTTTTTCAGTTTTTCTAATAATCGGAATGTTATTATAGTGAAAAATAGAAGTATAAGTATCTCGACTTCCACCACAGTAAATACAGCTGAATGGGCAGCCTCTAAACAAAGTTAACCAAAAAGAAGGACGTTTATTTGGAATATAGCTAGAGATAGAAACTTTCAAGTATTCTTCGTAGTGGTACATTGAGTTTAATCTAGTAAAGTCTAGTGTATTTATATCCAAAGGCTCTGGATGAGGCGTTTCAAGAACCTTACTACCTTCTTTAAATGCTATACCTTTTACTTCTTTTATTGGCTTATTGCTAAGTACAGCTTTAGTTAAGTCAAGCATCGATCTTTCTCCTTCACCAACTACTATTACGTCAACAAAGGGGTAACTTAGGAGTATTTCTTCTTTAAAAAATGATGCAGTTATGCCCCCAAGAACTACTTTTGAGTTGGGGTATAACGCTTTTAGAGTTCTTGCCGTTTCTATTGCACCATCAGAATGAACAAACCATTGAAGGTTGATAGCATAAACTTTTGCTTCAATTTCTTCTAGAATTTTCTTTAAGTCCTTTGTTTCTCTAAGAATTTGTTCTAAGCCAAGATTGAATATCTTTGCTGAAAAACCATTGTCTTCAAGAAAAGAAGCCATGGAAAACAAACCCATGGGCATCATTAAGTATTGAGTCGGCGGTGGAGGCTTATGGAAGTACTTAAAACAAAAACTTACAGTTTTACTTAAAGGAGTAGAACTTATAACAGATGGAGGATGAATGAAAGCTACGTCAAGATTCATTTTAAAATAAAAAAGGCTAACCAAAAATTAAAAAGCTTTTTTTGTAAACTCCAGAAGAGTTTGAGAAATTATTTCGATGATTTTGACACAATTGAGCAGAATTTTATTAGACCAAGGACTGGGGTAAGTCAACCTTTTAACTAATGTATTCCAAACAATTCTAGAAGGATTCTCTTCATATTTTTTGCTCACTTGAACAAGGTCTTGGTCCGAAGTTATTTTGTCTAAGTCATCGGGACTCATGCTTTCTAAAAAGATACGCACACTTGTAGGGTCAACTTCTTTTATAAGTTTAATCAACTCCTTGTTTGAGTTTAGAATCTCTGAAAGATTTTTCTCTGAATTTTCATTGTTGATGCCGTAAAAAATGGGAATTTCCTTTAAGAAACCTCTGCTTATCCACTTTAATTCTGTTTCATTTGTCTTTAGTAATTTGTAAACTTGTTTGAGGTTTTTAACTTCAGTAACTTGTGACGAAGCGTCGAGAACTCCAACAAGTATCCAAGAGTAGTCAAAGGACAATGGAATCCTTTGTTTTTTTATTAACAATTGCTGGAAAGTCAAATCCGAAGTTTTTATCACAAGGTAATCTTTCCATGTATCCCATTCTTCAACATAATTTTTTAACTGGATTACTTCCAAGGGCGGTTTTTCTTTGTACTTAGTGTTTTTCAGTATCATCATCACCTTCTTATGTTAGATATTTTTTCTTTACATCTTCTTTAAGACTTCTCCAGAGTAACAACTGCTTTCTTAAGTCATCAATAAAGTAGTAATTGTTTGCTTGCCACACTTTTGGATCTCCGCTCCTTCTTCTCAATCTTAGTATAAATGAGTAAGTTTTGTCTTCTAACTCAATAAGTTCAAGTTGAGTTTCTTGAGAAATGCCATGCTCTATTGGAATTAAATTAACGATCATTCGTAAAGTTTTTAGATCACTACTTAGAACTGGAGATTCATAAACTCTGTATCCAGGTCTCTGATACCCTAACTCTCTGAAAAATTCAGAGAGGTATCTCAAGATCCCAACTCCTTCCTCTTTAGATGAAACCCTAAATGGCATAGGAATTTCCCAAACATCTTTTTCAGGTTTAGTTGGTATCTTCCATCTTCTCTCTAAAGAAGGAGTTATCATCCTAGCTGCGACGATAGAAGGATAAATCGAACCAATAAGGCTTGCTACAATAATTAAGGAGAGTGAGACTAAAACGAAAAATGAAGAAAAATTGAACGAAAATGTTTTTGGAAGCATTCCAAAGGATATAAATAATTGATTGAATGCAAACCCAAGAACATATCCAACTACTACGCCAATTAATGCATAGATTAGTGATTCAGAGATGAACATTAATGAGATTCCCATTGGAGACAACCCAACAGCAGAATACACGTAGATATCTTTTATTCTTGATTTTACGTTTGATATGTACGCATTTACAATTTCTACAGCAGAAATTATAAATATTGGAATTAAAAAGGTGTAACCTAAGAAAATAAAAGTAGGTATTCTTACAATGCCAAAAGCTTTACCATTGTAACCAACAAATGGAGACCAGAAAGTGTTGATCGCGATTGTACTAGCCATGCTTAATAGTTCTTCATAACTTGTTGAGTTAAAGAGAAAAGAAACGCTTGCGATATATCCACCAAGTCTATAAGCAGTTTTCCATGGAATTATAAATATGAAACTAGGAGACATTGACTGTGGAAGTTGAGCACCAGAAGGTGCAACTACGGTTCCCCTACTTATTACCCTAGAGTAGCGCTGGTCAATAGGTAAAAATGAAAGTCCATCTACGTCAAATGGAAATTGAGCACTACTGTTAAATATGCCAACAACTTCAAATTCCTCGGGTAATCCTAGTACTTTGAATCTATCACCTATTTTTAAGTTCAAAGTATCTGCAACTTGAGAGGATATTATAGCTGAGTTAGATGAAGCAAAAACAGCACTACCAGAAATTGTTATGTTTTTAAATATAGAGTTAGCCTCACTGTCTGACAAGCCTAGAAATACTATTGGAACTGTCAAATTTTTCCCGTGAGCAACAATAGGAGGAGCACATCCGAGCGGATAAACTGCCTGTGGATAGTACCATACTCTTGGGCTAGCTACAATTTTTCCTTTGTCCAAGTTGGCAATAAGTAGAAGATAGTAATCCAGTACGTCTGGGGGAAGCGCATAAGAAGATTTTATGAGTATTTTATTTTGAGGTAATATGTTAGTACCATAAACAGTGGTTGTTGAAGTACCAATTCCAATCGAAGTAGAAGTCAACGCGGTATTTGCTATTGCAACTGTTATTATTATACTCAATGTTAATGAAGTAAATAGTTTTCTTTTTCTCATATTTTCTGTTGAAGTTAGTAAGGAATGAATAACTGCGGCAGTTGTTTCCTTTCCTACTTCATGAACTCCAACGTATCTCTCAGAAATTGACCTAAGCAAATCATTTATTTTTCCAATAAATAGGAGTATCGATAATGTAGCAAAGATTGCTAGTCCAGCACCAACTAAAGATATCGTAGAATTAGCAATTATACTAAATGCGGGATGTATCACGTAAAAAATGAAAAGTATTGACACAAAAGTTGCTGAGATAAGAATAACTTTTTTAATGCCACTAGAGTGAAAAACTAAGCTTTCAAACGCTATACTAAAGGGCAAAAGTAGGAACCCAAAGAAAAGTATTGAAGTTGAAGCATCACGAAATGTTGGCATAACTTGCATGGAATATGCAGTAGAGATTGAAGAAAGAGCCATTATGGCATAAGAGTAGCTTAAGCTATAATTTTTTTCAGCATAATATTTCAACGCGTTACTTAGAAACTCTTTACTACAATTAAGAAGCAACTCGGCACCAGGAGAAACAGCATTATGAATTTTTAGTAAGCTGTACCGATAATCGGTTAGGATATACATTTCTTTAGCAGCTTTTAGGGCAGTAAACGTAATTGTCAAGGGATCTTTAACTAAGTATCCAAATCCCTCAGGATTTGAAACTGTATTGTTCACAAGAACAACTAAAGGGAAAGAAACCTGCTGATATCCAGCAACCGGTTGTCCACTTAGTGCGATCGTTACTCTGGAGTTAGGTTTTACGAACACTACCGCTTGGTCATATGCTGGAGCGAGATATGAACCGTAAAATACTGGAATTGATCTACTACTGAAATCATATACAGAAACAGAAAACGCTAGAGATTTAAATGAGCCAAGTGATCTAACATCTGGTATTTGAGCTCTAGAAAAAGTTTGTGGGTTTATAACATCGAAAAGTGTAATTGTAGTACATTTAAAAACAGGAAGTAAGACTTGCCAAGGATGCCCAAGCGGAGATACTGTATTTGAAATACCACCGGAAATTCCAGTTGCAGTTCCATACATACCATTGTCAACAGCATATTCAATGCCACCATCCGTTTCATTAAACTTCCAAGCATCAAAACCCCAACCATAATACGGTAACAAACCAAAGAAAGTAAAACTACCATTCTCGCTAGAAAAAAGGTACCTAGACAAAAATGGCCAGTACAAGTAAGAATCTCGCATGCTTGGAGTATACATGCGAACTAATGCACCAGAAACAGGAGTGTACCACCCCTTAGTTATATTAAATTCAACTACTTTTCCATTTAACGTAATATACGAAACGAATCCGCCAGAAGTAAGTTTCATCCTTTGTGGACTTACTTGGGCCCAGTCTAGTTGCCAGTTTAGATCATTAGCAAAACCATTTATTATTGTATATATTGCACTTATTTGAGAAACAACGTTATCCCACTCAATAAAAGGTTCATCATTCATGAACGAGAAGTAATGATAGTTAGTTGAATACTGTGTAAGAAAAGAAACTCCTATAGATCCTGTTTGAGAAATGAGCTCAGCTACTGAAGTATATGGTAGCGACTGAGTTCCCCAGTCAGATGAACCCCTAAAGTTATACCTTATAATATTTGGATCAAAACCAGCTTGAGATAGATAAGATTCAGTTTTGGGTTCAAACCAAGATAAATATAATGAAGCTCTTGCAGCGCTATCGCTCCAGAAATTGTTCCAGTAGCCCATGTAAACAGCATCTATTTTGTTGGTTTGGGACGAAATACTTAAATCTAGTGTTAACCATATCTTAAACGCTTTGCCATTATTTTCGTTAAACAAGTTTGTTTCTACGAAATTAGAGGGTCCAATTAAGCCTTCCCAATAGCCAGAGAGCGCTACGAACCATATTGTTCTCTTTGGCTTATGAATGGAGAACAGCCTAGCGATTTCTAGTAAAGAAGAAATGCTTAAAGAATCCTCTGAACCAGGCGCTAAGGCAGGAGTTATACCCCAAGAGTCATAATGAGCAGTTATCACGATTACATCATTAGGGTATTCTGTTCCATTTATAATTCCTATTATATTTCGCCCTGTTATATTCTTCCAGCTAATATTGGAATAAATAGTAACTTCAGACTGATTCTTTGCATAAGAAAGAAGTAAATTAGAGAAGTTACTATTTACGAGCAACCTTGGAACATAGATTGGAACTGGAGTGGCTTTTGTAAGAGCCTCATAAGAGTTTGTCTCGTTATTAGCTAAAAAAATAACAGCCTTTGCTCCAAGTTTTGCTGCATTTAACCAATTACTTCCAGAATTAAAGTCCATTAAAACGATTGTATTATTCATAGCTTTGCCATCAAATTCATTGAGGTTGCCATCTTTAACATACACTAACCTACCACTTAATCCAGCTCTAGGAGTAAAAGAGGCTTGAACACCATTGGGCCATAACGCATACGCAGGCACTTTAATAGAGCTATTGCCATGCTCTATTACTATCTGACTATCACTGTCATAAGGAATGGCCGCACTATAATTCTGAACAATAACTTTTAATCCTAAGGATTTAAAGAAATCAGCTACTAGATTACCAGCTTTATAATTACCAGGATATCCATCTACTCTTGATTTAAAGCTTGTAAAGATACGAACAAAATTTCTTATATTAGAGATGTTTATCTCTTCTGCTGACGAGGTTTGTAACAAAAGAATATTTTTACTTGCAACAAAGTTTGCATTCACAGTAAAGAGAGGAATAAAAATGAGAATAAACAGTAAGGTAAAAGCTCCTATTATTGTAAAGAGTTTATCCTGCTTCAATTTTTCATCACCTCACCATGGCCATATCCAGGAGGACTTTGCCAACAATGCTATTATTGTTATAAGCATGACGATTATTCCTTCTCCTAGTCCTTCACCAACGACTATTAAACTTTTTATTTTGTTCCACCTTTCTCGTCCAACAACTTTAGCAAGCAAAACATTTCCTATAAAGGAGCCTACCAGCATACTAAGCGCACCCGACCACCCGTAGAAAAGACCTCCGATAAAACCATAACTTGACCACGGAAAACCAAATTTTGAAAGGAGTTCACCTAGAGACAAGCAAAACATAACAATTCCAGCAGGTATGAGTATTCTTGGAGCATCAACACGAAGTTGCCTTGTTATAATGAAGCCATCGGTAACAGCAGTTGACGGCATACTATAGATTGTGGAAGGATAAGCTGTAGATGGAATTGGAGCTATGTTCCATAAATAACCTACAACAATTAATCCAATTAAAGAAGAAAGGATTACTGAAATAACCGCCAGTTTAACCAGGTCTGTAGGTTTAGTTTTAGTCATTAAGCAAGCTTTAGTTTGTTGGGCAAAGCCTCCTGAAGCACCACCAACTATAACAGGAGGAGCTGTAAATCCAGCGTAACCATTATAATTAGTTAGGTATACTAGGGTGTGCCATGAGTAGCCAGGAAGACTTACACCATAACCTATAACGCCCTGAGTAGTTGCTATCAGTATGGCTTGAATGAAGCTCATTACAGGAGATGCGAAAAGAGGGACCCAGACAGGTACTTGAGGAACTAACACATGGAACAATAAGACGGAAGAAAGAGTAGAAGTAAGATATATGGCCATAAGAACTAAGTTTGATGGAAAACCTAAACTTGAGGTTTCCTTCTTAAAAAGTGTTTTTAGCAAAGAAGCTATAGCCTTTCTTGATTTAAAAACCATTACAATCGCGGCACCAATTCCAAACCCTAGAGAAGGAGCGAACCAAACTCTAGCAAAAGTTCTTGTACTTATTGCAACTGCGCCCATTCCTGGAAAGTATTCTGCTTTCCACTCAGGAAACACATTCGGAAATGTTGTTATGAAAAGAGAATTAAAAATGTTTAACACAGTAGCTACAATAAAAACATAAATAGCTGGAACTAGCGGTACCATAAATCCGCCGACGTAAGCACTAAGCATAGTTGGAATTACAAATACGAAGCCGGGAAGAATACCTTGAATTGTTTGAGTAAGATCCAAAAAAGGTATAGGGATTAGAGTAACACCAATTAAGTAAGGGGGGAGAAATACGGCGGCACTGTAAACTAATCCAACTAAGAGAGTAGCCGATAGAATACCAATTATTTCAGTACTGGGTTCCGTTAAGAATGAAACTAAGGATACATCAACTTGAGAAAATGGAAAATTGAGTTTTTCTGATTCGACATAAATTTTTGCAATTAACATTGCTAATGAGTACTCTGCAACAATAGAAAGAAGTGCCATTGTAAGATAATACAAAATAGCAGGTAGGAACGCAAAGTCAAATAAGTTCCTTAGTTCGTATGCTTTTGAACCGTAACTAGGAGCCATCCAAACTGGAACTAAAAGAGCAAGAGGAGTACCATTTACCTTAAAAGACCATCCAAAGGGTGAGTTTATAAAGTAAGCTCTATAGATTATTAGACCAACGAAAGACCATGAAGCACCACTAACTGCTCCAATTCCATAGTAGAGCATAAGCGCTTCCTGTTTTGACAAATCCTGCCCTAGAAAAGAAAGAAGTTCTGAAACTAGAAAAGTCATGAAAATTACGGCTACTCCACCTAAAGTACCACCTGTTAAGAGCAAAAGAAATGTTGAAGTTGGTATAAAAATTAGACCGGATATTATTATTACAACTAATGTTCTCCAAGTTAAGCCAGACTTTAACTTACTTCCCTCTTCCGCATCCTTCATAAATACAACTCACCTCTAAACCCATTTAAAATTTTTACTGAAGAGAAATAAAAAATAAAGAGGATATAATACTCTTTCAAGCTAGAATGCATACTCTATCTCCAGAAGGTAACTATTGTTGGCCAAGCTACTGTAAAGAACAAGTACAACCCAGCAAAGAGGTAAGGAGCACCAAAACCTATTGCTACTCCAGCTGCTACAGGTATTAAGTATTGTTCTGTTTTTCTAGCTCCTAAGGCCTTATAGGAAGCATACTTTATGATTAAAGCAACTAAAGAAGCAAGCCACATGCAATCTGGTAACCACATCGTCAATATAAAAGCTGAAGGATTGAACCATCCAAACCAAGGATAGCTCTTTAAGTATATCAAGACCCAAATCAATACAATTCCAGCTATTGTAAAGAAGTAATTTAAGGACCAGCTAAACCCAGAGTATATTCCATTGGTTAACTCCGTTATGCCCATCGTCATAGCATCGCTAGGCCCCCCTTGATAAGTACCAGCCCAGTCTAAGTGAGAGGCACCCAAGTGACTTAGCATAAAAACGTGAAATACTTCAACTACAGGCCAGCTAAGAATAGCTACCAAGATGTACCAAATGAATGTTTGCTTTATTGAAGCCTTAAGTCTTTTAGCCATCCAATATACCCAGGTAGTTGAAGAAGTGGCATAGATTGTTTGCCTTGGCCCAACCCAACCTCCTAATGTAGCCATCATGGTATTAGTAGCCATCAGAGCCTGATTGTTCTGAGGAGCATTCCAATTCCAATATCCAAGAGAAGCACCTATAGGATAGTAAAGTTGCCATTGCCAGTATTCAATAATCGGTTGATGCCACCATATTTCGTTCATGTACCTTGCAGCCGCAACTTGGTATAGAACATAAAGAACTAGAAGAACTAGAGCTATTATTATAGGTATACCAACAGCAACCCATATCACAAGCATTAAGACTATACTCGCAATAGTTACTAAGGTTGCTTGCTTTACAGACAAATCACCAATTGTTGTGTCCTTCTTTGTTAAAGAGTCCCAAATTGTTTTGAATCTGCTTCTCATAGACCAAAGTAGATATAAAGCGAATCCTATGCTTAGCCCACTTACAGCAAAGTTCTGATAGGGAAACGGTAGCCTATTCCCGTAGTCCCAGTAAGTTGCTCCAGGAGAGTAAGTCATCCAACCAAGTCTAACAGCTATTGGACCATAAATTATTTGGATTAGCACGAAAGTGACAAGCGAAGTTATCATTATTTCATAAGGTAAAAGAACCATTAGAACAGCTTGCATTAAGATAAAAGTAGCACCTAAGTCAGCCCCAGGCAAAAGTGGATTTAAATAGTCACGTAACGGAGCTAGGGGGAATTCTCCCCAGTAAAAGGCCCCCCATATCGCTAAAGGAGGAAATACTTCTGCGAGAAAAGGCAAAGATGACAAAATGAAACCAATTACAAACGAAACCCAGAAAACTTTGTTTTGAGATACAGAGAAAAGCTTACTACGTCCTTGTTCATCTCGAGAAGTGAATTGTTCTATAGCATATATTGAAGGAACACTCAGTGGAAAAACTAAATGTTCCACTTCAGTCCATTGGGGACCGAGTAATAGAAAACCTAAACCTATATTAAGCACATTCATAGTAATATATACCAAAGCCCAAGTAATTATTGGACCAATCCAAATGTCCCATGGAATAGACTGACCAGCAGAAAGTCCATTCCAAACTATTTGAACTGCTAAATCACTGTGAGGTATAAAAAACGAAGGAAGAGTTCTTATTGCTGTTTTGTATGCGTCGGAAACAATTTGAGCACCTACTGTAGCGGCTATAAAGCCACTTTGCAGTGCAAACCAAGTTTCTCCGACTGCTCCAAAAGATAAGTAAGCTTTACCTGACGCATAAGTCAGTGGGATTAATAAAGCTATGATTTGCGCAGGATTTAGTCTAAATCGTGGACTGATTCTGCCAAGAAATTCAAGAAGGAGAAAGAAGTAAATGTAGGGTATAAACCACCCTACTAATGTTCCACTCTTTCCAATTGCTGCTTCAGAAGCCCAAGAGAAGAATACAGAAATGTACATCAGTATAACCAGAAATGTAATGTACAGAGGTGAAAACAGTTCATATAGTTTCTCTTTAGCTTCAGTAGTCTGACTACTCATTTTTCTTTTCACCTAAAAAATCTTATAAGGTTCATACTTATAAATATTATGCTACTTATAAGTAAAAGTTTATATATTTCAGGGTAATATCTTTCCTTCTTTACCGTTTTTACATAAAAGTGATAGTAAAACACAATTCAAAAAATAAAAATTATACTAAAATCAACATGCTTGTGCAAAAAAAATATGATATAATTTTTAAAATGAAATGTAGTAAAACATAACATAATTAATAAATAAAAAATGTATTCTATAAAATAAACCGTTTTGTTATGTAACTTATAAAGAATAAAATTAAAGTATTATGAATCTTGTTAAAATAATCTCAAAAATACTCAAACGAGAACTTAAGTTCTCTCTTTTACAGAAAGAAAAGCGAGTAAGTAAACAAGAAAGTGCTTAAGTTTGTACACGAAAGAAGAAAAGTAAGAAAGAATTAATCTCGAGTAACTTTAAGTTAAGCAGTTTTCAATTTTCTTAAAATTTTATATACCTTTACTTGTTAGCTAGAAGTTCATGGAAAACGAGAAAGTAAGAGGATATGTAGTATCGCATACGCATTGGGATAGAGAGTGGTACCTTACGTTTCAAGAGTACAGAATGCGGTTGATAAAAGTTTTAGACAGAGTGATAAAGTACCTAAAGGAGGAGCCTGAATTTAGACATTTCATGCTAGATGGACAAACTTCTGCCTTGGAAGACTACTTAGAAGTTAGAAGTAAT
>Ga0207433_10013913_pt1 | contig 11739 bp, 9 predicted proteins | sample YelNatPaOPGAMG01_FD_187559 | JGI IMG/M metagenome (GOLD analysis project Ga0207433, IMG submission 187559) | Hot spring thermophilic microbial communities from Obsidian Pool, Yellowstone National Park, USA - OP-RAMG-01 (SPAdes) (version 3) | ecosystem: Environmental > Aquatic > Thermal springs >...
TGGCCAGGTCGCCGCTCGACTCGAAGGAGTTGATCAGGCCATCCGGCGCCTGGGCCAATACCAGGCTTGCCGGCCACAACGCCAGCAACATCAACAGGGCAAAAGGATGGAATGGGCGCATGGCGATCGAGTTCAGTTTGGCGACGGCAGGCCGCCCGCTGGTTCGAGCCGGAGCTGGAAAAAGCGCTGGGGGAAGCTGAGCACTGCCACGTCGGCAAAGCTCAGGCTCGAGCTGGTGGCGACCAAGTTGGTCAGCTCGGCCCAATCCACCAGGTTGGTCGAAGCCAGCACGGTGTAAGCGCGCCCGGCCACTGCCGGCCAAGGCAAGTCAACTCCCGCCGTCCAGTCCATCCAGGGGTCAGTTCTTAATAATGGCTACTCACCACCAGACTAGCGCTTGCGATACAGCAGATGGTTAAGATGGTCGCGCGTGCCCATCCTCAAGCGTTCCGCCACCCAGGCCACCGTCATCCTCGTCTCAGCCCGCAAACGCGCCGCCAACGCCACCTTCGCCGCATCTCCGGTTGGCCGGGGCTTTAGAGCCGCTTCTTTCCACTCCCGCCGCTGCAATTCCGCCGCGATGATTTGTTCCGCCTGCGCTTCCGCCGTCTCCGCCCTCAGCCGCTCGCTCATTTGCGCCAGCAACTCCTCCCGAAACTTCGCCTGCCCCAGACACCAGCCGCGCCGGCTCGGCTTGAACTGCTCGCCTTGCTACACTCGGCGACGTTGTTCCAACATCTGCTCCACCCGTTGCCACCCGTCCGGACTGTCCTTGGGAATGCCCCACTCGCCTAGCAACCGGTCCACCCGCAACCACGCCGGACGCTTTGCCGGCGCCAGCAAATACGCCGGCTAACTCCTCCCCGCGAGACCCTCCAAAAGTACGTTCGCCGCCACCAACTTGGCCCGCGCCGGATTCAAGTGGACTTAATCGCACGCACTCTTGAGATAGCCGCAGCCCGAGCCAGCCACCCTACCGGCAAACATTCGCACGCGAGATTCATGGCAGAGCGTTCGGGTGCGCCGAACGCCCCGGATCAGCTACCAGCGTCGCAAGAACCAAGACGTGCCCATGGCCGACCCGCTCTCGAAAACCGACATGCTGGCGGTGGTTAGCTCGACCCGGTTAGTTAGGCCGTTTCAATCGGAACCTTTGACCATTTGAATGCTCGTAATCGTATCGCGTGGTATCCATACCGTCTTGGTCGCAGGCGAGGCTGGTCTTTTCGCAAGATTCTCCGTCCATGCCTCCACCACTACCCAGTCACCATGCACGGAGACGGCGTCAGCGTGGAAAAGCTGCCCTCCTGCAAGAACGCGGTAGTAGGAGTCCGTTCCAGCCAAGCTGCGAAACTTGGGAGCTGTCGTGCACCCACTGAACAAGCTCATGCTCACGATCGCAGCAGCGACAACGAGCAGTCTCTTGGCAATCGTTTTCATATTTTGGACTGAACAGCTTTGCGACTCAGCTTTGCGGCCGAACAGCAATATTCGGACAAAGTGCCATATCCAAAGGCAAAACTTTGCCCCGCCACTGTAACATGGGCAGTTTTGACAGCCGGGAACAGGACCGTCAATAAGATTCTGCCGGACTTTTCCGGCCGTCCCGCTGGATGGGGGATCGACACGGTCTTTCGTTTTGAGTTCATGAGCAGACCAAGAGTGCCAGGCCGCGCGCCGGATGCAACTGCAGTCGTTCGCGCACCTGCGACAGGGATTGGGACTCCAACTCTGGGGCCAACACCCGCAGCGGCACGTTGCGGATCACCGCCAGGTTGGCCAGCAGCCCTGGCTGACGGTCAAGGCTCATGCAGGCAAACAACGCTCCAGTAGCCGATCCAACATCGGACGCGGCTGCCTTTGCAGTCGCCACGACCAGACCGGAAAGGCCTTGTCCCGCACCCGGCCCGCACGCTGACAGTCCGCTTGGAAGAAGGCCAGGCTGATCCGGCTCAACACCCTGCACCGCCACGCCACTGACTGATCGCACCCGCGATTTGTCCTGGTGCAGACTCACATCCAGCCGTTGATGACAGACCGATTCAATGCCCCACTGGCGCCGGCGCTTTGGTCGGCGTGCAGGCCCTGCAGAAAGCGGTGTCGCGCTCGCTAGTCGCTCGCTTGCCACCGCACTCCAAAAGTTGTGGAGTGCGCCGGCAGAGCGGCACCGCCGCGGCGACGGCGCTTTGGTTGACGTGCAGGCGATGCACAAAGCGGTGTCGCGCTGCGCTTGCCACCGCGCTCCAAATTTGCGCAGAAGGCAACGACGCTGGGAGATAGCACTACGTTGTTGCCCGCAGATCACGTCCGGCGGCCGACTGCTCCTTCGACCAACCGGCCCAAGCGTTGCGGGGCGCAGACACCGGGCCGGTGCGCTCCAGCCTAACAACGACAACCCACTGCCCTGATATTCGGCCACGCAACAGGGCTGCTGGCCGACCATCGTGGCGTTCTTCAGACAAACGATGGGCGCAGACCGGGACGTTCCAGCGTGGCCGTTCCTCCTCGGTGATGAGGCGGACCCGCAGGTGCTTCACCACCTGTTGCTCGGCCAGGTTGGCCAGACCAAAGGGCTTCGGCATGGGAAAAAGTGCAAAGGCCGGAGGCAGGGATGTTCCTTACAAAGTGATCAAACCTGCGTCTATCGCGGAGTTTGGCGCCCTCTTGACCGCGTCCTGTGATTTACCAGCCAGCGCGGCAGTGCTTATCAAAAGGCATGTCGAACACCTGACGCTCCTCCTACGGGTGGCTGTTGGCGGGCTTGGCGTTTTGCTGGGCTGCGCGCAGCCCGTGAGTGGCGCCGGTGGTGGCGAGCGACACGGTGGTGTTGTTCTTGGTGAACCTGGCCAGGTCGCCGCTCGACTCGAAGGAGTTGATCAGGCCATCCGGCGCCTGGGCCAATACCAGGCTTGCCGGCCACAACGCCAGCAACATCAACAGGGCAAAAGGATGGAATGGGCGCATGGCGATTGAGTTCAGTTTGGCGACAGCAGGCTGGCCGATGGTTCGAGGCGGAGCTGGAAAAAGCGCTGGGGGAAGCTGAGCACTGCCACGTCGGCAAAGCTCAGGGTCGAGCTGGTGGCGACCAGGTTGGTCAGCTCAGTCCAATCCACCAGGTTGGTCGAGGCCAGCACGGTGTAAGCGCGCCCGGCCACTGCTGGCCAGGACAACGTCACACGGTCCAGCCCGCGCTCGATGCGCGCGGCTGGCCAGGGCAGCACAGTCAGAATAGCCGGCGCGCTGACCGTTACGCCGGCGGCGTTGCTGACCACCACGCTGTAGGCGCCGGCGTCGGCCAGGGCCAAGGTCGGCAGGAACAGCGAAGCGTTCGTAGCCCCGGCCAGGTTCGTGCCTCGCAACCGCCATTGGTAAAACAACGGCGCGCTGCCGATGGCCTCGACGTTGAACCTGGCTGATTCGCCCGCATACCGCACCAGCGATTCCGGCCCGGCCAGCACCGCCGGTTTGAGCAGGATTTGCTGCGCCCGCACCTCGAGGTCGAACCCGACGTCCGAGCTGGTGAGCGCTTGCTGGTGCAGCTCGACCGCCAACAGGTTGGTGCCTTGCACCAGAGCAGTGGCGGCAGTGCTTGTCGGAAAAAAGTTGGTCTCGTCGGCCCCGCTCACTGCGCTGGATGCCAGGGTCAAATAGTCAATTGGGCCTTCGGGCATGTTTTGGCGAAACAGTTCGGTCCTGTTCAAATACACCACCACGCCGTCGTCGCGCAGGACGCGGAAGGCCAGGGCATGGAACGCCGTCGGATCAGCCACCACAAAGGCACGCCGGAAATAGAAGGTGACGTTGGTTCTTCCCGCGCTGTTGGTGCGCCGCAGCACGGTGGTCTGCGTGTCGCCGTAGCCGAACTTGGCCGGGCCGCTGAGCCAGGCGGCGTCGTTGAAGCCCGGGTCGCGCCAGGCGGTGCCCTGATCGCTGCCGTCGTCCAGGTAACGCCAGACCGAGCCGGCGGCCACCAGCAGGGTCGAGTTGGTCACGTAACTGTTCAGCACCAGGTTGGCCACGGCACTGGTAGCCCTGCCGGCGGCGTTGCTGACGATGACATGGTAGGGACCGGCCAGCGCGGCACTGAAATTCGACAGGGTCAGCACCGGCGCATTGGCTCCGGGCAGGTTGGTGCCGTGCCAACGCCATTGCCAGAGCAGGGGCAAGCTGCCCGCCACCTCAGCGCTCAGCGTCACGGTTGCCCCCGCGTCCACGCCCTGACTTTGCGGTTGCACCGTGATTACCGGCGGCAGCAGCACCTGCAACAAGGCCTCGGCGCTGGTGGCCGCGCCGGCTGGGTTGCGCACCTCGACGGTGTAAAGGCCGGCATCAGCAGCGCCCGCGCTCGCGATGGCGAGTGTGGCGTTGGTGGCGCCGGCCAAAGGCTGGCCATCACGAAACCACTGGCAGCTCGCCGGCACGGGGCTGTCCGCCACCACGCTCAAGCGCACAGCCTGACCAGCCACAACTGTCACCGACTCGGGCGACTGCAGGATGAGCGGCGCGCTGAACCGGGCCGCGGCCAACAGCTCGAAATCGAATCCCAGGTCGCTGCTGGTGGCGTTTACCTGGTGGACTTCAGCGGCCACCACGTTCGTGCCGGCGCGCAGCAGGCCGGGCGGCAGATTGGTGGTGAGCCAGGCGGTTTCATCGGCGCCGCTGACCGTGGCGCTGGCGGGGGTGATGTAGGTGATGGCGCCGGCAGGCATGTTTTGGCGCCAAACCTCGGTGCCGTTCAAATACACCACCGCGCCGTCGTCCCGCTGCAAGCGCGCCACCAGGTTGGTGAACACCGCAGGGTCAGCCACCGTGAACCGGTGCCGGAAATAAGTGGTGATATATTTGTTGTTCGGGTCAGGGCCGTAGCCCACGATGGTCGCTTCACCATCGCCGCCGTAGCCAAGCCGGGCCGGGCCGCTGGGCCAGGCGGCGTCGTTGAAATCAAGCGCGCGCCAGGCCGTGCCCTGGTTCGAGCCGTCGTCGAGGTACTTCCAAACCGAGCCTGCAGGCACCAGGCGGCTGCTGGTGACGCTGGGCGTGGCTGAGGCTTCGGGCGAATTGGCGCTTTCGGCGCGGCCCGCGGCCCGTGCGCTAACCACATAGTAGTAGGTGGTGCCGTTGACCACGTTGGTGTCCAGCCACCACAGGTTGGTCAGCCCGCCGGCCAAGAGCGTGTAGGGACCGCCGCTGACGGTGCTGCGATAAACCTGGTAAGCGGTGGCCAGGGACACTGGCGGCCACGACAGCGCCACCCGACCGTTGCCTGCCTCGGCGCGCAGCCGGTTCGGTGCGGGCACTGCCGCTTCCTCGACGATCAGCAGCCGGGCATAATCCGTGGCGCTGAGCTGAAAAGTGGCGCGCGACCGGTCCAGCGGCGTCACGCTCACCGGCGCGTTCGTGTCGCCCATCGGGTCATAGACGCTCACGGTGGCGTTGCTCAGGTTCAGCCCGCGCAGCAGCACGGTGTAATCCTCCGGCGGCAGGTTCGTGCGCATGTCGCGGGTCTGGACGTAGTAGGCGATGACGAACCGGCTGGGGTTGGCTTGGAACGGCAGGATGGCCAGCAGTTCGCGGTTGAACAGGTGCGGATGCGCGGCGCTGCCGTCGCCGGCAAACTGGAAATGGTCGTGCGTGTCGCTGATGCTTTCGACGGTGAGCGGGCGCGTGACGCCGCCGGCCGGGGCTACGTTGGTGGCAAACGCCGGGTCAAGACCGGCTCCGATGCGGGCGCTGACGCGGCCCACTGCCTTCAGCCAGGGCGACGTGAACGGTTCATCGTTGGCCGGATACGCCGTGTTGGTCCGGGCGTATTCGAGGAAACTGTCGTAACAAGCGCCCAGCCACAGGTCGTCATTGCCGCTGCCGGCGGCGCCAGTGTTGAACCAGTAAAGCGCGGTGACGCCCTTGTTGATGAAGATGGGAAACAGGCGCAGGGCGGCTTTGGCCTTGAGGTGCCAGCCGTCGGCGGCGTTGGTGATGCCCCATTCGTTCGGCGCGGTGCCGGTCTCGGTCATCCAGCAATACACAGGCAAGACCTTGCCATCGAGCACGCGGGCGTAGCGGCCGTGCCGGGTGCCGTAGATATCGGTGGTGATGGGCGACATGTCGCGGATGAGCGTCTCGGTCTGCAGCGCGGTGGTCGGGTAGTCAATGAAGGCGATGGTGTAGGTGGGCTGGAAGTTGGTCCGGTTTTCCTGGCCCAAGAGCGCGTTGATGGCCGTGCCGCCGGGCTGGTTGGTGCCGGAAAAGGTTTTGGGACCGGGATACGGATGCTTGCTGAGGGCGCCGATGCGCGGATGCTCGGTGGACGAGGCTGGCCAGGGGATGGTGTTGGCAAACCCGTCGCAAAACGTCACGCCACCAAACAGCGCAGCGTTGCTGAGGGCGTAATCGCCGGTGGCCCGCGGCAGGTTGCTCCAGATGCTGGACCCGTTGTAGTTGGTCAGGTCCGGCTCGTAGTAATCGTTGATGTAAAGGAAATGCGTGCCGAAGGTCAGCTCATTGTAAATCTCCATGTCGAAGCCCTTGTCCTCGGCCCACGTGGTGCCGAGTGTCTCGGCGGCAAATCGGGCGACGGTGCCGACGTAACGTTGCCAGCCGGCGATGGTCTCCAGGTAATCCGGGCTGCCTGGCGCCGAGAACGGCCGGTATTTGAGTGTGGCCATGCCGATGCTTTGGCCGTTGGTGAACGCCTTGGGCAAGGGCTTCGATAGCAGGCACAAGTTGGTGCCACCCACGTTGGTAATGCCGATGATCAGCACTTCGGCTGCCCAGTAATCCGTCAGGTCACGCGGGCCGGTTCGGCCCAGCACAAACCCGTTGGTGCTGGTGAAGGCCATGTTGGTCGAGCCGACCGGCCAGTTGCCCAGGACCGTGCTGTTGAAGAACCGCACCGGGCAGGGCACGCCCTGGTGGCAGTTCAGCAGAATCAGCGGCCGGATGCCGTGCTTCTGGAGCGCGCGCAACTTGGCCGCAAAACCGGACGCGCCGTTGAGCCGCGATTCATCGTCGTAGTTGATCCCGCCCCAACCGTATTCGACGCGCGCCCGGCGGATGCCGTTCTTGGCCAGCATGTGCGCCACCAAATCGCACTGGGTGAACGAGTCGGAGCTGATGAAGTTGATTCCGATGGCGTTGGTATAGACCCCGGCTGGCACCGTCTCCAAATACCCGCGCCAGGGCTGGATGTAGTGCGAAAAGGCGCCAAACCAAATGGCTGTCTGATAACGTGGATCGATGTAGGCGCCGGCCAGTGACCCGGCCCAGCTCGTTACGGCCACTAAGCCGCTGAAAACCGCCAGCCCTGTGACTTGGGCCAGCCTGTGATGATTGCGTCGCATCGGATGGATGTTCTGCAGCAAAACCTACCGCAGTCCAGGCGGTTTGCAATGTTACCGGCACCGGCTACGGCATTTGCGCGGGCGAGTCCCCGTAGCCGCCGGCGTAAGCCGGCGGAGCAATTGCACGTAGCCGCTGACGTGAGTCGGCGGAAGAATTGCAGTAGCCGCCGACGTGAGTCGGCGGACCGATCGGTCCGGTGTAGCCGGTCCGTTGGGTCCGCCGCCTGACGGCGGCGGCTACGGCAGGAAAATCGTAGCCGCCGGCGTAAGCCGGCGGATTGATGCGCCGAGGACCGCCCGGTCCCTGGGTCCGCCGCGTTACCGCGGCGGCTACCCTCCAGATCTTGGTCCGCCGCCTTACGGCGGCGGACTACGGCAGTAGGCCGGTGAAATGGCTTGTCGGCGGTGCAGCCTGAGGCAGAATTGGCCAGCAGTAGTCTGGGCCCATAGCTCAGAGGTTAGAGCAGGCGACTCATAATCGCTTGGTCGCAGGTTCGAATCCTGCTGGGCCCACCGACTTGGGGGCCAGGCGTGTGTTCGGTGGCGAGAACCAGCGGCTCAGTTCCGTGCAACTAACCTGCTCCGGTCCGCTGCCAATCTTGAACCAAGCTGGGCATGGGACACTGGGTGCAGAGGGCATCGGACTGATCGCAGAAATCGCGTGCGATTTGCAACAAGCCTTGCTGTTCGGCTGCGGTGCGCAGGGGCACCGCGCCCGGGTCGCCGAACAACCGTCGTCGGGCCAGGCGCAACACGGCGTTATCTTGACTGCGTGGCCAAGCTAGGTATCGGCGTTGAAGTTCCTGTTGCAACGCTTGTTGTCGGCCCTCGACAGCGCGGATCCACAGCCAGGGCAGGATCACGTTCACGGCCAAATCGGTGGCGCGGGCCGCCCCCAGCAGGGGCTGCGGTTTGGCCAGGCGCGGTGAACGCAGGGTCCAGTGCCAGGACCAAAACTCATCGTGCGCGTCCGGCAGCAGCACCAATAAGCTGTCTGCTGGATGGCCTGCGGCCAACGGCCTTTGGCACCAAGTTTCTAGCCGAGCGGCCAGGTCACCGGCTGCCAACCAGTGGGCCACCAGGGCCAATCGGCGTGCGGGATGATTGGCTGGCCGCAGCCCACCCAGCCGCCACAGCGACGCCGGCAAGATACAATCACTGAAGCTGTCGCGCTCGCGCCACCACCAGTCCCACAACCGGCGTAGGTAGCGCGCAGTGGCAGGCGAGGCGGTAGGCAGCTCGGTAGGCAACAGCCCAGCCGTGCCCAACAGCCGCGCTTGCACAGCCCACACGGGCATGCGGCTGTCGGGCGGCACCAGCCGGAGCCGCAGTTCAGCCAGCCGCTGCATGGGCCAGACGTTATGCTTGTAACCCAGAGCGCGGAACAATCCTTCCCACAGGGCCTGTTCCCAGCCCGCCTGCCGAGCCCGGGCATGGAACTGGGCAGCCTTGCCGTACAGGCGGACCAGGGCAGCTTGCTGGAGCAGCTCGGTCCGCTGCGCCGGGGTTAGTTCGGTGAACGGCGCAGCGCAGCGCCCCACCACTCCGCACGGCAAAAGCTGGGCCGCGTCGCTGCTCAACCACAGAGCCAGGTCACTGACGGGTGAATCCAGCAGATGCTGCACCACCAGGGTGGGCAGTGTAGGCGTAGTATCGGCTTCCCAGACCACATGCAGGCGCACCGCTGCGAACGCGGGGTTACGGTCGTGGCGATGGGCTTGCCAGCCGCTGGAGGCTAGGTCGATCTCCACATCGCCCGACAGCGGAGCTTGCCCCTCGAATTGCAGGACCGCTGCGCGGAAATCCGGGCCAGCCCCTTGGTTCCAGAAGCCGGGGTGCAACACCTGCAGTCGGCGCCCATCCACCAACACCAGTCGGTCGCGGATCAGGCGTTGGTGTTGCCAGATCAACTGCAGCAGCCGCTCCGAAGGTCGGTCGGCTCCTTCGCGCAGCGCCGGTCCCAAGCCGTTCCGCCCCCGCCACTGGGCATAAACATTGGCCGTAAGCGGTCGCACCGATGCATTGCTTTTCCGGCGGCAGCACGGCAAAGTCAAGTTCTGGGTGGCCGCCGCAACCAACCGATCCAGCGGTTGAAAACCGGTGGCCAGGTCTGTGCGGATGATGAACTTGGGAGAGATTATGTGCGACAACCTGCAAGCGACGTCCAAGACAAGGCGCTCCAGGCTCGGTTATTCCGGCTCGACTTCGACAGCCCGATGGCAGGGCTGGATCGGAGCGGTTGTAGCCGGGGCGGTAAGTTTGTGGGCTGCGCCCGACTCAGCCGAGGCTGGGGCGGCTGTGGAACGGGACATCCGGCGCGACGCGGTCGTGGAGGCAGTCGAGCGCGTCATGCCCACTGTGGTCAACATCGCTACCGAAGAGGTGGTCGAGGTGCGCGACCCGCTGGAGCACATTTTCCGTGAGTTTTTTGATCCGTATTGGCGCCACCGCCCGCCTAACACCCAATACAGTGTCGGCTCCGGCGTCGTCATCGATGAAGAAGGCTTTGTGCTGACCAATTTCCACGTGGTCAGTCGGGCCCGTCGCATCTGGGTGAAGTTTTCTGATGGCCGCGAATACGAAGCCGAGCGGATCGTGGGCACCAGTTTTACGGACGTTGCGCTGCTACGGATCAAGGCCAAACCAGGCGAGCGGTTTCCGGCAGTGAAATTTGCCGCTGATGATGACCTGCTGTTGGGCGAGACGACCCTGGCGTTGGGCAATCCGTTCGGTCTGGGCGTATCGGTCACGCGCGGCATCCTCAGCTCCAAGAGCCGACGCCCTCCGGCTGAAAACCAGCCTTTGGGCATGCCCGACTGGCTGCAGACCGACGCTGCCATCAACCCGGGCAACAGCGGCGGCCCGCTGATCAACCTGCGCGGCGAACTGATCGGCATCAATGTGGCCATTTATCGCGAAGGCGAAGGCATCGGTTTTGCCATCCCAGTCAAACGCATCACTGCGGCCCTGGCTGAGATTTACTCGCCGGAGTGGTTGGAGAAGCTGTGGTTCGGCGCCCGGGTTCGCCCCGGCACCCAACCCTTAGAAGTCATGTCCGTGCAGCCCGAAAGCCCCGCTGACGACGCCGGGTTACGCGTGGGCGACCGGGTGCTGGAGGTAGCCGGCCAGAGCCCGAAGACATTCATCGAATTCAACCGCGCTCTGCTTGCCCACAAGAAGCAAGAAATCCCGCTGGTGATCGAGCGCGAAGGCCGACGTCGCACACTCAAGGTGCGGCTGTTGCCTGAGCAGGCCTTTTTCAACACCGCTCTGATCCGCAAGAAGCTGGGCCTGACCGTGGAGGAACCCACCGGCGCTGCGGCCAGCAATTTGGCTCTGGCCGGTGCAACTGGGCTGTCGATCACCGAGGTCGAACCTGGCAGCCCGGCTGCTCAAGCGCGCCTTGCCCCCGGCATGTTCATTACCAGCATCGACGGTCAGCCGGCCCACGACGTGGTGGCCGCAGCCAAGACCGTCTATGCCAAGACCAAAGGCCAAAAGTGCAGGTTGGACCTGGTGATCCCGTCTCGGCGCGGGCCATTCCTGACTCTGTCACCCGCTAGCGTCGAACTTACGGTACGATGACCCAGTGCCGCAGGCCCCTTGACTGCGGGCGGAGGCAAATCCCCCGCGCAGTGTCACCGGCGCACAATGGCCCATCGACCCCGGCATGCCGAGGTTGGCCGACGGGACGGAAAACCTAAGCAACACGACGGCAGGGCTGTTGGTTCACCCAGTCGCCCAAGCCCCAAAACCACCGCGCAGGTCGGCGAAAAGCGGCGACAGCCTCCGATGCGGGCGCGTCTGATTCCCTTGTAGGGATCGCCGGCGCGACACCGTAACGCAGCCTTCCGGTCTAGCGCAGCGCGGATTTACAAACCTCACGCGCTGGCACTGCTGGCAGGCGGCGAGCCCCTGCGGACGGCCGGTCAATCCGCCGGCTGGGGCCGGCAGCTACCGATTTTTCCGCCGACTTAGGTCGGCGGCTATGGGGTGCGCGTCGGTGCCGACGGGCCGCTGAGCATGCTGCTTGGCCTGTCGCGCAGCGACGGCTTGACGGTAGCCGTGGGCTTCAGCCCACGGTCGCCGAAGAGCCCAAATGCATAATCGCGTCGCGGAGCGACGCCTCAAACCGGTGAAGGATGGATTCAAGCGTCGCTCCGCGACGCGTGGGCTTGGGCTGGACGCGAACCGTGGGTTAAAACCCACGGCTACCTCCGGGGCACCGCTCCGCGGTGCCTGCAGGCGGATGTGCCGTAGCAGCCGCCGTCGGGCGCCGGACCTAGGAACACCCGGCGGCTACGGATGGGATTGGTAGCCGCCGCCGTAAGGCGGCGGACCTGGCAGACCCGGTGGACCAATTCCGCCGGCTCACGCCGGCGGCTACGGATGGGATTGG
>Ga0207433_10013915_pt1 | contig 11738 bp, 10 predicted proteins | sample YelNatPaOPGAMG01_FD_187559 | JGI IMG/M metagenome (GOLD analysis project Ga0207433, IMG submission 187559) | Hot spring thermophilic microbial communities from Obsidian Pool, Yellowstone National Park, USA - OP-RAMG-01 (SPAdes) (version 3) | ecosystem: Environmental > Aquatic > Thermal springs...
AGAGCCGAAGCAGGTTTCTCGCGAAACGCTCACCAGACGTGAGTACCGCTGACTCGTTCGCAAACTTTGCGAACGTTTCGACGTACCGGGAGCTCCACGGGCTGCGCTCGCAGCTTCACTGTCGCAGAAAAAGCGTGGCATGTGCGCTGGAGTACCCTAGGTAACCAGCAGCGGATACCTGCTGTGTCCTGCTCGAACGCCGGACTCGAGCACAAGCCAAGTCTGGATGCGTAGCACCCAGTGCCGTACGTACCCCACGAATACGGGCATCCGCTGGGCGATTCGCCAGGAGAGAGCTCTTTCCAGTGCGCACACAAGTGCACTCTGTTCCATTCGATGGGTGATATGCGGCATCGGGTGCTGTCGTTGATGCAGCAAGCACGGAAAGTTATATCCAGTTTGGAGAACAAATCGAGAAAATTCGATCCGGCTAGGCTCGCTTCTTGTCAAGCGTTGCTGCACGCTGCGCTGGAAGCGATCGCTGTGATAACTGAAGTGGATGTCCGAGACCAGTTTTCGTGCAAACAGAAGAGACGGAAGCCTCTTGCAGCACGTACCGTGAGAGGTGTCGGCCAGTTGCTCCATGTCGGTTCGTCGATAGCCACAGCGCGCGGCTGATTTGCCACCCAAAATTGAATCGATTCTAGAATCGTACGTCGAGTTCAGTGAGCGTTGGGCATGTGCTTGTGAACCGGTCGTCAAGGCTCGACGTCGAGTAATTTCCACGTTCATGGAAGCGTGCGAATTGCAGTGTGCACAGGTCGGCTTCAAACAGAAAGGTTGAGGAAATGAGGAATGCACGACTTTCGCATGCCATACGCTAAGAAAGGAGAAGCGTACAGACTTGAACATATGCAAAGGGCGATAATATCGATTATGATTCGAAGCTTTGCTCGAGGGCGTCACAGAGCATCTTTACCCCTGTGCCGTAAGGAATTCAAGCAGCAAATGGTCGAATTAGTCATTTGGAGAAGACGACCAAGAATCCGATGCCGACGTGCGCATCCGTAAGCTCCTACTGCCAAGCTTCGAATAAATAAGCTCCACATCTGAAAAGACCCCGGAAAGAAATCGAAAGACTAAAACAGAGCAAGCAACTCAGTGTTCCATTCTAATCCCAGTGGGCTTTAGGGTATCTGGGCTTTGCCCCGACCCAAAATTGCAGAAACCAGATCACAGAGAGCACCCCAGCTTCGGTGCAGGTTTGGGACCACGCTGTGCTCACCACCGAAAAGCGCACGCCTCTGAGCACGCAAGCGCTCGTTATGGGTGCACTTTCCTCTCTTGTGCACAGCTGGTTGCCACGCGCGCTCATGGTGCAAAGAAGCGCATCACTGGCGGGATCGATATCCGGATACTTCGAGCAGGAGCGCTTCGACGTCCGCGCCCCAGTCATAGCTGCTGCTGCTGCTGCTGCTGCTGCTGCTACTGGTACTGGTACTGTCGTTATCAATGCTACTACTGCTGCTGCTGTTGCGAAGTGATTCGAGAGAGGTCTCCTGGATATTTCCAGCAGGTGCTGCCTGACGCCCTTGCCCCAGCTATTGTTACCGTAGCTATTGCTACTGTCGTCATTGCTGCTGCTATTGCTGCTGCTGCTGCTGCTGGCGCGTGATCGTCACGTCTTCGCTTGGCTCTTCTCTGCCATTCGAGCTGGTCGCTCGCATAGAGCTCACGTACGCAGAACGTTCCTTCGTTTCTGGAATATCATAGATCCATCGCAACAAATAAACCGTCAGCGGCACTGCAAGAATAAGACCCATGACGCCACCTGCATGCTCGCCAATGTACAGAACCATGAGAACAACCAAGGGCGGCAGCTTGAGATGAGCGCTGTAGATTTGTGGATTCAGGAAATAGGCCTCAATCAGGTGAACAATTGCAACCATAACCACGACGGCGAATGCACGCATTGGCCCGTATTCCGTCAGCGCGACGACACACATCGGCAGTGTGCTGAGCAGAATCCCGAAAAGCGGAATAAAAGAGCATATCAAGCAGAGAAGAGAGAGAAAGCCAATACCCGGTAACCCGAGAATCCCCATGCCAATCGTTGTCAACGTCGTGTTCACAAGCGCAATAATCGACTGTGCTTCGAATGAACGGCCGAGGAGGGCGCAGAACTCACCAATGGCCGGCGCCAGTTCCAAGTACGCTGCCCGCAGTCGGGAGCGGCGAAGAGAACGCAGGCCAGCAGCCACAGATGGCAGATCCCAGACGATCAGGAATGAGAACACCAGGGAAAGCAGTACTTTCACAATGATTTTTGTGCTGTTGCTCAAAATCCTGCTGACAATGGAGGCGAAACGATTCACATAACGCGAAAGTGACTTTTGGATGATCAAACCGAGTCGTCTCGATCGCTCCTCTGTCCACTCTGCCGGTGCATTCATGGCCGCTAGCGGACCGGCAGCGATGCCAGGGGCTCGTTCCGCCTTGGCATCTGCTGCGCTGCCGCGATGCGGTATGCGGACTTGCACCGGCCCCGGAGAAGCCTCGTTTGTGCTTTCGGAAGTCTCGGCTCCGTTTGTGGACGGGCTCTGACCAGCACTCGACCCGGTGTCTTGGTCTGCAAGCTCAGCATAACCCTCTGAGAGCACCAAGGCCTCCACCTTGGCAGAGAGTTCATCACCCAGGGCTCGTCGCATGGTATCCGCGATCCATACGTATGGATTGCTACTCCGTATGATGCCCACAAAGTACTGGCCCTCTTTGATGATCCGCGGGATCGTCAACAGGCTCATCGTCGTGATGAACAAAGCGATGCCGCTGTAGTAGACGCCAACAATGACACGGCGGGCAGCCTGGATACCGAACCGCTGGAGAAAACGTGTGCCCCATTGGCAAAAAGAGACCCCGACGTACGAGACGACGAACGTACCGAATAACACACCCATGAACGGGCGACAAAGGTACACGAGCCAGCAGAACGCAGCCCAGATGAGAATGCGCTTGACTGGCAGCTGAGAAACAATACCCCAGAGGCCGTCATCCAGCTCATTAGCGTCGAGCTCCGCGTCCTTTGTACCGGTGCTGGAGAGCGCACGACGCTGCCACGCCTGTTCGCCACTGCTGTGCACCAGAGGCTCTCCAGTGCCACCCTCGTCATTACTCGAACTTTGCCCTACATGGCAAGAGACTCTCACCACTGTGTTTCCCGGGACGCCACACGGCTTTTGACTCCAGTTTCGCTCTCGCCGCACCGTAGCGCCCTGTCGTGGTCGCGGTCGCCTCAGGCTCGAGCACGGAACTGTTGCACAGGCCCGATCAACAGACCAGGTCCATTCTACACCATAACCGTCGCATTGTCGTGCCCTAAAACTGCCAGGTAGAACCCACATTATGAGAAAAGCTTTGGAAACAAGGTCTTCAGTCTGCAGTTTGGGTACACGAAACGTTACCTGCAGCGCGGGTACCGACACTACTACCAGATCCACAGGTGTGGCGCCCCGCGCGCTCGCTCAACGATCGTCGCTGGGTATCATGGAAATCGTGTTCGAATTTGCTCGCTTTATGTACGGTGTTTCTTGCTCAAGACGATATAGACCATCTCGCGTTGCATACCGATAACATATGTCGACGACTTGTTTCCGTGCGGGGAAGGCAAGGTTCTGGTGCAGTCTCAATGACGCACGCTAGTTCTGCATCAGGCAGCGAATGGAGAGGAAAAGCCCCCTCGGGGGAATGCAGCAGCGCAGCATCCGGATACCTCATGGGGATGCGCGGCATGCGATGACGAAGCACGCGATCTCAAGGCATGGAATACATGAGGGCAGGGAAAACACAGTGAAGAAAGTGCAAGCGTTCCGATTACGTGATCATGGCCTGCAGATGCGTGCGCGTATCGAGAAACTTGAGACTGTGTGCACGTCTTTTTCGATCGTCGTGTCCGTGAGCAATTTTGTCCAGATTCATCGATCTTGCGCAGATATGAAGGGATCATGTGCGTACGCGCGAGGCATCGAAAGGCGTTCGCGCCGCTCGCTTCCTCAAGCCGTACTTACATCTTGAGCAGGATTATCGACGGCATGTTAGGGACGGTCACTTTCGGATGCTTCGTGAGCGACAAAGTTGCCTCATGGAGGCGATCGTTTGCGATATGCAAAAAATCAGAGCGTGTATTCTACGCGATACGCGAATCCAGTAGAAAATTATCGGCAGCGTTCGCGCGTCCACGGGCACTGAGTGCGGTGCAATGCTCGTGCCCGAGAATAGAACGCAGTGCGGGCTCTCAAGGCACCGCGAAGCCGCCCTGGCTGAAGTCAGCGACCGCGACGGTGGTACAGCAATCGCCTACGCATGCCTGGGCGCTAGGAAGACCTTTGGATGCACCGAACATCTATCCCCTGCGAGAAGACCGGTTCTCTGGCAGTAGAATGCAGAATTGTCTGCTGAAGAGGAGGTATCTCGCCTCCAAGAACCGATATGGACGGCATCTCCTGGGAAAATCCCATTCGAGACACTCACATCCTGGATCATCAAGCATCGCCCGCAATGAGGTTATAGGCCGCCGCTGCGCGTTTCGCATATGCGGGATGCTCGTGCGTGACGCTTGTTCTATGATGTACAGAAATGTTAGGTCTGGAAGGGTTTGTACAAATCGCCCCTGCATCCTGTGATCGACCCTTCGAGCAAATACATATCTCTGATTCGTAGTCCATTCTATCACGCGCATATTCCCGCTACAGCATCGAAGGGACTAGTGCGCAGGCCACTATACGACGTTTGAGGACTCGTTGGTCCAGTGATTAAACTCGTATAATATCATTGCAGTATGAATTTGCATCCTGCAGATAAGACTGCCTTCGTGGTCGGCAACGGTGCACTCAGGCACTGGAAGGGCGCTAGTGTGAACGCCACCGCTACTTTCCAATGTGGCAGACTGAAGAGAAGAAGCCTTCGGCCTGCTCGCAGCGGCGGTGCGACACATCTGAGTTCCCAGGAAAGCGGAGCGACCAACACGGTTCGTGAACAGGGCCAGGTAACCTCGGCGTCAGGTAAAACACAGTCGCTGAGTGCTTTCGATCGTCGATCCTGGGAGCTAGCGCACGGCGATATGAACGAGGAGGACTCCTACGTACTGGACTTACCCGACCTTCCTCATGACCTCGTCGGCACCCTGTATCGAAACGGTCCATCCAAGTTCACCATTGGCTCTCGACGAATGCTTCATCCCTGGGAAGGTGATGGAGCCGTTGCAGCGTTCACGCTGCGCGGAGACGGGACAGTATGGTTCCGCAATCGTTTTGTTCGAACAGAGGGCTACTTAAAAGAGCGTCGCGCCGGCTATCAGCTCTACCGCGGCACTTTTGCTACACCGCTGCCGGGTGGAATCGTGACCAACGCGTTCCGCCTTGAGCAAAAGAATCTCGCCAACACAAACGTGATCTACCACGCGAACCAGTTGCTTGCCTTGTACGAAGGCGGCCTGCCCTATGAGCTGCGCCCTGATACGCTCGAAACGAAGGGCGTCTTCAGGCTCGGGGGGACGCTCACCGGCCCCATGCCGATGTTCACCGCACACCCGCACGTCGATCCACTTCGCCGGGGACGCCTCGTGGGGTTCTCCTCTCGGATGCATTTGAATGGGTTACGGCTCCGGTTTTTGGAATTCGCATCAGAGAATTGGAAGCTATGCTCGGAACGAACGGTGGACATTGATGGATTTGGTTTCTTCCACGATTTTATGATCACGCAGCGTTACTATATTTTGCTGCAGGCGCCACTGCGCTTCCATCCGCTTCCTTTCGTGCTCGGACTCAAGTGTCCAGGAGAGTGTATTACCTGGGAAGGGGATCGAATGCCGACGCGTTTGCTGCTGATACCTCGCGACGACCCGGGTGCACCTGTGCGTGAGGTTCTGAGTGAGACCTGCACAGCGTTCCATTTTGTGAACGCCTACGACGACGACGACGACGCTGTTGTTCTTGACGCTTGTCGAATGGATCGGTTGTTCCTGGGAGAGACTCGTCGCCATCGAAACGGATTGTCGCGCACGCAGCGTGTCGTGGAGGCAGTCGATTTTGGGACCCAAGTTCCCAAGTGCAGCCTTTGGCGCTGTCGCATACCGACTCGCAGCGGCAGCGGAACGCAGCGCGCAACCTGGCGTGAGGTGAATACGACGCACGTTGACTTTCCGGTGGTGAACCCGAGCCGCCTTACGCAGCCGTATCGCTATGTGTACATGGGGGCAAGCGCACTTGGCACGGAGCCAGGCCCTCTCAAGAACATCATCAAGGTCGACGCCGACACCGGCCAGACGCTAGCTACGTGGCAACCGCCATCGGTCTACGAATTCGCTGGGGAACCAGTTTTTGCGCCCCGCTTGATCGAACCTGATAAGGAATCAGCGGAAGATGACGGTTACATACTCAGTGTGGTCAGTGACGGGTTGCATCGGAGCACATACTTGGTCATTCTTGATGCCTCGGATCTCAAGCTCGTTTGCAAAGTGCCCCTACGAACGTTTCTTCCCATGGGACTGCACGGTACGTGGACGGCGCAGGTTTTCCAACCCCAGCCCAAACGTCGCACAGTTCAGGATCTGTTCGAGAGCAAGAACTGGAACGAAGTGGATAGTTCACTACCCTTGTTCAGGTTCTGATGCGCTTGGATCGACGCGCCGAATGTCCAGGGCGCGTCACGTACTCCTTGAGTCGAGCGCGCTCATAGCCGACCGAGGTAGCATGGTGCCGACATGCTGCATCAGCGGGCAGCGTTACGGGCGATTGTATGCGCTAGCGACGCTGTATGTATCATATAAAGATCGACTGTGTTACCGAAATAGCCAGCTGAAAGCGGTGACGCCGCCTTCACGGTAGAGGTGATGAAACGGCGGTGCTGTGGCGCGTCCGAACTCAACTGGGCGTCAATGCGCACCCAGCCCGTTGCACATAGTTTTCAAAGATGACGCAGACGCAGCGGGTGCCGCTCAAACGTGTCATCCGTTTTGCCTGTCGGATCGATCATGCTCCGGGAGAACTGCAGGTGCTGTGGCGATACGTGAAGTATTTAGAGAAACACAACGTGAATTGGGTAAAACAAAGATATGCGATGAATGCTATGAACACGGTTGAAGCCATAGTTGCCCTCTATGCACAGGTCAATGTCTAGATCGGGGGTGTTTCATGTCGCCCGCTCGATTTGCGCACATGTTGCGACTTGTCCGAACAACTGGGTGCGGCCCACGCAAGTCCACCTGTTGCCAGCGCTGCGCCTGATGAGCGTCGATTGCGCCACCGACACGCCGGATACAGAACAACGGGATGCGTATGCACTGAGCAACAACACATGCCTGTGGACAGTCGCAAGATAGCAGTCCAGAGCAGACGCCGGTGGCGACAAGGCGTGGCAGCCGCATCGCGCACCTGTTCGGCATGCTATATGACGTCATCGGGTAATATCGACAGGTGACGAGCATCTGCTGCCGCCAGCGCCGCACGATCTGAATCACGTTCCCAAAGTGAGCGCGTTCAGCAGTCGTCGGCCTGTTCGAAATTTGCACCCTATCAGGATGGAATGCCGGTCGCGAGAACACTGACGCGAAGCCTCCCCTGCATCGAAGCATCGAAAGCCGATCCGAAAATAATGTTCGCATCGGGATCGACCTGTTCTCGAATTCGATTCGCTGCAGCATCTATCTCAAAAAGCGTCATGTCCGTACCACCGGTAATGTTCACAAGCACCCCGCGAGCGCCGCGTAAGGAGGTCTCGTCGAGCAGCGGGTTACAGATAGCCGCTTCACTCGCGCGAATGGCGCGTTCTTCGTTGCCGGCCTCCATCTCGACCTCACCGGATCCCATCATGGCTCGTCCCATTTCCCTAACAACACTGCGAACATCAGCGAAATCCAAATTGATCAGGCCTGGTACCGTCATCAGGTCTGTAATCGAACGAACACCAGAGTAGAGCACGTGATCGGCGAGGCGGAATGCATCCAGGAAGCTAGTGCGCGGCGAGGCGACTTTGAAGAGATTCTGGTTCGGGATGACCAGCATCGTATCGACATGTTCTGTGAGCTCGACGATGCCTTGTTCGGCTGTTTTCATTCGGATCATGCCCTCAAAATGGAACGGTTTCGTGACGACGGCAACCGTCAGGCAACCGAGCTCTGCGGCTGCTCGTGCAATGATGGGCGCAGCGCCAGTGCCGGTGCCCCCACCCATGCCGGCAGTGACGAACAGTAAGTGTACGCCTCGGAACTCTCGCTTGAGCGTCTCATACGCTTCCTCTGCTGCGGCTCGTCCAATATCGGGTCGAGCGCCCGCGCCGAGCCCCTCAGTTAGGCTTGCACCTAACTGGATACGGTTAGGACATAAGCTCATTTTCAGCGCTTGTGCGTCTGTATTCGCGACGAGGAACTCGACCCCGGGCAGTGAAGACGCGATCATGTTGTTGACTGCGTTTCCACCGGCGCCGCCAACCCCAACGACCATGATACGTGGCTGCCCCGTCAGAGTGTTTGGTTGTTGTTCACCCAAATCGGGTTTAGGTGCAAACGAACCGGTATTCATCCTGATAACTGACGCTGTCTGTGATGGACTGTGCAGTAAACGCGACCCTAGCGGGCACCACGGCAGCAGGCGCGTCCCTAACACGAAACCCCGTGATGCTTCGCGCTGCCAGACATAGTTGCTGACTGCAGCTGCTGAGCCGCTCTCGCCGAGCGCACGCGAGCCCAGACAGCGTTCTATGACTCGAGCCAGTGCTCGATACCGCAGTGCCCCCGTCATATTTCCGAACGTCGTAGGAGTGTGTGCACCTGCGGAACAATGCAGTGCGGCTTGTCGTGTGCTGGCTGTGCGCGCTAGCCGCTTCGTCGTTCGAGGTCGCCGTGTTCCCGCGCTTTCCGAAAGCGGACGTTCCCGCCGCCGCGGATCCCGCAGGCGGCGGCTCGGGGCGTTGCGCCCAGGCTCATGTCCGCTTGTGCTCCTATTGTTCTAAAAGATAAAGATTCACTGCTGCCGCGTCCACCGCGTAAAGGCGCTCTCCGAATCGAACGGTCCACGGAACAGCTCATACGCTCCCTGCCGTATGACTCATTTTCGGATCATTTTTCAGACGTCCAGTCTCGACAAGCACAGGGCAACAATACGAGGTTACGGGTGCAGACGTAGTATAAAGGTTCTCGGTTGTTTTTGCGAAACGGCATCGTTGAATCTATGACACTTGAATTCGGTACCTCACTGGAATCAACATGATGCGTGACGCGCTCGAAGAACGGTTCGTACCATAAGCGATATCATTCGCAAATGCGTATGCATTGGCATTCGATTCGTTTCCTTGCGGAAGGCAGGCTTCAAGCACGCATGCTTCCTAGATGCGTTGTTTTCGTCTCGGGGCAAGTGGCAGGTGCAGCAATTCCGGCCGGCATTCTGACGAGCGAAAGAAGCTCAGTGCCGACCATTGCCGAGTTCCTCACGAGTTCATGCCAAAATTGCACCAAACTTGTTACACCAAAGAATCGACTTCGTTCGCAAGTCACATCCGCCTCTCTTTGTGGGCATCGGCGAAAGAGCATTCGACAGCAGCGTGTTGCCTCGCACGGGATACGTTCCCATTGGCTCCCGTAGTCGTTGTTTGCATTAGAAACGGCTTTGGGCTGGGACTTGAGTCACCACGGCGATCGTTTTCATTGGAGATTCCCTCAGAACTTTGCATGAATGGAGCGTAGACGGATCCAAATTGCGGTACTTGTTCGCCAGACTGGGGTCTCTTTCCGCTGCGTATTCCTTATCTGGCGACAACGCGCGCCACAGATGCTCTTGTATTCGGAAAAAGAGCAAACAGCAGAGATTGAATGATCGCATACAGGTTCCAAAGCTCAACGATACACAGAAAGAGCAGGAGGTTACGCGTGAAGTAACCTCGTTGTTCAGCTTGCTACAGAGCAGTGCGTATTTTTGGGATGCGGGCTTTGCGTTCCGGCAAGTGTATGTGTATTCTCGGGTTTCTCTCTACAATCGATGCGTCGTGCAACAGCGTTAAACAGAGCTTCTCATCCGAGACGATGTCCAAGCGATGACCTTCTTCCAGGAGGGCGTTCCATCCGAGAATAGCGAGGTTCTCCGGGAGCGGCACGCAACTACACTGGAAACGCGCCAGGATATCGGTTTGCACTTGCATGATGGTCTCTCTGCCATACCTGGCGCGCTTCGGGCGTGTTCCTCCGATGAGCAACAGGCAAAGCATATTTATTCTTGACTGTGTGGTCTTCCCGTTTCTTACGGCCCCTGCAAGAATCCCCTATCCGAATAGGGAAACAATTTTTGCGCAAGTAGCCCCTGCGAGTCAGATGGCCGCCACTGCGGCGCCACAAGTCTCGAGTACCAGTTCGTGTCGAGGCAGATCCAAGATATCCAAATCCGACATTTGCTTCTCGGGAGCTGTTTTTCAAGGCCTCGAACTACTCGACCGGGTTGAACCGTGGAGAATTCGTTCGAATGTAAAAGATAACGAGTCCCATGTCATCTGCCTTTCTCCAGAACAGAGGAAGATTTGAGCGCCGCTATATCACCCGTGATGAGACAAGCACAGAGTGTTGAATTGAGAAGACGGAGCATATCGATAAATTACGATCCATCTACGCTTCCCTCGTGCAAAGCATTGACATCTGTCCAATCCGGACGATCACTGCAATGACTCGAGTCCGAATCCGCGGCCATTTACCATGCAATCCGAAGCGGTATGATCGTCTGGTGTACGATCCCAGGTGAGCAGCATCGTGCTTTTGTGGAATGCGGTTGCACCGATGGCCGTGATAAGATAAGGGGTTTTCTTTCGAAAGGAATTGATTATTCGACGTGAGGATTTTGGGAAAAATTTCTGCGTGAACTCGTGAACAATTCATCAATGGTCGACGTCAAGTCTTTTTCTCGTCAATTCAGGAGCGCGAACAGCTGCGCCCACGAGTTGCCTCGAAACAGAAACGTGGAAAACTAGAAGAACGCACGACGTCAACAGGCTAGCTTGACAGAAACGAATTTGACGCTTCTACGTATGCGTTGGAAAATGATATCGGTTACATCAAGAAACCTTGTTCGAGGACGTCTTGAATGGTCTTGATATCGGTGACGCAACGAATTCCACCGGGCAGACGGCGTCGAGTGAGCCATTCCGAAAAGATGAACGGGCAATCGCAAAAGTGTTTATGAATCCCTGGGCCCCTACAACTGCATTTAGAATGTTAACGCTGGACATGTACAAAAACTCGTGAAAAAGTTTCTAGGCAAGCGCAGATCAAGCAGCCCAGTGTCCGACTAGGATCCAGCACGGGTCTAGACAAAGCGGATCCCAGCGGCTTGGCGCGTGCAGCACGAACCTCGTAGAAGCGTTTTCGACCATTGCGTACGCCTTGAAAGCCCTTGGTGCGCTCAAGGCGTCCACTGACAGCTGGTATGGTAAGCACGCGACACGGCAACTATGACTTGCCGGAAGGATCCCGCATCGAAGCCCGTTGGAGGACAAGCCCGCGACGACGGACCCCCCGACGGCGTTCCAGTAGGTCGACGAGTACGCGGACGCCGTCTCACTCCGTAGAGACGGACGTGCCTTTGAAGACGAAGTCTAGTCGCAAGACATCAGCCGCTCGAAGAAAGTTGGCTGGGGAGCATAGCGACACTACCCTTTCAAGGAGAGACCAGTCAGCGGAGAGTTCGCCAGTAGCTGTGCAGGAGCCACACGGAGGACTCGCAGGTACTCTGTCCGACACGCCCGTGCGACCCGAGCACGAAACCCCG